>Ga0268266_10000897_pt1 | contig 38482 bp, 40 predicted proteins | sample KBSS13metaG_FD_190356 | JGI IMG/M metagenome (GOLD analysis project Ga0268266, IMG submission 190356) | Switchgrass rhizosphere microbial communities from Kellogg Biological Station, Michigan, USA - KBS S1-3 metaG (SPAdes) (version 2) | ecosystem: Host-associated > Plants > Roots > Rhizosphere...
ACGAAGGGCATCTGTTGAAACACAAGCACTCTCTCGCGCTTGCGACCGCCGACCTCGGCCATGGCAGCCTTGATTTCTGGCTCTAGCTCCAGATTTCCCAGATGCTCGTCGGTGCTGTTGCGGGATATGATCAACGCGCCGGCCATGCCGCTCGACACTTGGGCCGATGTCGAGCCATGCTTGTGAGCATGATACCAGAACGTGCCGGCAGGATGGTTGGCTGGAATTTCAAACTTGTACTCCTGCGCTCCACCGGGAGCGATGTCGATCAAGACGTTGTCGCTTTCCTCGGGCGCGGGCCCCGCACTGCCGGGGTTTGCTTGCGGTTTGACGTGCAAGCCGTGCGTGTGCAGGTTAGTCGTGTTCCAAAGATGATGACCGTCTCCGTGCGGAGCCGGCCCCGTTTCCGGCGGAAGATTGTTGACCAGCCGGATCCGAATGGTGTCCCCGGCCTTGGCGCGTATCGTCGGCCCCACCAGGCCGCCATTGTACGATCGCAGATGCAAGTTCACCGGATGTGTGACGCCCAGCGTATTGTCCGCATAGTCGACTTTTAGAAGTATTTTTCCATCCGCGTTCGGCACGGCATCCGGCGGGTTCTCCAACCCTTGGCTGGCGGCTCGAGCAAGCGACAGACGCTGACTCGCCGGCAAGCTGGCGTCTGAGTCGGCATTGGCGGCCGACAGCAGCTGCACCTGCTGAAACCGGTTCGACTCCAGCTCCGACGTCAGATTGGCTCGCAACGCCTGAAGCCGCAACGCAGCCGGAGCGTCGATCGCGGCTTGTTTAGGGCTCGGCGCCAAAACCTTGGTCTGCTGGCGGGCCACGGCCAACCATTTGCCGTGCGATGACTGGAACGTGTCCATGAAGCGATAGTCGCCCGAGATATCACGTGTGCCGAGCGTGCCCGTAACCGAGGTTAGCGCGTTCACAACGGCATAGTCTTCGTAAACGTGTGCCACGACCGAGCGCACGCGGACGGACGTGACTTTGAGATTCCCCGACCGAAAGTCCTCGAGATGCTGAGCGCGGTCTTGCAGAGTTCCACCGGCGCCGACAAAAAGGAAGTCGTTGGTAAAGAACTCGCCGATTTTGGCGGGGTCGTTTGTTTGAACGGCGGCCGCCCATTTCTCTTCGATCTCTTGGAGCGTCTCGGCGGCGGCGGAAGGCTGAGCGAAATACTTCGCGGCCGCTTCCTGCGGCGACTGCACTTCCTGGGCGGCACACCAACTGCTCGTCGCGACCAGCCCTAAAGATGTAATGATTGCGATCAAGAACAGATTCGCGAGGTGTCGGAAATGATCTCGTATCACAATCGTCTCTCCTGCTAAGACGCTGATCGGACAGCCAGAGTGCTCATCGTATTCGCAATGGACGCCTGAATGCGAGACGCGCAATGGGCGACCCAACTCAGTCGAGTTCCTTGGTGAAGCGATCAACGCACGCTGCACGTCGCAAGTTGCCTTCACAGTCATTTCATTGCTGCAAGCGATAACCGCGGCTCGTGCACTAAAACGGCGAAAGTCGATGCCAACTTTTATTTATTCAGCAGGCAAAACTAATAATGGCTGATCAACAGTAAATAACAGATAGCGGCGACGGCAAGGCCGAGAAAGGATTGGTGTGCTTCCTCAGCCTCGTCGAATTACATCACATCTACATTAGGATACCACCAATGTGGCTTCAGGATATTCGATGGCTCGCTATTACACCATTACATAACAGGACTATATTTTCGATAGCTCGTGCTGTCTGATCTCCATCGCGCTCTCCATAAGAGATCGAATGAATATAACGATCAAATAGCTCGGTGACGTGGGACGGTATCTCGCTTCTGATTGACCGCGAAGCAGCGGTGACGCTACTTGGCAAGGACATTTGATTTTCGCAGACGCGCCTGAAGTGCCGCATGTCAGATATCGGGCCGACGTCGAGCTTGTGCGCAAGATTCTATATCTGCGATCCGGCTGAATGCGAGAGCCTTGGGCCGGGTAACTGCGTGACCTGTTACCGCCAGCCTTGCGGTACGAACTTGAGAAAGTCGACTCTTGAATGCGAAGGTGAAGTTGGGCGGAAGGGCTTTGGGGGGGGCTGAGGTGCAATGACATAGTATTTTGGTACGCTCATAGTCCTTTGAGATATTCAAGCAGCGCCTTCTTATCCGCCTCGGGTAACGCCGTTCCGTAGGTGTGGCCGGCATTACTGTTTCCTGGTTTAGTGGTGTCGAACACGAACGATCCTTCATCCTTAAAACCGAGAGCGGTTGGGTTGTACTCAATCGTCCCCACGTGAAACGAGGTTTTGCGATTCGCCGGGGGCTTGAGCAGTTCGACCATGTCGAGCACGGAGCCGTTGTGAAGGTAAGGCGCTGTACTCCAGACGCCGTTGAGCGGACGCGATTTATAACGCATTAGCGTCTGGCCGATCGACGATGGCGCCAACATGCCGCGCTGAGCGGCCGAATCGAGAGTCAATTCCTCACGCCAAGGGACAAATGACCGCGCAATCGCGCCGAATACCACATGCGTAAGGATATCCCGCGCCGGAACTCGCGCGGTTGCGTCGTTTGGAAATCGCGTACTCAACGGTTTCGTGACATACCTTGCTGCCAATGGTCCCGTGACGGCTTGACGATCATTCCAGTTCTTGGCCGTCAACGAGTCGGTTCCCAGTTTAGGATAAGGTCCGACCACACCGTCGATCGGGATCAACACGTCGTTCGCCTGCCGAGCGGGATCGTCGCGCTTCATTAGGGCGTGGCAATCGATACAGTTCGAGGCGTAAACTGCCTGGCCGCGCGCGACCTGAGCAGTGTCCCGACCGAATTCTGCCGGCCACGGCGGTGACCACAGTTTTGTTATCAACGATTCCGCGCGATTGACCGCGTCAAAATTGATGGACGAGTCGTAACCAACCACCGTGTCGCCTTGTAGCTCGACGAGACCGAACACGCCGACGACCTGACCGGCGTTTCGCCCCAGCGGACCGAGGAAAGAAGCATTGTCCACCGCTCCGTTCCATTGCACATGCTTGTGCTGCGGCGCGTCCCAAATCGCCGGATAGTTCACCGGCGCGTTCGCGACCGACGCGTTGTCTTCCCGTTGCGTCGCCTCGGCGCAGGCTTGATTGAGAATGGCTCCCAACGCGTCCAAACGTCCCGGGCCGTAAGGTTCATGACGCGCTGCAGCCGCACGGTCGGCAGACGCTGCGAATCGTCGGCCATAGTCGTTAAAGTCGTTGTAGCGTTGTCGGCGGGCATACTGCCGTTCCAGCAGCGTCAGCAAACCGAAAACGCGCGACGCCGGGGCGCGGTCTGCGCCGAGGACGCGTTTGGCAAAGCGGCCGAACTTCGTTTGTTGGTCCAGATCCAATTGTCCCGAGGGCGTCAAGTCTTCCAACTCTTCCAGCGTGGGAGCGTCGTCGAGCGTCCGTTGCATCGCGAGGGCTAAGTCGCGGAGCCAAGACTCCACGTCGGTCTGCGCTTGACCTCCGTCGATCCGATATTCTTTGCCGGCGAATCGCATCCGCGAGGTATGGCAGGCGGAGCAGTTCAGTTCGACGGCCGTTCCGCCCACAAATCCGACGGGATAACCATCGGGATTCTGCAGATGCCGCAGTTGCGGCAGAAAGCCGTATCCGGCAAGGAAGTTCGACTCGCGAAACAGTCCTGTATCGTTCGGCTGCTCCAGCGCGTTGAAAATCTCGCGCTGCATCAGTGGTGAACCTTGCCGCAAACTGTAGAACTCCAAGGACTCGGCCGGCGTCCAGTTCTGCGAAAGATACTCGATCGGCAATTCCGAAACGCCGAACCTTCGCGCGACAATAGGATCGACCGTGGCGAGCGCCGCCGCGATGCGCGGACGCGAAGAACGCGGCAGCGGCGTATCCCAATCCGTCGATCCGCCGAGTTCTTGGCCCGCGGCGCCGAACGGGGAGAGTGCAACTCCGATCGCGATAATCGCGAAGCAGCTCGCGCGTTTACAAATCCAACCGAATGGACTCGAAGTCACAGCAAGTCTCCGTAAATGGCAGATAAACAAAAGGTGTCGATCACTTGATTTCTAAGATTTTCGTCCCTTTACCATCGACGTAGACCGACAACGGTTTACCCCCGGGGGCGGGAATTTCCAGTCGATATGCGACTCGTCCGGGAGACTCCTCGGTGCCCGCTCCGGGCGCGACGTAAATTCCTTGTTCGACGAATTTCACGTTCTCTTTCGGCACGCCGAGCTTAGCGGCGGCGAAGCGGACGATGGAGTCTTGCGAAATGGCGTCCGGAAGACCGGTGATGTCAGTGAGTTTGGGCAGCACGTTGGCGGTGGCGGCGACCAATTCGCGATTTTGGTTGTAGTGCAGCGCGACTCGCGTACCGAAAACCGGTAATTGCTGACCGCCGACTTCGGCCGTCTGGCGAAATTCCTGGAGCGAGTCGGTCACGCTCGACGTGATTCGACTCACCTTGCCTGCGTAACCGAACGCCTTGGCCAAATTTTCGTCGCTCCCGAGTCGCTGCGCCGCGTCCTCGCCAAGCGACATCGTGCTATTGACGGAAACCTTGAGACCGGTGATTTGCGATATGTTTCCCCCGCGGCTCAGGTTAATCGTCGCGGGCGAGTCGGACTGGGAGTCCTTCACAATATTTTGCACCGCCGTTTCCGCGGCGCCCGTTGGCGTCGAGGGATCGGGCGCCGCAACCTCGCGCGTCCGCAAGGCCGACGAGAGTTCTCGCAAAGTCTCCGCGACGGCGGGCTGCAACGATTCCTGCAAGACTGTCGGCCGCGCCTTGGCGAGCACGTCTTTCTCGATCTCGCTGAACCCTTGAGCCGCCGCCCTCAGTTTCGCCGTCGTAGCCTTATCACCGATTTTGAGCGTGCCGACGCCTGTTTCCGCCTTGGACGCAATGCCGCTCAATCGCGCTCGGAGCTGTTGATTCTCTAATTGGACGTAACCAACAGGCGGCGCGGCGTTTACGGCGAGTGCAACCGGCGCAGGACTTGCGGGAACGGTTACTTTGCCCGTCACAAAATTATTGTTCACTGCGATGGAATTCAAACTGAAGCCGGTTTCCTTCCCGGAATATGCCCGCGTGCCGGCCTTTCCCGTCGGGTCGTCGGCGAGTTTGCTGCCGGACACAAACAGGTCGCCCGCGTCGCCGCGATTTTGCGGATCGCCGATCGTGTCCAAATCCATTCTGCCGTCGGCCTGCACCATCGCGATGAGCGGGTGCTTCTTGCGAAAGATGGGCGGCGGCATGTCGGCCAGCCGAACTGGCGAATCGTTTTGCCCTTGGTCGTCCACTGAAAACGGCCATTGAGCCGACAACGACCCAACGTTTTCATCCACATGCCAGACCGCCAAGCCGCTGCCCGGCAGGTATTCGTCCCAATTGAACGTGCCGGCAGCTCCGGTGCCGTTCTGGCGATATTCCAGCAGGAAATACTCCAGGCCGTTGGTTTCTGGCACGACGACTTTGAAAATCTCGTTCCGAATTCGGACGGGTTCAAGTTCGATATCATCGGCTGACGTCAGCTCGATCGGCACCGACCAACCGAGATAATAGGTAACGAACGCAGACATTCGCGACGGCCTCTCGGAATGTTTGCCATCGCCGCCGTAGCTACCGCCAGCCATCAGGCACCAGTTGCCCAGGCCCTTAGAATCCGGCTTGGCCCGCGGCGTACGATCATAGTTGTCCGGCATTCCCAATGCGTGGCCGTATTCATGGCAATAGACGCCGACTTCGATGATGCCCCCTCCCGAACACGCCAATCCCGGTTGAATGGTGTAGTCCTCGACCAAGATGCGGGTCGGATTGCCGCTCGCGTCCAGGACCGGAAATCCCTGAGAGTTTTTGCGGACGTCTTTCGACACAAACGGCTTCCCGCCGTTGCCGTAGCTTGGATCGCTGTAGTGCCAGGAATGAGACCAGATATTCGTTCCGTTGTCACATTCGGCACCGCCCTCGGGATGAATGAAAAACACCGTGTCCGCGATTCCATCGTCGTCGCCGGAATTGGGCACGCCGTCGGGGCCGTCATTGTCGAATTGACCGAAGTCCAGATCGGCATCCGCCTTCTCCAACGCGAACCTTAACAGTTCGCCGAATGGAGCGCCGCCGCCATTTTGACCGTTTTCATAGAAATTGTCTTTCTTCGGTGCTTTATACCATCCGACAACGCGACCGGTGACGGTAAATTGTCCTTGGGAAATATCGGTGTAGTAGCGGCTCAACGAGGGGCGAGCAGTGTCGAAGAGTATACGGTCGTAGTCGGTAGTGGGAAACGTCGCCGAGACATTGTCGAACTCGACGCAGATCACCGGAATGGACCGCGTGCCGTGAACGGTCAAGTTCTGTCCGGGGGCAAATAGCGCGCCGCGCTCCCGAGCCCGGCGCTTGAAGTGGAGCGCGGCATTCGTATTCGCGTAGCCCGCGTGCGGCACGAAGACGCGCCCGGCGATGGCTTCGGGAATTTTCTCAAGCGGCGGAGCCGCGATCGCCACATTGATCGTCATGACAAATGCCCAGGCAAAAACAGTTGTCAACTTCCATGTTCTCTTTGTGTCACTGGCCATAATTCGCAATCCGCGGATGTGAGAGGTTAATGGGAGATGCTCAACGCCGCCGCGCCCTTTAAGGCTTCTGTTGTCAAGCTTGAAGGGCGGAAATTCGAGCCTGCGAAATATTTGAGCGGTTGCAATACAATCTATTTGTCTTCCGTGCCCACTTCCTTCTTGACGGCCTTCTAAGAGCTGCCACATGGCGGTCTATCCACGATTGATACGCGTCGATGTGAGTGTAGGTCCACACGCACCGCCGCGCGAAGTAACGCCGACCAAGCGACACTTCCCGTTAGGTATGGCGAGGTAGATCCGCCCGCCGCTGTCGCCTCGGTACAACTCACAACCGGACTAACATGCCGTAAACTCCTTGTTGAAGTGTTGACTTAATGCGGCGGCAGAGCAAGTTCCACATACTCGCGTGAAACATACGCACAGTAGTTTCTACACCGCTCTCTCCCGGATCAATGCTGGAGAGTACGCGATAAGGCTTTGCCCTGCCTATCCCCCACGTGGCTTCGGAGCTCCTCATGTGGGGTAGCACGATCACATCGCTTGAAACTAATCGTTAACACGCGTTACATTAGAAATATTATAGTGGATGCTTCGATGTAATAGATGCTAATGAGTGACGTTATGGGCAGAGTCGCGAAGATGTTTGCAATTGTTGTATGCACCAATTCAACAAGCTATGGTTGGAAGGATCGTGGACATGTTAGTTGCCGGGGCTAGATGAGCGGTAGCCGCTTTAGACGCGTCGGTGTCTACGACCGAAGCGGTGAAATGGACCTCTACGGGCGCGCTCAGGTGGGCGTGTCCTGAGCGCGCATGCGTCCGATTTGCATCCACTCCTCGCCGACACACCGACGCGCACACTCCAACCTGCGTTGGCATCGCTCTGCCTCGATACGTCATTCGCGTGATAAGACGACGCACAATCGACCCACGTTCTGGATCATTATAACGGCGTCCTCCGCGGTGAGGCGAGTCGCGTAGTAGGGTTGCCAGACTTCGATGGTCAGCCGGATCAACTCCGGCGTAATCCAGGCAGGCGCGGCAAGTCCGGCAGCGCGTTCATCGGACCGGGGCGCTCCGCCGCGATCATGCTCCTGTCCTCCCATATCAATCATGTCCACCGTAGGCTACGTGCTCTGTTGCCGCCCGTTGTCCGTGCTGGTAACCGTCGAGGCCGGACAGCCGGCAGTTAGCCAAGCTTCAATGTCGGCAACCCGCCAGCGGACGGCGTGGCGTAGCCGTAGAGGAGCTGGCAGCGTTCCATCGCTGCGCAGGCGATACAGCGAACGCTTGGAAATTTGAAGCCATGCGGCAAGTTGGTCAGCAGTTATCAGGATCGTCGATGATCCTGTGGCTTGCGAACCGGCGTCTCGATGAGCCATGGCAATTTCCTCGGTCTCTTTTCCGGGCGTCCCATTCAATCGCAGAAACTGCCAAGGTGGGCCAAGCTGGACCTTCGAAACGCTAACCAAGCCGCAACGCGGGCAGGCCAGCTGTCCCCGCCGGCCGAACCATTTGGCTTCGCAGCGACTACAGACGAAATACCAGGTTGATCGCGCCATAAGCCACGCTCTATGTCCAGGCGACTCACAGTTTGATCCACATCCACAGCCAGGCGACCAGTCCACGAAGCGACTGCCAGAGCCGGCCCGGATGTCGGGCATTGAACGAGCCAAGCTTGTAGCAGCCCAGACAAGACCCAATAAACAACAAGCTCGAAATCGACATCATCAATCCTCCAGCAGCATTGAAGCGGCGCGCTCGGCGGAACTCTTCGCTCCGCCGAGCGTGCCCAAGCCTTCCCAAATTCACAACCCGTGCTCAAGCTCGCGGTCGTCCTCGCAGTCCTTTTCTCCCATTTCCTGCTGATCAGACATCTCCGGACCGTAGAGCGACTGCTCGTCGTCGTGCTCTTGAGCTTTTGGCTTGCGATCCTTAGCGATCTCGCCCTGCGTCCTTGTGCCGTACAACCCATACTCCGGCTGCTGAGCCACATTTGATCCCGGGTACAGTGCGGCGCGCATTTCGTTCAAGCCCTGTCGGCCCATGGCCGCCGCATGTCCGTCACCGATCTTTCCTTTGGGTTCGTCTGCACTACTCATCGTTCAGTTCCTTTCAAGGAGGACTAAGAAAAACCACTACTAGGCTCCACGAAATTGCCCGGCTGTTTGTTGCTGCACGAACACGGCGTCGCGCATGTCGTCGACGCGCCGTTTTTGCACCAGGCGTCGCATCGTCGCACAGATAAACAAGCTGGCAGCGGCGAACATCAAGTACACGCCGAGCGGCGCATCTTGCTCCATAACGAGCATCCCAATTCCCCCGATGACCAGTGGTTCGCCAATTTGCTTCATTAAGACTTCCTTGTGGGCCAGCGATTGACGTAAGAAGATTGGAAATCCGTTGTATTCACTGTGTTCGTGGTTCCCACGCCATTCACGGCGCCAGGCTGCAATCTGTACGCAGACCACTGCCACGAGATAAGCAGCCAAAAACAGTGCGAATGGCTCGACGTTGTACTCCTGCACCATCCACAAGCCGGCGTAGATGATTCCCAGCGGCAAAACCATGAACGCACGAAATCGGCAATAGCGATGGCCGATGCGCTTGTGAAGGAAGACTTCGACGCTCACCGCCCCGACTTGCGCCAGGAAGCTCAATGAGTCGGCGAGCGAGAAAATCGGCCTGTGGCGAAGTCCTGGTTGCTGATATTGCATCTCATTGCTCCATTCTTGGGGATTGCTATGCCTTAGCGCTTCTGGCGAAACGTCGCCAGCCGCCAAACCCGTCCGGTATCTGCAAATGTCTCGTTCCGAAGGACGATCGCATCGACGTTTCGGCCGTGCGCTCGTCCGCCCGTCCGCAGCTTGCCGAACGCCGACGGTTGCACTTCAAAGTCGATGTGTTCAGAAACGCCGGCCGACGTCTTGGGACGCTGGCCCCAGCTTGGCATCCCGCCAAACGATCCATCGGTGTCGTAACTGTTATTGGCGTTGACCAGGAATTGCCGTGATCGCCCGATCATTTCCGAGGCCCAGCGATTGGTGACCGGATCGCCGTTTGCGTGGAAGATTTTTGTGCAGAAGTTACCGCACAGTGCATCGACTTCCGACTCTGCCTTCTGCCGTCCCCCGAGCGCCGCGTACAAGCTCGGCAAGTTCTGCGTCAAATAAACCGTCGCTACTCGCGATGATCTGCACGTCGACAAGAACTCAAAGTCGTGCGACGTGATCAGAAACTGCGCCTCATCGATCCACAAAAAGACAGGGCGCGGATTTTTTCGCACGTTCCGCCGTTCGATTCCTCGCTGGAATGCGTATTTCCAGAGCCCGGACGCCAGCATGCCAACCGCGCCGAACTCGATAAGAGGCATGTCAACTACAATGATGTTGCCGTGCGTGGCCGCTGCTGGCGTGACGTTTGTTTCGCCGCACAGCAGCTCGGGCAGCACGCCTCTTTGCAGACAATCGGCCATGACGCTGAAAGTCGCCCTGATACTTTCGCGAGTATTTGGCGCCAACTTCGGAAACGCCTTGAGAAAATATCTCGCGACGGCGTCCAAGTCGTGCCGCTTCGAGGCAGCAGCGCGGGACGCTCCCGCATCGAGGCATTTGGCGCAGAAAGAGTTTTGGCCCCAGTGGTCCGACATCGCCTCTTTTACGGAATCGGGCGCCGAGTAGACGATGTCGTACAATTCGCGAATCCGGATACGACCCAGGCTCATCGAGGCGAGGTCGATCGAATTTCGTAACAGCTCGGCCAACGCGTCGCGCCAGAATCCTCCATTCTCACGATTACTGTCGCCGCCAGAGTTCCGCTTAAGCGTTTCCATCGCCGAGCAAAGGAGCTGCACGATATTCTCGGTCTGGCCGCCACCACGCCCGGTCCGTCGCAATTCCTCATTCAGGAAATTGAATCGCCACCTGTCCGATGGGGAGAATCGAATTAGGTCTTGATATCGCTTCGTAGCTTTGCACAGCCCTTTCCAAAACGACCAGTCGTCCTTGACCAGCAAGACCAGTCCTCCGTAGCCAGCCTTGAGCATTGCCTCAGCCACGGTTCGTCCCGAGCCACTGGTCTTCCCTGACCCTGTGGCGCCCATGATCAGCGTGTGGTTGTAGGAATCTTGGCAAGTGAACCCCGACTTTTTCGACCAGGGCGCCAACACCCGCCTTGGTTTCCAGACATCGCGGGTCCAGCGTGCCCGCCTAATTCCGGGCCTTCGCCGCCAGATTCCCCACGCACTAATCAGCGCCAGGACAAAAAAGAATATGATCCAGTCCATCTCGTTAGCTCCTGTGTGCTAAGCGACCGCCGACTTCTTGCGAAGCGACCGCGCGAAACTCTTAAGATCGACACCACGGGTGCGCGACCGTCGTGCCTTCGCGAGTAGTTCTTCAAGAACCGCAACCACGCGTTCGAGCGTCAAACCAGGACCGGCGACTGTTACCGACTCCGCCCCGGTAAGCAACGCAATGCGCTTTACCTCGCGCTTTGATTCGCGTGCTCCTTCACTCACTGCCTCCTTGACCGCTTCGCTCAATCCGTCCCGCGAAAGAGTCCCTTCCGCGACCTTTTGCGCCAAAGCCGCCTGCTTTTCCGGATTCATGACCCGCTTCAGGTCGTATCCGCTGCTTAACGGCACTTCCCCCGCATCTATTTGCGATTGAATCTCCGGAGCCAGATCCAGCACCGACAATAACTTCGTCGCGGTAGAAGCGGACAGCCCGCACTTGCCGGCAGCTTCCTTGATTTGCCAGCCAGTCGTTTCAATCAGCCGCTTGAGTGCCTTGGCCCGTTCCGTCGGTAGCAGCTCGGCGCGCTGAAGATTCTCGACGAGTTGCCGGTGCAAGACCTCGCCTTCACATAGGGGCTTTTCTTCGACGATCACGGGGACTTCGCGCTGTTTAGCAAGCACCGCCGCCCGGAGCCGTCGTTCGCCGACGACAACGACCAGGCGTTCACCGTCGCGCCGTGCGCGAACGGGTTGCTGAATCCCGATTTCCTGGATGCTTCGGGCCAGGCCCAGTAGCTCTCGTTCCGAAAACTGCTCCCGAATCTGCGGATCGCATTCCAGTTTGTCCGGCGAAACGTACTGAATGATTCCTCGATTCATGATGAAGGCCTCCTTTTGGTAAGTGCCCATTCGACTCAGGGAGGGCTACGCCGCGCGGCGCTGTCCGTCAGATTCGATCTCCGCTGCTTTGAGCGCAGCTCGCTCCTTCCCCGCGTTCCACGCAGCCATTGCAGACTTGACTCCAACAACTACGGCCAACAGATCGTCGATTAGTCCGAAGGGGCCGAGCAACATCTCGGGCATGATGTCGACAGGACTGACCGCGTAACCGAGACAAAAAAAAGCGCCTGCCCATCCGCATACTTGCACCAGCAAGGTTCGCAGCGGACTCTTTGGCATATGGGCGAGCACAATCATTGCCAGGAACAACAACGTGCCGCAGCCGAAGAAAAACTTGAGCATGCTAAACAAACCGTCCATACATCACCTCTCATTGAAAAAAGGCCAATAATCCAAAACTCAAAACAGTCATCACTTACCACTCGCGGCGCTGGCGCCCATATTTGGCGCGGCCCGGCGTGTCATCCCGATACAACTGATTGCCGCAGCTCAAGCACCGCAGGTTCAAATCTGTGGCTGCGCGGACGTTCGTGCAGCCACACGTCCATTTCTTCATCTTGGGCTCGCCACGTGGTCGCACTACTTTCGGCTGCGACTCGTCGAGCGAAACGTCGACGCCCGACCGGAGCAGCAGTACTTTGAAGGGACTGTGGGCCTGATAGCCGGTGATGCCGCGACGGTCGATGTTCAGGCCCAACTCCGCGGCCTTCGAGCGAAACTCGACGTTGTGGTGATTTCGCTTGCCAGGCGCGCCGTGTGTCTGCTGCCAGGCGTGCAGCAACTCGTGGAGGAGAATCCCCAGCAGTTTCCACCACGCGAGTTCCCCATTCAGATAACGTGCGTTGAACGCGATCTCGCCGCGCAGGCCGAATTTATTATGGCCGTAACGAAACTGCGCATACCGCGTCCGTGGCAGCGGCTCGATACACAAGACCACCTCGGGGATATCGAGTTTAAACTCGACGATATACCGCTCGACCCAGGGCTGCAGTTCGGCCAGCAGATCCCGACCGAACCATTGCTCCTCCCGCTGATGCCTGGCTAGTTGCGGATACACTGACACTTGTCGGTTATTCACAGTTGACATGATGTGTGTATTCCAATTCGAGTAGGCGACATCCGCGCGACGAGTATGATCATTCGCTAAACTCGCCTACAATGTGAATCGCATCTGCATTCAATCTGCATCCATTCTGCTTGACCGGGACATTTCACCGATGGCCGCAAAGAAGGGCGAGGAAAAGAAATATCCCCGACCCGGAACAGTCGTCGTCGATGGCAAAGCGGTCAAAGCGTTGCGCACGAAGCAGGGACTTACTCGCGATGAATTGGCCGACAAGAGCGGCGTCAGCCTCGGCACCATCGACAAACTAGAGGCCGGCGGACCCGTGTATCCGTCCAGTCTGCACGCCGTCGCTCAAGCGCTCGGCTCCAGTTACGATGACCTGCGGGCGCCAGGTGTTGTCGGGGTGGCGTACGACCTGCCTGGCATCAAGCTCACGGGAGTCGATGTGATTAAGTCCGGCAGCCTTGACCAGTTCGACCAAGTAGCGGAACTGGAGGAACTGATTGAGAAGCTGCGGGCCATTATCGGCGCCAAATATCCAATCATCGTGATCCATGTTTCCGAGGGGAGTATAGTTCTGTCCCTGGAAATGCATCACACCGACGTAGGCCCGCTGGTCATCGCGTTTGCCAATAAGAAATTAGATGTCCTTGGCGTCACCACAATCGTGATTCCCAACACGGTCAATCTCGAGGAAGCGCTGACGGCCGATGTGCTGCGACTCCGCAACGTCCTTCGAGGCCGCTATCTGACGTACTGGTTTTCTATTGCATTTACCATGTATGCGCGCCGCCGATTTATTCAGGCGTCGTTTGGAATGACGCCCCAAACTGCGGGACTCCTGTCCCTGCTCGTCCGCCGCAAACCACAGACTGTCACGCTCATGGGGACAATTGACTACCGCGTCATACTGGAGCGAATTGGTCAATAGTTCCGCAAACCCGTCGAAGCATGTTTCTTAACGAGTTATTAACTGCTTTCCCCCTAATCTCAGCTCAGTCAAGCAGCCGGAGTTAAGTGGGAATGCCTGAAGGTGACTCATCCGATACGACCAAGCGCCGAATCATCACGGTCCAGATGGCGACTGAGGACCTACCCCGCTTGCAGCGCGCGTTCGCGGAAGGGAGGCTTGCGGAGCTCGGAATCGTCGACATACGCGTCGTCGGGCCGACGGAACTAACCAGCGCCGACAGTCCGGCGACCAACGCATGGGCAGCCAAGCAGCAGCGGCAAAAACATCGAAGGTCAGGAGGCCGTAAGCCGGGCGCCGATTGATACGCCCGGCGATATTCGACGTAACCCCTTGCGTCGACAATCACGCGACCAGTCACTGCTTTCGCTGGACCGCGCGGTAGACAGCCCCATCGTTTCGTTTGCCGAAGGCCACCAGAAAAACTGTGTCGTCATCGGCACGATAAACCACGCGGTACTCGCCCACGGCGATTCGCCAGTAGGGACAGCCTTGCAGCGGCTTGGAATAATGCGGATAGGGATCGCTGAGCAGATCAAAAATCGCACTGACCACTTGCCGGTATTGCTTGGCCGGCAGGTCCTTCAGGTCCTTGAGTACTGACTTCTCAGGGACCAGCCGCCTCATCTGGCTCGCTTGAGCCGACTGGTCAGAATCCGCATGGCCTTATCGGAATCGACCCACTGCCCCGCCTCTTCGGCCGCCTCCGCCCGCGCCTTCCAATATGCGTCGTCGAGCCCCTGTAGATGCTCGTACTCCGCGGCCGACATCACGACGGCGACCGGCTTGCCCGACTTGCCGATGGTAATCGGCTCGTCCTTGGCCAGGTCGAGAAATTCCCCAAAGTGGTTTTTGAAATCCGTTGAATTGATCTGTCTCATACGCTCCATCCATTTTGGCCAGAATAGCGCAATTGGATGCATCGCGCAAGTTGTTTGTTGTGGCCAATCCGCACAAAGTCGTTGCGCCGATGAATGGTCGGTGCTATGGTGCGCCTAACCCACTTTAGGTGAACCATGCGATGCGAAGCGACCTGATCGATCCTCCCCGAACTTCGACGACCAAATCGTTGACGGATCTTAACCATTCAACATCGATCGCTAATTCTCCGATCCAAGAGGCTTGTCGGGCCTGGCTCGTCAAATCGCCTTCAATGGACACTCGCTCGAATTACGAGCGAGACCTCGGGCAATTCCTGATCTTCTGCGGTTTCGCTGCCAACGACGTTGGTCAGCTAGCGACAATCCGTCCACACCACGTCGCCGCCTGGCGCGATCACCTGGCCCAGGCCGAACTCACCAATAGCTCGATCCGCCGCAAGCTGACCGTATTGCGGTCACTCTTCTCTTACTTGCAAACCTATGGCTACGTCGGCGCCAATCCGGCCCACTCGGATTTTGTGGCCGCGCCGGCCGCGCCGCGTGACGGCAAGACAGTTGGGCTGACGCCCCAGGATTGCCGTCGCCTGCTAGAGGATCCTTGCGAGACGACGCCCGCTGGCGTCCGTGATCGCGTGCTCTTGGGAGTGTTGGCATACACCGGGTGCCGCGTTGGTGAACTGACGCGGCTAAAAGTCGGCAGCTACAAAACCACCGGCGTTCACAAGATCCTTGAAATCCACGGCAAGGGTGGTAAGGAACGTCGCGTGCCGCTGCACCCCGAGGCGGCCGAGCGGTTGGAAGCCTGGCTCGATGTTGCCGGAATACGCGACCAGCCTTCGGGACCGTTATTCAGGCCAGCGATCGCCGCACGCGATCACGGCTCATCTGGCTTTGCCTTGCGTCCAATGAGCCGTCGGGCCGTGCAGAAGCTGGTCGATCGGTATGTCGCCCGGCTCAAGCTTGATGCCAACGTCACCGTCCATTCGTTCCGCGTGACGGCATTGACCACCGCCCGCGAACAGGGAAGCGACATCATCGACCTGCAGGATTTCGCAGGGCACGCCGACCCGCGGACGACCCTCACGTACATTCGCAATCGCGACCGGCTGAGCAAGTCGCCAGCCTACGTGCTCAAATACTGAAACGCAGTTCGGAGCCTCAAGTATCCGCAGCGTTAATTCGCGTCAGCCGGGCGAACATTCTTCGGCAGAGCATCTCGGTCCGGCGCCAAGTGATGAAACTGCAACCCCCAGTGACCATCGTATAGGCCGCCGAGCACGAGAAGCGTGCCGGCCGGGTTGAGCCCCATGCAAGCGATCCACTCCTCCGGTGTTCCGAGCTTCACAAGCTCGGCGCGCGTCGGAACGTGCCAGAGTCTGGCCGTGCCATCGAGGCTACGACTAAGGATCGTGCAGGCATCGGCTGAGAACAAAAGCCCGTCGATGGTTCCTTCGTGGCCGAAACATTTGCCGGGAGGGCCGCCGCTTTGAAGATCCCAAAACCAAATAAGTCGGCCTCCGCTTCCTACAGCCAAGTAGCGACCATCGCGCGAGACCGCCAAGGCCTCTGCATCCCCCGACGATCCACGCAGCGTGAATAATGGAGGCGCGGAGGGAGCGGTTTTCATTAGAATGTTTCGTGACGGTTCGCTCTCCAGCCAAAGATCGCCATGGATCGTGCGGAAGGCTCCCCAACAGATCGTCGATGGCTCCTTGATGTAGTCGGATACGGCGCCGGATGTTCGGTTCAGCACAAGCGCGTCGTTTGCCGCTCCAACAACGAGCAGAAACTGACCATCCGGGGATAAATGAATGCGCACGGGCGGACTTCGGTCAGGCAGTGAATATTGCCTGATGACGCGACCGGACTGAGCGTGGTACTCGCGGATGGAAAAATCCGTGTCCAAGCAAATTGCCGTTTCGCCCGTTGGGTCGAACGCAATCTGGCGTCCTTGAAGTTGCGGAGAGTGGACGTTGCGCAATGCCTCAGGCGGATCGCGAACCTCAGATTTCCAGAGTTGCGCTTGCGTCTGAGCATCGAACATGGTGATACGCCCGGGGGGGCCGACGGGCCTGCTCACAACGGCAAACCAGCGGCCGCAGGGAGAAAACTCAATTACAGCGGGCATTTCGATCGAGACGTCAAACGACGTGAGCAGCGGACGGCAGTGCCAAAGGCGAATTGCGCCGTCCTGACCGCCGGATGCAAGCAATCTGCCATCCGGTGATACGTCAGCCCCATAGGCATGTCCGCTGTGGGCATAGAATTGCCGACTACCGAAACGTCTATGCGCAAGAACACTCTCGATGTCCCATGTTCGGATGGTGCCGTCGCGAAACGCCCCCACGAGGGAGTTAGCGCCACGCGAGTAGACAAGCATTCGAGGAAGGCGAGACTCCGGAATCTCGGCGACCACGGCCCCGTCGGAGACCGTTTGAATTCTTATGCTCGGTTTAGAAAACGTAGCGAAATAACCTGGCCCGACTGGTAAATAGCAGAATGGCCCGCCGGCTGCGAGCCCGGCAAGTGAACTCTTCGTGGGATCGAGCGAGACTTCATCGAGAACATGAATTCCGGTGGGCTTCATGAATACCGCGATCGTTTGATGCTCTGGCATGTACGCCAGATTTGAAATCTCGATCGGATGTCCCGGATCGGTGAAAATAGCCGGCGGCAATGGTGACAGCGGCTTCGTTTGGCGATGCGCACCGCTCAGCGGTTCAATGACGTGCAGCACGGCATCTTCGCCTCCAACGGCAAATTCCGTTTTCGAACCAAGCCACGCCAGCACGAAGACTCGTCCGGGAACAACCGCTTCGTCGTAGACGATGCGCCCGTCAGTTAGCTGCCGCACCACTACACGACCGTCGTCGCCGGCGATGGCCACCAGCGAGCCATCGGCCGAGGGCTCAGCCGCGTTCACTTCACCGATCTTGTCGTTCCACCGAAATCGCCGCTTCATGGTGGCAATATCCCACAAAGCCACTTGTCCGTCTTTGCCCGCCGAAATGATCGCGTCACCCTGGGGTGTAAAACGAATACGGTGCACGGCCCCCTCGTGAGCATCAAGAGTCGCGTCGAAATCGTTGACCTGGGCCCACAGAAGATCCCATTCGATGCCACGATGCACGGGCTCGCGGGCGACGGCACGGCAGTCTTCCAGCAGCTCGATGACCTCGCGGCGCCCGCCTCGGCGCAATGCCTCAACAGCGTGCTGAATATTGGCTGCGTATTGATATTGTCGTTCTATACCTTCGGCCACGGTCGCTACGGCTTCGGCCGCCTCGATTCGATTCGCCGCCGTCAAACGATCGTCGATCCAAGCGCCAATCAGGCCCGCGATCGCCAGGCCACTCACGATTGCCAAGCCAGCCAGCGAAACCGGCAATGGATTGCGCCTGGCAAATTTCCATCCCCGCCGGCAGAGCCCTATAGGGCGCGCCTGAATCGGCTGCCCAGATAGAAACCTTGCCAAATCGTCCGCCAAGGATTGGGCCGAACCGTATCGCTCATTGGGAGACTTTTCGAGGCACTTCCGGATGATCGTTTCCAGGTCCGTGGGAACCGTTTTTCCATGGCAGCGGATCGACGAGGGCTCTCCTTCCTGGATTCGCTGACGAACTTGGTCGGAGGTGTCGCCATCGAATGGTCGCCTTCGAGCAACCAGCTCATACAGCATCACGCCCAACGAAAATACGTCCGATCGTGGGCCAACGTCTCGATTGTGTCCGGCCGCCTGCTCTGGCGACATGTAATGGTCCGTTCCAACTACCGCGCACGTAGCCGTCATCGTCGACCTAGATGATAAGCGCGGCTGAAGCGCCAGTCCGAAGTCCGTTACGATAGGCTCGACCAGCCGTTCGTCAGCGTTACGACTCTGCCGCATCAGAATGTTCGTTGGCTTCAGGTCGCGGTGGACGATGCCACGTCGATGTGCGAACTCGATCGCCTGTGCGACCGCGCGAATAATTGTTGCGGACTTAGTTGCCGAAACGCTTGGCTGGCTTTTGCTCCATGCTGCTAGTGTTGGCCCATCGACAAACTCCATGGAAATGAAGCCAACCAGGTCAATTTCGCCAGCGTCGTACACTTCGACGATTCCGCAATGCTTGACGGCAGCCATCGCCCGCGGCTCATCGGCAAACCGTTGGCTGCTGGCTGCGTCGACTAGCACGCCTGGCCATGCCAGCTTCAAGGCGACGGATCGCGCAAGTTGGACATCGAATGCCTTGAAAACCGCGCCGTAGGCACCGGTTCCCACCAGCGATTCCAAGCGAAACCGGCCCAACGGGCGTGGTAGTCCGAGCAACGCGTCGTCGATGCAAGGGAGGTCATTGGCCGCTTCGCGGCCCAACTTCGCGAGCCACACCAGCGTGCCCAGCGACTCCGAGCCGCAGCGCGCGACTTGCTCCTCCAACGCGTCCAATGACGCCTTGGTTACCCGCTCAGTCAGCTCGTCTTGCTCAGGTCTGTGCATCGGTTTCGAAGAGCTTCTTAAGTTGTGCGATTGCCCGACGACAGGCCGTTCGAGCGCCTTCGGCTGAGAGGCCGGTCAACGCCTCAATTTGCGGATAGCTAAGCTTTTCCAGAATCCGGAGTTGGATGATCGCTTGCTCGTGTGGCTTCAAGCGATTGAAGGCTGCGGCGGCACGCTCCGCCTCCTCACGCAAGTTCATCAGTTCCTCGTGGCCCCTACCGGTCGGCTCTGTCAGCAGCCGGGCTTCGAAGGCCAGCCTGATCTTTCGCCGAAGCTCCTCGCGGTTTCGCATCCGGTAGTTGCGGGCCCATTCCTGCCGGCGGCGATGAAGGATCGTCCGCGCCCATTGCTTGAAGTCCGCGAACGTGTCGCGCTGAAAGCGGTCGAATTTTTCCCGCACGCGCACGAGGGTGTCTTGCACGAGGTCTGATAGCCCATGCGAGGGGCCTAATCCTCGCGGCTTTCTCCGTCCGCAAAGTTCGGACCAAAGATAGTCGGCCAGGAGTTCGATCAATTTATCCAACGCGACGACCGATCCCTGGCGGGCTTCGGAAATCAGTGTATCGGGAGGCACTTCCGACTCGCCTGAATGCATGAGTGCCATCCCGTCTCAATATCTATCGATGGACGCCACCAAGCCGGTAATCCAGCCACAAAATCCCGGTCCCCAATATGGCTCAGCGCAACGCGGGATTCAACGCGGACTCTCTCCCGGCAAAAGATTGTCTCCGCGCTGACCGCTTATGCGATCTGGCGCGTACTTCTTCAGTTTCCCAAGAGTTCGAACCGCTAAAGCGGCTCTTGGCCGTCAATTTGGAGATTTTTGCGACCGGATTGGCAAAGTGGCGCATGTAGAGGGTGTGGATATGTCTCTATACAAAACGTCGCCGGTTCATCTCCCAGCTCTATTTCCAGCCGAACCTGCGGCTTTGGTTATTAGTGCAGTTCTTTGAAACCACGAGACGGCTTATGCATCCCTATCGCGTCATTATTTTAACTCTCGCTCTCACTGCCATGGTGGTTATTCTCGCGGTACCACGTTCCTTCGCTGAGTCCGTCTACACCTATACGCGCTTGCGCCCACCTACGGGTCAGAGCTTTCAACCCACTGCTTTGAGTGGAGATGGCTTAGTGATCGCCGGTCAATATCTAGGCAGCGCCGGCTACTGGCGCATCGGAGGTACTGTTCAAACCATAGCAACGTCTAGATTCTTGAACATGGAAGGAATTCAACCTATCAGCGGGCCGCCGAGTCTGCATCAATTTCATCCCACCGCGATCGATGCGGACGGGTCCGTTATCGTAGGGTCGGTAAGCGCCAATGGAACAGCGGAGTCCCAGGGCTTTCGCTGGGACACGCAAGCGGGCACAGGCATTGTGCTCGATTCGACGTATGTCAATGCCACTAATGCCGATGGTTCAGCAATTGTTGGCAACCGATTTCTCTGGACGGCAGCATCAGGAGTGCAGACGTTGCCGCCGCTGCCCGGAAGTCTTTATGGCCACGCGGAGGGATATGGCTTCAGCCAGGATGGATCTGTGCTTGTCGGCTATAGCGATGATGAAGGCGGAACAGACCGTGCAGTCGCATGGATCGGAGGATCAGTTCATCAACTAGCGCCATCAACCGAGCTAGGCATTTCCTTTGCGACGGCTGTCACCATGACACCTGCGGGCGCCATCATTGCCGGCTACGATGGTCACGACGGTCACGCTGTCCGATGGACTCCAAGTGGCATGGAAACCCTTGGCTCCATATTCAATGCATTTCCGTGTGGGATTAGCGAAGACGGCTCGGTGATCGTTGGCAATTGGTCAAGCGGCTACAAAGTTTTGGGTTATCTGGGGAGTGGCACTGGTTTTATCTGGACGGCCGAACTGGGGATGGTCAACTTGACCGATTTGGTACACAGGCCGACCAGGGGGGGTGTCGGAATAAGTGCCGATGGCAACACGATCGTTGGATATGACGGGGGGCCTTGGATGATTCAGATCACAACGGTACCCGAACCCTCCACACTTGTCATTTTGGCCACCGCACTTGCCTTCTCTATTCCACCATTGCTGACGCGACGCCAGCGAACGCGTTTTCTGGATTGAATCTGACACAGTCCCAAAAATGGTATCAGAATAATCCTGCATGGTGGTCACGTTCCTACGACCTCAGTGGCCTTCGGTCAGTCGATCCGAAACAGACAGAAAGTTGCCGCGGCGATAGTATCGCACGACATCGTCAAACGTGTTCGGAATTGGTTCATTCGGGTTGCTCGCGGAAGCCTGCATTACGACCAGGGGATCAAAGGTCTGAGCATTAGCGGCGTCATCACAGTGACAATTCTGTTGTTCATCGCTATTGTGCGAGCCGGCTGTCTTTCGAGAGCCGCTGACCTGAAACGCGCCGTGACCATTCTCACCGTGGCTAATGACTGCAGCTATCGCGTGCCCAGTTCTGACGGTGACGGCACTCGCGCCGCCCACCTCAAAGTGATCGTTGATGGTGATACTTCCAAGTCGTGTTGGGTCCGCCAGGCCTCCAACAGGTCGGCCATCTGGCTGGTACAAGTCAAGCGAACCCGGCGTCGTCACACGCTTGTCCACAACGTACGCGAACCGTCCTCCCCACGGATCAAACGCGTACTCGTCAGGAAGCCCCAGCGCCTTGACTGGGACCACCCCACCGACAGTCTTGTTTCCGTCACTGAACGTGCCGGTCGGCGATCCGCTTGTGCAAGCCCCGGGCGGGCTCGTTTGCTGGCCGAATCCTGCAGCATTGAGCAAAATCGTTCCGTCGGCGGGACATGGCAGGTACCTGTCCGCAACCCCGGTCTTAGATAGTGCATCTTCAATTGCGATGAGCTTGAGTTGCAGTTCATGTTGCTTTCGTAGTCTTGCCTCCTGAGCTATTCGCCCCAGAATGCCCCCCGTCACGATTGAGACGACGAGCAACACAATTCCTAGTTCCAACAACGTAAACCCTTGACGGTTTTCAAAATCTATGCAAGCTCCTGAATGGTTGATGATATGCGCCGACAGGTTAAGAAACGGTTACCAGCCAGCCAAAATCCTGCTCTTCTAAACCGATTGCTGAGTCTTGTTCGGCGATCAGATTGTGCCGGCCATACTGCCGTGATTTGGCTTTTGATTCCGCGTTTGTAAGTCTGGGCATTGGCGCATCCGGCCTTGCCGGTCGGGTGCTCCCAGGCTTCGCTTCGCTGCGGTCGCATTCGCGACGAGCAAGCTCCCTTCCCGCCCCCTTGCGCTCCGGCCTGCGGCCTTCCATTGACACCTGCGGTAGCCGAGGAAGTGCTCCTCGCGAGAACCGGGTTTAGGGGGCACATCCCCCGGGCTGTCAAGGATCGGGGCCACGCGACCGCCTCCGGTTTCCTTCCAACCTTCCGCGCTGCGCTTGTGCAGGTCGGCGCCTCCCACCGGCGATCGTCCTTGACTGCCCTCCCCTGGCGCTTCGGACTTCGTCCCCCCTGCGCTGGAAAACGCCCGGGCGTGCGTTTCGCGCACAGGGACATTTCCAACTCAAGAGGGAGGACTTCTCCGATGGCAACTACCAGCAACACCACTCGCACTGACGTTTATACCCGCGTTAGCTCCAAGATCATCGACAATCTTGGGCGAGGCGTGAAACCTTGGCACCGGCCCTGGGAAGCAGAGCATGCCGCCGGACGCATCGCGCGACCTTTGCGGCATAACGGAACACCTTACAAGGGCATCAACATCTTGATGCTTTGGGCTTCCGCTGAATCGCAAGGATTTGCCAACCCGTTTTGGTTGACCTTTCAGCAAGCCAAGGAGCTGGGCGGGTTCGTGAAGAAGGGCGAGCACGGATCGCCCGTGGTCTACGCCAACACGTTCAAGAAGAAGGAGACCAACGACGCCGGCGAAGAGACCGAGCAAGAAATCCCGTTCTTGAAGGAATACACGGTTTTCAACGCGGCACAGGTCGAAGGACTGCCCGCCTATTTCTATGAACTGGCGAAGGCAATCGAGACCAAGCCGCTGGTACGCATCGAGCAGGCAGAAGCATTCTTTGCCAACACCAATGCAGACGTTCGCTATGGCGGGAACAGGGCTTATTACGCCATCGATGCCGACTATGTGCGGATGCCACCCTTCGAGACTTTCAAGGATGCCGAAAGCCACGCGGCAACGCTTGGCCATGAGCTGACCCACTGGACGCGGCACCCATCACGGCTCAACCGAGACCTCGGCCGCAAGAAATGGGGCGACGAAGGTTACGCGATGGAGGAACTCGTCGCGGAGCTTGCCAGTGCCTTCCTTTGTGCTGACCTGTCGATCACGCCGGAAGTTCGCGAAGACCATGCGAGCTACATCCACGAATGGCTCAAAGTTCTGAAAGACGACAAGCGGGCCATCTTCTCCGCCGCATCGCTCGCAAGTCAGGCGGTTGACTTTCTCCACGGTTTGCAGCCGCAGCCTTCCGAATAAGGCATTTCGCCATGGCTGCACGCCCCACCACCGGTGCCAGAGACGATCAATGCCGTCCGCCGCTCTTTACGGATGAAGAGTGGCGGCGGATCGTCCGGGAATTGTCCTTGTCGACAAGGCAAGCCCAAGTCGTCGGGCTCGCCATCCAAAGCAAGAAGGATAAAGAGATCGCGAAAATCCTTCACGTTAAAGAGACGACGGTTTACACGCACATCAAGTTCGCCAAATTAGGATTTAACGCTATCGATCGCGTAGGACTCGCTTATCGCGTCTTTGAATGCTTTCGCAATCTCGTGGAAGGGCGTTCATCCTCATAAATGATGATGGGGGAAATGAGGATATTTCCCGGCACCGAGTGCGGCTATTCTCGGCAAGTCGGCAGGAAGTCCGATTTTCAAGGGCAAGGATGCCCGCAACGCCGACCAGGTTCTGATGACGGATGAGCGGAACCGTATTGCCCAGCACTTGATGCCTCACCGAAAAAAAACAGCCCAGCATTTCGATCCGACAGTGCCGCCGCTGTTTAACCGTGAGGAATGGTGTCAGACGACGGACCGGCTACTGCTCTCACCGCGGCAGGCCCAAGTCGTGGGGCTCGTGATCCAAAGCTACAAAGACAAAGAGATCGCCTCCTTGCTCAATATCAGCCATGCCACCGTCCGCACGCATATTTGCCAATCGAAATCGCGGCTCGTCGCAAGCGACCGCGTAGGACTGGCCTACCGGCTGTTTTGGGCATTCCGCCATACCATCGAACCGAAGCGATATCCGTGGATTCAAGACGGCCGTCACCGGGATTGACCCCTCTTTAAGCGCTAATGAACCGCAGCATCTACCGCCGCAATGATTGAGCATTAGGGGCTCGTCCTCCTCTCGCCTGGCGGTTCCCGGATTCTTCATGCCGCACTCGGTGCATGTTTGCCTGAGGCGCTCCCCGTGCACCAAAGAGATTTCAACTGGAGACCAAAATGTCCAAATTCCTCTGCTTCGTTGTCGCCATCACATTGCTTGACTTTTGCCCCACGACAGAGGCAGCGATCCTGAACGTTACAGGTGCCGCCGCCGTGATTTCGCCGCCGCTCGACGTTTCCACTGACGCTTTTGAGAGTAACACCGCCGCTTGGCTGTTTGCCGAACAGCAGAACGTCACGCTGTCGCAAGATATCGCCGTCGATATTTCCGTGCCCGGCACATCGCCGTCAGGCGGAGTTAGAAACCTGAGTGCCGGCATCATTCCTGCCGGTACTCAAATCGACAGCTACTTCATCCATTTCGATTCCGTCGACGGAGACGCGCAGAACCCGGTTGTCGTGTCCGGCTCCGTTACTTTCGACCGCGATGTACTAGGACTCATGGTGCTATCAGACAATCTCAATCCCTCGCATGCTTATCCCGGCCTGCCGACAACCCTCTACTCCCCGACGGGGGAACTCGAAATTGTCGGTGGAGGAGCGGGCACACTGACCAATGACCAGATCACGCTCAGCCCCGACCGCCGGACGGTCTCTTTCAATTTTCGGAACGGCGTCGGCACCGATGACTGCCGGATTGTCACCACCGCCGTGCCCGAGCCGGCGACATGGATTCTGCTCGCGACCGCAGTCGTGCTATGCGGCGCCTGGCGGTTTCGCAAATGGACGGTCACTTCACGGTGATTTGATCGACAATGAGTGCACCGCGTGTCGCCATCATGGCTTGTGGCCCATCGGCCTCCTGGATGTAGGGCACGCGGTGCCGGACTAGGGCGGCGAACAGCCGCACGTTCGGTTGAACCTCGGCATTGAGATTGCGGCCCTTGATCGTCACGGTTTCACCGCCGAAACGTAGCGTGATTCCGTCAGACGGGTCAAAGCTGACTTTGCCGAGCCAGGCATAGGCAAAGGCGTCGATGCGGCCGTCTTTGTGCCGCAACTCCAACATGACGGCCCTCTCCCGGATGCCACGCAGCAGTCCGAACGCCTGGAAGTTGACCAGGCCCTCGCTGTTGTCCGGGCCGTCCCTGTTAGTCTCCGTCTTAGCTACGCCGACATACTTTTGCAACACCTCACTTTTCATAGGGACATCTCCTCCCGTTCGCGTTCAGGTGGCCGGCGTTCCAACACGGCGCGTTCATTGTGCAGCTCTTGCAGCAAGACCGCTTGCCGATGCGGCACGTCATTAACCAGTTCGGTTGCCGAAATCCGTTCCTCCGAGCGGCTGACGGCTTCGAGCAAGGCTTCCTTATCGTCGGTATAGACGGTGACTTGCTCCCTCGCCCTCGACGCCGAGACGTAAAATTGCTCCCGTGACGACGCCACCAAGGACTCGCTCCCTTGGCCTACGAACACGCGGTCGACTGTTTTGCCCTGGCTCGCATGGCTCGTGACAACGTAGCCATGGGCCAGGTGCCCCCAGTCTTTGCCTACCGTCCAGCCATTGTCGAAGACGATGTTGCCGTCGTCGTCGAACTTTTTGACCTTATATAGGGCGCCGTTATTGAGCCGGTGCTTGCCGTCGGCCGTCACCCCGTTGTGGGTAATCCGCACCCGGTCGCCGCGGGCAAGTCGCAGTCTTGTTGAGTGAAACACCTGGAACCGCTCGGCCTGGTCGAGCGGCAATGGCCGCTCGCCGCCGGCTGAAACGCGGTCACCGCGGTTAAAGCCCTTGGCGTTTTGGTGAAACACCAGCACATCGCCCGGCCCGTAATTGACCGAGTCGCCTCGCTCGGCCGGAGTGAGATTTGCATTTTCAAACACGCGGAACGTTCGTTCGTCGGCGCCAAGCTTCTTGGATTCCCGCAGAGACTTACGGATCTCGGCGGTAATACGGTCCCCTTCGGCATGTGTTGGCGACACAACCAACGCTGTTTTGCCGTGGTCGACCGCCTCCAAATAGTCGGCGGCCATTTGCTTGTACCGCTCATCGTGGGCAATCTCATGGACCCACCCAAGCTCATCGAGACGCTTAAAGCCATCCGCCGCGTGGCCCTCGGCCAGCGACTTCACCGCCTCCTTGTACAGGCCTGACTGCCGCTTGATTTCTTTGACCTCGGCCGGCACGAGCCCCGCCTCTTCCTCCAGCAGTCGAAGTGCCGCGCCACGCTCAACGCTGCCGTGCTGGTAGCGGTCGCCAGAAAGCAGCACCCTCGCATCGATCCGCTCGGCCAGAGCGAACACTTCGGCCGTCGTCTTAACGCCGAGTAACCCCGCTTCATCAATCCAAATCAGCTGGCCGTCGGCTTTGTGTTGCAGCTTTTCATCGACCAGCAGCCTGGCCACTGTGTCGGCATCCTTGAAGCCTTCCTCCTGAAGAACGCCACGACTAGCATCCGCCGAGGGGGCGAAGGCGAATACCTTGGTTCCACTCGCCTCAATCGTTTCCACGGCTTCACGCATCAGCGTCGTCTTACCGACGCCGGCGGCGCCGCGCAGCACCATGACTCTGTCTCGCGACTCGACAATATGCCTGACGGCGCTTTTCTGCGAGTCGTTGAGCCAGTCGCGGTGAAACTCCTCGTGATGGTCGGCGTATGCCTCGCAGGTTCCTCGTCCCTTGCGTGCGAAGTCGATCACGCGGCATTCTTCTTGAAGCACGCCCCGTGTCGTGGCCATTCGCCGGCCGTTTCGCTCACCGATAATCAGGTCGCTTGCCGCCGCTTCACGCTGGACCTCTTCTACGGTCGCCTGGCCGACCGAGTGCTTTAGCGCCGTGGCCAGCAACTGCCGCTCCGGCACGACGGACTTTCGCTCGAATAGATGGCCCGATGCGTAATCGACCGCTCGAGCCGCCGCACTGCCGTCGGCCGGCTCCGCGTCACCGCCAAGCCTTCGTTCAAGCGAGCTCAGGGCGTCGATTTCTTCTTGTGACATCCGGGCACGCCACAAATCCTGCAGCTCCGGCATTGTCAGAACCTTTTGCTTGCGGCCCCTTGTCTTGGCGCCGAGTTCCGCCTTGGCGTCCGCATCCTCGATGCCGAGCTCACGGGCTTTCTCCTCAATCTCGGCAGTCCGTCGCGAGAATTTGCGGATGAGTGACTTCTCGACGCCGCCTAGCTCCCAGCCATGCTTGGTTCGCTCGATTGGCAGCCCCAGATCGGACAACTGATGACCTAGCCGCGAGTGAAACACCGCCTCGAAATACGGTGCATCGCGGTTGAGATCCCGAAACTGACCCGCCTTCCAGGCTTGTTCCTTCTCGTCAAACGTCGTGTTGAACACAAAGCAGTGTGCGTGCAGATGCGGATCGGGGACTCCATCCACCGGCCGCGACGTGAAATGCACGAACTCGCCCCAGGCCATGTTGCCAGTGATTCGATTTTCGTTTTTGCCTTTCTTGCGGACACGGGCAGACATCTCGGTTTCGATGTCGTGCATCGTTTCATCGACGCTGTCGCGGAATGCGTTCAAAATGCGTTCGTCACGCGTCACGCCATAGAGCAGGCTGACACTTTTGGGCACATGAAAGTTGAAGTCGTAGCCGACGGTCCGATCGGAACGCGTACGTGCTGTGAGCCGCTCACCCGTTTGCGGATTCAAGTTGTCGCATAATGCGTCCCATTGGGCCGGCTCGACCATTCCACTAAGTCCGAGCCGGCGGGCAGCTTCACCTTGCCACCGGCCGGTGAGTTCTTGCCCCTCGGAATAATAGTCGGCCGTGCTGTAATACGATTTGGCGCCGCCAACATGCGAGTTCTGCGTGATGCGCAACATGCACAATCTTATTGCCCAGAACTTGTGACGATCGTCAATCGATTTCGCGGACAGTGACTGTCTCTGATTGGCACAGTCTGTCGCGGGCTTGGTTTCACATCGTGTCTAAATGCCAAAGTGTCTCCTTCCCCAATCGTGTGAGTCCGTCCTCTGACCGCGGCCTTCTTGTTGGGCACTTACGAAGCGTCGCCGGCACGGCAAGCAGAAAATGCGGCCCCTCCCCATCTTCCTGCGCTGCGCTTCGTGCAGACGGGTCCCACTCCGAATTTTCCACTTGTCCGCAGCGCTAAAGCTCCGGCTAGTCCGCTTCGGTTTTGGTGCCACAAGGCCGCGATAGTCGTGGCCGGAAACTCAACGAAGAAGGAGACAAGTTATGTCAGACACGAACACCAACCAAACGGCCGGCTCCAAGACGCCAAGCCACGTCGTCTACCAAGTCCGCGATCGCGGGGACGACAAGAAAGCATTCTGGACAAGAATCGGATCAGCATGGGCCCACGCAGACGGCAAGGGCTTCAATGTGCAAATCGAGTGCGTACCGCTCGACGGCCGCATCACGCTTCGAGTTGCCTCGGAAAAGAAAGAGTAACTCACTGACCGGGGCGGGCATGGATGCCTGCCCCGTTAACTTTTAGGAAAGGAATCCGACTATGAACCTAGCCACTATCAATCCCTTTTACGCCATCCGCACCAAGCGGCTCGTAAGATTTGAACAGGAAGCACCCCGCAGTCCGGTCTATGCCAAGCTGCCGCGGGTGCCGATCAATGCCAGTCCCGTCCCTCACCTGACGAGCCTGTATCACAACTCAAACGCCGGCGAATACGGCGATCGTGCCTATCCGGGTAACTGCGGCGGCAATCTCATCAAGGACCTGCTGCTCTACTTCCGACCCGGCCTAGTCTTTGACCCGATGGCCGGCAGCGGCACATGCCGCGATGTATGCGACGAGCTCGGGATAGCATGCTTGTCGTGGGACATCCATGACGGGTTTGATGCGTGTGATCCTGTCGCATTTTCAGCCAGCGAGACGTTCGATTTCATTTGGGCACACCCCGCCTACTGGCGTCAGAAGCTCTATGCCAATGATCCACGCGACCTGTCGCGGGCACCAACGTTGTCGGATTTCCTTCGCCGTTATGGCCAATTCATTCGCAACTGTGCCAAGGCACTGAAGCCAAACGGCAAACTCGCCATCTTGATGGGCGACTATTGTGACCGGGAAGAAGGTTTCGTGCCCCTCACCTTCCACACCAAGCGGCTGGCGTTCGAGGCAGGTCTGATTCAGCCCTGCACCGACATCATCCGCTTCAGTCACGGAGCGAGCAGCAGCCGCAAGGTCTATCGCTCGTCATTCATTCCTGGACTGCACGACACGTGTATGGTGTATGAGAAACCTCGGCAACGCGTGTAGGAAGGATTCAAACGATGACCAACAAACTGATTCAGGTCGACGATGCTGGCATTCTTGATGACCTTTTCCACGGCTGCGCGCTAGAGGCGTTTATCGAGCAAGCTCGGATTGAGCGAGCACCACCCGACGCGGAAGCCACGCGCCGTCGAGCTTATCGGCTCTATGAAGAGGTACTCGCGGAGAAGAACGCAAAGACTCGATGACCGCCCTCCTCGTTTGACAATCCAGGCGAACCGCGCTATGACGCCGAATAAACCACTCAGCGAGGGGCCATGTCCGATTGGAGAACCCGATCACAGCCTATCCAGGTCGGCGACATCGTCGGCTACAGCAAGGCATTCCTGCAAAGCACCGGCCAATACACTGGCGACGCCCCTTTTGCCCGTGGCAAGGTGACCTCACTTCATCCCCTCGGGACTGAAACGATCCTGGCCGAAATCGAATGGGACAAGCCCGATTTGCCCTCCCGCGTCAACGTTCGGAACCTTTCCACGGCTCGCCAGATCACGCTCGGCGAATAGCCAATGGACATTGTGGCTGTCTCATCCTGAGCCAGTCTCCCTGCCAATTTCACGGTGAAATTGACCCGCCAGAGGCCTTCGCCTCCAGTCAGTTAGTTGAATTGCTGAATTCCATCTTTTGTTGTCAGACGTCTTCCCTAAGCAGTGCTTAGGAGGATTTTCACGGTGAAAATCAGTGCCAGCCATCATGCTGTCCGTCCCTCATGCCAGCTTGCATGACAGCCAGCTTGTCATCATTCAGGCTTGCTTGCAGGCATGACATCATGCTTGCCATCTTGCCAGTCGGCAAGCAGGCAGGATTACTTTCTTGCAATCAGGAAAGCAATCAGGTTTGCCAGTCATCTTGCAACCAATCATGCCAGACGGCCTGCCTGCCATCTTGAAATATTGCTTGCTTGCCAACATGCAATCGTGCTATCGGTTAATAATGATTATCGCAATTGCAAACTCCAAGGGAGGCGTCGGCAAATCGACGCTTGCCGTTCACCTGGCGGCCTGGCTACAGCGGCAGGGACACCGCGTTACGCTGGCCGACTGTGACACGCAGCAGTCCTCATCGCAGTGGATCAAGGAAGCTGCACCGAGCGTAAAGTCGATTTGCCTCAAAGACCCGGACACGATTATCAGCGAACTGCCGCTCTTGAAACAGGAAACCGATTACATCGTTGCCGACGGACCGGGTAGCCTCGCTGAAATGAGCCGGGCGCTGTTGCTTGTCGCCGACAAGGCGATCGTCCCATGCAAAGCAAGCATGCTGGAAGTACGAGCACTCGACGCAGCAACGAAGGTTCTCCGCCAGTCGCAACAGATTCGCGCCGGCCATCCAAAGGCCGTGATCGTACTTAGCATGGTCGGTAGGCGCTATCGGCTCACCCAGGATATGCGAGATGCCGCAGCGCTCTTGAAGCTGCCGATCGCCCACACCGCGATGATCCTTCGCCAAATCTACGCCGACGCGCCAGGGCAGGGCGCTGTCGTCTGGGATCTAGGCTCGCGGGCGAAGGAGGCCGCCGACGAAGTGGACCGGCTGTTCCGAGAAATCCTGCCCGAGGCCGCTGTTTCATCCGCGCCCAAGATTCGTGTGCACCGCCGCCAAGCATCCACTGCATAGGGCTTGGCCATGAAGGAACGCCGCCCGCTCAGTGAAGGACTCCACCAGCCGACTCCGTCCGTCGACCTGGAAACGGCCAGAAAGTTTATCCACGGAGAAAAACTGCCGGCCGAGACCGGGGAAGGGGCGAAGCCCGTGGCGCCGAAGCAAGCGCCGTCCGCCACGCAGAACCTGAGCCGCGTCCCGATCAGCACGCGCATTCGTGGCGACTTTGCCGCAGCCTTGAAACGCTGCTCGCTGGAGCGTCAGCTAAAGGGGATCGAGCCGAATACTTTGCAGGACATCCTCGAACAGGCCATCGAACCGTGGCTAAAAGACAACGGCTACATGCCATAATTTATTCTGCGGGGGCGGGGAGGGCCGGTACTTCGGCCAGCGGCAATTCGTGCTGCCGGCTTGCGCCCTTTAAGTGATACGATTTCACAAACGCCAAGCGGTCACCGTTGAACATGAATCGGATATTGACGAAGAACACTCCGTCGCTGGGACTGCGGTAGAGGAATTCCTTTTCGAGTAACTCCCGCACGCCCCGCTGATAGGTGCGATCGCTCATGCCGTGATCCTTGGCCACATACTGATTGAGCTTGATTTCATCCTCGCCAGGATTGGCGCGCATCTGGAGGTACACGAGTTCAAACACCGACATCCCGGTCTTCGACAAGCCGGCAGCCTGCTTGATTCCATCAAGGAACATTTTGACGAATCGCGTGGTGTCAACTTCTTCGTCCCACCAGAAGCCCATGCCGCCGATGCCTTTCAGCTCGCCGGTACTGTTGTCGACGATCATCGAGGCCTTACCGCCCGGCACCTGAAACCGCCGGTTACGCGTCGGTATTCCGTTCGTCGACGGGACGCTCGGATTGGTTCGATAAACCGGAAACCCCCGTTTCGTACTGACTTGGTTATCAGGTAGTTCTGCAAGCTGGCGCTCATCCGTCATTTTATGCCTCCATTTTTGTCACTCAACAGTCAGGACATTGGCAGACGACCGTCAAAAGCGCAAGCAGTTTCTGGCGGCCAACCGTCTCAATGTGACGCATGACCGCACGAATCTGTCGTTTCGGTTTGAGCAAAATCAAATGCTTGAGGCATTTCCCTTTCTTATACTTAAAAGGCTTGTTGATCGAAGCCGCCACTGGAGCGCGTCCCATGCGCTGGCACAAGTGGCGGTTTCGACTTCCCTTTTCAAGACCGACATTCAGCATCGTTCACAGCCACTAATTTTGTGGATAACTCGAATAACTCATTGATCGCTAAAAGCAATCTTTGGGCGTCGTACTGGAATTGACTGAAGGCAATAGAAAAGGCATTCAGAGGGAAGTGACCGGGCCGGCGGGCAGGGCACACGACAAAATCGAATAGAAACGGCATCCAGAGATGTGATCGCTGTCAGATCATCCCTTGGTCCCTCCAAATCAGTTTTCAGCGCCGTAAATGCCATCTAATCGATTCCAGTTCCGGATGATCCATTACTCTGCGCAAGGCACTTTGCGGACGGGACTTAGACCCGCTAAGATGGGCCGCACGCCTGGCGACGAGGGGGACCTTTCCGGGCCGCGCTACCAGCCTGATTGGGGGACGCCACGCCATTCTTCCGATTGCGGCGCCGTGCGCGCGCCGTCCGGCCAGAAACAGACTACGCCGGGCAGGGCGCTTTCGTTGACTTCGTACATAGCGGGTGCTATCCGATGAAGCTCTTACTGACCGAGTCTTGAAGCGAGGTTGCGATGTATCTCAGTCGGATCGTCATTCGCGGGTTCCGTAACTTTGCCCACCTCGATGTCCCGGTCGCGGACAAGGTAACGTGCGTCGTCGGAGAGAACAACACCGGGAAGACGAACCTGGTCTTCGCCCTTCGCCTCGCCCTCGACGCCGGCCTTTCCTCGACGTACCGGAATTTGACGCCTGAAGATTTCTGCTCCGGAACGGACATTAGCACTCCCCAGCAGGTCATCGTCTCGCTGGAGTACAAGGGATTCACGGCGAAACCGCCGGAGGAAGGGATGCTTATGCACTGCATCGTCAGCCCCGATTTAGCGAGGATCACGTATCGTTTCCGGCCCCGGCGGGAAATCATTGAGGCGATCAAGGCGAAGAAGCATCCGGGGACGGGCTTGACGATTGAGGATTATCGTTACGAAATTCGTGGCGGCGGCTCGATCGATCCGGCGACGGCAAATTGGAGCGACGATTTCGGAAAGTGGGTGAGCTTCGACGACCTCCAACAAAGCTATCTGGTTGTTTTCATGGAACCGCTGCGGGATGTGGAGCAGCGATTGCGGCAGGCTCGATTTTCTCCGCTCGCGATGTTGCTGACGACGGCCGACATCCCGGAGGCCGAACAGAAGGTCCTGGTCGATTGCCTCGTGTACGCGAACGACACGATCTCGGCGAGCACTACGATCTCGGCTGTCGGGACTTCGATCAAGGGCTCGATGGACTCGACGGCCGGCAAAGCATTCACGATGGACGTTGCACTCGGCATGTCATCGCCATCGTTCACGGACATCTCGCGAAGCCTGACCGTCCTGCTCTCGAATGCTGCCATGAAGAAATTCGAGCCGGGGCGCAATGGGCTCGGGCTCAACAACATCCTCTACATCAGCATGTACGTCACGTTCTTCGCTCGCCGCGTGAAAGAAGCGAAAACCTCGGGTCAGCTCCTCATCATCGAAGAGCCGGAAGCTCACCTGCATCCGCAACTTCAACGGGTTCTCATCAGTTCGCTTCAGACTCACGAAGCGCAGACTCTCATCACGACGCACAGTACTCATATCACGTCTCAAGCCTCGCTCTCATCGATGATTGTGCTGACTAACGACGGGACGGCCGCGACTAAGTCGGCGGTGGGAACGAGCAACCCAACACTCACGGCCACCGAACGTGCAGACTTGGAGCGATACCTCGACGCCACCCGTTCCACGCTCCTTTTCGCCCGGAAAGTCATCTTGGTCGAGGGTCCGGCCGAATTGTTCCTCATCGCCCCACTAGTGAAGGCTGTGCTCAAGAAAAATCTCGACTCAGAGGGTATCTCGGTAATCCCGATCCACGGGGCGCATTTCGAGCCGTACACAAAGCTGTTCGGGACAGATGCGATTGAGAAGAAATGCTCGATCATCACCGACGGGGATTCGCAGAACGAAGAGAAGGAACCGGATATCGATCCCGCCGATGAAGCCGACGCTCCAGCGACTCCTGCGGCGGCCGGGCCGAACCGGATCGACAAGCTCAAGGCCAAGGAAAATGCGTTTCTTAAGGTGTTTGTCGGCGATACGACGTTTGAGATGGAACTGACGGATGTGGGGACGTTGGGCATGTTCTCGGCTGCCTGTGCAGAAGTCGGGGCGCCACGCATCTCAGCAATCCTCAAGAAGCTCGAAACGGACATCGGCGCGGCGACGATGCTTACACCTGAGCAGACGGAGCGGCTCATGAGGGCGAAGCAATACGTACTGAACACGTCGAAACGGTTCCAGAAGGGGCGGTTCGCTCAAATCGTGTCGAAGCACGCGGCGCTCGCGAAATCGCTGCCCGAGTACATCAAGAATGCGATCGAGTGGGTCACGACATGATCCCACTCACCGATGAGCAAAAGGTGGCCGTAGAATATCCCGACACGCTGTGCCTGACATCGTGTCCCGGCAGCGGGAAGACGCGAACCATCATCGCGAAGCTCCATCGGTGCATCGACGAGGTGAGGGGCACGCCTCGCAAGATCGCCTGCATTACCTTCACCAACACCGGGGTGAATGAGATAGAGGCACGGCTTCGGACGTATGGGGATGGCGACGATCTGGATATCTGCGAGATTTCGACGATCCATTCGTTCTGCCTGAACTACGTCCTGCGACCCTATGCCCACCTGGTCCCGCACCTCAAGCCGGATTGGGCAATCATCACGAGCGACGACGAGTGGTTCACTGCTCTCGTTGACGAACTGAAGAAGAAGTACGACATCAAACCAAGCCTCGCGGATCGGTTTGATGGCCTCCAGAGACAGTTCCCGGACAAGATCCCCACGAACTCCGGCCTTCCGCAAGCGGCGGTTGAAGAGTACTTCAAGAGGGCGGACACCGAAAGCAAGGTGACTCTCGGGGACATCGTGTTCTTCTCCGCGAAACTCGTTTCTGAACATGCCTTCATCGCCAGTGCCCTTGCGAGTCGGTTCGCCTGGTTCATAGTAGACGAATTTCAGGATACGACGGTAGCTCAGGCGACATTGCTGCTCGTCGTTTTCCGACATGATCGGTCGAAAGTCTTCTTCGTCGGCGACCCGAATCAGTCGATCCTGGGCTTCGCTGGCGCCCATCCTGCCCTTATGACGAAGTTTGCCGAACTTGTGAACGCGAAGAGCGATCTTCATTTGACGGGGAATTTTCGTAGTTCGACGCTTGTTGTGAACAATGCGGAGCTTCTGTGCCCGTCTAATCCGAAAATGATTGCGGTCGGCGAAGACAAGGATTTCCATATTGCGCCAAGATATGTTCACTGTGCCACGTCGATCGAAGGCGTGTTCGATCACTTTTTGCCAGCACTGGACGAAGTCGGCGTCCCGCTAGGAAAAGCTGCGATCCTCGCTCCCTGGTGGACAGACCTGCTAGCGTTGGGACGGGAATTGCGCCAGCGGCAGATTCCGATCATCGGCCCTGGTGCACGGCCATACAAGCGCTCCCACGAGTTCACGCACCTGTCTGAAACCCTGTCAGCGTATCTGATGACGGGAGATGCGGAGACAGCGGCCGGAATTCAAAAGGCACTCTTGTTGACACTCTCGATCATCGCCGAAGTGAAGCCGTGGGACATCTACCGGTTCAACGGACGACGAATCATATTCCGCCTTATCCTCGCGGCGAAGGAAATACTCGCGAAGTACGAAGGGATCAGCGAGTGGCTTCTTCTCTCGGCTGACGCCTGCGAAAGGATCTTAATCGAAGAAGAGATGCTCACGTCCGCTCATCGTGGAGTGTTGACAAAGTCCGCGGCTGCCATGCTCGGCGACATGAAGAAGCACAACGTAGACGTGGCGAACATGGCGGCAACCGAACTTGGGATGGTCGCGGTGCCTAACGACTGCCTGAACTTGATTACGATGCACAAATCTAAGGGCAGCGAGTTCGACGCGGTAGCGGTCATCTGCGTACATGAAGGCCGCGTTCCGTATTTCGCTACATCGCATATCCAATCTCAGGTGGACGAATCCCGGCGGCTTCTGTATGTCGCGGCGACTCGGGCGAAGAAGATTCTGATGTACTTTACAGACCAGAAGAACTCCAAAGACAAGCCATCTCGTTTCCTGAAAACACCTTACCTCGGGATGTGCTAGGCACGCTCCTCCACGAGAGCCAGTACCGCACTGCGAATAGGTGCCGGCATATCACGCCAAGCAGCTATGACACGTTGCAAATCAGTGTCCTTCAACGCCACTTCGAGCCATTGGAAGCACCCAGAATGCAGCGCATTTGCAGCGCGGCGCATTTCACAATCGACGCAAGTTGGAGAGTTGCAATTACTTGGCGCAAAATCAGCGCCGGGTTCGAATCCCACCTGACATCTCCAAACGCCTCAAGGCGCATCGAAGGCGACGACTGAGACCTCAACTCCTCTCACGCAATCGCGATTTACGTATTGCCAATATGACAATGATTAACACTATAGGAATGGACGCCTGTGACACAAGCTGCGGAAGCGACCAACCTTTAAGCGTGTTCTGAATCTTCCCTCGAATTGAAATCGATCCTGGACGAGGCGACTGTGAGGCGGCACCCCGGCGCTGGGCGAGAAGCCATTCGAGGAGATGATAGTCCTCAAATGCAGTGCTCCAGCAGTTATGATCCGCTGAATCTACCTCAGTTAAGTGTGCAACCCCACCGGCATTTTTCAGCGAGTTCACCGTTCGACGAATGCCGTCTACAGGTGTCGTTGCATCGCGTGTTGAGTTGAATGCCCAGACCGGAACTCCCTTAAGATGAGCGACGCGTGAAAGATCTCCACCAAATGAAGCCATTGGAGCGACCGCCGAAAACTGCTCAGGCTGTCGACTCGCAAGCTCCCAGCAACCTGCTCCTCCACTCGATACCCCTGCTAAACAGACACGATCAGTATCAATCGGGAATTCTCGTACAGTCTTATCGAGAATTGCCATCGCGACGTCAACCATAGCATCAGACGATTCGGACGATCGAGACCGAAACCACAAACGGTTGTCCGACGGGCATTGGACTGCAAGCAAAAAGAAAGGATACCTTGCTCGCTGCCAAGGGCGCGTGATAATCAACTGATCTAGCCAGCGTAGTTGTTGAAGATTATCGTCTCCGGCTTCGCCCGAACCGTGAAGCCAGAGAACTAGCGGAAGCTTTGCATTTGTATCTTTTATATCAGGAACAAATAGTCGATATTGATACGGCAACCGCGACGGATCGTTAGCGCGTCCGTCGAATTGAAATTCACGCGATTCGAAAAGGGAGACGAACTCCGCGCGCATCGGGTCTCCCTGCTGAACAATCATCAGAAGTAAGATTGCTGGGTACATCCGATGTCATGCCGAAGAACTGCGCAATTGGTGAGAGCGCAGGAATTCACGGCTGCTCTGGCGATCGCGAACGAAGATCATTGTGGCAGGTGCTGTTGCAACGTTCTGGACAATCGGACACGCCGCGTACCCAATTGAAGCCGTCAATAAATATACTGACTCGTCGTCGGCACCGAGTGCACAAGGAGAGCTGTCCCCACTTCTGTCGAGAATATCCGCTAATGTTCTAATTTCCATCTATATGTCCCGGCGTCAGCCATTCCAAGATGATGCGAGGGTCGGTGTTAGCTGGTGCAGTTTGCACATGGCCGTCTGCAAATAGAAAGTTTGCGCCTGCAGGATGAAAACTGTAGATTTCGTTTTCATTATCGCATTGGAGAAGGCATTTACCCGACGGACCGTCTGTTCCGTCAATTTGTAACACCGTTCGGGGGTCGCTCCACGCGCTCTGCCACGGCTCTCCGAGCCCGCTATGCCTTCCATTTTGCCAGCGCTCTGGGCGACCTGCAACCTCGGTGAGCAGGAACGTGTTTGACATACCATCTGTAACTTCGGAGGCCTTAATCCGACGACTAAACCTCACCGTCTCTGATGTGGCCAGCAAAAGGGTCGCCTTGGCATAGAGCGTCTTAGTATCATCAATCGGCCACGGGAAC
>Ga0268266_10000898_pt1 | contig 38471 bp, 32 predicted proteins | sample KBSS13metaG_FD_190356 | JGI IMG/M metagenome (GOLD analysis project Ga0268266, IMG submission 190356) | Switchgrass rhizosphere microbial communities from Kellogg Biological Station, Michigan, USA - KBS S1-3 metaG (SPAdes) (version 2) | ecosystem: Host-associated > Plants > Roots > Rhizosphere...
CCTGGGAGGTGGCTACCCTGAGCTGCACGGACAAGCGTTGGCCTCCAACGTAGGTCTGTGGAGCGCGCTGAGAGACATGCACGCCGCCAACAAACCGATCTACGCCGAATGCGGCGGCTTCATGGTCCTGACAGAAGGGCTCACAGACTCGGCAGGTCGCACCTGGCCCATGGCAGGCTTATTGCCCGGGCTGACAAAGATGAGCGGCAAGCTCGCGGCCCTGGGCTACAGGCACGCCACAGCCCTGCGCCCAAACCTCCTGGCCAACCCAGGCGAGTCGCTACGCGGCCACGAGTTCCGCTACAGCACCTGGGAGCGCGACACGACCGCCACGGAAACCGCGGCAGCGTGGGAAGTGAAGGGCACGAGAGGCAAGGCCCCCGGCGACGGTGTTGGCTATGTACGAGGCAACCTGTTGGCCAGCTACCTGCACGTCCATTTCGGCCAGAACCCCGACCTGGCCAGGCGGTTCGTCCAACGCCTATAACGCACACAGCGCCTATAACTTATGAGTCGACAGCAACAAGCTGGTCTCCGTATTGGAGATCCCCTCAATCAACCGTATCCGCCCCAACACGCGATCAAACGCCTCCAGGCTGTCGGCACGTAACTCCGCAACGATGTCCCACCGTCCGTTGGTCGTGTGAAGGGACGACACGGCCGGATCTCCGCGCAGTGCGCGGATCACTTCATCAGTACGGTTTCCCTCAACAGCCACCAACGTGAGCGCCCGTATCCGCTGCGCCTCCTCCTGAGGTCGAAGGCGAACGGTGTAGCCCACAATCGTCCCGTCGCTCTCCAGCCGTGCGAGACGGTTTTGCACAGTCCCACGGGCAACCCGCAGTTTCCGGGCCAGCGTGGCCACCGACGTCCGGGCGTCATCCCGGAGTAAACCGAGCAGCTGGCGGTCGATGTCGTCCACAGCCTCAAAGCCTCGTGTGCACCATATAGGTGCTGAAGTCTAGTCAAAACGCCAGTCAATGCCATCATTCTGTTCACAAATGGACCGAATTTGATCAGTTTTCTGGCTATTTATTGGCTCGCCGCCCCATGAAACTACTCACGCTTCAGTTACCGCATGCGAGGGGATCATGGTTGACTACATCGGGGTCGAACGCGTCCAAGGGCTCGTGACCCATGTCGGACCCGCACGCTTCATGGAAGCGCTTGCCACCGAAATCGAGCACGACTACCGCCGCTGGCGGGAATTCGAGAAGTCCCCCCGTCATGCCACGCACTCAGCCGTGGGCGTGATCGAGCTGATGCCCACCAGCGACGGGCGCCTGTATTCGTTCAAGTACGTCAACGGCCACCCGAAGAACACCGCCGAAGGTTTGTTGACGGTCACCGCGTTTGGCGTGCTGTCAGATGTTGAGACCGGTTATCCGCTGTTGTTGTCGGAAATGACCTTCACGACGGCGCTGCGCACAGCCGCCATGTCAGCAATGGCCGCCCGTCGTATGGCGCGCCCCGACAGCCGTGTGATGGCCCTGATCGGCAACGGTGCGCAAAGTGAATTCCAGGCAATTGCCTTCAACCACATGTTGGGCATTCGCGAGCTGCGCTTGTATGACATCGACAGCCGCGCCACATTGAAGCTCGAGCGCAATCTGCTGAAGCTGGGGTTGCACGGCTTGCGGATCGTCCGATGCGGCTCCGTCGCCGAAGCCGTTCGCGGCGCCGATATCATCACCACCGTCACCGCGGACAAGTGCAACGCAATCATCCTGACACCCGAGATGATTCAACCTGGAATGCACATCAATGCCGTGGGCGGCGATTGTCCCGGCAAGACGGAATTGCATGCCGATATCCTGCGCAGGAAGGATGCACGGGTGATTGTGGAGTACGCGCCCCAGTGCCGGATCGAGGGTGAGATTCAGCAGTTGGACCCCGAGTTCCCGGTGACGGAGCTGAGCGATGTCCTGACGGGCAACGCCGTTGCGCGCTCAAACCCGAAAGAAGTGACGATATTCGACTCAGTTGGTTTTGCACTCACCGATTTCTCCGCCCTGAGATATCTGCACCGGCTGAACCGCGAGCAGCGTGTCGCGCCGTCCGTCATCGACCTGGTGCCCGACCTCGAGGATCCCAAGGATCTGTTCGGTGGCCTGACACCCAGCCTGGATACGTCGCGACAGTTGCAGCGAAGCTGGTCGCCCGATCTGCCGCTCGCACCGGCGGTTGCGGCCAAGCGGTCCGAACGACCGCATGCACTCGACACCCGGGCCGGCACGTGATCGGGCGCGTCGCCCAAACGGCTGCCTTGATCGGTGCTCCGACCGACGTGGGTGCCGCCGATCGCGGCTCCTCAATGGGACCAGAGGCCCTGCGAGTTGCTGGACTGGCTTCCGCCCTGACGCGTCACGGTCTGAACGTCATTGACCGCGGAAACCTCAGTGGCCCGCCGAACCCCGCGTCGCCTCCCGTCGCGGGCTATCGGCACCTGCCTGAGGTGTACGAATGGAACCGCAGCCTGCACGAGGCAACGTATAGCGAGCTGAGACAAGGCAACTTGCCCATCCTGCTGGGTGGCGACCATAGCCTCGGGATCGGCTCTATCAGCGCCGTAGCGCGTCACTGCCGCGAAATCGGCAAGAGCCTGCGCATCCTCTGGTTGGATGCCCACGCAGATTTCAACACGAGCGAGTTATCTCCCAGCGGCAACCTGCACGGCATGCCTTTGGCATGCTTGTGCGGGTTCGGCCCTCGGGAGTTGGTCGAGCTGGGTGGGGCCACGCCGGCCATCAGTCCGGCCTGGATCCGCCAGATCGGCATCCGCAGCGTCGACGCCGGCGAGAAGCGCTTCGTCCACGAGCAGGGCCTCGAAGTGTTCGACATGCGCTCAGTGGACGAGTTGGGTGTACGCCAGGTGATGGACCTGGCGCTGGCCGACCTGGATGACAACACCCATCTGCATGTCAGCTTCGATGTTGATTTCCTCGACCCGGAAATCGCTCCGGGCGTGGGTACGACCGTGCCGGGCGGCCCCTCGTATCGCGAGGCGCAGTTGTGCATGGAAATGATCGCCGACACCGGTGCGATGGGCTCGCTCGATGTGGTCGAGCTCAATCCGGCGCTGGATGTGCGCAACGGCACCGCCACTCTGGCCGTAGACCTGATCGAGTCCCTGTTCGGCAAGAGCACCCTGATCCGCAGGCGTTTTTCAGAAGCTGCGCGGCATCCGCTCGGCCAGAAAATCAATGAACGCGCGTACGGACGGGAGCAGGCCGCGGCGGGTGGGAAACACTAGATGGAACACCCCCAGGGGTAGGGTCCAGGCGGGAAGCACCTGTTCCAGCTTCCCGCTTTCCAGGTCAGCCCGGACCACGCTCTCAGGCAACAACGCGATCCCCAACCCAGCCAGCACTGCCGTGCGCATGACGATGAAGTCGTGACACACCAGCCGTGGCGTGTGCTCGAGACGCACAGATGCGCCCTGAGCGTCAAACAACTCCCATGTATGCCGATCACTTTCGAGATCAAACGCCAACGTCGCGTGTTGTGAAATCTGATCCGGCTGCGAAGGCCGGCCCCGCTCAGCAAGATACTTAGGAGCGGCCACGAGAAAGTTGCTCGACGAGCCGAACGTTCGCATTACCAACCCATCCTCACCGGTTGGAACCGTACGTACCCGCAGCGCCACGTCGAATCCCTCATTGAGCACGTCGACCCGTCGATTAGTCGCATGCAACATCAGCCGTATCTTCGGGTACCGCTCCAGAAACCCAGGTAGGTACACAGCCATGTTCCCTTGGGCGAGGGCGACGGGACAGCTGGCTTTGATCACCCCACACGGTTCGGCCCTCGCGAACTCAACCGCTTCGAGAGCGGCATCGGCCTCGGTGACCATGGCCATCGCGTGCTTCTGCACCTCCTGGCCCACCTCCGTCACAACAAACCGCCGCGTGGACCGGTTCACCAGCCGAACGCCCAGCCGGGCCTCCAGCGCGCTCACGTGCCGCGACAGCCGCGATTTGGGGATCTGCAGCGCCCGGGCCGCCCTGGCGTAACCCCCGTGCTCAATCACCTTGGCGAAATAGTAGAAATCATCGAGCGGCTGCATCTATTGCTACCATTAATGGAACAATCCGTTCCAGATTACCCGGATTATCAACCATTGTTCCATGGATTAATCTTCCAAGCCATAGGGGGCGCCGAAGCGCCCGATTGGGAGACCACCATGAAGGTTCTGCATATTGATTCGAGCATCCTCGGCGACAACTCGGCCAGCCGGGTACTCAGTCGCGAGATCGTTTCCAAGCTCCAGGCCGAGCACCCCGAAGCCGAGGTTCAGTACGTGGACCTGGCCGCGTCCGCCTTGCCGCACATGTCCGGCCGGTCGCTGGCTCAGCTCGATGCGGACGAGAGCGCCCAGAACGCGCAGGTACTGAGCGACTTCCTGGCCGCGGATGTAATTGTGGTCGGCGCCCCCATGTACAACTTCTCGATCCCGACGCAGTTGAAGGCGTGGATCGATCGCGTGGTTGTGGCGGGGAAGACGTTCCGCTATTCGGCAGACGGCCCCGAAGGTCTCGTGAAGGGGAAGCGAGTGATCGTAGCCCTGTCACGCGGTAGTGTGTACGGTCCGGGATCGACCGCCGAGTACGCGGAGTCCTACCTGAAGCACGTGTTTGGATTCATCGGCGTGACGAACGTCGAGCTGTTCCGCGCTGAGGGTCTGGGACACTCGCCTGAGAATCGTGCGAAGAGTATGAGTGCGGCATTGACGGCCATTCGGGCGCCGTTGGCCGTGGCTGCTTAATTAGTGGGTGCGACGCATGCGTCGCACGGGTGGGCCCGCGAGGGTGCACCCAGGGCCGACGATGAGCGGGCAAGGCCCGCGCAAGAGGAGGTTTCAATGACTACCCGCAGGGTGGTGAATGTCGTACACGGGATGCCGACTTCCGACGGCGCCGGAGTCAAGCTCCGGCGCGTAATCGGCCAGCAGGCATTGTCCGAGCTCGATCCGTTCCTGATGTTGGATGAGTTCGGAACGGATGCTCCCGCTGACTATATTGCGGGCTTCCCGGAGCATCCGCATCGCGGGTTCGAGACGGTCACCTACATGTTGGATGGCCGCATGCGCCATCGCGACAACCACGGCCACGAGGGCGTGTTGGTTCCCGGCAGCGTTCAGTGGATGACGGCCGGGCGCGGTATCGTGCACTCGGAGATGCCGGAACAGCAGGAAGGCCGCATGCGGGGCTTCCAGTTGTGGTTGAACCTGCCGGCGCGCGACAAGATGACCGAGCCCAGGTACCAGGAGTTCGGACCTGACAAGATTCCTGTTGCCACGCCGGCACCGGGTGTCAGCGTCAAGGTCATCGCGGGTCAGGTGGGACCTGTCAAAGGCCCCATCGAGCAGCCCGCCACGGACCCCACGTACCTGGATGTTGGGTTGAGTCCCGGCGCCGAGTACAGCCACACGCTTCCGGAGCAGCACGCAGCGTTCATGTACGTGTTTGAAGGAGCGGTGCGGGTAGGTGAAACCGTAGTCAACGCGGGACAGATGGCCGTTCTGGGCGACGGCGCGGAAACCCGTCTGACTGGCGAAAAGGACAGTCGCGCCATCCTGGTGGCCGGAAGGCCCCTGAAGGAGCCGGTGGCCCGCTACGGTCCATTCGTCATGAACACCCGGGAGCAACTGATCCAGGCAGTGGAAGACTTCCAGAAAGGGAAGTTCTAGCCAGAGGGGCTCAAACCCAATACCGAGCGCTCGCATCTCATGAGTTTCGCCCGAACCGGGAGTACTCATGAGATTGCGTCCGTTGCCTTGGATGCTGATAGGGCTCTTGGCGTTTTTTTCATCTGCCGAAGCCGTAGAGTGCACTGCTCATCGGAAGTTTTGCCTGGCTGTTGCAGGTTATGCCAAGCAGCTTCATCTGCCGGGATATGCCCTGGCCGTCGCGCACGACGGACGAATCATTTATCTGCAAACAGAGGGTTTCGCCGACATCGAGCACGGAACGCCGATTCGCGGCAACTCGATTTTTCCGATCGCCTCGATCACGAAAACGTTCACGGCGGCGCTGCTGATGCGATACGCGGAGACGGGGCGAATTCGCCTCGACGACTACCTGGCCGACTATCCACAACTCGACGATCCTGCGATCTGGCCCTATAGCAGCTCTGAAATCCGTATCCGCCACGTGCTATCGCAGACCTCGGAAGGAGCGACACCCGGGGAGGTCTTCACCTACAACGGTAACCGTTTCAACTACGTCTACGGTGTGTTCGCGAAACTGCGCACGGACGAACACTACTCCCTCGCGTTTGTGCACGAGCTGCATACGCAAATCCTCGACCCGCTGGGTCTTACCGACACACTGACAGGCTTCCCCGACGGGAAGGATGATGAGCTCATCGCGCGCATCGTTACTCCGTATCGGTACGACGCACAACGCGGCAGCTTCATTGCAGATGATGACTTACGCAGAGGTCATCGACACGTCTATCCCAACAGCGGCATGCTTTCCACGCTGTCGGATCTCGTGCGCTATGTCAACGCCCTCGATCGAAATGAGCTGATGCATGCAGCGAGCGCCGCGGAAATGACGGCTCCTTTGCGGCTCAGCCGCGGCATGTCGTCGCCCTACGGGCTCGGATGGTTCAGCGAAGCATTGAATGGGATGAAGTTCAATTGGGTTTATGGACTGGGCCCGTCCTACGCCTCGTTCCTGCTCCATGTCCCGAGCGAAAGGATCACGTTCGTCTTCTTTGCCAACAACGATGCGCCCACCGCCGCATTGCGGCTCAACTACGGCGATGCCCTGCAGTTTGCGCCCGCTGCCTGGGTCTTGCAGCATTTCACCGCAGGCGGCAAAGCGATTCCGGGAATCGACCCCACTGCGGATATGCACGCTCTCGAGTCCCGCGTCCGGCGTCTTTCGTCTGCTGAGCGCAACTGCGCGCTCACCCAACTTACGGGCGCCGCCCTCACTAAACGCTATGTGGAAAAGACCTTCGGTGCACCGGATGGCCGTGCGCTCGCCCTGGCCCAGATGCTCCGTCGTGCCGATCGAGGATATTTCCGTTCGCTGCATCCGGAATTAATCGCGCTCCTGTTCGAGTTATCCGATCCGACTTTGCTCGAGGCAATGAACGACCTGGGTGCCGCATACATCGCGAACGGGTCCGTCGACCCGCGCATCAGCAAGGATCTCGGTGACTTTTACGAGAACATAGGAGCTGACATGCAGGCCATCGGCTATCGTGCTGCGCTCGTCGCCGCACCGGGCTACGAGACTAACGACGCCACGATCATCAGTGCTTTCGCGCTCGGAGATCAGTATTTCCGGCGAGGTGATACTGCCACGGGTCGGCGCTACTATTGGATCGGCATACGCGACGCCGTCATGGCAGGGCGGAATCCGAGTTTTGCAAAAGCAAAGCAGCAGCGCATGAACGAACTGGTGAGCGCCAGCGCCAACTAGCGGCCTGCGACGCCCAGGATCTGGGCATCCGCCAGCGGCGCCTCTCCGGAAGGAGCGGCGTCGAGGGCAGGATGGCTGCCCGTGCTTCCGATCACGGAAACATTGGTGTCATAGACCGCGACTCGATTCCTGCCAGCCCGCTTCGCGGCATACAACGCCGAGTCCGCGTGAGCCAACAGTAGCCGCAGGTCATAACCTGACGCGGTGGTTGAAGCGATGCCGAAGCTGGCCGAGAGGGGCGTGCCGGAACCGGTTTCGCTCGCAACGGCTCCGTTATCATAGGTTAATGCGGCAATCGTCCGGCGCAACTGCTCAGCCCGCACGCGCGCGTCCTCAGGTCCGCACCCCGCCATCATGAAGCTGAATTCCTCGCCGCCGAAGCGACCAAACAGGTCGGTGGCGCGCGTGAACAACTGACATTCGCTCACGGTCTGCTTCAACACCTGGTCGCCGGCTGCATGGCCGTACTTGTCGTTGATGGTTTTGAAGTGGTCCAGGTCGAACAGGATCACGCAGACCGGCTGCCCGGCTTTCTGTGCGCTTTCCAGCGCGTGCTGGGCCTGCTTGAGGAAGTGCGGCCGGTTGGCGATGCCGGTCAGCCCGTCGACCTGCGACAGGCTCATGAAGTGCAATTGCAGCCGCTTGGTCCGATAGGCCCACAGGGCGATAAAGCCCATCGTGAGCAGCAGCAATATGATGTACAGCCGGCTGTTCTCCACGGCCTTGGCTCCGAGCGCCTGCTCGAGCTGCAGCACGTGGTTTTCCTTGTTCAGAGTCTCGATCTGCAACCGGCTCGCGACGCTCTCATGCGCAACCCGCTGGTAAGCGAGCTGCCGCGCCGTGGTTACATCCAGATAGCCTTTGTCCATGGCCGCGTATTTTTCGTGGTATTCCAACGCGGCCTTGAACTCTCCCGCCTGCCGCGCCTGCTCATAGAGCAGATGGTAGGCCACCACCAGCGCTTGGGAGATTTCATTCGGGACGCCGTTGTCGATGGCCCGCAGGGCGAACTGGTGGGCGGCCGCCACATTGCCTTTCTTCTGGTAGGCAGTGGCCAGCAGCGATTCGAAACGGGAGATCAGGCGCGGGAAGCGCGATTGCAGTACTTCCCCGTAATGCTCGGTCAGGACCCGCAGGGCCTCATCGACCTGGTTGTTGTCGACGTAGACCGTCGCCGCGTAGCTGCGGATGAAGTTGGCATACGACAGCTCATTCAACTTCGTACAGGCATCAATCGCGGCGCTGAACTCGCTGCCCACGCTGTGCACCTTGCCGCTCATCACTTCGGAGCGCAGCTTCGAGTCGTAACCCTTGCAGACGCCCCGGCCCAGCCAGTTCTCATCCATCAGCTTCTGGGAGTAGGCAATGGCCAGGTCGTACTGCCCGACCTCGTTGTAGAGCTGGGCCGCGACAATGAGTCCCTGCTCGCGCGCTGCGGGGTCGGTTACTTTTGGTAACAACACCAGCAGTTGGGTCAGCTCAACAAACGCTTCCTCGAAGTGTGAGCTCACCACGAGCGCGTTGATGATCGAGGCCTTGGCGCGGAATTGCAGAGTGACATCGTGTGTTTCGCGGATCGTCGCCTGCAGGCGCGAGATCGCGATGTCGTACCGGCCGTCGTACACGTATTTCCACGCCTGCAGATAATGCACCAGCTCCTGTTGGGGCGGTGTCAGCTCGTCCAACTGCGCGGCCAGCGCATTGAGCGTGGAGGTGAATTCTGCAGGGTAGGCGGTTTTGATCCGGTCCGCCTTCTGCAGCATCTGCGCGGCTTCGCCGGGCTGAAAGGCCGGAGTTGCCTGGCCAAACGCGAGCAGCAGCAGACCAATACCGCCCGGCAACCAGCGCCGGGCGGAACGGGAAGAAACAAAACGAGGTAATGCGGTCCTAAGCCACACGACGCAAAGGTGCGCGGCGAGGTGTCAGGCTGTTCTCCTCTCCGTCATCTTCATCATCATCATCGTAGTCCTCATCATCCTCGTCGTCTTCGTCGTCCTCGTCCTCATCCTCATCGTAATCTTCGTCATCTTCATCGTCGTCGAAGTCGTCCTCGTCGTCGTCCTCGTCTTCATCGTCATCCTCGAAATCGTCATCGTCATCGAGGTCGTCTTCTTCATCCTCGTCTTCGTCCCGCTTACCAGGAGCCATGACAGCGGCGAGCGGGAGCAGGGAGTGGGGGCCACGGGGAAGCTCGCCCTCCAGACCCAGTCTCTGCAGTAAATCAATAACGTTCGACACGAAAAAGTCTCCTTGGAATACGGGGTAGTCGAAAGCGGCGTGGAAGCGTAATTCTATTCTTCTGCCCGCGGCAACCGCACACATTGCGTTCCCGAATCGGGCCGCGGCAATTGTACAGCCTGGCGTGGTCCCGTAGTCTCTTGCCCCTCCGAACACGTTCAAGCAGGGTGGGGCAGAGTCCATGGATCAAGCCATTAGAGCGACTATCTCTAGATATTCGCCAATAATGGTCCTACTGCTGGTCACTTCTTCGACGGGTCTCGGGCACGGTGCTGCAGGTCGGCCTGTGGGAATTGTGGAGCAGCCATGTCCCGCCGCCGGTGCCGAGCCGAAGGGCGGTGATCCCTGGCTGGAGCGCCTGCTGGATCCGAGCCAGGAGCACGAGATCGAAACACCTGACGCGAATACCTCCAATGCCCCGCATCCGGCGCAGGAGGAGCGGCTGCATTATGACTGGGCGCAACTGTGCCGATACCGTGCAGACAACGCTGCCTTGCGCCGCGCGAGCACACCCAGAGTGGTGTTCATGGGCGACTCCATTACCGAGTTCTGGAAACCCGCGCACCCTGAGTTTTTCGCTGAGAACTATGTGAACCGGGGAGTTTCCGGGCAGACCACGGCGCAGATGCTCGTGCGCTTCCGCCAGGATGTCATCGCACTGAAACCTGCAGTTGTGCACATTCTCGGGGGCACTAACGACTTGGGTGGCAACGACGGCCCGACGACGCTCGAGGCGATCAAGAACAACATTGCCTCCATGGTCGACCTCGCCACTGCAAACGAGATTCGCGTAGTCCTGGGCTCAGTGCCGCCCGCCGGCTACTTTCCGTGGCGTCCGTCAATAGAGGAACCGGCGCAACATATTGTGGAGCTCAACGAATGGATGCGGCGTTTTGCGCGTGAGAAGAACCTGTTTTACGTCGACTATCACGAGCCGCTGGCCGATGAGCGTGATGCAATGAAACAGACGTTCAGTAACGACGGCGTGCACCCCAACCGGGACGGTTACGCCGTTATGGAGCCGTTGGCTCGACATGCCATTGACCAGGCGCTGGCGAGCGTCGAGCCCGCCGCCAAGACACCCGCTGCCAAACCGGCGAAGAACAAGCACTGATGCGCTTCGAGCAGATTCAGCCCGGCATGACGATCGATGGTGGGCATCGAACGGTGACCGAAGCCGAGATCATCGAGTTCGCCAAGCGTTACGACCCTCAGTTCTTTCACGTTGATCCGGTACGCGCCCGGGAGAGTCGCTGGAAAGGTCTGATTTCCAGCGGCTGGATGACGTGTTCGATTGCGATGGAGCTGGCGGTCAAGAGTGTGCTGGCCGACTCCGAGTCCATCGGCTCACCGGGGGTGGACTCGCTCAAGTGGCTCAACCCGGTGCGACCGGGAGATGATTTGCACCTTCGCATTGAGGTGCTGGACAGTCGCATCTCGCGGTCGGGCTCGGTGGGTATCGTGAAGTGGCGCTGGGTGTTGACTACCCAGGCCTCGCAGCCTGCACGGGCCCAGGTGCCGGTGCTCGAGCTGACCGCGACCAGCTTGTTCCAATTGCGAGAGACGCCGGCATGACGGCGCTGGCGTCCGGTCCGCTCCGGATGTGAGCGCGGCCGGGGGCGGCGCTCTTGTGCAAGTGGGCGCCGCATATCGGCCAGTCCAGCTACCGGCCCCTCGCCACAATGGCCTGATTGAGGCCAGATGCGGGGGAATTCGGTATGGACGAGCAACAAGGTCATCGGTCACGTCGTCCCAGCGGACGCGATGCGAAAAGGGCCGCGCGCACGGCGCGATCCTCTCAGATCGTCCCCTACATCACGCGCAAGATTCCCTACTACGAGGTCGTGAACTCGGAAGGCCTGGAGCTGCTCGAGCATAATGCGGATACGATTCTGCAGGAGATCGGCATCGACTTCAGGGATGACCCTGAATCGCTGCAACTGCTGAAGGACGCCGGCGCCGACGTTCAGGGCGAGCGGGTCCGTTTTCCTCGCGGAATGTGCCGCACCATTGTCAGGCGCTCGGCACCGAAAGAATTTACCCAACACGCACGCAACCCGGCGCGCTCAGTGATCATCGGCGGTAATCGCACGGTCTTCGCGCCCGCGTATGGGTCGCCGTTCGTGCGCAACCTCGACGAAGGTCGTCGCTACGCCAAGATCGAGGATTTCCGTAACTTCGTGAAGCTCGCCTACATGTCGAGCTCGTTGCACCACTCCGGCGGCACCATCTGTGAGCCGGTCGATCTGCCCGTCAACAAGCGGCACTTCGACATGGTGTACAGCCACATGAAGTACAGCGACAAGCCGTACATGGGCTCAGTCACGCATCCTGACCGTGCACAGGATACGGTTGACATGACGAAGATTCTGTTCGGGGATGAGTATCTAGATCCCGCGACAGGCAAGCCGAGAACGTTCATCACGAGCCTGATCAACGCCAACTCGCCGTTGACCTGGGATGCCACGATGCTGGGTGCGTTGAAAACCTACGCACGCAACAATCAGGCAACCATTGTTACCCCGTTCATCCTTGCGGGTGCGATGTCTCCGGTTACGGTCGCCGGAACAGTTGCCCAGACGTTGGCCGAGTCACTGGCGGGTATGACGCTCGCTCAGCTCGTTAATCCCGGCGCGCCGGTGATTATGGGGAGCTTTGCATCTTCTTTGTCGATGCAGTCGGGGGCACCGACGTTTGGGACGCCTGAGCCGGCGCTCGTGTTGTATTCGATGGCTGCGCTTGCGCGGCGGTTAGGGGTGCCGTTTCGTTCGGGCGGTGGGCTTTGCGCGTCCAAGATTGCGGATGCGCAGGCGGCATTCGAGTCTGCCAACACTATGCTGCCTACGGCCCTGGCGGGGGTGAACTTCGTTCTGCATACCGCGGGCTGGCTCGAAGGCGGTCTGTCCATGGGATATGAGAAGTTCATGATGGACGTGGACCAGGCGGGGATGATGCACACACTGTTGCAGGGTGTTGATCTGACCGACAACGGGCAGGCGCTGGATGCCATCCGTGAAGTCGGTCCCGGGAAGCACTTTCTCGGCTGCGCGCACACGCAGGCGAATTTCGAGACGGCGTTCTATCGATCGCCGCTGGCGGATAACAACAGCTTCGAGCAGTGGGATGCGGAGGGCGCGCAGGACATGAACAAGCGCGCCAACACGCAGTGGAAGAAGATGCTCGCCGAATACGAAGCCCCGCCCATGGACCCCGCAGTGGACGAGGCCCTGCTGGACTACATGAAGCGCCGCAAGGACTCATTCCCCGACTCCAACGTTTAGCCGGGCCGCTGGCGCCGAGGGGCTGCCGCGCACGGCGACGCCTGTTGGTTCTGCCGCGCACGGCCCGCAGGCGCTTGATCAAGCCACTGCTTGGCGCCGGCACTGAGGTGAGGGTCAGCCGGCGCCCGGTCGGCGCCGGTGACTTCGGGTGTTGGTTCGAGGTGCCGCAGCCTTGGGGGCCGGCAATTCCACCGCCTTGCGCAGGTGCACGTACTCGGCCGTAGAATGGGGTATGCCCATCGCCTGCACGAAGTGCTCCTGAAACCTCGGCTCAATCGCCGTCTCAATCTTCTCCACCCGCCGTACCAACTCTTCAATCTTGGTACGTGAGGCATTGTCGAGGAGGGCAATGCGCGCGCCCGTGCCGGCCGCGTTGCCCGCTGAGGCCACCTGCGACAAATCGCAGTCAGGAATCATCCCCAGCAGCATGGCGTACTTGACGTCGATGTGACTGCCGAACGCACCGGCGAGCCGGATCCGATCCACATGATCGGCACCCATGTGCTCCATCAGCAGCTTGATACCCGCATACAACGCCGCCTTGGCAAGCTGAATCGCCCGAACATCGTTCTGCGTAACCTGGATCGTTACCGGCCCCTGGTACACCACATAACTGAACGTCCGTCCCGACGGAACAATGCGATCACTGCGCTCGGCGAGCTGCCCATCCACCACACCATCCTGGTTGATGATCCCGGCGAGAAACATCTCCGCAATGACTTCAATGATTCCCGAGCCGCAGATGCCCGTCACGCCGGTGGCGGCCACCGCCTCGGCAAATCCAGGCTCATCGGACCACAGGTCCGAGCCAATGACTTTGAACCGGGCAACGAGCGTCTGTGGGTCAATCCTGACGCGCTCAATGGCGCCCGGCGCGGCCCGCTGGCCCGAGCTGATCTGCGCACCCTCAAATGCCGGCCCAGTGGGACTCGAGCAGGCGAGCAGCCGTTGGCGGTTACCTAACACGATCTCAGCGTTGGTACCCACGTCGACGAGCAGAGTCAGCTCGTCGCTGAGGTCGGGCCGCTCCGCCAGGACCATTCCCGCAGCATCCGCGCCGACATGGCCCGCAATACACGGGAGCAGATAGATACGCGCATTCGGATGCAGGTTCAGCCCGATTTCAGAGGCACGTATGGTCAACGCGCCGTCCGTAGCCAACGCAAAGGGAGCACCGCCCAATTCAACCGGGTCGATACCTAACAGCAGGTGATGCATGATCGGATTGCCGACCAGCGTCACCTCGAGGATGTCATCGACAGCCACCCCGGCTTCGCGCGCCACCTCGGTAGCGAGTGAGTCCAACGCGGCATGGACGGCGTCGGTCATCTGCTTCGCGCCGCCCGGATTCATCATCGAATACGAGACACGGCTCATGAGATCTTCGCCAAAGCGGATCTGCGGGTTCATGGAGCCCGCGGACGCCACTACTTCGCCGGACTCCAGGTCGCACAAGTGCGCAGCGATAGTTGTGGACCCGACGTCAACGGCCATCCCGAACACCTGCTCGTGCAATCCCGGCCAGATCCCGATGATCCGCGATTCAGCGTGCACGGCGACCGTCGCCTTCCAATGACCGGCCCGCAACACGGGCTGCAACTTCTGCAACACCTGCAGATCGCACTGCAGGTTCTTCAGGTTCCACTCCGTCGCCAGCGCGTCCATCAGCCGTTGCAGATCCCCACTGGGATCATGCATGTCTGGTTCTTTCACCTCGACGTAGTGCAAATGCACCACCGGATCCAAGGTGATGACCCGGCTCTCAGCGGCCTTGCGTACAACTTGGCGATGCACCTGGCTGCTCGCCGGCACGTCAACCACGAGGTCGCCTTCGACATAGGCATGGCAAGACAGCCGCATTCCCGACGCCAGCGGCTTACGCCGCGCGAACTGCTGCTCGGCTGCCGTGAATGCATTCACATTGGCCGCACGCGATGTAACACCGTGCTTGGGAAAATCGCCTTCCATGACGAGAACCTGGCATCGACCGCACAGGCCCCGTCCGCCACAAACGGAATCCACATCAACACCGAGGGTACGCGCCGCCTGAAGGAGAGGCGTCCCGACCGGAAATCGTCCGCGCTTACCTGAAGGAGTAAATACTACGAGTGCGTCAGTCATGTCGGTGTAGTAGGGCGACGGCGATGGCCACCTTCGCGACGGCCGCGGGCTGCGCCTTCACTGGGCGTCGCCGCACCGCCGCCGGCGGCCATCGGGGCAGCTTCGCGGAAGCGCTTGATCCAGCGCGCGCAGTCAGGATCGTGACCCATCATGACATCGGCGGCCATGCAGGCCTTCACGATCTCGAGGTGCATGGGATTCATGATGGCGGAGGTCATGCCTGCGCCGATCGCCATGGTGAGAAAGCCGGCGCTGATCGCTTCGCGCGCCGGCAGCCCGAAGCTGATGTTGGAAGCGCCGCAGGTGGTGTTGACCTTCAGCTCGTTCTTGAGCCGGCCCAACAGCCGCATGACCTGCACACCCGCCTGGTTGATGGCGCCGATGGGCATCACCAGCGGATCAACGACGACATCGGAGGCAGGAATGCCGTAATCAGCGGCGCGATGCACGATCTTCTTTGCAACCTCGAAGCGCACATCCGGATCTTCCGAAATGCCGGTCTCATCGTTCGAGATCGCAACCACTGCCGCGCCGTACTTCTTCACGAGCGGCAGCACGGTCTCCAGGCGTTCTTCCTCGCCCGTTACAGAATTGACGAGCGGCTTGCCCTTGTAAACCGCCAATCCGGCTTCCAGAGCCGCGACAATCGATGAGTCGATCGACAGTGGCACATCGGTGATGGACTGCACGAGTTGGATCGCCTTGGCGAGAATCGCCGGCTCGTCGGCAAGGGGGATGCCCGCGTTGACATCGAGCATCTGCGCGCCGGCAGCCAACTGGGCGCGCGTGTCTGATTCCACGCGACTGAAATCACCGGCGGCCATTTCGGCGGCCAGGATCTTGCGTCCGGTGGGGTTGATGCGCTCCCCGATCATCACGAAGGGACGGGTGAAGCCGATGACCACCTCTTTGGTGGCGGAGCTGATGACGGTGTCTGTCATGAGAGTGTCCTGTTTGCGCCCGCTTCGGTGTCACGTCCCGGGAACCAGGGCACCCGGCCACGCAATATGCCTGCACGGTCAACGATTTCGGGGATGCTGTCTTCCTGCTTGTAGGCCATGAGATGAACGCCGCTCACGCCGGGCAGGGAATGGATTTCCTGAATGATTTCGATACACAGTTGCCGGCCCTCGCGGGCGCCATCCTTCGCGCCGGCCATGCGTTTGACGACGTCGTCCGGGATGTGAACTCCGGGGACATGAGTGCGCATGAATTCCGCGGCCTTGGCCGAACGCAGAGGACCTACGCCCACGAGAATGAAGACTTTGCCGAGCAGGCCCAGGTCTTCCACCTCGCGCAGGAATTGCTTCAGCAGCGGGACGTCGTAGCAGTACTGTGTCTGGATGAATTGCGCGCCGGCCTCGACCTTCTTGGCCAGTCGCTGGGCACGCCATTTCACCGGGTGGGCGAACGGATTCTCGGCGGCGCCCAACAGCACGCGGGGTGCATAGGTAATCTTGCGACCGCTCAGGAATCGATGCTCATCGCGCAGCGTGCGCGCGGTCGCGAGCAGTGAAACCGAGTCGAGATCAAACACACCCAGCGCCTGCGGATGATCGCCGGCCTGCACGCCGTCGCCACTCAGGCACAGAACGTTGCACACGCCCATGGCTGCGCAACCCAGGATGTCGCCCTGGATCGCGATGCGGTTGCGATCACGACAGGAGATCTGCATCACCGGCGCATATCCAACTCGTGTCAGCAGTGCGCAGACAGCCAGACTCGACATGTGACAGTTGGCACCGCTGCCGTCCGTTGCGTTGATCGCATCAACATAGCGATCAAACAATCGGGCCCGCTGGTACACCTCTTCGGGGTCCGCCGAGTCAGGCGGAGCCAGCTCGCTGGTGACGGCAAACTGACCGGAACGCAGCACGCGCTCCAGTCGCCCAGGGGAGCTATGGCCGGGCAGAATCGGCAGGGGATAACCGGGGACTGGTTCGTCCTCGAAGTTCATGCGGACTCGCCGGCGCGCAGACGTGCTACCCGCAGCCACGAGGACTTGCCGACGAGTCGTCGGTCAACAGGGAGTTGCACTGCGCGCAGCTTTTCAATGCCTCCGGGAATGCGCTGGGCTCCCGCAAAGGCCTCGTGCCATACGCATTTCATTTCCGGCCGCACTTCGCAGTTGCCGTTGTCGCGGACTCCGCCGCAGGGACCGTTGCGCAGGTTCTTCGGACAATTCATCGGGCACGACATACCCGTAGAGCTCAACGCGCATTGCCCGCACATCTTACAGTCGAACAGCGCTCCCTTGACCAGACGCTCAGTGGCTGCGACCGGCCGTTCCAGCCGCGCGTACCCGATTCGTTTCCACACAGGATGCAGGCCGCAAACCACGGACTCAAACGCGCGGTAGAAGGCGTTGAGACCGCGGGCGTGGCGCACCGACCAGCGGCGCAATGCGTACATCAGGACTCCGTGGGTGCCGGAGGATCGACCAGTGTCGTGGATTCCTGCAGGCCCTTTGCTTTTATGAGTCGTTCGAGGTCTTCATCTGTGTAGCGCGCCTCGAGCTCTGCGGCTGTTGCCTCCGCAATCGCTTTGAGGTCGTCGCCAACGGGTTTGGGGTCGCTGCGCTTCCAGTCCGCAAGATAGGCATCGGAGCTGCCCTTGCCGGCGCGCATGGCCGCGCGGTCGACGGCTTCCTGGAAACGTTGCGATAGCTGCACTTTCGCAGTCTCGCGACCGCGCTTGACCAACACCTGCGCCGGGATGTCACGCCAGGAAATGATGATCAGTTGGGCCATGGTTGCTTCCGGGCGAGGGCGGTCAGTCGCGTACCCAACTCGCCGTAGCCGGTGAGGCGATATTCAAACTCGAGGCCCATGCGGGCGGCGATCTCGCGTGCCTGTTGTTCTGCATCGGGAGCCGGGTTCTGTGCGAAGTACACCAGCTTGCGATAGTTGCCGAAGTATTGCTGCGCCAACTCGGGATGGCGGTCGAGGCCCAGGCCTTTGGTCACGAGACGATCGTAGTGCCGCAGCAGAAAATCGGTCAGGTAGAACGTGCCGGGCTCCGCGTCCTGCAGAGCGTTGAATACAGTGCTGCCGGCAAAGAATTCGTAGCAGTGAGCGCCGGGGAGCCGTTCCAGACCGCCTTCCTCGCGCAGCAATGCATCCAACATTCCGCCTGTGCCGCAATCGGCGTAGGCGATGAAGACGGTTTCGTAGTTGGCGCGCTTGTCGCGCAACTGCTCACGGATGGCGGGCACGATTCGTTCGGGTCGGTTATGCAGCTCGGGCGGGAGGCACTGAACTTCCACGTACGTCCAATTGTTGGCACGCTTGAGCGCGGCAATCTCGTTTGCGAGTGCCCCGCAGGCGATAATCAACGTGCCACGCATCATGGGACCCGGGCTCCGCGCGGCTAGTGCCGCGCTCCTCAATAATCAATTCGCGCGCGCGGCGCGACGCGCGGCCAGTAGGCCTTTGGCGGTTTCGACGGCAATGGCCGCATCGCGGCAGTAGGCATCCGCGCCGACAGCCTTGCCGAACTCCTCGTTCAGCGGTGCCCCACCGACGAGGACAATGAAGTCGTTTCGTATACCTTTGTCCTTCATGGTGTCGATGACGACCTTCATGTAAGGCATGGTGGTGGTCAGCAGGGCGGACATGCCGAGGATGTCGGGCTTGTGCTCTTCCAGGGCGGCGAGATATTTCTCGACCGGGTTGTTGATTCCCAGGTCGATCACCTCGAACCCGGCACCTTCCAACATCATGGAGACCAGGTTCTTGCCGATGTCGTGGATGTCACCCTTCACCGTGCCGATGACGATCTTGCCGATCGGCTCGACGCCGGTCTCGGCGAGCAGGGGGCGCAGGATTTCCATGCCGCCCTTCATGGAGTTGGCGGCCAGCAGCACTTCGGGGACGAACAGGATACCGTCGCGGAAGTCGATACCGACGATGCGCATGCCTTCGACCAGGGCATCGTTCAGAACCCTCTCGGCGTTCCAGCCGCGCTCGAGGAAAATGCGCGTCGCTTCTTCGACCTCGCTCTTCAGCCCGTTGTACAGGTCGTCATGGACCTGCTCGGTGAGCTCCTGATCGTTCAGATCGCGTAAGTTGAACTCGCCTTCGGGCTCGTCAGCCATGCTCAATCCCCCCAAGGGATACATTTGCCGGACATTGATGGTAAGTGTGGGGTCGGTCTCACACTGGTTGCTTCGCGACTCTGGCATGCCTGCCGGCGACACGGTTCAGTCGTTCGGCGCTGGGCGCGCAGCCGAACTGGGCGCGGTAGCAGCGGGAGAAGTGCGGAGGAGATTGGAAGCCGCACGCCGTGGTTATGTCTATTATCGGCATGGACGTCTGCAGCAACAGCTCACGCGCTCGCCGCAGCCGCATCTGCAGGTAGTAACGGTTGGGCACACAATCCAGGTGCCGCTTGAAGAGCCGCTCGATCTGGCGGCGTGACAGGTCTGTCGCCGCCGCGATCTCATCGAGTGACAACGGCTTCTCGATGTTGTTCTCCATCAACTGCGCCACCTTGATGAGCGTTTCGTGGCTCGCGCCCACCTGCGCACGCAGTGGCACGTACTGCCGGTCGCGGTCATTGCGGACGCGATCGAGAATGAACTGCTCGGAGATGAGTTGGGCCACCTGCGCCCCGAGTCGCGACTTGATGAGATTCAACATCAGGTCCAGCGGTGCGGTGCCGCCGGAGCAGGTAAACCGGTCCCGATCGATGGTGAACAGCTGGTCGTTCAACAGAATCCGCGGAAACTCCTCCCGCAGGGCCGACAGGTTCTCCCAGTGGATGCTGGCCTTGTACTTGTCGAGGAGGCCGGCCCGGGCAAGGGCGTAACCACCCGTACACAAGGCTCCCAGTGGAACCCTCCGCTCCGCGAACCGGCGCAGCGCGGATAAAACCTGCGTGGACACGGCCGACTGCACATCGACACCGCCACAGATGAACAGGATGTCGACCGGGCCGATGGATTCCAGGGGGATGGTCGGAGACATCTGCAAGCCGTTACTTGCGGAAGTCGGAGCGCCGTCGAGGCTGGCGATCGACCATTCGTAGGCGGTCGCTCCCGTCACGATGTTCGCCATTCGCAGCGGCTCAACGGCGCTGGACAACGCGATCATCGAGTATCGCGGCAGCGTTAGAAAAGCGAACCGTGTTCGGGTGTCCGGCACGGCCGCGATTTTACTCGAAACTTGCCTATTTGCGACATCTCTCGTCCACCCACTCGATCCAGTGGCGGACGGGCGTGCCGGTACCCCCCTGCAGGTGGGCGATGCAGCCGATATTGGCCGACAGAATGACCTCCGGAGCACCTTCCTGCAGCGCAGCGAGCTTCCGGCCGCGCAGTTCCTGGGACAGCTCCGTCTGCAGGATCGAATAGGTCCCCGCCGACCCGCAGCACAGGTGAGCGTCGCGCACCGGTACGAGCTCGGCCCCGAGCGCCTTCAGCAGTGCCTCCACCTGGCCGCGGATCTTCAGCCCGTGCTGCAGCGTGCACGGAGGGTGGAAAGCCACCCGTTGCGGTCGGGGCGGCGCGGAGATCGGGTTCGCGGCCATAAACTCGCAAATGTCCTTCGTCAGCTCGACGATGCGACGTGCCCTTGCCGCATAGGCCGCGTCGTCCCGCAAAAGATGCGCATAGTCCTTCACCATCGCTCCGCATCCCGAAGCGTTGATCACAATGGCCTCAACCTCACCTGAGTCCACGAAGGGCCACCAGGTATCGATGTTGCGGCGAATGTTGTTCCGCGCACCCTCGTGGTCATCCAGATGTTGGCGGATCGCCCCGCAACAACCCGACCCCGGAGCGATGATCGATTGCACCCCGATCGCGCCCAGGACACGCATGGTGGCAGCGTCGATCGACGGTGCCATTGCGGGTTGCACGCAGTTGTTGAGGAGTAACACTTTCCGGGAATGGGTCACTGACGGAACCGGACCCGCCGGCCGCGTTACCCCAACCTTGGCCCGCAAGTCAGCGGGGAGCGCCCAGCTGAAAAGGCGACCCAGCTTCAGGGCCGATCCAAACAACCAGGGTCGCGTGAGCCCTTCACGCAACAGCCAGCGGAGCGCGCGCTCGCGAAAGGGACGCTGAACCTGTTGGTCGACAACCGCTCGGCCGATGTCGACGAGGTGCCCGTACTGAACACCTGATGGGCAGGTGGATTCACAGCTTCGGCACGTCAAACACCGATCGAGATGCAGTTGTGTCGCCCGTTGCGCGGGCGTGCCTTCCAGCACCTGTTTGATCTGATAGATGCGCCCGCGCGGTCCGTCGAGCTCATCGCCCAGTATCTGGTAGGTAGGGCAGGTGGCGAGACAGAAGCCGCAATGCACGCACTTGCGCAGGATCTCATCGGCGGTGTCCCCGGTGGGCGTGTTCTTGATCCAGTCGGCGAGCTTGGTTTCCATGGGCTACAGATCCGCCAACAGCCGGCCGGGATTGAAGATGCCGTGCGGATCGAAACTGCGTTTCAGGCGACGATGGATTTCCATGATCGCCCGCGGCAGCGGATGGAATCGGCTCTCCGTGCCGGGGCCGCTCCAACGCATGGCGGTCCCCCCCACGGCCAGTGCGAGCCCACGAACGTCAAACTCGCTCGTATCACCCGAATACCACCGCAATGCGCCGCCCCAATCGATCAGCGGCTCGAACGGTAGTTTTAGCGGCGGGGCGGTCGAGGGCACCGATACTCTCCAAACGCACTCGTTTGAAAACACCGGATGATTGTAATGCCGCAGCGCCTCCCACCACTTGCGCGACAGACTCGCGAATACGCGGTCCCCGCCAATGACTGCCTGCGCAGTGCGAACGGCAGGCTCCGCTCCCGACAGCCTGACCCAGGCGGCACCCTCGTGCCAGGCAGCAGCGGAAATAGGCAGTGGCTGACCGCCCCAGCGGTTGAAGGCTTCCACAGCCTGGCGCGACGTCATTTCCAACCGCATCGTTTCCTCAGCGCGCGGCTTGGGCAGCACTTTGATGGAGAGCTGCGTGAGGATGCCGAAAATTCCCATGGAGCCGCACAACAGCCGCGACACATCGAAGCCTGCCACGTTCTTCATCACCTGGCCGCCGAAGCGCAACACCTCTCCGTCCGATGTCATGAGATGGACGCCTAGTACGAAGTCGCGCGCGGCCCCGGCTTGCATGCGTCGGGGTCCTGACAATCCGGTCGCAATCACGCCTCCCAGAGTTGGGTCCCCGGCAGGACGCGGCGGCTCGAAGCCCAGAAACTGACCGCGCTCGGCGAGCGCGGCTTCAATCTCGGTCAAGCGGGTGCCGCAGCGGGCCGTGATGACGAGCTCCGAGGGCTCATAGTCGATGATCCCCCGGTAGTCGCCGACATCGAGCGGCTCGCCGGAGATGGATTCGCCGTAGAAGTCCTTGGTGCGCGCGCCGTGTATCCGCAGCGGCGTGCGCTGATTGCCAGCTACGAGCACTCGCTCGCGCAACTTCAACAGTTCGGTGTCCACTTAGAAACGCGGCAGCTCAGGGTGGGGCAGTGCGCCTGCATGCACGTGCATCTTTCCATACTCGGCACAGCGGGCCAGAGTTGGAACGGCCTTGCCGGGATTCAGCAGGCCCAGGGGGTCGAATGCCTTCTTGACGGCAAAGAAGGCCGCGCGCTCGCGAGGTGAGAACTGCACGCACATGGAGTTGATTTTCTCGATGCCTACACCGTGCTCGCCGGTGATGGTACCGCCGAGCTTCACACACAGCTCCAGGATGTCCGCTCCGAATTGATCGGCGCGCTCCCATTCGCCGGGTGCGTTGGCGTCGAATAATATCAGGGGGTGCAGGTTGCCATCGCCCGCATGGAAAACATTCATACAGCGCAGGGAGTGCGTCCGCTCCATCTCTTCAATGGCTTTGAGCATCCGCCCGAGGTTTTTCCGCGGGATGGTGCCGTCCATGCAGTAATAGTCGGCTGAAATGCGGCCCGCAGCCGGGAAGGCGTTCTTGCGGCCCGACCAGAACCGCAGTCGCTCCGCCTCCGAGCTGGAGACCGTGATCGCGGTGGCGCCGGCGTTGCGAACGACCGCTTCGATCTCGCTGATCTGGGCCGCGACTTCTTCAGGAGTCCCGTCTGCTTCGGCCAGCAGGATTGCCTCGGCGTTCAGGTCATAGCCGGCCTTTACGAACGGCTCCACAGCGGCTGTGGCCTTGCGGTCCATCATCTCGAGGCCGGCGGGAATGATGCCGGCGCCGATGATGGCGGCGACCGCATCACCGGCCTTGACGACATCATCGAACGAAGCCATCACGAGCTGGGCCAACTGGGGCCGTGGCACGAGTTTGACAGTCACTTCGGTGACGACGAGCAACAATCCTTCGGAGCCGATGGCTACCGCCAGCAGATCCAGGCCGGGACCGTCCAATGCGCCGGATCCTAACTCGAGCAACTCTCCATCAATGGTGAAGCCGCGGACCCGCATGACGTTATGAACAGTGAGTCCGTACTTCAGGCAATGTACGCCGCCTGAGTTCTCCGCGACGTTGCCGCCTATGGAGCATGCGATCTGCGACGAAGGGTCCGGCGCATAGTACAGACCATAGGCTGCTGCTGCTTCGGACACCTGTAGGTTGCGAACGCCAGGTTGGACTCGGGCGGTGCGGGCGAGGGGATCAACTTCGAGGATCTGATTCAGGCGCGCGAGCGACAAAACGACGCCTGCGGCATGCGGCATCGCGCCACCGGATAACCCCGTACCTGACCCCCGGGCGACCACGGGAACATCTAAACGATGGCAGATCGAAATTATTTCGCGGACCTGTTCTTCCGTTTTCGGTAGTACCACTGCGAGCGGCATTTGTCGGAATGCGGTGAGCCCGTCGCATTCGTAGGGTCGCAACTCCTCCTCGTTGGACAGTACACACCCCTCCGGCAGTGCGTGACGTAACGCCGTGACAACAGCAGATTTTCGTTCAGGCCGGGGAACGTCACCCAGGTTGGACTGTATGGGTTCATCACTCGTGGGCATGGCTCAATCCTAACTCCAAACAGCGACGAAAGTCTCGATTGGTATCATAGCGGTATGCACAAAATGTCGCCTCGGGGGCACATTGCGCGACCCTTCCCACTCGGTTCAAATCCAAACCTCCTTCGTTCGGTACCTTCATAGGGAGCGAGTTGTGAACTCAAAGAGTGGCGTGCGCAGACACGTAATGTCTGCATTGGTTGCAATGGGGGCGCTCTGCGCGGTTGGCACCGCTCAGGCGGCGGCATGGGCGCCGGATGTATTCTATACCGCCGGTACTGTTGTTTCATACAACGGCGCCAATTACGTTGCGTTGGTTAATCAGACTGACTACACAGGCACTGGCTGGAATCCCACGGTTGCCAGCCTGTGGTCCCCGACTGGAGCTTCCTCCGGCGGCGGCACGACGACTCCTCCGTCGGGTGGTGGAGGAACCACGACGCCTCCATCGGGCGGCGGCGGTACAACAACGGGTGGCACATGCGCGGCCGCATGGAGCGCATCTCAGGTTTACACGGGTGGCAATCAGGCGAGCGAAAACGGAACCAACTACACAGCCAATTGGTGGACGCAGGGTAACGACCCCGCTTCCAACAGTGGGCCTGCTGGCAGCGGCCAGCCCTGGACTTCGAATGGCAGCTGCGCAGGCGGCTCGACTGGCGGCGGTACGGGGGGCGGCACCGGCGGTGGCACGGGCGGCGGTGGCACGGGCGGCGGTGGCGGCGGGACGGTGACTCCTCCCCCGGGACCGTTTGCCTTCAGTCCCTACAAGGACGTTACTGTCAGCATGAACTGGAACACCAACGTGATCAGCTCCGCTGTCACTGGCACCCTGCAGCCGGTGTTGACTGTCATGCCGACCCACCTCAAGTCGATGACCTGGGCGTTTGCGACCGGCGAGTGCGGGTCCGAGAACTGGGCGGGTATTCAACCTGGCGCCCTCGCGTCGGCCAACGTGCAGAACTTTGTCAGCAACGGCAAGTTCTACACCATCTCGACGGGTGGTGCCGCCGGTGTCTTCACCTGCGGATCGGATGCGGGCTTCACAACCTTCATCAACCGTTACAACTCCTCCAACCTGTTGGGTATCGACTTCGACATCGAAGGCGGCCAGAGCCAGGATGTCATCAACAACCTGGTGCAGCGTGTCGTGGCAGCCCAGCGCAGCTTCCCGAATCTGCGTTTCAGCTTCACGGTTGCGACCCTGGGCGGCAATTCGCCGAACAGCCTGAACACGCTCGGCGCCTGGGTCGTCCAGGCCATCAAGCAGTTCGGACTGTCCAAGTACACGATCAACCTCATGGTAATGGACTACGGCAGCACTTCGCCGGGGAACTGCACCGTGGTGGGGGGCTCGTGCGACATGGCTCAGTCGGCGATCGCGGCTGCCGAGAACCTGCATAGCTTCTACGGCATCCCGTACGCCAATATCGAGCTGACGCCCATGATCGGCGGCAACGACACTCAGAGTGAAGTCTTCACATTGCCGAATGTCGACACGGTCTCCGCTTATGCAGCGCAGAAGGGGCTGGCGGGCATCCACTACTGGTCCTTCGATCGGGACACCGATTGTGGACCGGGATCGGCTTCTCCGATCTGCAACAGCTACGGTCAGGCTGGTCGGCTGGGCTTCACCCTCCGGTTCCTGAGCGACCTGGGCATGTAATGCCGAACGGGTAATGGAACGAAGCGGTCGGATCTCCATTAAAGTGGGGTCCGACCGCGGAGGCTGAGTGCGTTTCAGTTTTTGGATAGTTTTCTTTGCCGGAATTCTCAGCGCCAGCGCGGCTCCGGCACCCCAGCAGACCGCGGCGCAGGCAGAGTTGCCCATACCACCCGAGCAGGTGGTCAATCATGTGAGCCGGACGATCACCTGGTATCGCCGCATGATGGCGCTCCAGCAGATCCCGGCCGATTCCGATGACATCGTCCCGCGCGACCGGCTTTCCCAGACGGCGCTGACTTCCCTGCAGCTTGCGTTTGACTTCGGCCACGCTGCTGGCGCCATGGCCGCCAGTGCACAACCGAGTCCGGATGCGTCCGATCAAGGCAGTGCCATCGATCGCGCGGCCGCGCGTATGGCGGGCCGGATAAACGATCTGCAGGGGCAGCTGACGACTGTAGAGGAGCAGATTTCCCACGCGAGCGCGAAGGACAAGCAAGCGCTCGTGGCCAAGCGGGGCGAGATCAGCGCAGCGCTCGATCTCTCCAAGCAGATTCAAGGGACCGTGGAGCAGATCCAGAAGTTTGAGGAGACCTCGGATGCGCACGCGGGCGGTGCCTCAGGTGGGCTTGCTGCGCAGATTGCGGACCTGCGCAAGTCGGTTCCGGAGTTGCACGGCACGGGCACGAGTGCGGGCCTGGGTGCTTCCGGCATTGGCACCGGCGCGAATGGCACGAATGGCGGCGGCAGCAACGGCGCAGGCGCCGCCAAACCTGCAGCCACTGCGAGCGCGTCCAACAATGCTGAAACCTTTCGCCCCGAGTCGGCCGGCATCATTGCCCTGTTCGGCAAATGGTTCTCCCTCGAGAGCGCCCGTCGCGACCTCGCCGATGCAACCAAACAGACCGGCGGCATCACCAAGGACCTGAACAAGGTCCGTGACAGCGTCGTCCAGCAGATTCGCACGCTGTCGAATCAGAACCTGGAGGCCACCTCCAACGATCCGGCAGCACTGGCCCAATCGCGCCTAAAATTCCAACAGGCGGCGGCCAGCTTCAAACAGCTCGCCACGTTGATCGTCCCGTTGGGAGAGCAGGGCGTGACGCTGGACACCGCGCATAACCTGTTGGATGAGTGGCACGACTCTCTCGTGGCCCGAACGGGGACCGTCGCGCGCTACCTGCTGTTGCGGCTCGGCTTCCTGCTGGGTTCCGTGGCCATTGTGTTGATCATTTCGGAGGTCTGGCGCCGCGCGACCTTCCGCTATCTGGCCGATGCCCGCCGCCGCCAGCAGTTCCTGTCGCTGCGACGGGTTGTAGTCGGCCTGGCACTGACTCTCGTTGTCGTGTTCGGGCTGGTGTCGGAGTTCGGCTCGCTGGCGACCTATGCCGGATTGATCACGGCGGGCCTTGCAGTGGCATTACAGAACGTCATCCTCGCGGTCGTGGCGTATTTCTTCCTCATCGGTCGCTACGGTGTGCGCGTGGGAGACCGGATCACGCTGGCGGGCGTGACCGGGCGGGTGGTCGAGATCGGTCTCGTGCGGATTTATCTCATGGAGCTCGCAGGACCCCAGATGCGCTCGACGGGCCGGATGGTGGTGCTCTCGAACGCCGTGTTGTTCCAACCAACAGCGATGTTCAAGCAGATGCCCGGCGGCGATTTCTACTGGCACACGATTACGATGGTGTTCGCCTCCACGACCGAAGTCGCCGACGCGGAAAAGCGTCTCGCCGCGGCCGCGAACTCCGTGTACTCAAAATACCGCACAGCGATCGAGCAGCAGCATGCCGCCTTGCAGCGCTTCATTGACTTCCAGACGGCGCTGCCGGAGCCGGAAGTCTACGCACGCCTCAACATCAAGGGATTGGAATGCACCGTGCGGTACCCGGTAGAGCCCGCGCAAGCCGCCGCTACTGACCAGAAAATGCTGCAAGCCCTGAGGGAGGCACAGGCCAAGGCGCCGGAGCTGCAACTGGTCGACGGGCCGTTGTTGGATACTTCAGAGAGCTAAGTGCTTCAGGTACCACTCGCAGAAGACATTCACCAAGCCCTCCGTGTACGGAGAGTAGGGGCCGGGTTGGTATGCCGGGCTGCTCACCCCGAGATGCGTGCGTTCAACCAACGCGCTGTCCTGGGCATTGGTGGCAATCCACACAGATGAGAGCTTGTTGACGTCATAGTCGACGCCTTCCTGTGCATCCTTGTGCACGAGCCATCGGGTCCGCAGCAACGTTCTATTTGCGGCGATCGGCAGCACAGAGAAGCTGACGACGTGGTCGCTCATGAAATGCTGCCAGGAGTTCGGCTGAGTCCACACGGACAGGCCGCCCAACGCCGGCTGAGTGAGGTTACCCAACAGCTTGTTGCAAGCCACCTTCGTATCGATCGTCTGGGACTCGCCGTGTTGCGCAATCGGCAGACGCACGGCGCGGTAGCCGGTTGTCTTGCTCAGTGAGTCGATGGCAACCGATGGCAATCCGCAGGCTTCCCACTTGCGGTGCTCGGTCGCCAGCAGCTCCTCGAATTCCTTCATCTTGCTGAGGTTCTCGGGTGTGGGCTGGTAGCCGAACCCGTATTCCAACAGGGGAACCGTCAGCTCCGGATGGTTGGCGCTGCAATGGTTGCACTCACGATTGTTTTCCATCGTGAGCTTCCAGTTGCCTTCCTCGACGATGTCGAGTTGGTAGGCCACCTTCGAATTCACTATGTCATGCGGGGCGATGTACGGCTCCAGCGCCGTGCGCATGAGCTCGAAATCCTCCGGGGGAGTTTGCGCCAGACAGATGAAAATGAGCCCTGCGAGGCTGCGTACGTGCACGGGCTTCAGGCTGAACTTCGAGCGGTCGAAGTTCTCGCCCATGTGCTCGTTGTGAATCAACTCGCCGCACAGGTTGTAGGTCCAACTGTGGTACGGGCAGACGAGGTTGCCCACGATGCCGCTTCCGGCGTTGCGCAGACGGGCGCCACGATGCCGGCATACGTTGTGGAACGCATTGATCTTCATGTCATCATCGCGGACGATGATGATGGAGTCGGTGCCGATCTCCACCGTAAAGAAATCTCCTGCTTCGGCAATCTCCGGCTCGACCCCGACAAAAATCCAGTAACGGCCGAAAATCCGCTGGACGTCCTGCTCGTAGACGTCCGGACTGAGATAGAAAGGCGCGGGTAGGGTGTACCCGGCCTGCCGCGAAGCAATGAGCGAGTCGAGGTTCATGCGCGCAGTTCGTTGTTCTCGGGGTCGTAGGGCGACTCGGGAATGACGGTGGCCTGCTTGCTCTCACCCAGAATCTGGATGGACAGCTGCGTGCCGACGGCGGCGAATTCGGCCTTCACGTAGCCGATAGCCAGGCTCTTCTTCACGTAGTGACCGTAGTAGCCCGATGTGGCGCGTCCGACGATGTTGCCCGAAGCATCGAACAGCGGCTCGTTACCCAGCGGATCGGCGTCCGTCACGCCATGAATTTCGAGGGTAATGAAGCGGTTCGGAACGCCCGCGGCCAGTTGCTTCTCGAGCTGGGCCTTGCCGATGAAGTTGCCTTTTTTCATGCGCACGAACCGGTCGAGACTGGTCTCGAACGGGGTGTAGTCGGGAGTCATGTCGCTACCCCACATGCGGTAGGACTTTTCCATGCGCATGGATTCCATGGCGCGCATGCCGACCATGCCGATGCCGTACTCCTTACCGGCCGCGAACACTGAGTCGAAGATGTGGTGCGCGTATTCGATCGGGAAGTGCAGCTCCCAACCCAAGGAGCCCACGAAGTTGACACGCAGGGCGTACACGTCCACCGCGAATCCAACCTCAATCGTCTGACTGGTCAGCCACGGGAAGGACCCGCTGTCGAGCGGAGTGTCCGTCAGTTTGGCGAGGAGGTCACGCGAGCGTGGGCCCGCGATCACATAGCAACCGCGTGAGGTTGTGATGTTGCGCAAGTCGACAGAACCGTCCAAGGGCCGCGCCTTGCGTAGATAGTCGCCGTCATAGCGCTCCGCAGCTCCCGCGCTCACTACGTAGAACTTGTCGTCAGCCACCTTGGTAATCGTGAACTCAGAGCGGATACCGCCGGTACGCTTGGTCAGGGCATGGCACAGGGCAACGCGCCCGATCTTCGTCGGCACCTTATTGGCCACGAGCGAGTCCAGCCACGCCTCTGCGCCGGGCCCGGAGACTTCGTGTTTGGTGAACGGTGACAGGTCGATGACGCCGACCTTGTCGCGCATGAGGCGGACTTCGTTGCCGACATGCTCGAAGTAGTTCGTGCGCCGGAAGCTCCACTGATCCTTACGCTCACCACCCGGCGGTGCAAACCAGTTGGCTCGCTCCCAACCATATCGCTGCCCCCACACGGCACCCATGCGATCGATCTTGTCGTACACAGGGCTGGTCTTGGCAGGACGGCCGTCCTCACGCTCTTCGTCCGGGAAGTGAACGGTGAAGACATTGCGATAGGTCTCCTCGTTCTTCGTAACCACATAGCGCTTGCTGGTGTATGGACCGAAGCGCCGCGGATCGACGGCCAACATGTCGATACCCGGCTCGCTTTCGACGATCCACTCGGCGAGTTGCCAGCCGGAGCCGCCGGCGGCGGTGATGCCGAAGCTGTGGCCTTCGTTCAACCAGACATTCGGCAGGTCCCAAGCCGGACCGATCAGCGGGCTACCGTCCGGTGTATACGAGATCGGACCGTTGACGATGTCTTTGATGCCGCAATTTTCCAGGCTGGGCACGCGGCGCTGTGCCGCCTCGACGTGCGGCAGCAGTCGCTCGAGATCGCCTTCGAACAAGCTGCGGCCGAACCAGTCAGGCACGCCGTCTGCAAAGCGGGCCGGGGCTCCTTTCTCATAGGGGCCCAGGATCCAGCCCATGCGTTCTTCGCGCAGGTAGTACGACTGATCGGACTCTCTCAACACCGCCAGCTCGCGACCGCCGCCGGTGCGGTAGGCCTTCAGCTCCGGTGATTGGTCGTAAACGATGTACTGGTGCTCCACCGGAATGGCGGGCACGTTGATGCCTAACATGCGGCCGGTCTGGCGTGCGTAGTTGCCTGTCGCGAGCACGATGTGTTGGGCAACGATGTCGCCCTTGGTCGTTCGGACCTTCCATTCGCCACTGGGCGTGCGCTCGAAACCGAGTGCTTCCGTTTGCTCATAGATTTCAGCGCCGGCCGAGCGTGCGCCGATGCGCAATGCCATGGTCAGGTCAGCCGGAGCGATGTGTCCGTCATCGGGGTGATACAACGCGCCAACGAGGGCGGGCGTGTCACCCTTGCCGCCTAACTCACACAGTGGCCACAGCTCCTTCACCTGTGAGGGGGTGATGATCTGGAAGGGCACACCAATGGTGTTCGCCGTGCCGCAGTACTTCTGGTACTCATCCATGCGGGCGCGGCTGGTGGCGAGGCGCAGATTGCCGGTGACGTGGAAGCTGACATCCTGGCCGGTCTCGGCCGGCAGGCGTTTGTACAGGTCCACGGAGTACTTGTGGAGCTGGCCTACCGTGTAGCTCATGTTGAACAGCGGCAGGAGGCCGGCGGCATGCCACGTGGAGCCCGCCGTCAGCTCGGTTCGCTCGATCAACGCGACGTCAGTCCAGCCCTTCCTGGTGAGGTGGTACAACGTGCTCACGCCGACGACACCGCCGCCGATGACCAACACTCGAACATGGGTTTTCACAGCTATTCTCCGCAGAAATTTCAGGCGAGCTCGCGGGCTGCTTCCGTCAGGAAGCGGGCCACGTAGTCGGCGAATGACCGCCAGACTTCAACATGGAATGAATCAGGTCCGGTGCGCCACAGGACGATGTCGGCTTTGCCGAGGACCGTCCGGGTGCACATTCCCACCGGGAAGGCGGACAGGTGCAGGTCGAGCGGACACCCGACATTCAACAGAGTCTGCGCCGTGGCGCCGGAAACTTCGAGCGCCAGTTGCCGATGGCTCATATCGACGAGCGAATGGGGCAATGCGTTGAGCGCAGCGCGCAACTGAGTGCCGACCGCTTCGCCGTCTGCAACGTCAGCCAGGATGAGCTGCTCATCCGGTCCCATCCAGAGCGCAGCGCGCTCGCTGTTTGCAGCACTTCGACACGCAGCGTCGGTAATGTTCAAGCCAAGGGCCGTTCCCGCGGCCGCCATGACGGGGGCCGGGCCGCGAAGCGTGAAGCGGGAAGCCGGAGGCAGCAGGCGAACGCCGTTGGGAAGCTCGAGCGGTGGGGACTGACGTGCAGCGGAAAGATTAGCCATTCAGGCGGCTCCCTTCCTTGTCGTAAAACACAGGCGCAGTCACCTGCACCGGAATATCACCTCCGGGCATCGAAACGTACAGAGTCTGACCCATGCGATTACGGCCGCCGCTGACCATCGCGAGCGCAATAGAACGTTTCAGGACAGCGCTGTGATAAGACGAGGTAATGTGACCGATGGGCTTGAAGGGCGGCGTCAGGCCTGCCGAGGGCGCGATCTGCGCGCCTTCTTCAAGGATGACCTGCGGATCAACCGTAGTGAGTCCCACGAGTTGCTTTCGATCCGGCGAGCTCATGGCCGGCCGCATCAGCGAACGCTTGCCCACGTAGTCTTCCTTGGTCTTGCCGATGGCCCAGGTAAGTCCGACGTCATCGGGAGTCGCCGTACCGTCGGTATCCTGACCGACGATGATGTAGCCCTTTTCGGCACGCATCACGTGCATGGCCTCGGTGCCGTAGGCAACGATGTTGTGCGCCTGGCCTGCCTGGTGAATGGCTTCCCACACTGCGAGTCCGTAGTCCGAGGGCACATTGACCTCGAAACCCAACTCGCCCGTGAAGCTCACCCGGAACAACAACATGGGGACGCCGCAGATCTTGCCGTGAACCACGGCCATATGCGGCAGAGCCTGCGCGGAGATATCCACGCCTTCCACCAGTCCCTCCAGCACCTTGCGGGCGTTCGGGCCTTGCACAGCAATAACGGACCACTGCTCCGTCGTGGAGGTGAGCCAGACATCCAGTTCGGTCCACTCGGTCTGGATGTAGTCTTCCATCAGGGCGAACACGCGCGCGGCACCGCCCGTCGTGGTGGTTACATGGAAGCGGTTTTCTGCCGTGCGTGCGACGACACCGTCGTCGTAAACAAAGCCGTCGTCGCGCAACAGCACGCCGTACTTCGAGCGTCCAACTGCCAGATTCGACCAGGCGTTGACGTACATCCGGTTCATGAAGGTGGCAGCGTCTTTGCCGACCACTTCAATCTTGCCGAGCGTTGAGGCATCGAACATGCCGCAACTGTTCCGAACCGCAACGCACTCGCGCGCAACAGCGGCATGCATGTCTTCACCCGGTCGCGGAAAATATCGAGCACGCTTCCACAAGCCAACATCTTCGAAGACGGCCCCGTGGGAGGCCGCCCAGGAGTGAGTCGGCGTCTTGCGCACCGGATCAAACAGCTCGCCTCGTTGGAATCCCGCGAAGCTGCCGAAGGTGATCGGCGTGTAGGGCATGCGGAAGGTAGTGAGGCCGATCTGCGGGACCGGCTTGTCAATCTCACGGGCTACGACGCCCAGCGCATTGAGGTTGCTGGTTTTGCCCTGGTCGGTGGCCATGCCCGTGGTCGTGTAGCGTTTGATGTGCTCGATCGACCGGAATCCCTCGCGGGTGGCGAGTTTCAGATCCTTGGTGGTGACATCGTGCTGCCAGTCCACGAAGGCTTTGTCCTTCAACGTGGGCTGCTGCGGCAGGGCGCCGATGAACCCTTTGCGGCCTGCTTTTAGTGCCACAACGGGATACCGGTCGCCCAGCACGGCGCCCAGGTCGAAGATGCCGGCGCAAGCACCCACAGACTTTGTGCGCTCAGCAGCCTGGCCGGGGACAAACGCCTGCAGCTCTTCGTCCCATTCAACTTTGCCGCGCGACTGGGAGAACAGGTGCACGGAGGGGGTGAGCCCACCTGACATCACCACCAGGTCACAACTGATCGAATCGGCGCCGCCGGAAGCCTCGCCGTGACTGTCGATACGGGCGATTTGGATGGCGTTGACGCGCAGTCGGCCCGTTGTGCCCACAACTGTCGACTGCACCTGGATCTGGAGACCCGCTTCGCGTGCGGCATTGGGTAGCGGCCCATCGGCACGCTCGCGAGCATCGACGATCAATGCGACATTGACGCCGGCTGTCTTCAGGTCGATTGCCGCCCGGTAGGCTTCATCGTGAGCAGCAACAACAACGGCCGTCGTGCCGGGCAGAACTCCATAGCGATTTGCGTAGGTTCGTGCAGCGCTGGCTAACATGACGCCGGGGCGGTCGTTGCCGGGGAATACGAGAGGGCGCTCGATGGCGCCGGTCGCGAGGATGACTTCCTTCGCGCGGACCTGCCAGGTTCGCTCGCGCGGCAGATGATCGGGCACACGGGCCAGATGGTCGGTCAACCGTTCATTCAAGCCGACATGGTTGTGCGGGAAGAATCCGAATGCGGTCGTGCGTGGCAGCAGGGTTACTTCCGGCATACCTGCGAGCTGTTCGACTGCTTGTCGAACCCAATCGCGCGAACGATATCCATTAATGGTGATGCCGTCCGAGGGTGGCTCTGACAGCAGACTGCCACCCAGCTCTGACTGCTCGTCACACAGAATGACGCGCGCGCCGGATTGAGCCGCCGCGAGCGCCGCGGCGAGGCCGGCCGGACCGGCACCCACTACCAACACGTCGCAATGCGCGAAGCGGTTGGTGTAGCGATCCGGATCGGGCTCGGAAGGGGCCACGCCGAGACCCGCCGTGGCGCGAATCTTCGGCTCGTAGAACGAATGCCACGCGCTCTGCGGCCACATGAAGGTCTTGTAGTAGAAGCCGGCAGGAATGAAGGGCGAGATCAGGTCGTTGACGGCGCCGACGTCGAAGTCGAGGCTCGGCCAGCGATTCTGGCTCTCGGCCTGCAGGCCTGCGTACAACTCGATCTGAGTGGCCCGCAGGTTCGGTACATAACGAGCCGAGTCACGCCGAATACCGACCAGGGCGTTCGGCTCTTCTGCGCCCGCTGAGAATATTCCGCGTGGGCGGTGATACTTGAACGAGCGGCCGACGAGATGTACGCCGTTGGCGAGCAGAGCAGAGGCGAGGGTATCGCCCTGCACGCCGGTGTAGTGCTTGCCGTCGAAGGTAAAATTCAACACTCGGGTGCGATCGACCCGCCCGCCGTCGGCTGTGCGCAGTTTTCCGCCGTCAGCACTCACGGGCGCTCACCTACTTTGTAGGTCTTCACGAAGTGATCGGTCGTGGTGTCACGCAGGGCGTTGAAGAACTTTCCGCACCCATGCGAGTGGCGCCAGCGCTCGGCGTAGACGCCTTTCACGTTGTCACGCATGTACAGGAACTGAGTCCATTCCTCTGCGGTGGCTTCAGAGGGCTTGGCGGGGCGAGCGATGTGGGCTTGTCCGCCGTGAGCGAATTCGAGCTCTGGACGCTCGCCGCAATAGGGGCATGCAATCAACAACATGGTGAGTCTCAGTGGGCGACGGCGGCAGCGGCCGCTTCGTCGATCAGATTGCCGTCGGCGAACCGTTCAATGGTAAACGGCGCGTTGATGGGGTGCGGCTTGTCGTTCGCGATGGTGTGCGCGAACACATGGGCCGATCCCGGTGTTGCTTTGAATCCGCCGGTGCCCCAGCCGCAATTGACATACAGGCCGGGTACGGGCGTCTTGGCGATGATGGGAGAGCGGTCTGGTGTGACATCGACGATACCTCCCCAACTGCGCAACATGCGAAGCCGGCGGAACGCTGGAAACAGCTCGCAAATGGCTTCGAGGGCATGGCTGCTGATGTGCAGGCCGCCGCGTTGCGTGTAGGAGTTATAGGCGTCGGTGCCGGCGCCGATCACCAACTCGCCTTTGTCCGACTGGCTGATGTAGGCGTGGACTGTGTTCGACATCACCACGCAGGGAAAGATCGGTTTGATGGGTTCCGATACCAGAGCCTGCAGCGGATAGCTTTCCAGGGGCAACTTCACGCCGGCCATCTTCATGACGACGCTCGTGTTGCCGGCCGCGGAGACGCCGATCCTGCGGGACTCGATGACGCCCCGAGTTGTTTCGAGCGCGTTGACCGCGCCGTTGGAGTCACGCCGGATGCCGGTGACCTCGCAGTTCTCCAGGATGTCGACGCCCAAGGCGTCCGCCCCACGTGCATATCCCCAAGCGACAGCATCATGACGCGCGGTTCCACCGCGCCGCTGGAGCGCAGCTCCGAGGACGGGATAGCGGATGTCGCTGATATTCAGCGGCGGACAGAATTCTTTAGCTTGCTTTGCAGTCAGCCATTCGTTGTCGACGCCGTTGGCCCTGTTGGCATGGACGTGGCGCTTGGATGTCTGCTCGTCATGGACCGTGTGTGCCAGCATCATGACACCCCGTGGGGAGAACATGACGTTGTAGTTCAACTCCTGCGACAGAGTAGGCCACATCTTCAGCGCGTGGTCGTACAGCCCCGCACTTTCGTCAAACAGGTAATTCGAACGTATGATGGTTGTATTACGGCCGGTATTTCCGCCACCGATCCAGCCTTTTTCAACTACGGCGATGTTCGTGAGGCCGTGTTCTTTGGCGAGGTAATAGGCGGCTCCGAGGCCGTGGCCACCACCGCCGACAATGACTGCGTCATAGCCCTTCTTGGGCTCGTCGGGCCGACGCCACTGAGGAGTCCAACCGCGCTGACCGGAGAGGCCGCGCTTCAGGAGTTGCAGGGCGGAAAAGCGTTCCATTCTTAGACTTCACCATGGTGGCGGGCCGCGGAATGATGACCGGTTGGCGGCGCACCCCCAAGCATGCTTACGCCGCGGCTTTTGAACAAACGCGACACGGGCTGCGACATGAGTTGTCGCGCGCCCCGGACCGGCGAACGATGACCCGGGCTCCGCGCGAACTTGTTCGCGCCTATGGATGAGAGGCGCGCTTGCCTGCGAGCGCCTGGATGATTTCCTTCTGGCAGCAGCTGCCGAGGAGCCGTCCGTCTTCGACGAGCAGCACCGGATGCCCGGTGGCACTGCGCAATTTGATCAGGGTGCTCAGGGAACTCGACGCAGGCGCGACAGCGAGGCCGACCCGGTCTGACGACCAGGATTCATCCTCGCCGACGTGACCGAGGGGTTGCTCTGTGCCGTCAACGGTCATGGACGTTGGTCGGCCGACCTCGTCAATGAGTACCTGGAAGCGGTGCTCGTCATCGAGCCAGACTGTCTGATCGTGACCGCGCTCGCCGCGGCGCATCACCATCGCCCCGGTCAGCACGCTCAGCGGGTTCATGTGCATGACAAACTCAGCGACATAGTCGCTGGCCGGCCGCAGCACGATGTCATCGGCGGTCCCGGTTTGAACGATTCGGCCGCCTTCCAGGATCGTGATGTGGTCACCGAGCTTCAGGGCTTCGTCCAGGTCGTGGCTGACGAACAGGATGGTTTTTTTGACGCGCGCCTGCAGAGTCAGCAGCTCGTCCTGCAACTTGCCGCGAATCAGCGGATCGAGGGCGGAGAAGGGCTCGTCCATCAGCAGAACGTCTGCGTTGGTGGCGAAAGCGCGCGCCAATCCCACGCGCTGTTGCATACCGCCCGACAGCTCGCCGACGTGTCGATCGGCCCACTGCGAAAGGCCCACCAGCGCCAACTGCTCATCCACGATCCGCTTGCTGGTGGCCTTCGGCTCACCCCGCAACTCGAGACCGAAGCCGACGTTGTCGCGGACAGTCCGCCACGGCAAGAGGCCGAACTGTTGAAATACCATCGCGATCCGCAGCCGCCTCACGTGTCGCAGCGTGGCTGCGTCGCAATTGGCGATGTCGACCACCGCGTCGCCGTCCTTGACCAGAACCTGGCCGCGGGTGACTTCGTTGAGTCCGTTCGCAGCCCGTAACAGCGTTGACTTCCCGGAGCCCGACAGGCCCATCAGCACCGAAATCTCACCCCGGGCTACGGTCAGATTGGCATTGGCCACGCCGACGACGATGCCCGTCTGCTCCGCAATCTCGGCCCGTGATTTACCCGCATCGAGCGCTGCGAGGGCTTCCTGTTTCTGGGCCACGGCACGCCGGGACTTGCCGCCGAACAGGATGTCCACATCGCGGAACTCGACTGCTGTGTTCATGAGGGTGCGCTCTTTTCAGCCGGGCGGCTGATGCGATCGAGAATGATGGCCAACAACACAATCACGAAGCCGGCCTCGAACCCCATGCCGACCTGTACGGTGTTGAGCGCCCTGACCACGGGAACGCCCAGGCCGCCAGCGCCTACGAGAGCTGCGATGACCACCATCGACAGACTCAGCATGATGCATTGAGTGACGCCCGCCAGGATGGTGGGCGCGGCGCTCGGTAATTCGATTTTCCACAGCATCTGGGCGCGGGTTGCGCCGAAGGACTCGCCGGCTTCGAGCAACGCCTGGGGGACCGATGAGATACCCAGGTGGGTGAGTCGGATCGGTGCCGGCAGCGCAAAAATGACCGTGGAGATCAAACCGGGAACGACGCCCAGTCCGAACAGCACCAGAGTCGGTATCAGGTAAACGAACGTGGGCAACGTCTGCATGAGATCCAGAATCGGCCGCATCGCGGCGTACGTTTTCGGGCTGTGCGCTGCCATGATTCCCATGGGAATGCCAATCGCGGCGGAGAAAAACGCCGCCACGATCACCAGTGACAGGGTTTCGAGCGTGGCCTGCCAGTACCCCTGGTTGATGATGAAGATGAGGGCAGCCACGACGAAGACCGCCAGGAGCACGGAACGGCGCAGAAACCAGGTCAACACGCCGATCGCGACGATGAGAA
>Ga0268266_10000901_pt1 | contig 38422 bp, 32 predicted proteins | sample KBSS13metaG_FD_190356 | JGI IMG/M metagenome (GOLD analysis project Ga0268266, IMG submission 190356) | Switchgrass rhizosphere microbial communities from Kellogg Biological Station, Michigan, USA - KBS S1-3 metaG (SPAdes) (version 2) | ecosystem: Host-associated > Plants > Roots > Rhizosphere...
CGCGAATGCCGTGCGCGTGCGCGGCCGCGACGAGCGCGTGCAGCTCGTCTGCGGTGCCGAACCGCGGATCGATCTCGCGTGCCTTGACCGGCCAGTAGCCGTGAAAGCCGCTGACCATGTGCTGGTTGTCCGACGCGACCCACGCGTCCTGCGGATTCGTGTTGAACGGCGACAGCCACAGCGTCGTGATGCCGAGCTTGTCGAACGTGCCGGCGTTGATCTCCGCCGTGATGCCGGCGAAATCGCCGCCGTGATAGTCCTCGCGCGGATCGACGGTGATGGTGTTGCCGTTGCCGTCTTCGGTGATCGGCGGCGGATCGTTCGACGAATTACCGTCCTCGAAGCGATCGGTCATCACCATGTAGATGAGCGAGTCCTGCCACGTGAACGGGCTCGCCTCGACCCAGAACACGAGCCGCAGCGGCTCGGGCGGTGACTGACCGGCGAGGTCTTTGGCGGTGACGAAGATCGTGTACTTGCCGTCGGCGAGGTTCGTCGCGTCGACCGAGATCGTCGAGCCCGACACGGTGGCGGCGAGCGGCGCACTGACGTTGTCCTTGCGGATCGTCGCCGACGCGGAGCTCGCATCGATGCCGGGCGCGCCGGCGCCAGCCGTGAACGTCACGGTCGCAGCGATCTCGCCCGCGCCCGCGCTCGGCCGCGTGACGGTGTGCGCGCCCGCGTTCAGCACCGGCAGCTGGCACTCGGCGACTTGCACGGCCGAGTTGGCGACGCCGCCTTCGTACTTCTGCCACTTCTCGTCGGGATCGAGGATCCAGTTGCCGTCGACGAGGAACTTGTAGCCGACGAGGCCGGGCGTGACGGCGACCGTCGCGATCCACGCGCCCGTGCCATCCGGCATCATCGCGGTTCCCGGATCCGCCCAGTTGTTCCAGTCGCCCGTGACCTGCACGCTCTGCGGCGTCGATCCAGGAGCCGGCGCGTAGCGAAACGTCGTGGTGCACGGCGTCGGCACCACGCCCGTCGAGCCCGCGTCGGGTGTGTTGCTGCCGGCGGGGACGCCGCCGTCGGTCATGCCGCCGCCGTTGGAGCTCGACGCCGACGGTGGAGCGCACGCGACGAGCGCGAGCGCGGCGATGACGAGCGACTTCATCGCCGCGCACCGTATCAACGCGCGGTCGAGAATGAACGATCGAAATGATCGCGAAACCGATCGCGTTGCTTTTCGCAACGCTGCTAGCGCACGAGCACGTGATCGACGAGGCCATATGCCTTGGCTTCGTCGGCGGACATGAAGTTGTCGCGGTCGGTATCGCGGCGGATCGCATCGAGCGATTGGCCCGTGTGCTGCGCGAGCAAGCCGTTCAGCGTGTCGCGCGCGCCGAGGATCTCGCGCGCGTGGATGTCGATGTCGCTGGCCGAGCCGCGGAAGCCCGCGAGCGGCTGATGGATCATGATGCGCGCGTGCGGCAGCGCGTGACGCTTGCCCTTCGCGCCGGCGGCGAGCAGGAACGCGCCCATCGAGGCGGCCATGCCGATGCAGTACGTCGCGACGTCGCAATGCACGAGCTGCATCGTGTCGTAGATCGCGAGGCCGGCCGACACGTCGCCGCCCGGCGAGCTGACGTACATCATCACGTCCTTGTCGGGATCCTCGGCGTCGAGGAAGAGCAGCTGCGCGATCACGAGGCTCGCGAGCTCGTCGTCGATCTCGCTGCCGAGGAAGATCACGCGGTCTTTCAGCAGGCGCGAGAAGATGTCCCAGCCGCGATCGCCGTGATGGCTGTGCTCGACGACGGTTGGAATCAAATATTTCATGGCTATCCTGCCAGCCAGGCGACCACGGCCGCGCGCGAGAACCGCCACTCGCTGCCGAGCTTGCGGCCGGGCAGCTTGCCGGCCTCGGCGAGCTCGAGCACGGCCTTGGGCTCGAGCTGGAGCATCTCCGCCAGCTGCGCGACGTTCATGACCTCGGGGACAGGCGGGTCGTACGCCTGGAACGAGTACGTGCCCATCGTCGGCCGGCCATCGGAAACGTCGACGGAGATCCGCTTGGGTTGCGACATCGAGCCGAGGGCGGCGCGGCCGTGCTTGGTGTCGGGATCGACGTACTTCGCGACCAGACCCGCGATCAGATCTTTCTTGCGCACGCCGAGCACCTCGGCGGCGCGGTCGAGCTTGGTGGCTGCGGATGCCGGCAGCTTCACGTACAGAGCTTCTTCCAGCTCGCGCTTCGTCATATCCAGAATATATTCGGCGAATATTCGGACGGCAAGCGCGAATCAGTGGCCGCCGACCGCGAAGTCGACGCCCTGTTTCTTGAACGCTTCCCCGCTCTTGACGAGCATTGCGCGGAGGATCACCGGCGCGACGCACTCGTTGAAGCCGACCACGCCGAGCAAGATCGTCGCGGCGCCTCGGCCGAACGTCGGGAACGTGTTGCTGAGCACGATCGCCAGCGCGAGCGCGAGGCCGGCTTGCGGGACCAGCCCGAACCACGCGTACTTCGTGACGACCGGCTCGGCGTGCGTGACCTTGCACGCCAGCTTGGCGCCCATGAAGAAGCTCGCGGCGCGCGTGCCGGCGAGGATCATCACGGGGATCAGCGCCGAGTACAGGCGATAGATGTCGATGTGGCTGCCGGCGAGCGCGAAGAACACGAGGAACACGGGCAGCTGCGCCGACTCGAACCGGCTGAGCAGCTTCGACGAATCGGCCTTGGAGAAGTTGCGCAGGAAGATGCCGGACGCGAGCAGCACGATCAGCGGATCGAGGTGAACGCGCGCGCCGATCTCGGCGACGACGACGCACACCATCAGCGCGAACAGCGTCGCGCCTTCTTTCACGTACAGGAGGTAGCGGCCGATCAGGATGCCGATCACCGTGCCGAACGCGATCGAGCCGAGTAGCTCCCACGCGACCTCGAGCGCGGTGCCCATCACGTCGACGTTGCCGCCGATCACCGCGCCGGTGATCGCGAGCACCACCGAGAAGATCGTGATCACCGTGAGGTCGGCGACGACGACCGAGGCCAGGATCACGCGGCTGAGCGGGCCCTCGGCGCGCATCTCGGCGAGCAGCGCCATCACGACCGCGGGCGACTGCGCCGACAGCGACACGCCGATCGCCATGCACACCGCGATGCTCGCCGTCAGATCCATGTCGCCGAAGATGTCGGGGAACCACCCTCGCATCAGGAACAGCGCGCCGCCGATCGTGAACATCGAGCCGATGACCGCGAAGATCGTGATGCCGCGCAGCGTCTTCAGGACCGGCCGGATCGCCGACAGCTGGAGCTCGGAGCCGGCTTCGAGCGCGATGATCGCGGTCGCGGTGTCGCTCACGACCTTGAGCGCGTCGGTCATCGGGTGGGTGACGAGCGAGAGCACGAACGGGCCCGACAGCACGCCGGCGAGCAGGTAGCCGCTGAGCTTGGGGAACCCGAAGCGGTTGATGATCTTCGACGTGAAGTACGCGGCGAGCAGCAGGTAGCCGAACGCGAGCTCGGTCCCCGCGATCGACGACTCGCCCGTGAAGCTGCGCGCCGCCTGCATGAGACCACCGACGGCGAGCAGCAGGATCAGCGGGATCACGACGGGACCTTCTCGCGCGGCGGCGGCTCGTCGACGTAGATCGGCCCGTCGTGCGGCTCGGAGTCCTCGTCGTAGAGCTCGTCGATCTCGTCGTCGGCCGCCTCCTCGGCATCGAGCTCGTCGATCGGCCCCGCGCTGGGGATGCGCAGACCGGCAGGCGGCGTTCGCATGCGCTCCATGCGCGGTGCGAGCTCGGGCGTCGTGGTGCGCGACACCAGCAGCTCGGTGAGCAGCGAGCCGCCGATGACGGCGGTCACGATCCACGGGATGCCTTCGTCGTGATAGAGGCTCTCGACGCTGATCACGAGCGCGATCGCGAGCCCCGACATCGGTGTGACCAGCGTGCGGCGATCGACGTACGCGCTCGGCAGCGACGCGCCGACGACGGTCTTCGACGCGACCACGCCGGTCCACTTGCCGATCACGCGACCGGCGACGAACAGCGGCACGAGCGCCCAGCCGCGCCAGTCGATCACATCCCACAGCGCACCCGCGATGATCAGGAACAGCAGGTGGACCGGTCGCTCGAGGTGATTGAGGATGCGGAACACGCTGTCGCGCTGCTCGTTCGGGAAGTTGGTGACGAGCACGCCGGCGATGAAGCAGATCGCGATCGGCGACAGCTCGAGGTAGCCGGCGAGCCCCGACGCGAACGCGATGCCGCCGAGCACGACCGCGAGGAACTCGGCGTTCGAGACCGGCACGCGAATCATCGCGAAGATCAACACGCCGATCGCGACGCCGAGGCCGAGCGACACGAACACCCACGCGGTATCGGGCAGATTCCACGTGCCGGTCGCCGGCGACCGGAAGTACGCGGTGATGAACAACAGGCCGATCACGCCGACGAGCTCGTCGAGCTGGCCGAGCAGCACGTCGACGCCGCGGCCTTCGTGCCACGTGCGGTTCGCGAAGCCGCGGAACTTGCGCGGCGCGGTCATCGCCGCCGCGGTGCCGAGCAAGATCACGTCGCGCCAGGTTGCGACGTCGTCGATCTTCATGCCGAACAACATCATGACGAGGCCGCAGCCTGCCGCGGTGATGCCGAACGGGCCGAGCGCCTCGACGAGGATCAGATACGCCGTGCCCTTCGGCACGCGATCGAGCACGCGAATGTCGAGCTGCGCGCCGATGATGAAGCCGAGCCAGCCGAGCCCGAAATGCAGCACGGGCCGCAATCGATCGAGCACGCCGCCGGTCAGGATGCCGACGGACGGCAAGCTCGCGATCACGCCGAGCGCGACGAACGGGAAGCCCGCCGTGATCACGCCGCTGATGCCGAGCCGCTCCTGGAACCGCACGACACGGCGATGGCCGCCGAGATACGCGAGCACGAGCAGCGCGACGAGCCCGCCCGCGACCTTGATCGCGAACAAGCCATTGTCGGCGGTCTTGGTCTTGTCGGCGTGCTCCGGCGAGAGCGCGACGGCGGAGCCCATCGCCGATCCGGCGGCCGATCCGGCGGCGATGGGTGCGGCCGGCGGTGTCTGCGCGAACGCGACGCCGCCCGCGCACGCGATCAAGAGCGCCAGCGCGACGAGCCAGCGGATCACGACGCACCTCCGAGCCGGTCCATCGCGGCGGTGAACCGATCGTCCTTCGCACACTGCCGCGTGATCGGCGCCGCGGCGATCGCCGAGGTTGCCGCCGCGAACGCGCTCTGATGAGGCTCGAGCGCCTGGCGATACGCGTTCGCCTTGTCGCTGCCCGCGTGCGCCACGCGCGTGTTCGCGGCGATCACGTCGGCATAGCTCGCCTCGATCGCGCCGAGCTTGTCGGCGGCCGCGGCGCAGTCGCTGCCGGCATTGCCGAGCGCGGCTGCGAGATCTTGGTAGAGCTGCGCCGAGCGCGCGGCGAGCCGGGGCAGATCGTCGTCGAGCGCGGCGGCATCCGGTGTCGGCGCGGCGTCGCTCGGCACGTGCGCCGCCTCGTGCGAGCTCGCGGGCGGTCCCGCGTGCCCACACCCCGTCAGCGCCGCGAACAAAAGCCAGCGCGCCACGCTCGCATTCTGGCACGGCCTCGCGACCGACCGCTACGGCGAGCAGGTCGGATCCGCGGTGACCGTCGTCTGCACGGGCGCGCTCATCGGCACGACCGCGACGCCAGTCACGAGCGTGCTGGCCGCGACCACGACGACGTCGTCGAGCCCGTCGCCGGTGAGATCGCCGCTCAGGATGTCGTCGACGCTCGCACTCGTAGCCTGCGTCAGCGCCTCGAGCGGCTCGTTGTCGACCTGGCGCGCGTACGCGACCTCGAACGACGTGCCCTTGGGAGTCTGCACGTCCCACAGCAGATCGGGGCTGCCGTCGCCGTCGAACTGCCCACCGACGATCTGCAACGGCAGCGACGCCGCCGGCATGCGCGCTCGCTCGATCACGCCGGTCGTGCTCGTCAGCACGAGCTGGAGCAGCACCACGCCGGTCGCGTCGAACGACGGCACGACGAGGCGCGGCTCGGCGCCGCCGGTGAACCCGAGCGATGCGCCGCGCTCGAGGGATGCGTCGACGCCGGAGCCGACCTGCACGCAGTCCGTGTTGGTGCACGCGAACAGCGCGACGTTCGTCGTCGTGGCGCCTGCGGTCGTGACGTGCGCGATCGCGGAGAACGCCTGCACCAGCGACGGCGTGCCGGTCGCGTCGAGGTCGGTCACGCAGCCCGCATTGTCGAGCTGCGCGAACGGCGCGGACGCGAGCTTGAGGAAGTTGCCGCTGTAGTCGAGGAGGTGGAGCTCGGTCGGCGCGCGCACCACGATCTTGCCGGTGATCGAATCGCACGCGGGGAGCACGATCGCATCGGTGCAGTTGCTCAGGCACCGAGAGCCGGTGTTGGTCGCGGCCGGCGCGCCGAACAGCGCCGTGAGGCTGCCGTTGTTGTCGACGGCGTACACGCCGAGGGCGTTGCCGTTCGGCACCGAGATCAGCGCGACGGTGCTCGCGGGCGCGGACTGCGTGCCCATCGCCTGCAGCGACGCGACGCCGTTCGACACGGTGACCGCGTAGTCGGTCGCGGTGTTCGTGCTGTCCACGCACACGAGGCGCTGCGTCGTGCCGGCATGGCGGATCGCGCACGCCTTGCTGACGCCCGACGGCGCGCCGGCGAGCGCTTGCCCGCCGAACTCGGAGGTCGACAGGTTCGTGAAGAGCGGCGCCGGCTCGGTCGACCACGCCACGCGCATCTGCACCGCATAGCCGCCGACCGTCGACGGCGGCACGACGTGAACCTGCGCGATGCCCTGCGCGGTGCACGTCGGGCTGGTCGCTTGCCACACGCCGTCCGACGTCACGGTCGCGTACGTCGTCGACGCCGGCATGCTGCTCGCCGGGCCGTAGACGGTCCACGAGATCGCGCGGCCGTCGATGAGCGCGCCGCTCGGATCGGTCGCGCTGATCATCGTCGCCGTCATGTCGGAGCCATCCGGCGGATCGATCGCGACGGTGGCTGCCACGACGGTGTCGATCGTGACGGTCGTGTTCGCCGACACGACGCCTTGCTGCACGCAGCCGGCGGCGATCAGCGTGCCCGACGCATCGAAGCCGCGCGCGACGATCACCTTGTTGTTCGTGCGCGAGATGCCGTCGAGGTCGCCGGTCGTCGCGCCGCCCGATTCGAGCATCTCGTCGGCGGTGATCAGCGGCTGGAGCTCGCTCGCGTTCAGCAGGCCGAACTCGACGTCGGTGCACGTGAGCGTCTGCGATTCGTAAACCGTCACCTCGGTGGTCGCGACCACGAGCCCATCGGGGTGTTGCACCACGACGGAGAGCGTGGGAGCGCTGTTGCACGCCGCGATCGCGACGAGCATGGCGAACCTCATCGATCGGATCGTATCACCATCGTCTCGCGGCATCGTTTTCTCGTATCCTCCTTACGTGGCATTCGATCGGCGCACGCTGATCCAGACCGGGCTCGCGATGACGAGCACGCGCGGCCGCACCGCCCCTCGCTCGTATCGCTTGCAGGTCGTAGGCCAGGCGACGGCGGGCGTGGCGCTCGGTGCGCGCACGATCACAGTCGGCGCCGGAAGCGCGTGCGACCTCGTCCTCAGCGATCCGCAAGTGTCGCGAAAGCATGCCGAGGTCGGCGTCACGCCCGACGGGATCCGCATCAAAGATCTCGGTTCGACCAACGGCACGTGGTTTCAGGGCACGCGTGTCGGCGAGATCGTGGTCCCTCCAGGTGCCACCATCCAGTTCGGCAGCACGCCGGTGCGCGTCGCGGCGGCCGATGCGCCGTCGCTCCCACCCAGCGATCGCGATCACTTCGGCGAGATGGCGGGGCAAAGTATCGCGATGCGCGAGCTGTTCGCCGTCCTCGAGATGGCGGCGCCGAGCGACGCGACGGTCTTGATCGAAGGCGAGTCCGGCACTGGCAAGGAGCTCGCCGCACGCGCGATCCACGACGCGTCGGGGCGCGCGCAGGGCGCGTTCGTCGTCGTCGATTGCAGCGCGATCGCCGAGAACCTCATCGACTCGCAGCTGTTCGGCCACGTGCGCGGCGCGTTCACCGGCGCCGACCGCGATCGCAAGGGCGCGTTCGTGGAAGCCTCGGGCGGCACGCTGTTCCTCGACGAGATGGGCGAGCTGCCGCTCTCGGCGCAGGCCAAGCTCTTGCGCGTGCTCGAGGCGCAGACGGTGCAACCCGTCGGTGCGGATCGCCCGATCAAGGTCGACACGCGCGTGGTCGCGGCGACCCACCGCGATCTCGCGCGCATGGTCGCAGCGAAAGAGTTCCGCTTCGATCTGTTCTACCGGCTCGCGGTCGTTCACGTCGCGCTGCCGCCGCTGCGCGATCGGCTCGAGGATCTGCCGCACCTGATCTCGACGTTCTACGCGCGACGCGGCGTCGCGCCCGGCCCGATCGACGGCGACAACCTCGACAAGCTGCGGCGCTACGCGTGGCCCGGCAACGTGCGCGAGCTGCGCAACGCGCTCGAGCGCGCGTGGGCGCTGTCGGGGCCGAAGGCGGCGTTTCGCGAGCTCAAGCTGTGGCTCGACACGACGGCGGCCGAGCCCGCGATCGCGGAAGTCGTCGACACGTCGATGCCGTTCAAGGAAGCCAAGGAGCGCTGGAACGATCACTTCGAGCGCCGCTACGTGTCGACGGTGTTCTCGTCGAACAACGGCAACGTCACGCGCGCGGCCGAGCACGCGGGCCTGTCGCGCAGGCACTTTCGCGAGCTGCTCTACAAGCACGGGATCGTCGAGCGCCCGGCCGACGACACGGACAGCGACTAGTGCGCTTCGGCAACTACGAGATCCTCTACGAGCTCAAGTCGGGCGGCATGGGCGCGGTGCTGCTCGGCCGGCGCCGCGGCCCCGGCACGTTCGAGCAGCTCGTCGCGATCAAGACGATCCGGCCGGAGTACGCAAAGACCGAGGCCGTGCGCGCGATGTTCCTCGACGAGGCGGCGATCCTCGCGCGGCTCAACCATCCCGGCATCGCGACGGTGCACGACTTCGGCGAGGACGGCGGCACGCTCTACATGGTGATGGAGTACGTCGCCGGCATCGCGCTGCGCGAGGTGCCGACCATGCCGTCGATCGTCGTCGCACGCGCGATCGGTGAAGCCGCGCGCGGCCTCCACGCGGCGCACGAGGCGCGCGATTCACAGGGCCAGCCGCTCGGGCTCGTGCATCGCGACATCTCGCCCGACAACCTGATGCTCGGCTACGACGGCCACGTCAAGGTCATCGACTTCGGCATCGCGCTGGTCAAGAACCGCCAGGCGCCGGTCACCGAGTTCGGCACGCTCAAGGGCAAGCCGCCGTACATGTCGCCCGAGCAGGTCAAAAACGATCCGATGGATCGGCGGAGCGACGTGTTCTCGCTCGGCGTCGTCACGTGGGAGCTGCTCACCGGTAAAAGCTTGTTCGACGGCGACTCGATCTACGCGATCGCGTACGCCGTCGAGAATCAGGAGCTCGTGCCGCCGTCGCGCGTGATCGGCTCGTCGCTGCCGAGCGGGCTCGACGCCGCGGTGATGAACGCGCTCGCGCGCGATCCCGACCAGCGCACGCCGACCGCGGCGGCATTCGCCGAGGCACTCGACGGCATCGTGCAGGCCAGCGGCGGCGAGTCGTTGGCGGCGTGGGCCGACCGCGAGCTCGAGGCCAAGCGCAGCGAGCACCGCGTGTGGCTCGCCGGCGTGACCGGCGGCGCCGGCACGCAGCTGCCGCGCGCGAAGGGCCGCGCGAGTGGGCTCCAGACCGAGATCGGCGCCGCGCCGGTCTCCGAGCCCATCGTCGTGAAGCCGCCCGGCGACCCCGTCGATCCCGTCGCCGAGACCTCGCTCGGCCTCGACGCGTCGCCGCCCGCGAAGCGCAAGCTCGCGCCGTTCACGATCGTGCTCGCCGCGATCCTGCTCGTCGCCGTCGCCGTGTGGATGGCGACGCACCGCGCGGAGCATGTCGCGAAGATCACGCCCGCGTCGATCGACGCGTCCGTGCCGAAGATCGCGGTGGCACCTCCAGATGCCGCCGCCGCGCCAGTCGTTCCGATCGTGGTCGATGCGGCGGTAGCGGTCATCACGCACGATGCGCCGCCCATCCGGCATCGGCACCACGACGCCGGTGTGGTCGCGGTGGCGACACCGCCGGTTGATGCGCCCACGCCAGCGCCGGTGGGCGAGGGGCTCGTGACCATCCGCACCAAGGCCGACGGCCCGTACTCGAACATCGTCATCGACCGCGGCGTGCCGCTCGCACCGCCGATCAACAAGAAGAAGCTCGCCGCCGGCCGCCACACGATCCAGTTCATGGATCCCGAGAAAGGCACGGTGCTCGACACCCAGACGATCGAGCTCGTCGACGGTCAGGCCGTGACGGTCACGCAGCGCTGACCGGTACCTCGCGGTACCGCCGGCGAGCAGCGAGAGGAGAGCACACGCCCCGCTCTCCGAAAACGAAACCGAAAATTCAAAACCCGGAGCATTCGCGCGTGGGTAAGCCTGGTCACAACCGTGGGCGGGCGCGCCTGAACCCATCGCTCCGCTGGCTCCACGGCGAGCAGCGCGGCCGTCCACGAGTTGTGAGCAGGCCGCCGCGCGTTCTGCACAGCCTGGCCGCGGTGTTCAGCGCAGCGAAGTCGAGCGCCGCACGGCGCGCTCGAGTAGCGTAGGTTCTGCAGATCGCGCGGCGGCGCGCTCACACCATGAGGATGGCCGCGCGGCTCGTCCGCACTGCGAGCGTCACGATGGGTTCAGGCGCGCCCATCCTCAGTGTGACGTTAGTCCTCGCGCTGCCCCGTCCTGACGTTCGCGCGCGCGCGTGCTGCGCTCGCACGATGACGCTGAGCAAAGAAGCAAACGAGATTCGCAGCGAAGTTCAGTCGCTGCGCAAAGGTCCAGGTCGCAAGTACAGCAAGGCGCTGCGCCAGCGCGTGGTGTCGTGGCTGAAGCGCGCGTTGGACGAGGGAATGCTCGAGACACAATGCATGGAGGCCCTGGGCATGCCGCTGCAGCGGCTGATCGCCTGGCGCGACGAGGAGCAGCGGATCGCGGCGTTCGTCGTGCCCGAGCCCGTGATCCCGCGGCAGACGGAAACGACCGCCCTTGTTCCTGTCGCGATGCGCGACGACGAGCTCTTGCCGTTCGGTCCGATGATCGCGTTCTCGGCGCCGGGCGGCGATCCTCGCTGCTACGCACGACGGGGCAGCGCGAGGACTAACGATACAGGTGGTTTTGATTTCGGAGAAGAGAGCTCGTGTGCAACCGAAGACCTTCCTGACAGTTCAGTCCAAGGACGTCCTTGACACATTCTCGGCGCGCTTTCGTCGTCGGCGAGGGATGCGAAGACCGCGCTCGACTGCACGCGTGTCGATTGTTCCGAGAAAGATCGATCCGTAGGTCACACTCAATCGCTCGAAGTCATCGAGGCAGCCGACCTGGACACACTGCCTCGCGAGTGCCGACGAGATGTGGATCCAGCGGTTCTGCCAGCGAAGGCGACCGTGCTTGTCGAGCGCGTAGATCTCGTCGGGCTCCCACTGCATCGGCTCGATGAGCTTGCGCGGGTAGTGCCGCTTCGACGGCACAAAGACCGCAGCGGGAGCCTTCATGTGGAGCGCCTCGTGCGGTCGAACCTCGTTGTAGTCGTAGCGCCAGAGATCGATCGCGCGCTGCTGCGCCGTGGGGTTCGCGGACGGCTCGGCGACGACTTCCTCGAGCGTGAGGTGCACACGTTCGAGACGGCCGTTCTGCTGCGGCTTGCCGGGCTCGATGCGCTGCAACTCGATGCCGAGCCGCAGCCACCACACGGACAACATCGTCAGACCGCCGGCGCCGGTCGACGCAAACGGCGGTCCGTTGTCGGAGCGAATCGCCGCCGGTAGGCCGAATTCCTGAAACGCAGACTCGAGGACCCGCTCGACGTTGGGTCCCGTTGGTTCGATGAGGAGCTCGGCGCGCAGCAAGTAGCGCGAGTACGCGTCGACGAGCGTCAGCACGTGGCACGAGGTGCCATCGCGCGTTCGGAACTTCCCCTTGAAGTCGATGCACCAGACCGCGTTCGGTACTTCGCAGTTCTTGAACGGCGCAGTAACCGGCAGCGGCGTGCGACGCCGCTTGCGCCGCGGCTTGGTCAAGCCGTGGCGCTTGAGGATCTCGTTCATGCAACTCGCGCTCGGCCACTCGCGCTGCGGATAGCGGTCAGCGAGTAGCGCGCGCAGCTTTCGCGGTCCCCACTTCGGATACGTCTTCTTCGCCGCGACGATCAATACCTCGATCTCCTCGGAGATCTTGGTCGGTGACGTCAGCGGTCGCGACGACCGATCCGCGAGCGAATCGAGCGAGTTCGATCCCTGGTAGCGCCCCAACCACTCGTAGCCGGTCTGGCGGCTGATGCCGTACTTCCTCGTCAGCTCCGAGAGGTTGACCTTCCCATCCGGTGAACTTTCGCGAAGCCGCTCCCACTCGAGCACGAACTTGGTGCGTTCCTTCATGGCGTCCGTCGAGAGCCAAGGCATGCCGCGACAGTCGCGAAGCCCACTGTCAAGGAGGTCCGTGGGCTCGGGACTGCCAGTGTCAGGAACGTCCTTGGATCAATCTGTCAGCGACGTATCAGGTCTGGACCCTCGAGCCCGAACCTCCAGGAGTTGCACGTGAGTACCTCTTGAGCAAAAAATCGGCGATTTTCATTTACATGAAAAATGGTGCGTGTATCATCTCGACCATGGGTAGGCAGGGCGAGCTCGATCTACGGCCGCGGAAGCTCGACAAGAACGGTCAGCGCCGTGGCGGCGCACGCGAGGGCGCCGGTCGGCCTCGCAAGAAAGGTCGCGCGAGCGAGCACCACAAGGTTCGACCGGACCTCGACGCCAACAAGCCACTGCACGTCACGACGCGCGTCGTGCCGCGTGCGTACGGACTACGCCGCCGCGACACCTACGCCGTCATTCGCGACGCGAGCTTCATCGCCGCGATGCACGCGCCGGACTTTCGCATCGTGCACTTGAGCATCCAGCGCACGCACCTGCACCTGATCGTCGAGGCGGCGGACCGCACGACGTTGTGGAAGGGCATGCAGGGCTTCTTGATCTCGGCTGCGCGTGGCATCAACCGCCTAGCCAAGAAGCGCGGCGCCGTGTTCGCCGACCGCTATCACACGCGCGCCTTGAGCACGCCGCGCGAGGTTCGCAACTGCATCGCGTACGTGCTGAACAACTGGCGGCGCCACGGCGAGGATCGCGAGCGGCCGTGGAAGCTCGATCCGTTCGCGTCGGGCGTCTCGTTCGCGGGCTGGAAAGAGCTCGAGCACAGCGCGTTCATGTTCCGACCACCGCCGACGTACGCATCGCTGATCGTCTGGTTGCCGAAGACGTGGCTACTCGGGACGGGCTGGCGCAAGCACGGACGCATCGGCGCGTTCGAGGTGCCCGGCGGTGAGGAGTAGCTTGCGCGAGCTCTCCGAGGCCGAGTACAAGGCCTTGTTTGTCGCTCCGATGCGCCTCTGCACGCCGGACGACCCTCCGCCGAAGCGCATCAGTCTGCGCGAGTACGTGACCGAAGTAACCGCACAGCTCGGGTGGCCTTCGGACCTCGAGATTCATTACGTCTACCTCGCACAGGGCGCGCGCCACACGCACGTGCTGTTCTGGTCTGGCGAGCCCGACGTCTATCTCGCGATCATCGTCGACAACGAGCCGAGCAAGTGCTCGGGCATCGCGTGCTCGACGTTCGAGCGATCTACGGCCTGCGCTAATTCGCCAGCTCGCGGAACGCGCGCTCGGTATGCTCGACGTGGAACTTGCCCTTCGCGTCTTTTGCGACCGTGCCCATCGCGATCTCGGGATCGTGCGTGAAGAACAGCCGGCCGTGACGCGCGAGCAGATCGGCGAGCAGCGCGGCCTTCTCGTCGATGAGCATCTCGGGATAGCGGTCGTAGCCCATCGTGATCGGGACGTGCACCCACGCGGCGCCCGGAATCAGATCCGCCGCGAACACGATCGGGCCGTCGGGCATCGCGACCTCGGTGAGAAGCAGGCCGGGCGTGTGGCCGGAGCTGCGATGAAATCGAAAGCCGTCGCCGAGCAGCGTCGAGCGCTCGCCAGTGACGCGCTCGAGCCGGCCCGTTGCTGCAATCAGATCGGTCAGACCCGGAATGAACGACGCGCGATCGCGCGGGTGGGGCGACACCGCGCGCTGCCACGCCTCTTCGCCGACCACGTAGCTCGCGTTCGGGAACGCGAGCGCGAGCGGATTGCCCTCGGCCCACTCGGTCAGCGCGCCGCCGGCGTGGTCGAAGTGCAAATGCGACAGCACGATGACGTGGATGTCTCCCGGCGCCAGCCCGACCGCCGCGAGCGACTCGATCAGCACGTGCCGCGGTTCGACCACTCCGTACCGGGCGCGCATGGCGGGCTCGAAGAACGCGCCGATCCCGGTTTCCAGAAGGATGTTGCGATCTCCGTCACGCACGAGCAGGCAGCGGCACGCGAGCGGAATCCGATTCTGGTCGTCCGGCGCGATCCACCGTTCCCACATCATGCGAGGTGCATTACCGAACATCGCGCCGCCGTCGAGTCGCTGCGAGTTGCCCGAGATGGCCGTCAACGTGCGCACGAAGTTCCTTTACTAAGCCCTACCACGAGTAATATGCCGCGCACATGAAGGCTCTCACGATCGCCTGCGCGTTGGTTCCGATCGCGTGCGCATCGCACGACCACAGTGATCCACGCTCGCTCTCGATCAGTCCAGCGAACAGCATGCTCGTCTTGCAAGACGGCGCGCCGGCGATGGAGGGGTTCACGGCGACCGCGACCTACGCCGACGGCTCGACGGCCGACGTCACCGCCGACGTGATGTTCACCGTCGATAAAGCGCTCGGCGCGTTCAGCGGCGCCGAGCTCACGATGAGCAGCGCGGGCCAGACGACGGTCACCGCCATGCTCGGCGATGCGACGGGCTCGGCGACCGTGATCGCGCAGCTCGAAGGCACGCGCGTCGATCCGACGCTGCCGCCGAACACGCCCGGCCTGTTCGGCTCGGGCGCGACGGAAGATCCGGCGCGCGCACCGACCGTCGTGTATCCACCGGCCGACGTGATTGTGCCGCGCAACCTCGGCGACTTCGAGGTGCACTGGACCGACGCCAGCTCGAACAACGTCTACGAAGTCTCGCTCGCAGGCCCGTACGTCGATCTCAAGATCTACGTGCCGGGCGGCAACGGCGTGGGCGGCGGTCCGGATCCGTCGTGGACGTCGTTCCTGCCGAACGAGTGGATGGCCGCGGTCGGCAACGAGCCGAGCCTGACGTATCAGGTGCGCGGCGCCGATTCGACGATGCCCGGCACCGTCGGCAGCGCGCCCGCCGCGCAAGCACAGCTGTCGAACGAGGTGATGCAGGGCGGCATCTACTACTGGACGACCGGCGGCTCGGCGAGCCCGGAGGGCATCTACCGCCACGACATGAGCACGCCGCAGACGCCGGCGCAGCCGTTCGCGACGATCACGCAGTACGCGACGCCGCCCAGCGCCATGGGCCCCGGCCGGTGCATCGCGTGTCACGTGCTGTCGCGCGACGGCAGCAAGATGGCGATCACGTGGGACGGTGGCGACGGCGCCGCCGACATGGTCGACGTGCGGTCGCAGACGTTCGAGGACGGCCAGCCCGCGATGACGACGTACACCGCGGCGAACGCGTGGAACTTCGGAACGTTCTCGCCCGACGGCACGCAGTTCCTGTCGGTGCACGACGGCAACCTCGTCGTGCGCGACGAGGGCACGCAGACCGTGCTCGGCATGATGATGAGCGCCGGCTGGGTCACGCATCCCGACCTGTCGCCCGACGGCACGATGCTCGTGTACACGCGACCGACGGCACCGAACTGCGACTGGGCGTTCGGCAGCGGCCAGATCTACATCCGCACGTACGACCAGGCGACGATGAGCTTCGGGCCGGAGACGCCGCTCGTTTCCGACGCGAACAACAACTACTACCCGTCGTTCTCGCCCGACGGCAAATGGGTGGTGTTCAACCGCTCGAGCGACAACTCGGATCAGGGCGCGTACAACAACCCGAGCGCGACGGTCTGGGTCGTGCCGGCGACGATCTCGGCGACGCCGCCCGCCGCGATTCACCTCGCCGCGCTCGATACCGCCACCGCGGGCCTCACGAACTCGTGGGGCCGCTGGGCGCCGTTCGCGCAGACGTTCGGCCCGGCCAACCGGTCGATGTTCTGGATCACGATCTCGAGCAAGCGCGACTTCGGCGTGCGGCTCGTCGGCGCGCAGCGCCCGCAGCTGTGGATGACGCCGTTCTTCCCGGATCAGGCCGCGATCGGCGCCGATCCGAGCGGCCCCGGGTTCTGGCTGCCGTTCCAGAACATCGACAGCTCGAATCACATCGCGCAGTGGACGCAGGCGATCATCCAGTGACTACTTGACGGTCGCCATGCCGTCGATCGTCGACGGCGGCGCGATCGTCAGCTCGTACACGGTGATGCTGCTCGCGATCGCGAGCGCGGTGCCGGTGATCGCGTAGAACCACCACTTGCGGTACCACGGCGCCGGCGGCTCGTAGCGCAACGCGATCTCGCGCGGCCGCTCGGGGTCGGCCCACGTCAGCACCACGTTGCCGCGCGTGTCGTAGGCGCGCAGGTAGAGCTCGAGCGACACCGGCTTCTGCGCCGCGATCGGCGGCAGCACGAGGTGCGTGTCCTTCGCGTGGAGCTCGAGATCGGCGGCCTTCCAGTCGCGATCGCCGCGCGTGCGCACGAACAGCGTCGCGCGATCGAGGAACTTCTTCGGATCGGCGACGACCTCGACGTCGAGCGGCACCGGATCGCCGACCTTGCCGCCGCGCGCCCAGTTGAGCTCGACCTCGGGTGGCGCACCGGCTTGCTTGCGCGTGCGCTCGAACACGAACGTCGCCTTCGGCGACAGCGTGTAGCTGAGGAAGTGACCGGGATCGAGCGCGAGCATCATGTCGAACGCGCGCTGCGCGCCGGGCTCGTCGTCGCCGTACGCCGCCGCGATCCCGCGCTGCTCCCACAGCGTCACGTTGGTCTCGTGATCGAGCGGGCCCGCTTGTGCAGCGGCATCGAGCTGCGTCTTCGCCGCGTCGAGATCCTGGGCGGCGAGCGCCTTGATGCCGGCGGCGAGCTTGGTCGGCGCATCGCCGGCTTGCTCGCACGCGCGGCCGTCCCAGTACTGGCCGGCACTGCACGCCGGTCGCAGCGTCGCGATCGTCGAGCCGCGGGTCGCGGTGCTGCCACAAGCTGCTACGAGAGCGAGCGCGACGAGCCTCATCATCGCGATCTTAGTACGGGCAGGGATCCATCGCGGGGCTATCCCACGCGTATGCGACCGAGCGCACGATCTTCACCTGGTCGAGCACCGCCTTGTCGGTCTCGTCGGTGCGCGAGCCGAACGGGTACGCGAACGCGTCGACGGTGTAGCCGTCATCACGCAGCTCGTCGATCGATGGCTGCACCTCGTCGGACATCCAGCCGTCGACGCCGTACTGCTCGACGTATTCCGGTGCACGCTGGTGCCGCACCGTGTGTGCTTCGATCGCGTGGCCGTCGGCCGCGAGCTGCCGGAGCTCGGTCTTGTCGGTATCGGCGAACGTGTCGTAGTACGCGATCCAGAACGTCAGCCGCGCGCCGTACTGCTGGAACATCGCGCGCCCCTCGAACCAGTCCGGCGTGTGCGCGTCGTCGAACGACAGCGCGAGCCCACCGGTCGCGGGCTTCGCGTCGGCGAGAATGTCGGCGAACGTCACGAACGCGAGGCCGCGCGATTGCGCACCGGCGAGCACCGCTTCGATCGTGCTCCACGCCACAGTGCCGCCTGAATCCTCCGGATCGTGCGCGTACAACTCGAGGACCTCGCCGGTGTCGGCCGCGCGGTCGAGCCCGCTCATGATGGAGGGCAGCGAGTTGTCGGCCGACGAGTCGATGTCGACCGCGCAGTGAACCTTCCGATCGTCCCAGTTGTAAAACGCCGAGTCCACCTGCCCCAGATCGAGGTGACACGCGGTCACCGCGAGCAGCGGTAGCAAGCGTGCTAGCGTGCGCGCGTGCGCCTGGTGCCTGCGATCGCGATCGCCGTGACGGCGGTCGCGCGCGTGGCCGCCGCCGAGCCCGACGACATCATCGGCCGCCCGCTGGTGCTCGAGCAGGGACAGCTCGACGCGCGGCTCGCCGTCGAGACCAACCTCTCGACGAACCTGTTCGCACGGCCGCTGTCGTTCGCACCCGACGTCTGGTACGGCGTGATGCCCGACGTCACGATCGGCCTGATTCATAGCGACCTCGCGATCGATCGGCTCGCACCCGGCGCGAGCGTGTGCATCAGGACCGACCAGATCATCTGCCCACACACGTATCACGGCAGCGGCCTCGACATGCTGGTGTCGCTCGCGACGGGGAGCTTCGCCGCAGCCGCGCATGTCCGGATGCTGGTGCGTGACATCGATCCGTACTTCGAGCCGGCGGGAACGTTCGGTGCGACGCTGCGGTGGAGGCGCGGTCGCTTCGCGATCGCCGGCGATCCGTATTTGCAGATCGGCTTCGACAACAATCGCCACGGCAATCGCACGGCGCTGTGGCTGCCGATCACGCTCTCGGTGCAACCGCTGCCGCGGTGGGCGATCGATCTCTACACGGGCTGGAACAGCGATGTCGCGATCATCCGCGACGGCTATTACGTGCCGGCAGGAGTCGGCACGCGGGTGCGCGCGACCGACCACATCGACGTCGGCGCGACGTTCGGCTTCATGAGCGTGCTCGGCCCGCAAAACGACGTGAAGGCGCGCGTCTTGTTCCTCACCGTCGGCTGGCGCAGCTGACACCCCAGGAACGGCGCGCATTCGGGGCATCGCCGCCCCAGGTGGTGCCGCCGCATCGCATGGTTACCGCGGCACGCCGCGCGCTCTTACCGCGCGCATGAAGCTCGATGCGTTCGCACTCACGATCACCGGCCGCCGCAACAACAACGAGGACGCGATCAGCGCGCGGCCCGACCTCGGGCTCTACGTCGTCGCCGACGGCATGGGCGGCTACGAAGGCGGCGAGGTCGCGAGCGCGATCGCGGTCGACTCGATCACCGAGCTCGTGCGGCGCACGGCCGGCGATGCCGACTGCACGTGGCCGTACGCGATCGATCCGCAGCGCTCGCCGACCGAGAACGAGCTCCTCGTGGCGACGCGGCTCGCCAACGATCGCATTGCCGCGCGGCGCGTCGGCGAGCTCCGCGACATGGGCTCGACCGTCGTCGCGCTGCGCATCGCCGGCGATCGCGCGATCGTCGCGCACGTCGGCGATAGCCGGCTGTATCGGCTGCGCGCCGGCGTGGTCGCGCAGCTCACGATCGATCACTCGCTGGTCGCGCAGCTCGAAGCGAGCGGGATGCCGGTCGCGGCCGATTTTCAGTGGCGCCACGTCGTGACGCGCGCGCTCGGCACGCAGCTCGGCGAGCCCGACGTCCAGTGCGTGCCGCTCGCCGCCGGCGACGTGTTCCTGCTGTGCACTGACGGGCTATCGGAAGTGCTCGCGCCCGACGCGATCGCGACGCTGCTCGCGCAACCGGCGGAAGCCGCGTGTCGTGCGCTCGTCGATGCCGCTTACGCGGCCGGCTCGCGCGACAACATCTCGGCGATCGTCGTGCGCGTGATCTAGTTGCAGCTCGCGCCGTCTTTCAGGCAGTCGCCGAAGTTGCAGCTGCACGAGATCTCCGAACCGCTGGGCAGGCGCGTCGTCCAGCCGTCTTTCGTGCAGTCGCCGAAGTTGCAGCTCGTCGAGCTCTCGGTGCCGTCGGGATGGCGCGTCGTCCAGCCGTCCTTCATGCAGTCGCCGAAGCTGCAGCTCGTGGAGCTCTCGGTGCCGTCGGGGTGGCGCGTCGTCCAGCCGTCCTTGAAGCAGTCGCCGAAGCTGCAGCTCGTGGTGCTCTCCGAGCCGTCGGGGTGACGCGAGGTCCAGCCGTCCTTCGAGCAGTCGCCGAACGAGCACCGGCTCTCGACGTCGCCGTCGGCCGTGCGCGTCGTCCAGCCGTCTTTCAGGCAGTCGCCGAACGAGCACGAGCCCGACGCGAACGTCGCGGCGGCGTAGTACGCGAGCTTCACCTTCTTCGCGGGCCTGCTCGGCGCCGACGGCGGCGGCGGCGGTGACGACGATGGCGCTGGTGGCGGCGATGGCGCTGGAGCTTCATCGGGCGGAGCATCGTCGGCGACGTCGGGCGGTGGCGCGTCGTCGTGCGAGCGCTGGTAGCGATAGCGCGACGCTTCGACGCCCCGCAGCGCGCGCTCGCGCATCTCGCGCACGGGATCTGCGATGTCGGGGCGCGGCGCTTCCGCGAGCAGTCGATCGGCGCGCACGACGACGGCGCGATAGGCACGTACGGCGCGTGCGTCGTCACGCGCGGCGAGTCGGTCGGCGCTCGCGAGCTCGGCGGCGAGTGCGTTCGCGCGCGTCGCTTGCTGCTGCGATGGATCCCCGGCTTGTTGCTGGTACACGGCCGGCTGGCCGTATGGCTGGACGAAGCACGCCGTCAGGAACACCAGGAGCCACCGCATTGCCCAGTGGTAACACGGCGGTGCTCAGTCGTCGTCGGGAAGATCTGGCACCAGGCCGTGCTTGCGCGCGAGCGTGCGCAGGTGCTTGCGATCGATGCCCGACTCGCGCGACGCCGCCGACAGGTTGCCGTGGGTGCGCGCGAGCACGTCGGCGAGGTAGCGCCGCTCGAGATCGTGGAGCACCGCGGCCTTTGCTTCGGCGTACGGCAGGTCGCTGCGGACGGACAGCCCGCCGTCGGGCGCGGGTGACGCGTCGATGCGCACGGCGAGGTCGGCGAAGCGCTGCACGCCGGGCTGAAGCGCGATGGCGCGATCGATCGCGTTGCGCAGCTCGCGCACGTTGCCCGGCCAGCCGTGGGCGACCAGCCGGTCGAGGTTCGGTCCCGCGATCGGCTCGTCGGCAAAGCCACGGCGGCGCAGCAGCTCGCGCACCAGCGGCGCCAGGTCCTCGCGGCGCGTGCGCAGCGGCGGCAGCGCGACACGCACGACCGCGAGCCGATACAGCAGGTCGGGCCTGAACCGGCCGGCCGCGACCTCGGCGTCGAGATCGTCGCGCGATGCCGCGATCACGCGCACGTCGACCGCTCGCTCGCCGTCACCGCCGAGCGGGCGAACCTTGCGTTCTTCCAAGACGCGCAGCAGGCGCGCTTGCGTGGTCGGCGAGACCCGGCCGAGCTCGTCGAGAAACAGCGTGCCGCCGTGCGCGCGCACGATCATGCCGGTGCGCGCCTGCGCGGCGCCGGTGAACGCGCCCTTGACGTGACCGAACAGCTCGCTCTCGAGCAGGCCCTCGGGCAGCGCACCGCAATCGACCGCGACGAACGGGCCGCGCCGGCGATCCGACGCGTCGTGCACCGCGCGAGCGACCAGCTCCTTGCCGGTGCCGGTCTCGCCTTCGACGAGCAACGTCGCGTCCGACGCCGCGACCCGCTCGAGCACGGCGAAGACCTCGCGCATCGCGAGGCTCTCGCCGACGAGGTCGCCGAATCGCCGGGCCTGGCTCGGCGGCAGATCGAGCGGCTGGGCGTCGGGCTCGATGCGGAGCGACGTCGTGCCGATGCGCAGCGTCGACCCGGCCGCCACCGCGACGACCGAGACGCGCGAGCCCTCGTACCAGGTGCCGTTCGTCGAGCTCAGGTCGCGGACCACGAAGCGCGTGCCGTCGGCGCGGATGCTGACGTGCAGCGCCGACACCCGCTCGTCGTCGATCACGGCATCGCAGCCGGCGTCGCAGCCGACCCGCAGCTCGGCGTCGCCGATCGGCCAGCCGCGCCCGCGAGCGTTGCCTTCGATCACGACGAGCCGGCAGGCCACGCGGCCGGTGCCGCCGTCGAGCGCGTCGCCGTAGACGGTCGCCCGACGCGTCATTTACTAATGCTTCTCGGGCACGTACTCGGCGGGAGCGCTGCCGCCGTCGCCGAACAAGAACGCTTCGCACTGCTCCTTGAGGACCTCGTGCGCCTTCTTGGTGGTGAGGTCGAGCCGGTACTCGTTGACGAGCCGCTTCGAATGCTCGATCCACTCCTGCCAGGCCTTGGCCGAAATCTGCTCGTAGATCCGCTGACCGAGTGCGTCGTTGAACGGCTTGAACGGCAGCCCCGGCAACGTTTCGTGGAGCTTGGCGCAGGTGACCATACGGGCGGTGCTCATTCGGGCGCATTCGACCACAGCGCCCCGCGTCGGGCAACCCACGAGATTTGCGAGCGGTGCCGCCGGACGAGGGGTTTTCGGACAACCGCCCCAGGCTGGATCGGGTCAAGACGCTGACGCCGGCTATGCTATTGAACTAGAAACCAAGGGCAGTCATGGACCTTTCGATCTGGGAGCTGATGAGCCACGGCGGTGGCGCGATGTGGGTCGTGCTGGGGTTTTCGGTCATCGCACTGGCCGTCGGCATCGAACGCGCGATCTCGCAGTGGCAGTTTGTGACGCGCGCACGCGCGCTCGGTGATGCCGTGACCCGGTGCCTGGCACGCGGCGCGGTCGAGGAGGGCCGCTCGGCATGCGAGCGTTCCCCGTCGCCGATCGCCGACGTCTTTCTGGTCGGCTATGAGCGGATGGGCCGTGCGAAGCCGGAGCACGTCGTGACCGCAGTCCACCGTGAGCGGCTGCGCGTGAACGCGGCGCTGCGCTCGCGGCTGTGGATGCTCGGTACGATCGGTGCGACCGCGCCGTTCGTGGGCCTCTTCGGCACGGTCGTCGGCATCATCACGGGCCTCGGCGGCTTCCAGAAGGGCCAGCAGGTCAGCTTCTCCGACGTCGCCGGTCCGGTCTCGCAGGCGCTCATCGTCACCGCGGCCGGTATTCTCGTCGCCGTCGAGTCGGTCGTGCTGTTCAACTTCTTCAGCCAGCGTGCGAACCGCATCGCGACCGAGATGAAGCTCCTGACCGACGAGTTCCTCGAGCTCTTGCTCGACGCGCCATCGGACTCCGAGCCCAAGCGCACCAAGAAGGTCGAAGCCGACAGCGACGACGACATCAAGGCCGAGAAGAAGGCGCGCAAAGACAAGAAGGACGACGATGGCCGCGAAGCTGCCTGATTCCGCAAGCGACGGCGACGAGGACAGCAACGACGGGCTGTTCGCCGAGATCAACATCACGCCGCTCACCGACGTGTTCCTGGTGATGGTGGTCATCTTCATGGTCACCGCCCTCGCCGAGGTCGAGCAGACCCGCAAGGAACAGAAGCAGTCCCAGCAGCAGCAGGATCAGAGCGAGGTCTCGAAGCGCTCGGGCCTCCAGGTCAACCTGCCGCAGGGCAAGGCGCAGGAGATCGACACGTCGAAGGCGTCGCTCGTGCTCACGATCCCGATGCAGGGCGACATCGACATCGGCGGCAAGACGATGCACGACGATCAGATCAACGCCGTGTTCCTGGCCGCGTTCCAGCGCGACCACAACACGCAAGTGATCCTCAAGGCCGACAAGGGCGTCGCCCACGGCCGCGTCGTGAACCTGATGGAGCGCGCGAAGGACGCCGGGCTCACCCATCTGGCGATCGGCACGTCGGGCTCCTGATCGCCGCCAGCACCGCGGCGGCCTCGATGCGCCGCGTGTAGCCGAGCGCGCCGGCCGGCAGCTGCTCGGCGCCGCGCGCCTCGTCGACGACGAGCACAACACGGGCTCCGGCCCGGTGGTAGCGCGTGAGCTTGGCCGCCAGATACTCGGCGGTCCAGAACCCGACGAGCTCGACGTACGCCTCGCTGACGCGCAGATCCGGGCAGACCAGCGCGCGGCCGGCCGCGAGCGGCTCGGGGGCCAGCTCGAGATCGAGCGTGCGCTCGAGCCGGCCGAGATCGCGGGCCAGCTTGCGCGCCAGATACACGCCCGCTCGATCCGTCGGTGCCACCGGCAGCAGCATCGGCGACGCGATCGACGTCGTGTAGTCGCCGGCGTCGATCGCGAGCTCGAACCGATCGCACGCGGCCAGGAGCGGTGCCAGCTGCGCGAGCGCGCGGCCGTACACGCCGGTGCGGTGGCACAGCGCGAGCGGCCCGACGATCGCGAGCGCGACATGATCGGGCTCGCGCGTGGCGGTCGCGATCAGGCCGCGGGCCAGCGCCGCGCGCAGGATCACGCCGGCGTCGCCCCATAGCCTCGCCTGGACGCCGTGGGCGCGACCGAGCGCGCGCTGCACGAGCTGCACGTTGGCGTGCGCGGCGACTTCGAGCTCGTTCGGTCGCCCGGCGGGTAGCTCGATCGCGCGCTCGCGCGGCAGATCCGACCACAGCAGCGACTCGAGCTCGCGCGGCGGAAGCCCGAGCCGCTGCGCGCAGGTCTCGAGCCGCGCGCTGCGAGCGCTCGCCGACAGCGCCGGCGCGCCGAGCACCATGCCGCGCACCTCGCGCGCGACGCGTGCATGAACCGCGCGGCCGCCGAGCAGCTTGCGCAGCGACGACGTGACGGCGGCGAGCGCGTTTGCCGGCGCGAGCACGCGCTCGAGCTCGCCTTCCGCGACGCGCCACGGCAGGCCCTCGGCGCGCGCGACGATGTCGACGGCTTCACCGATCCACGGCAGGTCGTGTTCTGCGAGCGCCTTCACGGTGACACCGCCATCGGCTCTAGTCCTCTTCGTCGCCGCACGACTTGCGCGGCCTCGGTGGTCGCGCGCGTGGCCAGCTCGTAGACCTTCGCGCGCTTGCCGGGGCGCGGCCGGAGCACGCGGCCGATGCGCTGGACGTGCCGCCGCGTGCTGGCCGTGCCGCCGACGATGATGGCGATGTCGGCCTCGGGCACGTCGAGCCCTTCGTCGAGGACCTGCGCCGAGACCAGCACGTTCGCGTCGCCGGCGCGAAACCGGTCGAGCATCGCGGCGCGTTCGGCGCGGCCGATGTCGCACGTGATCGGCATGACCAGCAGCTCCCGCGCGATCGCGTACGCGGTCGCGTTGTCGGCGGTGAACACCAGCACGCGCTCGCCGGCATGACGCGCGAGCAGCTCGCGCAGCGCGACCCGCTTGGCGGCGGGGTAGGCGAGCACGGCACGCGATGCGCGCCATGCGGCGAGCGCCGCTCGTCCGTCGACGGTGCGCCGCGAGGCTCGCGCGAACTCGCGCCAGGCTGCGCCCGGTTGGTCGCGCTGGAAGCGCGCGAACGCGGCCGCGAACGTGCCGCGAGCCGCGCGATACACCTTGCGTTCGTCGTCGGCGAGCTCGATCGGGATCGTCGCGACCTCGAACTCGGCGAGCGCGTCGCCGACCAGGTCCGCCACGCCGAGCGCGTACACGACGTCGCCGACGTGGCGTTCGAGCGCGCCGCCCGATCCCGGAGGCGTGGCCGTGAGGCCGAGCCGCTTTGCCGCGACGACCATCTCGAACACCTCGCCGGGGCACCATGCGCCGACGTGGTGCGCTTCGTCGACGACGACCAGCCCGAAGCGATCGCCGATCCGCGGCGCCCACACGAGCGCGCTCGCGTAGGTCGCGACGGTGATCGCTTCGACCTGGTGGTCGCCATCGCCGAGCCGGCCGATCGCGCCGGGCCAGGCGAGCGCCAGCGCGCGCGCCCATTGATCGAGCAGCACGCGGGTCGGCACGATCACGAGCGCGGCTACACCCGCCGCCGCGATCGCACCGAGCGCCACCAGCGTCTTGCCGGCGCCGGTCGGCAGCGCGATCACGCCGCGATCGCCGGCGCGCCGCCACGCGTCGATCGCGAGCTGCTGGTACCAGCGCAGGTTCGGCATCGCCCACGCGCCGTCGAGCGGCTCTGTCCGAATCTCGTCCGACGCTCGGACATCCGCGGCCGAAAGCCGGACGCGCACGTCGGCCAAGCGATCGGCCGGAACCCGCCACGCCGCGAGCTCCGCGTCGCGCGTAGCTCCGACGAGGATCGCCGGATCTTCGCCATCGCCGACCTGATCGAACACCACCGTTCCACGATCGAATCGCATCCGCATGCGTGCGGAGCACAGCAACCTGCGTGCCGGACGCTTACTTCGAGATCCGCGTCGCGGTGAAGCCCTGCTTGCGGAGCAGCGCGATCACGCCCTTGTCGCCGAGCAGGTGATCGGCGCCGACCGCGACGAACACGTCGCCCTGCGCGAACAGCTTCTGGAGCTTGGGGATCCAGTCGCGGTTGCGGGAATACACGAGGACCTCGTCTTGCGCGTCGATCTCGGCGGCGGTGTAGCCGACGTGCTCGAGCTTCGCGCGCGTCTCGGCGTCGGTGCCCGGCGTGTCGTTGGTGCCGGCGCAGTACTCGCGCAGATCCTTGGCGGCGTCCTTGTCGAGCTCGGCGCGATCCTTCGTGGTCTCGATCGTGGCGCGCAGCATGCGGAGGTCGAGCAGCTTCGCGAGGACGTGATCTTGAAACTCGGCGGTCTCGAGGCCGCGCTCGGGAATGCCTGCGTTCGCGGCGTCGTCCTGGATCTCCTTGTCGAGGATCGCCGACGGATCCTCGAGGCCGATCGCGAGCGCGAGCGTCGCCGTCGACGGCGTGCCGCTCTCGAGCATGTCGGCGGCCTGAGTGCCGACGAGGTTGGCGAAGTGCGACCAGTCGGCGGAGCCCAGCTCGTCGCGAAGCGGCTCGTCGGGCGCCGTGAAATCGGTCTTGTCGTCGGGAGCGACCTCGAACACCGCGAGCTTGGCCGCGTGCAGATCGTCGTGGACGACCTGTGGGAACTTGGCGAACGGCACGCCGACGTGCCGCGTACCGAGGATGTGCGAGACCTTGCCGTCCTTCGCGATCTCGAAGAAGTACGGCGTCACCGTCGGGCACAACCGCTCGGCGCGCGCGTGACGATCGGCGAGCGACGGCGGCCACATGTCGAGCGAGGCCGCCGCGCCCGCGCGCTGCACCCATGGATCCGCGGAGCCGGTGCGTGGCTGCGGCGTCGGATCGTGCCGGCACGCGGTCACCAGCGCGAGCGCGACCGCGGTCAGGGCGAACGTTCGCATCGCGCAACTCTAGCAGGTCACGCTTGCGCGACGATCGCCGCGCGGTGCGCCGGAGAGAGCTTCACCGACGCCTCGCGCGCGACGCCGCGCGGGAGGACGCGCGCGTGTGCGCGCAGGAACGCGAACACCATCGCCTCGTCGCGCTCCGACGCCTCGCGGATCGCCCAGGCGACCGCCTTGCGCACGATCGGCTCGGGATCGGCGAGCACGGGCTCGCACACGCGCAGCGCCTCGGCCGGGTGCGAGCGACCGCGCTGATCGAGCGCGGCCGCCGTCGCGACCGCGAAGCGGCGCTCCCACATCCGCGCGGCGCGGGCGAGCTTCACGAGCTCGTCGACCAGCTCGAGGTGCGCGGCGACGACCGGCGCGGCGATCGCCATCGCGAGCAGGTCGCAGGTCTCCCAGTTGTCGATCGCGGCGAGCCAGCCGACGAGCCGCGACCACGGCAGCGTCGGGATCTGCCGGCGATGGCGCGCTACCAGCATCGTGCCGAGCAAGATCAGCTCGCGCCCGCCGTCGCGGCACGCGGCATCGAGGAAGCTGCACGCCGCGTCGACGTCGAGCTGCGCGCCGAGCTCGCGGGCGAGCGTGCGCAGCACCGGCACGCGCACGCCGATCGCGCGCACGCCGGGCACGAGGCGTTCGAGCTGCGCCTTGTATGCGGCATCGGCATCCGCGGCGAGTCGGCGCCGGACCTCGGCGATCGTGAGCTTGGCTGGGATTGTCACTCGTTGAGTGAGTACTCAATGAAACGGCCGACGTCAAGCACGCGCTGCAAGATCGGCCTCGTTACAGCAGCACGCCGCCCGCCGGCGGCGGTGGCGGCGGCGCGACTTCGGCGCTGCCCGCGGGCTCGGACTCGACGGGCAGCGCGCTGCCCATCGGGGCTGGCTCGTGTGCCACGGCCGGCTCGGATCCCGCCGGCACGGTGACCGGCGGCGCCGCGTTGGGCCCGGCGTGCAGCTCGTCGGCGAGGCGGTGCAGGAAGCTCGACCAGGCGGAGGCGTCGGTGACGTGGCGCGGCCGCTTGCTCGCCGCGGTCTCGAACTGCTTCGCGGCGTCGAGCAGCGTCGTCGACGCGTCGCGCAGGCGCGCCGTCGCGTGCCAGTAGTCGATGTCGCCGAGCATCCGCTCGACTTCCTTGCGCTGATCGCGCTTGTCGGGCGAGCGCGCGAGCAGCAGCGCCTGCTCGAGCTCGGAGGTGGCGACGTCGAGCGCGCTGGTCTTGGCATCGGGCCCGGCGAGCTCGAGCGGGCTCTTCGCGGTCAGCGTGACCGTGACGCGATCGAGCAGCATGTCGAGGTACCAGCCGCCGAGCTGGCCCTCGTCGTCGGTCTCGCGCGGCTTGCACTCGGCGTTCGGCGGCAGCGTGATGGGCTTCCACTCGGGGCCGGGCATCGGGCGCGTGCCCCACGGTGGAAACGAGCGGCCCTGCTCGGCGGTGACCTTCGACGACGCGCACGTGATGAGGTAGCGGTCGCTGTTGGCGCTGCCGAGGAAGACGAGCGCCGCGATCAGGAGGCCGCCGCCGATCGACCCGACGACGATCGCGACCGTGCGGCCCCGGCGCTTGTCGTTCAGCGGCGTGCCGTCGTCGTCGAGGGCGCGCGCGTCGCGTGCCTTGCGGCGCTTCGCGGCTGGCGACGGTGCACCGACGGCTTCGCCGAGCGAGTCGTCGAGCGGGATGCTCGGTTCGTCCGTCGGCGGCATCTCCGGCGGCGGTGGCATCGCGGCCGTGTCGTACGGCATCACCGGTGTGTCGAGGATCGGCGCCGCTGCCTCGGGCTCGGCGCTGACGACCGGCAGCTCGCCGGGAACCGGCTCGCCTTTGTCGTCGGTGCTCATGGGGCGACCTCGACGCGGTTGCGACCGCGCTGCTTGGCGCCGTACATCGCGTCGTCGGCACGCTCGATCAGATCGGGCATCGTCTCGCCGGTGCGCCACTGCGCGATGCCGACGGAGATCCTGAGCAGCAGCGCGACGCCATCGCCGACGTCGAACGCGCGCTCGGCGACGCGCTGGCGCATGCGCTCGCCGACCTCCCAGGCGCGGCCGGCGTCGGCCTTCGGCAAGACCGCCAGGAACTCTTCGCCGCCGTAGCGCACGAGCAAGTCGCCGCCGCGGATCGCGCCGCGCAGCCTGCGTGCGATCTCGGCGAGCACGATGTCGCCGACGCCGTGGCCGTGCTGGTCGTTGACGGCCTTGAAGTGATCGACGTCGACCAGCGCGACCGACAGCGGGCGATCGCGATCGATCGCCGCCTCGATCTCGGCGGGCAGGCGCGTCATCAGGAACTCGCGGTTGAACGCGCCGGTGAGCGGATCGGTGACCGCGACGCGGTGCAGCCGCACGTTCTCGATGTCGAGCGCGATCGTCGTCGAGATGAACCGCACGAGCTCGAGATCGTCGGGGTGAAACGCGTGCGGCGCATCGCTCGTGGCGGTCACCACGCCGACGCGCTCGCCGCGGGCGATCAGCGGCACGCACAGCATCGACGCGATCGGCGTCTGGTTGCCGGACAGGATCTTGAAGCGCGGATCGGCCATCACGTCGCCGATCAGGGCGGGCTCGCCGCGCTCGACGACCCAGCCGGCGACGCCTTCGCCGATCGCGAACGACAGCGTGTGCATGCGCTCGGTACGCAGGCCGTAGGCGGCCTTCGCGAGCAGCCGCCGGCGATCGGCGTCGAGCAGCATGACCGAGCACGCCTTCGCGCCGATCATCTGGCAGATCAGCTCCGCGATCCTCGATAAGAGGATTCCGGGGTCGAGGTCCGAGCCGACGAGCTTGCCGATCTCGAACAGCACCGCCGGCAGCTTGGCGAGTTGCTCTGGCTTCACACGACGTGGCCGATAAACGGGAGGTTACGGTACTGCTGGGCGATGTCGAGGCCGTATCCGACGACGAACTTGTTCGGGATCGTGAAGCCCAGGTAGTCGATCTCGACCGCGCGCTCCTGGCGCTCCGGCTTGTGGAGCAGCGAGGCGAGCTTGATGCTCGCGGGGCGTCTCGTCGCGAGGTTTTCGAGCAGGTAGTGCACGGTATGACCGGTGTCGACGATGTCTTCCACCACGATCACGTGCTTGCCCTCGACGGGGCGGGAGACGTCCTGCGTGATTTGCACGACCCCGGATGACACCGTTGCATCGCCATACGACGAGATGCCGATAAACTCGAGGCGAATCGGCAACGCGATGTGCCGGACCAGGTCAGCCAAGAAGATGACCGAGCCCTTGAGCACACCGATCACGACCACATCCTGCTTGTCGCGGTAATCTGCGGTGATCTGAGCACCCAGCTCTGCCACGCGGGCCGCGATGGCCTCCGCCGAAATGAGCTCGGCAAACGGTTCCATTTCACGGTTCCAGGCAGGGGGCGACGAGGCCATGGTCGGAATGTATAATAAAGGTGAGATGGTCGCCGCTGGGCACGATCTCGATCCGGCTGTGAGCTCCTTGATCGGGGACACGCCAACCGAGATCGACGTCGCACGTAAGAATCGCGTGTTCTGTAACCGGAACCTGCGCATGGACTCGATCGAAATGATCGGGTTTGACATGGACTACACGCTGGCCCTGTACCACCAGGACCGGCTGGAGCAGCTCTCGATCCAGCTCACGCTGGACAAGCTGGTGGCCAAGCACGGCTATCCGGAGGCCATCAAGTCGCTGGTCTACGACCCGCGGTGGGCGATCCGGGGCGTGATGGTCGATCGCCAGCTCGGCAACGTGTTCAAGCTCGATCGGCACGCCCACGTGGGGCGCTGCTACCACGGCATGCGGGAGCTCTCGCACGACGAGCGCAAGGGGACCTACCGCAAAGAGAAGATCAACCTGTCGAGCGACCGCTTCGAGTGGATCGACACGCTGTTCGGTCTGCCCGAGGCGGTCATGTACTCGACGCTCGTCGAGTGGGCGGATCGCCAGGGGGCGTCGTGCGACTACGACAAGCTGTTCGGCGATATCCGCACCGCGATCGACGAGGCCCACCGCGACGACACGCTCAAGAGCGTGATCAAGGCGGATCTGGCGGCGTTCATCGTCAAGGACCCGCTCCTCGGCGAGACGCTCCACAAGTTCCGTAGCTCGGGCAAGAAGCTGTTCCTGCTCACCAACTCGCTCTACGACTACACCGACGTCGTCATGAAGTACCTGCTCGACGGCGAGCGCAAGGCATACCCGTCGTGGCGCAACTACTTCGACATCGTGATCGTCGGCGGCGCGAAGCCGGCGTTCTTCAACGAGCTGCGCCCGTTCATCCAGATCGATCCCGCGACCTGTAAAGAGGTCTCGCCGGCGGCCGAGGTCAAGCACCTGTCGCGCGACAAGGTCTACCAGGGCGGCAACGTCGTCGCGTTCGAGCAGATGACCGGCATCAAGGGCGAGCAGGTCCTCTACATCGGCGACCACATCTACGGCGACATCTTGCGGCTGCGCAAGGCGTACATGTGGAGGACGGCCATGGTGCTCCAGGAGCTCGAGCGCGAGATCTCGGTCGGCGAGCGGCTCGAGGCGCAGATCCAGGATCTCGAGCTGCTCGATCGCCGGCATCGCAACCTCGAATCCGAGATCGACTACCAGTCGCTGCGGCTCAAGAAGATCCAGCGCCTGCTCGACGACTCGAGCTGCCCGGCGGCGATCCACACGCGGCTCGACGAGGAGCGCAAGAGCGCGCGCACGAACATCGAAGCGCTGCGCGACCGGGCGTTGCTCATGGATGCCGAGGTCGACTCGCTCGAGGCCCGCATCGACCGCGCCTACAACCCGCACTGGGGCAGCTGCCTGCGCGAGGGCAACGAGAACTCCCGGTTCGGCGAGCAGGTCAACGATTACGCGGACCTCTACACGTCACGGGTCTCGAACTTCAGCCCGTACTCGCCGCTCCGCTACTTCCGGGCGCCGCGCCGGGCCATGCCGCACGAAGTCTAAGTCGCGGATCTCGCCAGCGTTTGCCTGAATCTGCAGCGCAACGGTGCGTTAACGAACCCAATGGCGGTTTCGGCCGTCGGAAGGTTCATGAGCTCTCGCATGCTGGTCCCGGTCGCGCTCGCCCTGAGCGTCCCGGCCGGAGCCCAGCCGGTCGTCGATGACGTGCTGCACGTCGCGATGACCCACGCGGTCGCGCCCGAGATCGCGCCCGGCGACAAGCGGCTGACCGGCCACGCGTTCGACGACAAGCACCGCCCGGTCGCCGGCGCGACGATCACGCTCGACGATCGACGCACGGCGATCTCGGCAGCCGACGGCTCGTTCGCGTTCGACGGCGTGAGCCACGACGGCTACCTGCTCGCCGGTCGCAAGGGCGAGATGTACGGCGACGCCGAGTACTTCCTGACCGACGACGATCCGGCCGAGCTCACCCTGCGAGAGGGGCCGCGGGTCGCGATCCACGTCGTCGGTCACGACGGGCGGCCCGTGTTCTACGCGAAGATCTCGAACTACACGCGCTTCGACAAGCTGACGGACCCGCGCGGCAACGCGGAGATTCTCGGCACGGATCTCGGGACGACGCGCGTGTCGATCGAAGCGCCGGGTTACGCGTCGACGGACGCGGAATTCGACGTCGGCCAAGATCCGCGCGTCGCGATCGAGAAGACGATCGTGCTCGGGCCGAGCGCGCCGATCGCCGGCGTCGTCCTCGATGCAGACGGCCAGCCGGTGCCCGGCGCGCGCATTCACGCCGAGCGCACCGACCACATGTGGCTCGACGTGACGACGAGCGATGACCGCGGGCACTGGAGCCTCACGAGCTTCGGCGCCGGCGAGATCGAGCTCAGCGCCTCGACCGAGCGCGACATCGCGGCACCGGCAGCGCCCGTCGTGCTCGACGGCACGCCGCGCTCCGATCTCGTGATCCGCGTGGAGCGCGGTGCCACCGTGAGCGGCGTCGCGGTCGATCGCGCGGGCAAGCCGGTCGCAGGCGTGCGCGTCGATGCCGGCGGTGCCGCCGTCGACGCCGACAAGCGCGGGCGGTTCCAGCTCGTCGGGCTCGAGCCCGGCGACCTGACGCTGTCCGCGACCTCCGACATGCTCGGCAGCGTCGCGCAAACGCTCCCGGTGCCGCGCGGCGGTCACGCCGAGGTCCGATTCGTGATGGTGCCGTCGAGCATCGCGGGCGTCGTGAGCAACGGCCACGGCAAGCCGGTGTCCAAGGCGATGGTGTTCGCGCACGGACCTGGTTCGAAGTTCGCTCCGACCGACGCGCACGGTCGGTTCGACTTCAAGGGGCTGCCGCCCGGCGACTACCAGCTGAGCGTGACCCGCGCGGACGAATCGATCTTCAAGGCGACGCCCGAGGTGAGCGTGCACACGGGCGATCGCAACGCGGCGCTGGTCGTGCCCGATGCCGCGTCGATCGTCGGCCGCGTGGTCATGGACGGCAAGCCGGTCGACTACTTCGGCGTGGCGCTCGCTGGGTCCGGGACCGCGGGCTCGCCGGATCCGATTCGCGCGCTCGACGGCCGGTTCGAGGAGCCGGATCAGCGGCCGGGCACGTTCGCGGTGACGATCGTGGGGCCGGGCTTCCAGTCGCGCCGCATCGACGACGTCGTCGTGCGTGAAGGCGGGCGCGTCGATCTCGGCGACATCGCGGTCCACCCGGGACGGCGCGTGCGCGGCCGCGTGGTCGACGGCACCGGCCGGCCGGTCGCGAACGCGGCCGTCGTGATCGAGGGCGGCGACTCGCTCGACTCGAGCGTGGAGATGCACGGCGAGCTCGACGGACCGCGCGGCGTGCACACCGACGCGCAAGGCCGGTTCGAGATCGCGGGGCTTGCCGACTCCTACGCGCAAACCGACGCGCACGTCCAGGCGTCTTCGGCGTCGGGGATCGCGCTGCCGCGTCCGCTCGTCGACGCGGACTTCGCACGCGGCATCGAGCTCGTGCTCGTGCCGGTCGGCGCGGTCGCCGGCACCAAGCCCGCGGCCCGCGACTTCGTCCACGTGATCTCGCTCGCCGACGGCCGCGAGACGAGCGCGTTCGGCTCCGAGCCGACGTTCTCGCTCGATCAGCTGCCCGCCGGCGACTACATCGCGGCGATGGACGACGTCGTCGCGCCGCCGACGGTGTTCCACGTCGACGCGGGCCAGACCGCGCACGTCGCGCTCGCCGAACCGACGGACTTCGTCCAGCTCGACGTCGCGCTGATCGGCGATTGCAGCACGGTGGCGCTGACGGCGCCCGAAGCGCCCGATCCGACGAATTCGAACGCGTGGCTTGCCACCGCGAGCTGCGACGGCTCGAGCGACGCGCTGTTCCCGTCGGTCGCGCCGGGTCGCTATCGCGCGTGTCAGGGCACGAGCTGCACGACCGTCGACGTCAAGCCGTCACCCTCGCGCCAGACCGTCACGCTGACCGTCCAGCCCGAGCTGCCGAGCGACGAGGACGACGAATGAGCCGCCGCATGCTCGCCGCGCTGGCCGCGGTCGTGGTGGCTCTCGCGATTCACTGGTGTGGTGGCGGCGCGGCCTCGCAGTCCACGGCGGCGTCGAGCGATCCGACCGCGCACGGCCAGCGCGCCGATCTGCTCGTGCTCGCCACCGCGGTCGCGCAGCTGAACCGGCGCGACGTCACCGTAGGGCGCCTGCAGTTGATCGGCCGCACCGTCGACGACGATGACTTGCCGATCGCCGGCGCGACCGTGACGCTCAACGGCACGCGCACGACCACGAGCGCGGGCGACGGCTCGTTCACGTTCGATCGCCTCGCCGCGGGCGACTACGACCTCGTCGCCGAGCACGGCAACTATTACGGCGAGACCTCCGATCGCCTCACCCCGGACGACGTCGATCCGGAGATCGTGATCCTGCGCGACGGACCGGGGCTCACGCTGCATGTCGTCGATCGCGATGGTGCGCCGGTGTTCGGCGCGAAGGTCTCCGACCGCGATCACAACGACGGCTACACCGATCGCGACGGCGTGTTGCGGCAGCGCGGCCTCAGGTTTGGCTTCGTCCGGATCACGGTCGCCGCGCCCGGCTACGCGACCGAGGACTTTCACGTCGACGCGGGAGATGATCCGCGCCGCTCGATCGAGCGACGCGTCGTGCTCCAGGCGACCAAGCCGATCGGCGGGATCGTTGTCGGTCCCGACGGCCAGCCGATCGGCGGCGTCGAAGTCTCGGTGGCGATGATGAACAACGGGTGGTCCGACAGCGTCGACGCCGACGGCAGCGGCCACTGGCGGATCGATGGCTTCGGATACGGCAAGGTCGAGATCAACGCCTCGGGCAGCGCCTACGTCGCGGCGCCTGATCAGGTCATCTCGCTCGACGACGGAACGCCGCACACGGACCTCGTGGTGCACGTCCTGGTCGGCGCGTCGATCGGCGGAGTCGTCGTCGATACAGCGGGGAACCCGATCGCGGGCGCGACGGTCGACGTCGATACGTCGCCCAACATCACGACCGATCGCGACGGCAAGTTCAACGTGCTCGGCGTCGATGCAGGCGATCGCCGCGTGAATGTTTCGACCGACAAGCTCGGCTCCCCACCGCAGCACGTGACGCTCGCGCGAGGCCAGCACGTGGAGCTGCGCTTCCAGCTCGAAGCCTCGAGCATCTCCGGGATCGTCGTCGACACGCAGGGCAAGCCCGCGAGCGGCGTGCTGATCCATGCGGAAGGCGCGATGTCGTCGGCCGTGCTCAGCGACGCGGCCGGGCACTTCGATCTCGCGGGCCTGCCACCGGGCAGCTACGTGCTCACCGCCGACCGCATGGACACCATGCACTCCGAGCCGAAAAACGTGACGGCGCACAGCGGCGACCACGACGTGCGGCTCGAGATCCCCGATGCCGGCTCGATCACCGGCCGCGTCGTGATGAACGGCCAGCCGGTCGATTACTTCGGCGTCGCGATCGACGAGGACAGCACCGACCAGCGGTCGTGGCCGGGGACCGATCCGGTGCGGTCTCCCGACGGCCGCTTCACGAAGACGCACCTGTGGCCGCGCATGATGATGGTCGCGATCGTCGGGCCGGGGTTCGAGCGCAAGGTGATCCAGCACGTCGCCGTGCCCGCGGGTGGCGAGCTCGATCTCGGCGACATCGAAGTCTCGCCGGGCCGCGTGCTCCGCGGCCATGTCGTCGACGAATCGGGCGCGCCGATCGCGGACGCTGCGGTGATCGCGGAGGCGAACGACGGCGTCGAGACCGAGGTCTCGCTCGATCATGATCTCCAGGGCACGCGCGGCACGCACACCGATGCCGCCGGCGCGTTCGAGCTCGCCGGGCTGCCGGCCGACGCGAGCGGCTTGTATCTCCAGGCGTCCACGGCCGACAAGGTGGCGACGTCGCGCCAGCTCACCGCCGACGAGCTCGACACCGACGTCCGCATCGTGGTGCGGTCGAGCGGCTCCGTCGACGGCGCCATCGTGAACGGCGCGGCGACCACGGTCTCCTACGTCGAGCTCATCTCCGTCGCCGAGCCCGAGCGCGAATTCGGCGACTTCACCGAGCGCGACGGCTCGTTCCATTTCGATCGGATCCCGCCGGGCGATTACGTCGCGAAGGTCTCGCACATGATCGCCGCCCCGACGGCGTTTCACGTCACCGCCGGCACGACGACCCGGCTCGAGATCGCGAACACCGCGACGCCGGTCACGCTCGACATCGACATCGCGGCCGGCGACTGCGTCGGCGTGCACGTGAAGGCCGTCGGGTCCGAGCACGGCCTCGGCTTCGGCCGCTGTGATAGCCGGACGCACGCGACGCTCGAAGGCGTCGTGCCCGGCAGCTTCACGCTGTGCAATCGCACGGGAGAATGCACGGTCGTCGAGGTCGCGCCGGCGCCCGCGCAGCAGCACGTCACGATCCCACCCGCGCCACCGGAAGCCGACGACCCGCCCGACACCGAGGATCCGCCGACTACCGAGCCTTCGCCGCCGACCCCACCTCCACAGGCAGATCCGAGCCCGAGCCCGAGCCCAGATCCGGCGGCGGCGGCTGATCCGGCGGCGGCGGTGGACGAGGCAGCGTTGCCGGCGGACTGACGCCGAGCCACCGCGCGAGGAGCGGCGCGATCTTCGTGAGCTCGATCATCGCGCCGGCGACCGGCGCGTGCTCGCGCGGATGCGCTTTGCGATCGGGCGCCATCAAGATCACGGGTACCTGCTGATCGTAGTCGTGCAGCGAGCCGTGCGCGGTCGCCTCCGGGTCGTCGGCCTCTTCGAAGATCCAGCCCTTGGCGGGCAGGTAATAGATGTCGCCCGACCGCGACGGATCGAACGTGTAGCACAGCGCCTGCGCGCGGCCGGCGCGCTGCTCGCAGTGACCCGTGAGGTCCGCGATCGTGCCGACCTCCTCGATGCCCGGGAACGAGCGCAGCGCGTAGACCACGTGCTTGGCCGCCGACTCGAGCTCGCCCTTGGGCTGCGCGAGCATCGCCTTCGAGAAGAACACGTTCGGGTAGTGCGCGTTGTCGATCCAGTTGCCCGGGCCGAGCACCGACGCAGCGGCGGTGTTGGCCGCGCTGCGCACTTGCTCGAACGTGATGCGACCGCCGTGCAGCTTCTCGGGCATCGGGCTCGCGCCGTGATCGCTCGTCACGATCATCGACCACCGATCGGGCCCGACCATCTGATCGAGCGCGGTCATGAACTGACCGAGCTGCTGATCGAGCCGCAGCTCGAGATCCCACATCTCCCACGACTCGTGGCCCCAGCCGTGCCCGACGTAGTCGTGGGCGGACAGGCTCACCACGAGCAGATCCGGCGAGCGATCGGTGCCGAGCTGCTCGCCCTTGATCGCGGCAAGCGCGGTGTCGAACACGACCTGATCGCCGGCCGGCATCGCGTAGATCGCCATCGCCGGATCCTTCGCGGTCGACGGATCGTGCGGGAACGTCGCGCCGAAGCCGTGCTCGCCGACCTCGCCGGGTTGATCGTCGGGCACGCCGGCGAGCTTCGCGAGCTTCGCGGCATCGAGCGGCGTCCACGGCGCGGTCGCGACCGGCGGATGCGACGTGTTCCACGCGACGAGCCACGCCGGTGGCGCGCCCGGCGTCGCCCACGCGTGCGTCTTGGCGTCGAGCCAGATCGGCAGGCCGTGGCGGCCGAGTGGCAGCACCGACGCGCGATCCTTGAGCGAGATCGCGACCGCCTTCGCGCCGGATTTCGCGGCGGCGATCGAGTCGCCGAGCGCGGGCGTCTCGAGCCATTCGGGGCTCACCGAGCCGTCGAGCGCTTCGACGGCCTTGAGCACCTTGGCGAGATCGCGGTGCCACCATTCGTTGCCGAGGATCCCGGTGTTCGAGGGCGGCTCGCCGGTTCCGAGCAGCGCGTGACCGGGCGCGGTCAGCGTGGCTGCCGACGGCTGATGCCCGACGTGCCACTCGCCCTCGCTCAGCAGCCGATCGAATCCACCGCTGCCGAGCTCCGCCTGCTTCGCCTCGAACGACCACTCGGGCCACTGATCGACGACGACCAGCACGACCAGCCGCGTGCCGGATTCTTCGGGCGTGTCGTGGTGC
>Ga0268266_10000903_pt1 | contig 38384 bp, 29 predicted proteins | sample KBSS13metaG_FD_190356 | JGI IMG/M metagenome (GOLD analysis project Ga0268266, IMG submission 190356) | Switchgrass rhizosphere microbial communities from Kellogg Biological Station, Michigan, USA - KBS S1-3 metaG (SPAdes) (version 2) | ecosystem: Host-associated > Plants > Roots > Rhizosphere...
CTTTGACAGCGTCCCCATCCAGAAATCGGCAGCCGTTGCCGGCAGGCCGAAATGCTCGGCGATGCCCTTGCCGGTCTTGCCGACGACGCCCAGAGAGTGGGCCTCGTCAACCAGCAGCCAGGCGCCGTGGCGGCGGGCGAGGGTGCTGAAGGCCGGCAGATCGGGGATATCGCCGTCCATGCTGTAATGGCCCTCGATCACCAGCATGACCCGCTTGTGGCGGGCCCGGTTCTCGGCCAGCAGGCGTTCCGCCGCGACCATGTCGTTATGCGGGAAGCTCAGGCGCCGCGCGCCCGACAACTGCGCGCCCTGAACGATGCTGTTATGGGCAAAGGCGTCATGCAGGATCAGGTCGTTCTTGCCCAGCAGATGACCGATGACGGTCACGTTGGTGGCATGGCCGCTGACGATGGCAATGCAATCTTCTGCGCCGTGCAGGTCGGCCAGCCGCCGTTCAAGCTCCCGGTGCGGCGGGCGCTCGCCCGAGACCAGCCGGCTTGCCGACACCGATGTGCCGAAGCGGTCGATGGCCTCCTTGGCCGCCGCCGTCACCTCGGGATGACCGTTGAGGCCGAGATAGTTGTAGGAGGAGAAATTGATGAATCTCCGCCCCTCGATTGAGCTCTCCGCCCCGGCGATGCCGTCATGGACGCGGAAATACGGGTCGGAAATGCCCAGCAGCTCTGCCGCCGAGCGGACAATCTTGAACTGGTCGTACGATTCCAGGTCGGACAGATCGTCCGGCCTGTACTGCGACTTCGGCGGCGACGGCGCACGCGGCTCGCTCTTGGCATGGCCGGTCAGACGCTGCAGCAGGCTGGCCTTGTCCGTCGAGGACAGGCCACTCTTACCTCCGGTGCTCATCCGTCAGCGTTCGAGGGCGTGGCTGAGCGGATTGGCCTGGTGCGTGTGATCCAGCGTCTCGTTGGCGCCGGCTTCGTGGCGAAGGATGGTGTCGACCAAGGAATTGTTACCCGACTCTGGTTTGGACAGATTCCGCACCATACGGGTGGCGATGGTCGAAAGCGAAGTATTATCCGACAGCGACACCAGCGGCACATCGATGCCGAGCCGGGTTTCAAGCGCGAGCCGGAGCTCCACCGCCATCAGCGAATCCATGCCGAACTCCGACAGCGGCCGCTGCGGATCGATCCGGTCAGGGGCAAAGGACATCACCCGCGCCGCCTCTTCGACCAGCAGGCCGACGATGAAGGACTTGGCCTCGTCCGGCGGCAGCGAGTGGATGCGGTCGCGGATATCGACCGCGCCGATCTCGGTCCCGCCGGTCACCACGTCTTCGAAGGTCGCGTTCTTCAGGATCGGCAGGAACTGGTGCGCCGCATCCCAGCGCACCGGCGCAAAGGCAACGACAGGCTCGCCTGAGGCGGCCAGCAAGGGCAGAGAATCCAGCGCCTCGCGCGCCGCCATCGGCGCGGTCGCCAGGCGCCGCATCAGTGCATCGCGCGCCGCGTCCTGGCGGGCGAGATAGCCGACATCGCCGATCGGTCCCCAGGCGACGGCGAGCGCCGGCAGCCCTTCCGCCTTGCGGCGTCGGGCAATCGCCTCCAGCGCCATGTTGGCGGCAACATAACTGCCCTGGCCGGGCGCGCCCATCACCGTGGTGGCAGAGGAGTAGAGCAGGAACAGCTCGACCGGATCCTTGCGGGTCAGCTGGTCCAGGTTCAGCGCGCCGTCCAGCTTGGGCGCCATCACACTCTCGATCCGGTCATGGGTCAGGTTGCCGACCAGCCCGTCATCGACGACCATCGCGGCATGGATGACGCCGCCGATCGGCGCCATGTCCTTGCGGATCGCGGCAAGGGTCGTTGACAGCGCGGTTGCATTACCGACATCGCAGGCGAACGCCCGTGCATCGACGCCCTCGGCAGCAAAGAACGGCAGGGCTTCGTCGGCCTCGGCGCTCTTGCCGCCGCGGCTGAGCAGCGCGAGGTGGCGGGCGCCCTTGGCGGCCAGCCAACGCGCGCTCTCAAGACCGAAGCCGGTCAGGCCGCCGGTGATGACATAGGTCCGATCCGGCCGGACGAATTCGGCCGGCTGCGTCTCCTGCGGCACGAAGCTGTCGTCCGGCGTCAGCACGATCTTGCCGAGATGGCCGGCGACCTGCATCAGGCGGAACGCATCCGCCGCCTCGGCGAAGGGGAAGGCGCGGAAGGGCAGGGGCTTGAGCGCGCCTGTCTCCATCAGCTCGGTCACTTCGTGCAGCAGCCTGGCAGCGAGGTCCGGCCGCTCGATCGGCAGCCGGTCCACGTCGACGGCATAATAGGACACGTTCTGGCGCAGCGCCCGCAGGCCGACATGCGTATCCAGCATGAAATCGCGCTTGCCGAGCTCGACGAAGCGGCCGAACGGCTTCAAGAGCCCCAGGCTGCGCTCCATCGCCTCGCCGCCCAACGAGTTCAGCACGACATCGACGCCGCGCCCGCCGGTCAGGTCACGCACCGCGTCGGCGAAGGCGATGTCGCGGGAATCCAGCACGTGATCGACACCCAGATGGCGCAGGAATGCCCGCTTGGTCGGCGAGCCCGCGGTGGCGATGATGACCGCGCCGCAATGGCGGGCATATTGGATCGCCGCCAGCCCGACGCCGCCTGCGCCGCCATGGATCAGGATCGTCTCGCCGGCCTCGAGCCGCGCCTGGGTCTTCAGCGAATAGAGGACGGTCAGGTAGGTGACCGGGATAGTCGCGCCCGCCGCGAAGCTCAGCGTCTCGGGCAGCGGCGCCACGGCATGCGCCTCGGTCACAACGTGTGAGCGCAGCGCCGCCGGGGCCAGCGCCATCACCCGGTCGCCGACCGCGACGTCGTCGACGCCGGCGCCGATCGCGGAAACTACGCCGGTGCATTCCAGCCCCAGGGTCGGGCCCGAGAAGCCACCCATCAGCGCCTCTTCCGGCAGCAGCGCCATGGCCCACATGACGTCGCGGAAATTGAGACCGGCGGCACGGACCTCGATCTGCACCCGGCCGGGACCGGGCTGCTCGGCTGCGACCGGCATCCAGCGCAGCGTATCGAGCAGGCCTGGATAATCGATGGTGAGCTTGGTCGAGTCCGCCGCTGTCAGCGACGGCGGCAGGCCGCGCTCCAGGCGGATCGCATGGCGGCCGGTATCGGACCAGACGATCTCGCGCTCATCGTCTTGGGTCTCGATCTCATGCGCCAGTGTCGTGGCGACATCGGCCGCCTTCCAGGCGGACGGGAAATCGAGGAGGCGGCAATCGAGCTCGGAATGCTCGTTGCATATCGTGCGCCCGAGGCCCCAGAGAGCGGCCTCGCCGGGGGCGGGGCTATCGGCCTGGGCATCTTTTGTGACGATCCACAGGCGGCCCTTCTCGGCGGTTCCGGCGACAAGTCCCGCAACGGTCAGGATCGCGACCATACGCGCCGTAGCCAGGTCGGCGGTCGGATCGGCGGCAGGCGGCGGCAGGCAGACGACATGCGATGTCTCGCTGCCGGCCTGGCCCAAGGCGGCGCAGAGCTCGGCGCCATCGGCGACCTCAGGCGGGTTGATGGTGGTATTGGCGATGCCGGCATCCGACAGGCGGCGCGCCAGCGCGGCGGCGGTCTGGTCGCCGCTGACGGCGATCAGCACGACCTGCGACCCGGCCGACAGGCTGGAGACTAGCTCGCCGTCGCGATCGGAAGGCTGGCGCTGCCCGGTCAGCAAGGTCACCGGCCACAGGCCCTGGCCGATGCCCGTTGCCGTGACGCCGGCGAGGCCCGCGCCGGTCAGGAGATCGGTCAGGCCGGCCTCGCCACGGATTGGCGAGACCGGAAAATCGGCCGACAGGCTGCCCTGCCACCACGATGCGCCCTGTCCGAAGATCGCGTTCCAGATATCGCTCTGCTCCGGCTCCGCCACCAGCAGATGGCCCCCAGGCGCCAGCGCGTCATGCACGCGGCCGGCCCCGTTCCCATCCAGCTCGAGTCGGGTGATGCCATAGAGCGAGACGACGAGGTCGAAGCGCTCGTCGGTCTTCAGCGCGCCGTCCTTGGGGTCCCAGTTGACGGCGGAGGCGCCACGGTAATCGCCGGTCACGGCCGACAGGCGTTGCACCATATGCGGGTCGCCATCGGTCGCGACATAGATCAGTGTGCCCTGCCAGCCGCCGAGGCCACCCAGCAGGCGGCGGGTCATCGTGCCTGAACCAGCGCCGATTTCGAGGATCCTGAGCGGCCGGCCCTCGGGCCAGGAATTGGCGATGTTGAGGACGCTCCGGCGAAGCCCGGCCAGCGCCTGCTCGCCGGAAGGCGAGCCATAGAGCATCTGGTCGACGAGGGCCCCACCCGGAACCGTGCCATCGAGACCGCCCTGCAGCAGGCGCGGCAGGTCCGCCCCGCCAGTCAGCGCCAGCTCGGCGGTCAATTCCGGCGCGTCGTCCATCAGGGTGCGCCAGATGATATCGGGTTCGGGCAACGCCGCCTCATCCGACAATTGCCAGCCCTGGCCGGTGTCCGAGGCGATGCCGTGCCGCTCCAGCAGCAGCATCAGCCAGCCGAGCAGCGGCGCGGCGTCACGGGCAACGGCGCCCGACTGCGCCAGATCGTCGATCCGGACCGGCGCGTTCCAGCTGGCGAGAGGCTTCACCGCAGCGAAGGCGGCAGACGCCAGATAGGCGTCAAACAGGAGCTTGGTCTCCTGGTAATTCTTGGCGGGCGCATGGGGCACGGCGGTCGCCGCGGCGATATCGATCGCCGGGCTGCTCAAGTCCCAGGGGCCGGGCGTGGCGATGCGGTCGAAGCGGAAGATCTGGGACGCCAGCTCGGTCTGCCGGTTCAGGCGAACGCGCTGGAACCAGCACTCGTCGGCATCGCCAATAGTGTTGCCGTCGATGTCGAACAGGCGGACCGAGGCCGAGATCGCGCGAACGCCGGCATGCCGGATGGTGAGCCGGGCGCTGGCCGGAGCCCTGCCATAGGGCGCGAAGATGCGCACCCGGCCGAAGCGCGACGGCATAAAGCTTTCGCCCGGCAGGATGTCCATCCGGTCGGCCAGCAGGACGAGGAAGCCCTGCAGCACGCCGTCGAAGAGGGCGGGGTTGAGTACGAATTCATCGCCGATGGCGCTGCCCGCCACTGTGTCCAACGCTACGACGGCTTCATTCTCGCTGACGATGCCGACCTGCCGGACGACGCGGAATTTCGGCCCGTAATTGAGGCCAAGCTTCGACGCGGTCGCATAGAGTTCGTCCGTGCCGATGATGCGCGACACCGGACCCACCGGTGCGGCATCCGGCACGTAGGCGCTGCCCTTGGCAATCCGTGCGACGGCATGGATGCTCCACGGCTCCTCGCTGAGCCGCGCGCGGCTGGCGATCTCGAGCTGCCCGTCATCCTGCAGGCGAACGCGCAGCTCGCGCGAATGGCCTTGCTCGACCACCAGGGCGCGGGGGATTTCGACGCCGGTCACCTCAAGGCACTGGGCCCCCGGCCAGCTCGCACGCGCGGCGGCCAAGGCCATCTCGACCAGGCCCGCGCCCGGCATCACCGGCATGCTCTCGACGACGTGATCGCCGAGCCAGGGCAGCTTGTCGATCGCCAAGAAATTCGACCAGACCAGGTTCGGCGGATTGCGCAAGAAGCCGAGCAGCGGATGGTCGCGGCGCGGCGCATCGATGTACAGGCCCTCGCCGGTCGGCGTGAACCAGTGCCGTTCTTTCTGCCAGGGATAGGGGGGCAGGGCGCGGAATTCGGTGGCCCCTTCGAACAGCGCGGCGTGGGCGATCGAATGGCCGGCGACATGCGCCTCGGCGGCGATGGCGGGGAACGGGTCGCGGTCGACCCCGGCATGGGTCAGGCTGCCGAATACCCGGCCGACGACGTCGGCGGTCTTGAGGCTGTCGCGAATATGCGACAGCAGCGCCGGGTTGGGCCCGATCTCGACGAAGATGCGCACCCCGTCGGCGGCCATATGGTCGATCGCCGGCTTGAACTGGACCGGATCGCGGATATTGCGCCACCAATATTCGGCATCGAGCTGGCGTCCGTCGAGCGGCGCGCCGGTGACGGTCGAGACGAAGCGCTCGCCGGACCTGCTGCCGCGAACATCGCCCAATTCAGCAATCAGGTCGTCCCGGATCGGGTCGAGCACGGCGCTGTGAAAGGCATAATCGAGGCCCAGGCGGGTGAAGCGCCATTGGTTGCGCCTCGCCGCCTCTTCCAGCTTCGTAAGCGCGGCCGTGGGGCCGGCAACGGTGACGGTGCTGCTGCTGTTGACCGCGGCAACTTCCAACCCACCGCCCAGCTTCGCCAATGCCTCGTGCGCCTGGTCGGCCGGAAGCTGCAGCGCGGCCATGCCACCCGCGCCCTGGGTACGCTGCTGCTGCTCACTGCGCACAACGATAATCTTGCAGGCATCGGCCAGCGTCAGCGCGCCCGAAGCCCAGCCGGCGGCGATCTCGCCGACGCTATGGCCAGCGAAGGCCGCCGGTTCGATGCCTTGGGCGCGGAGTGCCGCGGTCACGCCCACTTGAACGGCGAACAGCATCGGCTGGGCGACGTCGGTACGGGCAAGCAGCGCCGGATCCTCATCCGCCATCAGCCGCTCCGATACCGACCAGCCGAGCAGCGGCGTGAGTGTCTTGTCGAGCGCGGCCAGGGTTTCGCGGAAGACGGTGCTGTGGCGCATGGCGTCGCGCGCCATGCCCGGCTTCTGCACGCCGTTGCCGGAATAGATGAAGGCGAGCTTGCCGGTCGGCAGGGCCGTGCCGACCGCGAGCGAGGTCGCCCGGCCGGCCGAGGTGAAGGCGTCCAGCTTGTCGGCGATGTCGATCGGGTTTTCGCCCGAAACGACGATGCGGTGCTTGTCCTGGTCGCGATGGCGCGCCGCACCGCGGATCAGCTGCGCCGCGGCAGCATCGTTCTCGGCATCGGACAGCGTATGGGCCCAGGCATTGGCCAGATCCTTGAGCGCGCCCTCGGACCGGGCCGAGATCAGCAGCGGCGGCAGGACCGACGGAGCAGCATCCTTGGCCGGCGCCTTGCGCTTCGGCGCCGAGGCCAGGATCGCGTGCCCGTTGGTTCCGCCAAAACCGAACGAGTTCACGCCGGCGATCAACTGTGCATTGCCCTTGGGCAGAGGCAGCGGTTGGCCGGCGACGGCGATATTGAGCTCGTCGAACGGAATGTTCGGGTTGGGATTTTCGAAATGCAGCGACCTCGGCAGCAGCCGATGCTCCAGGGCGAGCAGGGCCTTGAGCAGCCCGGCCATGCCCGACGCGGCCTCAAGGTGGCCGATATTGGTCTTGACCGAGCCGATCGGCAGCGGTGCCGCCCGGCGCTGCGCCAGCTCGCGGCCGATGGCGCCGACCTCGATCGGATCGCCGGCCTGGGTGCCGGTGCCGTGCGCCTCGATGAAGCTCAGCGCCTCCGGCGCAATCCCGGCCGCGCCATAGACCGCGCTCAGCAACCTTGCCTGCGCCGCGCCGTTGGGCAGCGACAGGCCGGTAGTGCGGCCATCCGAATTGACGCCGGTGCCGAGGATGACGCCGCGCACATTGTCGCCATCGGCCAGCGCCGCGGAGAGGGGCTTCAGCACGATCAACCCGCCGCCCTCGGCGCGGACATAGCCGTTGGCGCGCGCATCGAAGGCGAAGCAGCGGCCCGATGGCGACAGCATCGAGGCGCGGCAGAAGCCGATGAACGGGTAGGGCGACAGCAGCAGGCTGACGCCGCCGACGATCGCCATCGGCACGCGCTTTTCCTGGATCGCCTTGCAGGCCTGGTCCAGGGCCACCAGCGACGACGAGCAGGCCGTGTCAACGGTGAAGCTCGGCCCATGCAGGTCGTAGATATAGGAGAGGCGGTTGGCCAGGATGCTGGCGGTGACGCCGGTCATGAAATAGGCATCGCCCGAGGCCGGGTCGCCCATTCGAATATCGCCGTAATCGCCGCTCGACGCGCCGATATAGACACCGCAGCCGCTGCCGACGATCCGTGAGGCCGGGATGCCGGCATCCTCCAGGGCCCGCCAGGCCAGTTCCAGCAGCAGCCGCTGTTGCGGATCGATCTGGTCGGCCTCCCGCGGCGAGATGCCGAAGAAGCCGGCATCGAACTGGTCGATACCGTCGATTACGCCGGCGGCCCAGGTATAGGCCCTGCCGCGCTCGCCGAGGTCCGGGTGATAGAAGAAATCCTTGGTCCAGCGGTCGTCCGGAATCTCCGTGACGGCATCGCGCCCGTCAGCGAGCAGATTCCAGAACTTGTCCAGAGACTCCGCGCCTGGAAATCTGCCTGCCGCGCCAACGATCGCTATCGGGTCTTTATGCATACCACACCGAAAAGTTGGCTCTAGAAATCACAAACCGGTGGATGTTGTCGATGCTGCGCCGGATTATTTCGCCAGGACAGGGCGCTATCAAGTGACGCGGTTTCGCCCCGATTTTCCTGCGCCCGGCCCGACCAGACACCAACACACGCGGCGCTCCCTGAGCCAAGGGAGCACGGATCGGCAGAAACATCGGAAGACAAGCCTCGGTCAACGGCAAAAAGAACGCGATGTCGGAGCGATCCTACGGAGTGAAAACGCCATGTTCCCTGACAAGCGGTGTACGATTCGTAAGCTGCCGATATTCCGATAGAGTACAAGCGGTTACCGCGCGATATCAACCCTGGGGGTTTGTCCGGCCATGTGCTGCGAAGGCGACCGGTGAATTCCAGGCCGAAGTGAGTGTTCCACAGAAAGTAATTGCCTTTTCCTGAAGTCCATCGGGTTTTGCCATGCCCAATCCGCCGCAACACCAACTTACGACTGACGCAAATACACCCCGAAAAATTTACCCTTACGGCGCATTTATAGTTCCAGCTTATTGCGGGATGTCTTCCAGCACCGCTTGGTTGCGACATCTCCACATCGTGCGCGTTTCAGCACATCACCGGTCTGGCATTTGCGCTAAATGTGTCCATCTAGGCACATGGCTCAATACTGCGGAGACGTCAGATGGCGAAAATGCGCGCGTTCCAGGTCAGTCACGCAAACGGTCCGTTCGAGCTGGTCGAGCGCGACATACCTGATCCCCCGGCCGCCCATGTCCGCGTCAAGGTCCAGGCCTGCGGCGTCTGCCACAGCGATTCGATCACCAAGATGGGCCTATTCCCCGGCATCGAATATCCCCGCGTGCCCGGCCACGAAGTGGTCGGCGTCATCGACGCGGTGGGCGATCGGGTGCCGGAATGGAAGGTCGGGCAGCGGGTCGGCGTCGGCTGGTATGGCGGCCATTGCGGCTATTGCGAATCTTGCCGTCGCGGCGATTTCATCACCTGCGTTCGGGGCAAGATCCCGGGCATCTCGTATGACGGCGGCTATGCCGACTATATGGTCGTGCCTTTCGAGGCGCTGGCCCTGATACCAGAGGATCTTTCGTCTGAGGATGCCGCGCCGCTGCTCTGCGCCGGCATCACCACCTTCAATTCACTGCGCAACAGCGGTGTGCGAGCCGGCGATCTCGTCGCCATTCTGGGCGTTGGCGGTCTCGGCCATCTGGGTATCCAGTTCGCCGCCCGCATGGGCTGCCACACTGTCGCCATCGCCCGCGGCCGGGACAAGGAAGAGCTGGCGCGCAAGCTGGGCGCCCATGATTATATCGACAGCAAGAGCCAGAACGTGGCCGACGAACTGAAGAAGCTCGGCGGCGCCAAGATCGTGCTGGCGACGGTGACCGCTGCCAAAGCGATGGCCGATACGATCGACGGGCTCGGCATCGACGGCAGGCTCGTGGTTCTCGGCGCCGATGTCGAACCGATCCCGGTTTCGCCGCTGCAGATCCTGCTGGCGCGCAAGGGCGTGGTGGGCTGGCCCTCCGGCACGTCGATCGAATCGGAGGACACGCTGAAGTTCAGCGTGCTGACCAATGTCCGGCCGATGATCGAAACCACGCCGCTGGAGCAGGCGCCGGCGGCCTACGACAAAATGATGAGCGGCGAGGCGCGCTTTCGCATGGTGATCACGACGGGCCTCTAGCCGCGTGGCCATCGGCGCTTTCCAAGCTGCTTTCATAGGCGCGGGGTTTTCCGGTCACCCGGTTGACCCCGCGTCGTCGCCGGGACTCGCCACTCACTAAAAGTGCCGTCCGCGACACGCGCCGTTAACTTTCCGAACAGAAATAAGCCCGGAAAGCCGTCCTTATCATCGAGCATTGACCGCGTCGATGGGATTTTCCCTCACTGTATCCTGGTTTCTTTGGTGGAGACCAACTAAAATTATATAGTACGGAAGCATTTGATGTTATAATATACTTAAGTGCTCATAAGTTTATTGCACTACTGCCTTCTTCTATTGTAGATAGATGAATTGAACATCGACTCCCCCTTGGAGTCGAGAATGTTTATTTCGCGCATCGCGTGATCGGAAAATCAGACACGCGGTCGTCCCGCCAGTTGGATACACCATGAATCCCCTCCCATTGATGAGCGTGATGCGCGGCTTGGCGTTCGCCTTGGCCGCCACCGCCGTGCCCGCTATCGCGTACGCCGCCGACTACCCCATACGGCATGTCGTCGTCATCATGCAGGAGAACCGGAGCTTCGATCAGTATTTCGGTACATTTCCCGGTGCCGACGGTATTCCGGCCAACACCTGCGTTCCCTTCGATCCGAACAGTCTCAGGCCACGCATCGACTGCATTAAGCCTTTTCACGATCCGCACGATGTCAACGCCGGCGGTCCGCATAAGGCGCCAAACGCCCAATTCGATCTGGACGATGGAATTTCCTCCGACAGGATGGATGGTTTCGTCTACGAGCAGGCGCACGGGAAGACTTGCGCAGACGCGCAAGAGGGGTGCCCAGCCTTCAGGGACGCGGTGGTCCGCCACGATACGGTCGGCTACCACACCGAAGAGGAGATTCCGAATTACTGGGCCTATGCCAGGCATTTCGTGCTCCAGGACCGCTTGTTTGAGGGCGTGCGTTCATGGTCGTGGCCGTCTCACCTCGATTTGACCAGTGAGTGGGTTGCCTCATGCTCGAACGCCTCCAAGGCCTCCAGCTGTGTCAGCACCCTCAGTCCTGAGAATCCGGGGCGCACTTTGACCCTGCCATGGGTCAATCTGTTCCAGCTTCTGGATACGAGGGGCGTATCCTGGAAATACTATCTGGGCGACGGGATGGAGCCGGATTGCGAGGATGGGGAGATGTCTTGCGATCCGCAGGTTCAGACCCACGGCGTGCCGTCGATCTGGAATCCGCCGCCATATTTCGCCTGGGTCAAAGCGAAAGGCCCGAAATATCTCGCGGAGCACAACCCTAAGGTCGAGCGCTTCCTCGCCGACGTGAAGAACGGGACGCTGCCGCGAGTTTCCTGGATCGTGCCCGCCGACACTTATAGCGAACATCCTGCGGCCGGCGTCACCAGGGGGATGGAATATGTCACCTCGATGGTGAATGCGGTCATGCAGTCCCCCTATTGGAAGGATACGGCGATTTTCATCGCCTGGGACGATTGGGGCGGCTTCTACGATCATGTGGTTCCCCCCAATGTCGACGGGAACAATACGCAGCAGCCGATCCAAGGCTATGGCCTCAGGGTGCCCGGTATCTTGATCAGCGCCTATGCCAAGGCCGGGACGATCGACCATCATTTGCTGAGTTTTGACGCCTACGCGACCTTTATCGAGGATTTGTTCCTCGACGGGGCGCGGCTAAATCCGGTGGCGCTCGGTAATCCCGATCACCGGCCCGACATCCGGGATGCGCTGACTCAAGTCAGGTTTCCGAACGGCACCACGGAGCCGATCGGCCGGCTGATGGACGAATTCGACTTCAAGCAGAAGCCGCTGCCGCCGCTCGTGCTGTCCACGCATATTCCGACAGGGATCACGATAGACTGCAGTCCCGACAAGAGGCAGCACTGCACGCAGCCGACGGTCACGATCTCCTGGAGCCCTGTCACCGACGCCGAGGTTCGTGGGCCGTTTACCTATCATATCCAGCGGGATGGCACCGATCTGCCGCAATGCGTCGGTACCGCGCCCCAATGCACCGACCAGCCGGGAAGCGGCGCGCATCTCTATCGGGCCTACAGCGTTGATCAATACGGCGTATCCAGCCCGCTATCGGCCGCGGCGGAGGCTGACGAGCCCTAGCCAGCGTCTCTGCATTCGGTCTGGCTCGCCCGGCCCTTGGCCCGACCGATTTCTCGAAACCGCCTGAATCGGTGTAGCGTCTCCAGGTCATGAGCAACGACCCGGATTCGACGCCCGCGCGCAAGCCATCCGCCTCCGACAGCCGGCAGGCCGAGCGTGCCGCGGCGCTGCGCGCCAACCTGATGCGGCGCAAGGCGCAAGCGCGTAGCCGGAACGAAGCTCAGGACAACCCGCAACCGAAATCACCCGCCGATGCTTGAGACGGCGGGTGCACTGGTCTAAAAGCGGCACGGGCGTCCGGTCATTCGCTAATAGCCATCTTTACGACGTAATTTTGGCCCGATCATGTCCAGCCTAGCCGTGTTTCAGGGAATCGAAGTTGGACAAGATCATCATCCGGGGCGGTAAGTCCCTTTCGGGCATCATTCCGATCAGCGGCGCCAAGAACGCGGCTCTGCCGATCATGGCCGCCAGCATCCTGACCGACCAGACCCTGTCGCTGTCGAACGTGCCGCACCTGGCCGACATCACCACCATGGCCAACCTGCTGCGGCCGATGGGCGTGGAGATCGGCGTCGGCGCCCGGGTCAACGACCCGCATGGCGGCCATGTGCTGGATCTGACGGCAAAGGAAATCGTCGACACCACCGCGCCATATGACCTGGTGCGCAAGATGCGGGCCAGCGTCTTCGTGCTCGGGCCGCTGCTGGCGCGCTGCCGCGAGGCCAAGGTGTCGCTGCCGGGCGGCTGCGCCATCGGCGCGCGGCCGGTCGACCTGCATTGCCATGGGCTGGAGCAGATGGGCGCCGAGATCGATCTCGAGGGCGGCTATATCCATGCCCGCGCGCCGAACGGTCTCACCGGCGCCAAGATCGCCTTCTCCAAGGTTTCGGTCGGCGCGACCGAGAACCTGATGATGGCCGCGACCCTGGCCAAGGGTGAGACCCAGCTGATCAATGCCGCCGCCGAGCCCGAGGTGGTCGACCTCGCCAACTGCCTCAACGCCATGGGCGCGGATATCGAGGGGATGGGCACCAATCTCATCACCATCCGCGGCGTCCCGGCGCTGCACGGCGCGCAATACCGCATCATCCCCGACCGGATCGAGACCGGCACCTATGCCATCGCCGCCGCCGTCACCGGCGGCCAGGTCGAGCTGCTTGGCGCCCGGCTGGACCATATCTCTTCGCTGGCCGAAACGCTGGTCCGCGCCGGGATCGACGTCAATGAGACGCCGAACGGCCTCAGCATCGCCCGCATGAACGGGCATGTGAAGGGTGTCGACATCATGACCGAGCCGTTCCCCGGCTTCCCGACCGACCTTCAGGCCCAAGCCATGTCACTGATGACGGTGGCCGAAGGCGCGGCGATGATCACCGAGACGATCTTCGAGAACCGCTTCATGCATGTGCCTGAACTGGCACGCATGGGCGCCAACATCACCGTTCATCACGGCTCGGCCCTGGTGCGTGGGGTGGAGACGCTGCGCGGCGCGCCGGTGATGGCGACCGATCTCAGAGCCTCGGTTTCTCTGGTGGTTGCTGCCCTGGCGGCTGAGGGTGAGACCACGATCAGCAGGGTCTACCACCTCGACCGCGGCTATGAGCGGCTGGAGGAAAAGCTGGCGGCCTGTGGCGCCGATGTGCGGCGGGCCAGGGAAGGGGACTGATGGCAGACGACGCCCCAGCATCCGCCCCGGACGAGCAGCCGCTGAGGCTCAGGGCCGTCGACGCCCAGGACCTGGCGGTCGTCTCCGCCTTCCTGCAGGATTCGATCGCCAATGTCAGCGAGATGGCCTATGTGCCGGACCAGCGCCTGTTCGCGCTCGCCGTCTGCCGCTTCCGCTGGGAGCGGGCGGTGACGCCGTCGCCCGAGAAAATCTTCGAACGCGTCTCCTGCGCCGTCACCATCCAGGACGCTGACACGCCGAAATATCGCGGCTTCGAGCTCAAGGAGCGGCATCGCACCATGCCGCTGCTTGCCATCACCTATGACGGCGACGAGGTGATGCTGACCTTCGCCGGCGACGCCGCCATCCGCCTCCAGGTCGGCAGCCTGGACCTGCGCGCCGAGGATTTCGGCGAATGCTGGCCAACCAAGACCAAGCCCGAGCACGGAAATATCCCACTGTGACCACCGACCAAATCGCCGCCTCGGACGAACCGATCGTATTGGCCGTCCCTAAGGGGCGTATTCTGAAGGAATTGCGCCCGGTCCTGAACCGGGTCGGCATCGTGCCGTCGGCCGCCTTCGACGACGAGAATTCGCGCGATCTGAGGTTCAAGACCAACGTCGCGAATGTCGAGATCATCCGCGTCCGCTCCTTCGACGTGCCCACCTTCGTCGCCTTCGGCGCGGCCCATCTGGGGGTCGCCGGCAGCGACGTGCTGATGGAGTTCGACTATCCGGACGTCTATTCGCCGCTCGACCTCGGCATCGGCCATTGCCGGATCTCGGTCGCCGAACTGGCCGAATTCAGCATGACCGACGACCCGTCGCGCTGGAGCCATGTCCGCGTCGCCACCAAATATCCCGAACTGACCCGCAAGCATTTCGCCGCCCGTGGCGTCCAGGCCGAATGCATCAAGCTGAACGGCGCGATGGAGCTGGCACCCTCGCTGGGCCTGTGCGACCGCATCGTCGACCTGGTTTCCAGCGGCGCGACGCTCAAGGCCAATGGGCTGGTCGAGGTCGAGCATATCGCCGACATCACCTCCCGCCTGATCGTCAACCGCACCGCGCTCAAGACCCGGTCTGAGGAAATCGGCCACTGGGTCGACAGTTTCCGCGAGGCCTGCAATGCCGCTTAGGCTCGACGCCTCGGCCGCCGATTTCGAGGCCCGCTTCCAGGCCTATCTCGACACCGGCCGCGACGACGAGCAACGGGTCGATGCCGCGGTGACCGAGATCATCGCCCGTGTCCGCTCGCAAGGTGACGCGGCGCTGCTCGACTACACCAAGCGTTTCGACCGTCTCGACCTCGTTGCCTCCCAGCTTCGCGTCGGCGCCGATGAGGTCGCAGCCGCGGTCGAGGCGTGTCCGCCCGATGTTCGTGCGGCGATCGATTTCGCCGCGACGCGGATCGAGAGCTTCCATCGCCGCCAGCTGCCCGAGGGCTATTCCTATGAGGACGGCGTCGGCAACCGGCTAGGCCTGCGCTGGACGGCGGTGGCCGGGGCCGGGCTCTATGTGCCGGGTGGACTGGCAGCCTATCCCAGCTCGGTCCTGATGAACGCTATTCCGGGCAAGGTCGCCGGGGTCGGGCGGCTGGTGATGGTCGTGCCGACGCCGGACGGCAAGCTCAATCCAGCGGTGCTGGCCGCGGCGCAGCGGGCCGGAGTGGACGAGATTTACCGTGTTGGCGGCGCCCAGGCGGTCGCGGCGCTGGCCTATGGCACGGCGACGATCCGTCCGGTCGATGTCATTGTCGGGCCCGGCAATGCCTATGTCGCCACCGCCAAGCGGATGGTCTTCGGGCAGGTCGGCATCGACAGCGTCGCCGGCCCCTCGGAAATCCTCGTCGTTTCCGACGCCGCCTCCGACCCAGCCTGGATCGCCATCGACCTGCTGAGCCAGGCCGAGCACGATCCGATGGCGCGCAGCGTGCTGATCACCAACGATGCCGCCTTTGCCGACAAGGTGGCTGTCGAGGTCGATCGCGCCCTGAAAACGCTGCCGCGCGCCGCCATCGCCGGCGCGTCCTGGCGTGACCATGGCGCCATCATCACCGTGCCCGATTTCGACGCGGCAGTGCCGGTTATCGACCGGATCGCGCCGGAGCATCTGGAGCTGGCGCTGGACGACCCGCATGCGCTGGGTGCCAAGATACGCAATGCCGGCGCCATCTTCCTCGGCCGCCATTCGCCCGAGGCGGTCGGCGATTATGTCGCCGGCCCGAACCATGTGCTGCCGACCTCGGGCGCGGCGCGTTATGCCTCAGGCTTGGGCGTTCTCGATTTCATGAAGCGGACCACGCTGATCGACTGTTCGGCCGAAGGCATTGCCGCCATCGGGCCGTCCGCCCTCGCTCTGGCCGAGGCGGAGGGGCTGGGCGCTCATGCGCGCTCGGTCGCAGTTCGGCTTGGGAAGAACCAATGAGCGACCAACGAATCGCCGCCATCCATTTCGACAAGCGCAGCGTCGACAAGCGCAATCCCGAGATCGAGCATGAGCGGGCGGTCGCGGTCTACGACCTGCTGGAGCAGAACAGCTTCGCGCCGGTCGGCCATCAGGCAGGGCCCTACGACCTGCATCTGGGCGTCGTCGACGGGCGGCTGATGCTCGACATACGGGCGCATGACGGCAATCCGGTGATCATCTTCGGCCTGTCGCTGTCGCCCTTCCGCCGGGTGATCCGCGACTATGCCATCGTCTGCGAAAGCTATTACGCGGCGATGCAGAGCCAGAGCCTGACCCAGGTCGAGGCGATCGACATGGGAAGGCGCGCCGTCCACAACGAGGGTGCCGAGCTGCTAACCCAGCGGCTGGAGGGCAAGGTCGCGATCGACCGCGATACCGCCAGGCGGCTGTTCACCCTGATCTATGTTCTGCACACCGCCGGAACGGCCACGATGGCGGCGCCGCTGCCGCGCGTGCTGTTCGTCTGCACCCGCAACGCCGTGCGCTCGCCGATGGCCGAGGGGCTGCTGGCGCTGCGCCGGGGCGATGCCGGCCGGGTCTTCTCCGCCGGCATGTTCGGCGATCCGGTGGACCCGCTGGCAGCGGCGGTGATGGCCGAGGTCGGCGTCGATCTCAGTGCCCATAAGGGCAATGCGCTGGGCGACGTCGCGATGGGCGACATCGATCTGGTGATCTCGCTGTCGAGCGAGGCCGCGGCGGCCTTCGACCCGCCGCCTACCGGTCTCAAGATCGAGCACTGGGAGATACCGGATCCTACCGAGTCAGAGGGCAACCGGGACGCGCGGCTGGAAGCCTACCGGCAGGCGCGGGTGGCACTGGAAAAGCGCATAGCAGCCCGTTTTTCAGCCGAATCCGGGAAAATGCCTTGACCCGATCCCATATGCGGGAGCAACACATTATCACGCGCAATCCAGATATAGGGTTCAATGGCTAAGGAAGATTTGATCGAGTTCAGCGGCACTGTCGCCGAACTGCTGCCCAACGCAATGTTTCGCGTCAAGCTCGATAATGACCACGAGATACTCGCGCATACTTCCGGCAAAATGCGGAAGAACCGCATTCGTGTGCTCGCCGGCGACAAGGTCAATGTCGAGATGACGCCGTACGATCTGACCAAGGGTCGGATTACTTTCCGCTTTAAATAAGCGGAAGCTCGGCCGTTCCGGCCCCGCGATTTTTTGAGTGAGCCGGAACGTGTTCGCCAAACTCGTCTTAGCTTCGGCGTCACCGCGCCGTCTTGATTTGCTGCGCCAGACAGGAATCGAGCCGGATGCCGTCGTGCCCGCCGATATCGATGAAACCCCGCTGAAGGCGGAAACCCCCGACAAGCATGCGCTGCGGGTGGCCGTCGAGAAGGTCCGGGCCGTGGCTCCGGCCAATCCCGATGCCTTCGTGCTGGCCGCCGATACGGTCGTCGGTTGCGGCCGCCGCATTCTGCCCAAGGCCGAGGACGAAGCCACTGCCAGGCGCTGCCTGGAGCTGATTTCCGGCCGCCGCCACCGCGTGCTGGGTGGAATCGCCCTGATCGCACCCGATGGGCGGATGGCGACCCGGTTGGTCGAAAGCGCTGTCGTGTTCAAGCGGCTGAGCGTCGGTGAGATCGATGCCTACCTCGCCTCGGGCGAATGGCAGGGCAAGGCCGGCGGCTATGCCATCCAGGGTAGGGCTGCCGCCTATATCCGCTTCCTGTCAGGCTCCTACAGCAATGTCGTCGGCCTGTCGCTTTACGACGTCCATCAGATGCTGGCCGGCTTCGGCTGGCAGGGTTCAGCGCCCCCGTGAAAGAGCGGTTGTTCCTCGTCGAGTCGACGCAGGACGGGCTGCGCGCAGCCCTGGTCGAGGACCGCTGGCTGCAGGCGATCGAGATCGACCGTGCGGCGCGCCCGACAAGGGTCGGCAGCGTTACCATTGCCACAGTCGTCCGCGCCGTCCATGGCATCGGCACCTTCCTGAAGCTCAATGACGGCGCCGAGCTGCTGCTCGACCGCGGCGGGCCGGCGCCCAAGGCCGGCGACGAGATCGTTGTTCAGATCACCCGCGCCGCGCGCGGCAACAAGGCCGGCGGTGCAAGCCGTTCGGTTTCGCTGCCGGGCCGCGGTGTCATCCATCTACCGAACGACTCGGGCGCTAAACTCTCCAAGCGGCTGGACACCGCCTCCGCCAAGCGAGCGACCCTCGAGGCGCTGGTTGCCGGCAAGCCCGGCGGCTGGATCTTCCGGCGCACCGCCACCCTCATCGGCGTCGCCGACCTGACCGCCGAGATCGCCACTCTGGCCGCCGAGGGCCAAGGAGCGGGCGGGCAGGGGAGCGGCATCGCCGCGCCCAATGCCTTCCGCCGCCTGGCGATCGACTATGGCGCCAAGGCGCCGGACCGCATCCTGGCGGCCGGGTTGGCCGCCCAACGTGCGGCTGAACGCTGGTGCCGCGCCTTCGCCCCCAGCCTGGAAGAGCGAATCGAATCGGTCCCGGCCGGGCTGTTCGACCTGCACGACCTCGACGATGCCATCGCCGCGCTCGTCGAGCCCCGAGTCGCGTTCCCGGGCGGCGGCTCTCTGGTGATCGAACCGACCGAGGCGCTGACCGCGATCGATGTGAATGCCGGGCCGGAGGCCAACGCGTTATCGGCTAATCTGGCGGCGGCGGCTGAGATCGCCCGGCAGCTGCGGCTGCGCCATATCGGCGGAATCATCGTCATCGACTTCATCTCGATGGGCCGCGAGCGCGACCAGGATCAGGTGATGGCAGCGCTGAAAGCCGCGGTGGCGGACGATCCGTCGCAGACCTATATAATCCCGATGTCGCCGCTCGGGCTGGTCGAGATGACCCGCGAGCGTCGCGGTCCCGGTTTGGAGATTTCAGCCTGATGCCCAGCAAAGGTTGCCCGATCTGCGGGCGCTCGCCGGAAAAGGAATTTCGGCCATTTTGTTCAAAGCGTTGCGCCGATATCGATCTCGGCCGCTGGTTCAACGAAAGCTATGTCGTGCCCGAGCCGATCGACCCCGAAGCGGTCGACATCCAGCGCAACCAGGACGACGAAACAATTCACTGAAATTATCGAAAGCTGGGGGCGGGGGGTGGCTAGACATACGTTTCGGTTTTGCCTATACCCGCCGCTCGCAACGCGCGAGCCCGGGTAGCTCAGTTGGTAGAGCAGGCGACTGAAAATCGCCGTGTCGGTGGTTCAAATCCGCCCCCGGGCACCATTTTTCAGAACTTCAATACAAACCCCGGGCGCCGGTTTGGATAGAATCAGCCGACGCCCTCGGCGCATTCATCCGGTCAGCGCGACACCAGCTTGCGGTACAGGTGCCAAGTGGCGTGTCCAAGTATCGGCAGTACCAGGACAAGGCCGACGAAGAAGGGTATCGAGCCGATCACGAGGCTGCCGGCGATGATCGTCGCCCAAACCGCCATCACCCAAGGATTCGCGATCACCGCGCGGATCGATGTTCCGATCGCGACATCGATCCCGATATCATCGCGGTCGAGCAGGAGCGGGAACGACACGACCGAGATCGCGAATACGACCACGGCGAAGACGAAACCGATGCCGATGCCTGCCCCCATCAGGATCCAACCGGCGGGCGTCGTGACGATGTCATGTGCGAAGGTGGTGAACGAAGCGGGCAGATAGGGGCCTAGCGTATTGTCATAGATAGTCTGGGCAATAAACAGCCAGGCCAGGAAGATCGCCGTGAGCAGCAAGCCCAGCCCCGCGATTGCGCTGACCGAGGGCGAGCGCAACACCTGGAAGGCAGTTGCCCAGCTTACTTCCCTGCCTTGCTCGCGGGCTCGGCTCATCTCGTAGAGCCCGAGTCCGACGAACGGGCCGATCAGCGCGAAGCCGGAAGCTATCGGGAACAGCATTTGGAACAGCCCCTGGCCGATCACCAGCCGCGCCAGAACCAGGCCGATGAGGGGATAGACGCCGCACATGAACAGGACGTCGGTCCTGCACGCCGCGAAATCGTGGAAGCCCTTCACCAGGACATCCTTGAGATCGCTCAATGCGATTCGCTGGACGGCGGGAAGAGGGGCACGCAGCGATTCCTCGGGCCGATGGATGGCATGGATTGCCGACATCACTGCCGCAGCCGCGTGATTGAGCTGTTCAGAGCCCCATCCGAATGGGTTTCGTATTAGCATGTCTTCCTCCCGAATTTCATTTTCGAGGGAAGCGCGGATCATCCCATGCCAGGACGCCAATAGCTGCCGCTCACGAGAGAACCGCAACCCGCCTCATCACACCAGAAATCCCTTTATCGAACATTTGCTCCGACCGTCGGTTTCGCAAGGATCGCCCGAAAATATAACGTTGCCCGGGATTAGCTCATTCCGGTCATCCTGGCTGGCCCTGTCAGCCTGGAGGAACGGGTCGATTGACAACGACCTCAAGCAATACAACATCAGTGAAAAGCTGAGGATTGCATTCGAGGCAATCCGGTTTGGAAGCTTTGCGTCACCTCTAGTGTGCGGCCGATTGGCAAGACACACGGGAAGGTTTGGCCATGGCGAAGAGGAAGGCAGCGCTTGGAGCTTGCGGACGCCCTCGACTGAGCGTCCGACACTACGGTTGTGCTGTCTTCATGTCGCCCCTTGGGTCGCGGCGCGAGATAGTCGCGCATTCATTGCCTTCGGCAAAGGTGCCCGTTCATCGCCTCCGGCAAGGGTGAATGACGGTGCGCGTCGCGATCGTACTGGCGCTGGTCGTGATCGGTTCGGTGGCGTTCCATCTCTTGAGCCCATGGTGGTGGACGCCGATCGCCTCGAATTGGGGCTATATCGACAATACCATCACCATCACCTTCTGGATCACCGGCGTGGTCTTCGCCGCCGTCGTGCTTTTCATGGCCTATTGCGCCTATCGCTTCCGTCATCGCGAGGGAAGCAGCGCCGCCTATGAACCCGAGAACAAGAGGCTCGAATCCTGGCTGGCGGTCGGGACGGCGATCGGCGTCGCGGCGATGCTGGCGCCGGGTCTGGTCGTCTGGAGCCAGTTCGTCAACGTGCCGGGCGATGCTACAGAGGTCGAGGTCGTCGGCCAGCAATGGCAGTGGAGCTATCGGTTACCCGGCAAGGACGGCCGGCTCGGGGCGACCAACGTCAAATATGTCACGGCGGAAAACCCGCTCGGCCTCGATCCGAAGGACCCGCACGGGCAGGACGATGTCATTATCCTGGGCGACAATCTGCATTTCGAGCTTGGCAAGCCGGTCAAGATCCTGCTCCGCTCGCTCGATGTCCTGCATGATTTCTATGTGCCGGAATTCCGCGCCAAGATGGACATGATCCCGGGCTCGGTCACCTACTACTGGCTCACGCCGACGCGGACCGGCAGCTTCGAAGTGCTCTGCGCCGAGCTCTGCAGCACCGGACACCCTTATATGCGCGGTGGCGTGGTGGTCGAGGCCAAGGCTGACTACCAGGCTTGGCTGCAGCAGCAAAAGACCTTCGCCGAGCTCAGTCCGCCGACGAAGGCGAGCGCGCTGAAGAAAGAGGGAGTCACGCGATGAGACCTGAAACGAGGTGGTTCACCTAGGAGGAACAGGGAGGGAATTCCGATGGTCGACGTGACGCATGGCGTAGCCGCACCTGTGCCGGCCGCTGAAGTCGGCGATGTCGAGCTCTATCATCCACGGAGCTGGGTGACGAAATATGTCTTCTCCCAGGATGCCAAGGTTATCGCCATCCAATATTCGTTGACCGCGCTGTCGATCGGTCTCGTGGCGCTGGTCTTGTCGTGGCTGATGCGGATGCAGCTGGGTTTTCCGGGGCTGCTCTCCTTTATCGATGCCGACCGCTACTATCAGTTCATCACCATGCACGGCATGATCATGGTGATCTACCTCCTGACCGCACTCTTCCTTGGTGGTTTCGGCAACTATCTGATTCCGCTGATGCTCGGCGCCCGGGATATGGTGTTCCCCTACGTGAACATGCTGAGCTACTGGGTCTATCTGCTCGCCGTTCTCGTCCTCGTCGCCGGCTTTTTTGTGCCCGGCGGGCCGACCGGGGCAGGGTGGACGCTCTATCCTCCACAGGCGATCCTCGACCACACGCCCGGACACCAATGGGGCATCATCGTGATGCTGGTGTCGCTGATGCTCTTCATCATCGGCTTCACTATGGGCGGGCTCAATTATGTCGTGACCGTGCTGCAGGGGCGAACGCGGGGGATGACCCTGATGCGGATGCCGCTGACGGTCTGGGGCATCTTCACCGCAACCGTCATGGCGCTCCTTGCCTTTCCGGCGCTCTTCGCCGGTTCCATCATGATGCTGCTCGACCGGCTCCTCGGCACCAGCTTCTTCATGCCATCGATCGTCTCGATGGGTGAGCAGCTCAAATATGGCGGTGGCAGCCCGATCCTGTTCCAGCATCTCTTCTGGTTCTTCGGCCATCCGGAGGTCTACATCGTGGCCTTGCCCGCCTTCGGCATCGTCTCCGATCTGATCAGCACGCACGCCCGAAAGAATATCTTCGGCTACCGGATGATGGTCTGGGCGATCGTGGCGATCGGCGCGCTCTCCTTCGTCGTCTGGGCGCACCACATGTATGTGAGCGGCATGAACCCGGCCTTCGGGTTCTTTTTCGCCACGACGACGCTGATCATCGCGATTCCCACAGCGATCAAGGTCTATAACTGGGTGCTGACGCTCTGGCGCGGCGACATCCATTTCACCGTGCCGATGTTGTTCGCGCTCGGCTTCATCGTCACCTTCGTGAACGGCGGGCTGACCGGCCTCTTCCTCGGCAATGTCGTCGTCGACGTCCCGCTCTCCGATACAATGTTCGTCGTCGCCCATTTCCACATGGTCATGGGCATCGCGCCGATCATGGTGATTTTTGGCGCGATTTATCATTGGTATCCGAAGCTCACAGGGCGGATGCTCGACGACGCGCTCGGCAAGCTGCACTTCTGGGTCACCTTCGTCGGCGCCTACGCGATCTTCTTCCCGATGCATTATGTTGGGCTCTTGGGCGTGCCGCGGCGCTATTACGAGATGGGCCAGACCGCCTTCGTTCCGTCCTCCGAGCACACGCTGAATGAATTCATCACCGTCGCCGCCCTGATTGTCGGCGCGGCGCAACTCGTTTTCCTGTTCAATCTCTTCTGGAGTCTGCGGCACGGCCGGCCCTCGGGTGGCAATCCCTGGCGGGCGACCACGCTCGAGTGGCAGACGCCAACGACCCCGCCGCCGCATGGCAACTGGGGCAAGGAACTGCCGGTCGTCTATCGCTGGGCCTATGACTACAGCGTCCCCGGCGCGGCTGAGGACTTCCTGCCGCAGAACCAGCCGCCAACGCCACAGACGCCTTGAGGGTAATTGGCCATGAGCGCCATCGTCATCTTCATGGCCCTGATCGCGGCAATAGCCTTCTGGTGGTTGTCGCGCCAGAGATTGACCGCCAAGCCCTGGCTCGAGGTCGGCGTCATTGGCGATGATATCGGGGGCGGGCGGCCGCCAACCTGGCCGAAGGCGAAGATCGGCCTCAGCGTGTTCCTCGCCGTGGCCGGCTCGCTCTTCGCGCTTCTCGTCAGCGCCTATTCCATGCGCATGGCCATGGCGGATTGGCGCACGTTGCCGGTTCCGGCGGTGCTCTGGCTCAACACGATCCTGCTGATCTTAGCCAGCATCGCTTTGCAGACCGCAGTGGTCGCCGGGCGCCGCGAGGATTTCGGTGGAGTTAGGTCCACCCTCCTAGTCGCCTACGTGTCGTCGCTCGCCTTCCTGGCCGGCCAGCTGCTGGCATGGCGCCAGCTGGTCGCATCGGGCTATTTCGCGGCGGAAAACCCGGCCAACGCCTTCTTCTACCTGATCACCGCGATCCATGGTCTGCACGTCCTGGGCGGCCTCGTCGCACTCAGCCGGACGACCGCGAGGGTGTTCGACGAACCACGGACGCCTCTGCCGCAGACGATCGGCGAACTCCGCCTCAGCGTGCAGCTCTGCGCCATCTACTGGCACTTCCTGCTCCTGGTCTGGCTGATCCTCTTCAGTTTCCTCATGCATTGGGCGAACGATTTCGTGTCGTTCTGCCGTGCGGCGCTGAGTTAGCGAGATCGAATGATGGGGCGAGATCCAACAATGGGGGAGGTCGAACGATGGTCGACATGACACCAACCCACATCGATGCGGAAATCGTCCGCCCTGCGGGCCTGCGCGGCATCGTCGCCGACTGGTCGTCGGACCAGCGCGCCTTCAAGAACGTCTCCTGGGGGAAGGCCATGATGTGGATCTTCCTTCTCTCAGACACCTTTATCTTCAGCTGCTTCCTGCTGTCCTACATGACCGTCAGGATGTCGACGGTCGTGCCCTGGCCGAACCCGAGCGAGGTCTTCGCGCTGACCATCGGCGCAGAGAAGATCCCGCTGATCCTGATCGCCATCATGACCTTCGTCCTGATTTCAAGCAGCGGCACGATGGCGATGGCAGTCAATTTCGGCTACCGCCGCGACCGCTGGAAGACGGCCGCGCTGATGCTGGCGACCGCGGCGCTGGGCGCCACCTTTGTCGGTATGCAGGCGTTCGAATGGACGAAGCTGATCGGGGAGGGCGTGCGGCCGTGGGGCAATCCCTGGGGCGCGCCCCAGTTCGGTTCCAGCTTCTTCATGATCACCGGCTTTCACGGCACCCATGTGACGATCGGCGTGATCTTCCTGATCCTTATGGCGCGAAAAGTCCTGCGCGGCGATTTCGACCAAGCGCGGCGCGGCTTTTTCACAAGCAGGAAGGGACGCTACGAAATCGTCGAGATCACGGGCCTTTATTGGCATTTCGTCGATCTCGTCTGGGTTTTCATCTTCGCGCTCTTCTATCTCTGGTAAGGAGCCGGCAATGACACAGGTTATGGCAGAGACCGACCTTCACCGGGGCGAGACGAAGGCGCAGCATCATCCCATCCGGCTCTATCTCGTGGTCTGGGGATGGCTGTTCGTCTTGAGCACCTGCTCCTATCTCGTCGATTATTTCGGCTTGAGCGGTTATCTCCGCTGGTCGCTGATCCTGTTGTTCATGATCCTCAAGGCAGGCCTCATCGTCGCTATCTTCATGCACATGGCCTGGGAGCGCCTGGCGCTGATCTACGCGATCCTGGTCCCGCCGATGCTGATTCTGGTTTTCGTCGGGATCATGATCTTCGAATCGAACTACACGCTCCTGACCCGGCTCTTGTTCTTCGCGTCCGGATCCTGAGAACCGCGTTTCACCTAAGTGGTGGGGATCAGCCGCGCCTTGTTCAGGGAATAGGCGATCTGGAGAAGAGCGGCCGGCAAGCTGGAAACCACGTTCGGCGAGGAACCGCCGTTCCACGTGCAGCTGGCGTTCGTCGTAAAGAATCGGGTCGCATCGGAAGCGATTTTCTGCATCGACGTGCAGGGGGTATATGTGCCTCCCGATGCGCAGGCGCTCGTCGGCGAGCCGTAGGCGACGGAGTAAACCCAGGTGCCGGCGGCTTTCGCGGCAGCGGCGGCCGTGACCGATTGGTCGCATTGCGCGCTGCCGTGGCTGGCCCAGGCTGACGCTGAGTACATCTGCGTATTTTTGGTCGAGGCATCTCCGTCGCTGAGCAGGATCATCACGTTTTGCGTGCCGGCGGTTTGCGGAAAGGCCGCCTGAGCCGCGGTGATGGCTTCAGCCAGGAAGCTTCCTCCGCATCGACGTCACTATTTTGGATAAAAAAACAAAACCGAGTAGCTGTGCAGGGGATGGGCGCGCCACCATTTTTGGTAGCCACTATTGATGGTGGCCGCGCCCATGTAGAGAACATATCAATTTGCAGTGAATATTCGAGTATTCATCATGATTATACAGTTCATCTTTTGAGGTAAGATGCAGGAGCAAATTTCGCCACCAACCGGGTCTATTGGATTTTTTGAGTTACCCCTTTCTTGGCCGGTTATTTTGCCGGATTGTTCCGGCGGCTTGTGCTGGCATTGGCTTGCCCTCTTAAGGTAAGCCTGCAGCAAGGAATCGGTGGACCAGCGGGGCAGCCAGAGATTGTTGGAGCAAGGTCCTTGACCGCGCGGCTATCGGGCCGGTTCGCCGTCGCCGCCCTCGGCCTCGTGGGCATCGTCCTGGTCGTTTTCCCGGCCATTACCCATGGGATGATGCCGGGCGATACGGTGGATGCCCGGTTCAACCAATATCTGCTCGAGCATTTCTATCAGTGGATCACCGGCAAGAGCGGGAGCTTCTGGGATGCCGGTTTCTTCTATCCGTTCCCGCATGTCGTCGCCTTCAGCGACAACCATCTGGGCGAAGGCTTCATCTTCGCCATCCTGCGTGGCCTGGGCTTCGACCCGGAGGATGCGTTCCGGGGCTGGTATCTGGGCGCGTTCATCGCCGATTTCGCGGCCTGCGCTTTTACGCTCAGGCGGCTCGGCTACGGTTACCTAGCGACGGGGGCAGGGGTCTTTCTCTTCACCTTCGGGCTGCCGGTCACCGCGCAGGAGGCGCATGCCCAGCTCATTTACCGCTTCGGCGTGCCGCTGGCCGCCCTGGCGCTGATCGAGTTCGGCGCCAAGGAACGCCTCCGGTCACTGGGCGCGCTCGCCTTCTGGACGGTCTGGCAGTTCTATTGCTCGATCTATGTCGGCTATTTCCTGAGCCTGCTGCTGGTTGCTCTCACCGTCACCATCCCCATTGCCCGGAACGGCCTGAGCGTCGCCGCGCTCACGCACTGGCCGAAATGCCTTGGGCGGGCGTGGAAAGCCGCCACAGCCCAAAGTCGGCTGTTCTGGACGCTGATCATCGTCCTCCTCGCCGGCATTCTCGGCCTGCTGCTGGCGCGCTATGCCGAAACCAGCGCACTCTACGGGTTCCGCCGCTCGCCCGACGAGATCGAGAGCATGCTGCCGCGGCTGGCAAGCTATCTCTATTCGACCAACTCACTGCTCTGGCGGTTTTCCTGGTTTCATTTCCGCATCCTGCCGATGGCGCATGAGCATGCGATGTTCGTCGGCGCGGCGCCGTTCCTGGCGATCGCGGCCGCGCTTCTCCTGCGCCGACGTGGGCATACGTCGGCCGATTCCCATTTCCTGCCAGCGCTCGGCGCCCTCTTGCTGATGGTCGCATCGACGCTGCTGATTCAGCGCCATTCGCTCTATCAGCTTGTCGAAACCGCGCCCGGCGTGAATGCGATTCGCGCCGTGACGCGGATCATCGTCGTACTGCTGTTTCCGTTCGCGATCCTGCTGGCGTCGGGCCTGGAATCCCTGATGCGCGTGCGGGCGCTCGCCGGCACTATTCTGGCTGGCGTCCTTGTCGCGCTGACGGTGTTCGAGAGCGCTTTTGTCGGGCATTACGTAACCACGAAGACGGCATGGCAGGAACGGCTGACAGCGCTTCAGGCCCAACTGCCGCAGAGCTTACCCAGCGCACCGATCCTGATGGTCGGCCCGTCCCCGGAAGGCTATCCCGAAGCCGTTCAGCTCGACGCCATGCTGCTGGCGCAGCGGCGTGGGTGGCAAACCCTCGACGGCTACTCGGCCAGCCCGCCGCCCGGCTATGATTTCAACAGCGACTGCAGCAACGCCGCCCGGAATATCGTCGCCGGCCTCAATTTTATCGGGCGCAATACCGAGGATGCCTACCAGGCGCTGGCGGCGCGCACCGTGCGCATCGGCTACGACGATTGCGACGCAGCCTCGATCACCCGCCGGCCGAGCCTTACCGCGTTCGCCGGCCCGTTGCCGGCGGAGGCCATGGCGAAGACCGCGATCGAGATTGCCGGCATCCGGGTCAAGGACGGCATGCTCCATGTCGCGCTGTCGCTGCGCACCGAGGCGGCGGGCGGCATTCCGGCGATCACGACGACCGGCACTCCGGTCAGGCTGTCGGCGCGATATCTCGCTCCGGACGCCACGGCGTCCGATGCCGCCCACCCCAATACCGATTGGCAGCTGCGCCAAAACCTCACCGTCGACATCGCCCCCGGGGGCGCGCAACCGGTCGATCTGGTCGTGCCGCCGCCGGCTGCATCCGGGACCTATCGCATCGGTGTGACCCTGGTGCAGGACGGCGTTGCCTGGTTCCATGACCGCGGCCTGGCCGTCGCGATCAGCCGCCAGACCGTGACCCTGGACGGTGCCGTCCGGATCGGCGAGTGATTAAGTGCGTTACATGATGGCCGAACAATTCGTTTGCTCTAGCGCGGGGCAAGTGGGGTAGGCTAGGCACATCGGATGAAGCGCGCGGCGATCACGACCGCCGAATCAGCCTCCAGGAGGGGAAGCCAGGTGTCGACCAGTTTTTCGCATTTGATGTCGCCGGGCCGCATCGGCTCGCTCCAGCTCAAGAACCGCATCTTCATGACCGCGATGGGCGACAACCTGGCCGAGGAAGACGGCATGTGCGGCGCGCGCACCCGGGCCTATTACGCGGCGCGGGCGAAGGGCGGGGCGGCCTTGCTGACGGTGGGATCGGTGTCGGTCGGCTATCCAGTCGGCTCGAACTGCCAGTGGCAGGTAGCGCTGTCGGGCGACCGCCATATCCCCTCGATCAGGGGCGTCGCCGACGTGGTCCATGAACATGGCGCCAAGCTAGCGCTGCAGCTGCATTTCGGCGGCCTGGTGGCGATGACCGACATGAAGGAGGGCCGGCCGGTCTGGTGCCCGTCGATCCCGCTGCCGCCCAAGCCGGGCGACGTCATGGACGGCTTCCTGCTGGAGGAGATCGCCAATGCCGATTTCGCCAATGTGAAGGACGTCTCCTTCAAGGTGATGACGGCCCAGGACGCCGAGCACCTGATCCAGATGTTCGCCGATGCCGCCGCCCGCGCCAAGGAGGCCGGGGCCGACGGCGTCGAGCTGCATGGCGGTCACGGCTATATCTTCTCCTCCTTCATCTCCCCAGCCTCGAACCGCCGCGACGACGAATATGGCGGCCCGCTGGAGAACCGCGCCCGCCTGCTGCTCGATACGGTCCGCGCCGTGCGCTCGCAGGTCGGCCAGGACTATCCGGTCTGGTGCAAGATCGACGAGGAGGAGTTCGGCAAGCCCGACGGGATCAAGATCGAGGACGCCAAGAAGCTGGCCGTACTGCTGCAGGAGGCTGGCGTCGACGCCATCACCGCCTCGTCCTACGCCGACCAGAGCCAGGGTAAGTACCACTCCGGCTCGAACATTCCGCACAAGCCGGAGCTGATGATCCCGGGCGCGATCCAGATCAAGTCGGTGCTCGACATCCCGGTCATCACCTCCGGCCGGATCGAGCCTGAGGCCGCGGACAAATATATTGGCGAGGGCAAGTTCGACTTCATCGCCATGGGCCGCAAGCTGCTGGCCGATCCGGAGCTGCCGAACAAGCTGAAGGCCGGCAAGCCCGAGGAGGTGCGGCCCTGCATCTATTGCTATGCCTGCGTCAGCCAGATCTATTTCAGCAAGAACGTCAAATGCGCGGTCAATCCGGAGACGGCGTTCGAGCGCGAGCGCGCCATCACCCCGGCTGAGGCCAAGAAGCACATCGTCGTCATCGGCGGCGGCCCCGGGGGCATGGAGAGCGCACGGCGGCTGACGCTCAAGGGCCATAAGGTGACCCTGCTCGAGCAGTCCGACCGGCTGGGCGGCACGGTCCAGTTCGCCTCGATCGCCTATGCGCCGAACGAGCGCATCCTCAACTGGCTGAAGCGCCAGGTGTCCGAGCTGCCGATCGACGTGCGGCTGAAGACCAAGGCGACACCGGAGCTGCTGAAGTCGCTGAACCCCGACGAGGTGGTGGTGGCCGTGGGCGCGGTTCGCACCATGCCGCCGATCCCCGGCAACGACCGCCCCAATGTCTTCTCGGGCGACGAGATGCGCCATCTGGTGCTGGGCGACGATCTCGACGCGCTGAAGGGCAAGACGAGCTGGACCACCCGCCTGGCCGCCAAGGCCGGGGCGCTGACCGGCGTCACCAAGAGCCCGGAAATGATCCGCGAGGCGACCAAGGCCTGGATGCCGCTGGGCGAGCATATCGTCATTATCGGCGGCGAGCTGGTGGGGCTGGAGCTGGCCGAGTTCCTGGCCGAGCGCGGCCGCAAGGTGACGGTGGTGGACGAGGCGCCCCGGCTCGGCGCCGGCATCTATATCGTCCGCCGCTGGCGGGCACTGTCCGAGGCGCGGGACCTCGGCGTGTCGCTGCTGCCCGGCATGAAGAACATCGCCATCGGCAACGAGCGCGTCACCTTCGACGACGAGGACGGGCAGCATCACGTGGTCGAGGCCAATAATGTGATCGTCGCCAAGGGCGCGGTCGGCAACATGGCGCTGGCGGATTCGCTGAAGGCCGCCGGCTTCAAGGTCCACACGGTCGGCGACTGCAACGGCGTCGGCTATATCGAGGGCGCCATCGCCGGCGCCGCCGATGTGGCCGTGGCGATCCACTAGGGTCCAAAAGAGGGAAGGGAACGTCATGCTCCGCATCGGCCTGCTCGGCGCGGCCAAGATCGCGCCCTCGGCGATTGTCGCCCCGGCCAAGGCGGTGCCGGAGGTGAGCCTCGTATCCGTAGCGGCGCGCGATCCCGCCAGGGCCAAGGAATTCGCGGACAAGCACAATATCCCGCGCTTCCATGACAGCTATGAGGCGATGATCGCCGATCCGCAGATCGACGCGCTCTATATCCCGCTGCCGAATGGGCTGCATGGGAAATGGGCGATCGCGGCAGCCAAGGCCGGCAAGCATGTGCTGTGCGAAAAACCGATCGCCGCCAACGCTGAGGAAGCGGCCGCGATGGCCCAGGCGGCGGACGACGCCAGCACGGTGCTGATGGAGGCCTTTCATTACCGCTACCACCCGCTGGCGGCACGCATGGCGGAGATCGTGGCGAGCGGGGAGCTGGGCGAACTCAAGCATGTCCGCGCCGCGATGTGCTTCCCGCTGCCGCTGTTCAACGACATCCGCTACAACTACAGCCTCGCCGGCGGGGCGATGATGGATGCCGGCTGCTATGCGGTGAACATGGTCCGCCTGCTGGGCGGTCCGGATCCGGAGGTGACGTCGGCGGTCGCCAAGAAGCACGGCGACAATGTCGACCGGGAGATGGAGGCCCAGCTCCGCTTCGCGTCGGGTGTCACCGGCACGGTCAATGTCTCGATGTGGTCGTGGAAACTGCTCGACATCTCCTGCGGCGCCACCGGCACGCTGGGCGAAATGTCGGTCTTCAACCCGGTGATGCCGCAGGCCTATCACCGCCTGACGGTCAAGACCGCCAAAGGCAAGCGGATGGAAAATCTCGGCAAGCGCCCGAGCTATCTCTACCAGCTCGAAGCCTTCACCGACGCCTGCCTGCGCGGCAAGCCGTTTCCGACAACGGCCGAGGACGGCATCGTCAATATGCGGGTTATCGACGATATCTACCGCGCGGCCGGGATGCAGCCGCGGCATCCCGCGTAACACTTGATTCAGCTTCGCCCGGGGATCGCCAAAGTCTCCAGCGCGCTGCTGTAGTCTTTATAGTTCTGCTTTAGCCACGCCATGGCGTTGTCGCCGATCGTGCTGGCATTCTTGCCGTCGACCTGATGCTTGTAGAGAATGCCGACCGTACGGTCGCCGGACTGGAGAACCTTCGACAGCCAGATATCGCCGTTACCGTCCTGCGGATAGACCAGATAATCCGTGACGTAATAGATGAACCGGCTTCTATCCGCCGGATCGGGTACTTTGAACGGCATTATGACCGTCGCGCCCTCTTCCTTGGCCTGCGCCAGCATGGCGTTGGAAAGCCCTTCGGGCGTGATCGAGTTGCCGTTCTTATCCTGCCGTTCATAGAAATTGACGATGATTTCGTCGACCGACTGATCGGGATTCTGCTGGCCGGGGGAAAAATAGAGCGCGTCGCCGTTATTGATCTTCTCGAGCTTGTTCAGATTGTAGACTTGACCCATGAATTGGATCGACCGGTTCGAGGTGGTCCCGGCGAAAGACGGCAAGGCCGTCAGCAGCAGGCAAAGCATTACAGCAAGCGCCGGCGGACGGCATTTGGCGAACGAAGCGGGAAGGGGAGCCATCAGTAGCGTCTTTATCTGGAATTTACTTCGAGCCGATCTGACTCGAAAATATTCCAAACATAGCGTTTCTAAAGCGAAGTATCTTCAAGAAAATGATACTTGCTAAAATCTATGGCTGCTCGTCCATCGAGCCCAATCAGGTGAGAACCGTCACCTGTCCGGTGTCGAGCGCGTAATAGCCCGCGGCGATCTTGAGCTTCCCATCCTTGATCAAGCCCGCCAGCAGCGGCGAGGCCGTAGCGAGGATATTGGCGTGGTTCTTTGCGTTGGCCTTGGTCGCCGCCTCGAGGTTGCCGCCGGATTGTTCGACCGCCGGGCGGATCTTCGCGAACAGCGTGCTGATCTGCCCCGGTACTGCCGTGCCTTCGATCGCGGCCTTGACTGCTCCGCAGCTGCTGTGGCCGAGAACGAGGATCGTCTTGGTGCCCAAGACCGCGGCGCCATATTCCAGGCTGGCGATGATTTCCGGCGTGGCAAGGTTGCCGGCAACACGCGTGACGAAAAGCTGGCCGATGCTTTGGTCGAAGATGAGCTCGACCGGCACGCGGGAGTCCGCGCATGACAGCAGGGCGGCGAACGGCTCCTGCTTGGGGGCTGTATTTTTCTTGAGCGCGGCGAGGTCCTCGGCGAAGGAGGTCATCTTCTTGTCGACGAAGCGCTTATTGCCGTCGAGCAGCGCCTGCAGCGCGGCATCCGGCGACATAGTCGTTTGTGCCCATGTACGCCGCGGGAGCATGGCGCTGCCGGCAACGGCTACGCCGGTGGCAAGCCCCGCCGCGATGAAGCCGCGTCGGGAGGTCATACCATGGCTGGGAAGATGCGGAGCGTTGCCACAGCAGGAACATGACAACTCGAAATTGCCGGCCGTCTGGGTCATTGAGGCTCCTCCTGGGAGATCGGATGACGATACCTACCGTGATATCCCATCAAACGGATATTGTCCCTGGATATTCCGTAGATACCCCTTCCTGGCGCGCGCAGCTTAATGCGCCACTGCTGCCGCACCTGGTTTCGGGCGCTGCAGGAACAGCACCGCCGGGATCGCCAGGATGATGCCGACGCCCATCAGCCAGAAGCCGTCGATATAGCTCAGCACCAGCGCTTGGCGCTGAATCTCGCTGCCGATCATGTGCATGGCGCGGGCGGTGGCATAGGCGGGATCGGCGCCGTCGTGGAGCATGCTGTGCGCCATCTGGGCGACGCGTTCCTGGGCGGCGGCGCTGTTGGCTGTCGTCGCCTGGCTCAGCTCATGGATATGGAACGTGCTGCGGCGGTCGATCAGGATGCCGGTCAGCGCCAGCCCCAGCGAGCCGCCCAGATTGCGGGCCATGCTGAACAGCGCCGTGCCGTCCGGTATGTCCTCCTCGGCAAGGCCGGCGGTCGCCGCCTGGCTCAAGGTCAGACCGACCATCGGCTGGCCGATGCCGTTGATGAATTGCTGCCAGACGAAATCATGGCCGACACTGTCCGGCGTCAGGTTCAGGGTCAGCAGGCAGCTCGTGCCGAAGATCGCCATGCCGGCGCCGACGGTGATGCGGATATCGACCTTCTGCATCATCACCATCAGGAGCGGCAACATCATGAAGGTGGCGAGCCCGGTATACATGGCGACCGCGCCGGTCTGCTGCGCGTTGTAGCCTGAGATCGTGCCGAGGAAGACAGGCACGACATAGAGCATCGTGAATGACCCCGCGCCGATCATCATGACGATGCCGAACACCGCGCGATAGCTGCCGTTCAGAAGCAGGCGCAGCTTTACCACCGGGCGTGGATTGCGGATCTGGGCAATCATCACCATCACGAAGCCGAGGCTGGAGAGCATCGTCAACCGGGTGATCATCGCCGAATCGAACCAGTTCTCGCGCTGCCCCTCCTCCAGGATGACGGTCAGGCTGCCCAGAAACATGGCCAGTCCGAAGATGCCCATCCAGTCGGCGCGGCGAAGCTCGCCGAGGTCCGGCGCTTCGCGCGCGATGCCGAGCCAGAGCAGGGGGATCAGCAGGATCGCGATCGGCAGGTTCATGAAGAACAGCCAGTGCCAGCTGATATTCTCGGTCAGCCAGCCGCCCACCACCGGCCCAATCACCGGCGCCAGCACGGCAACTGCAGCATAGATCAGCAGCCCCACCGGCCGCTGCTTGTCGGTCAGCCGCGTGGCAATGATGGTAAGCGAGGCAGGGATCAGCGCCCCGCCGAAGAAACCCTGGCCGACGCGGCCGACGATCATCGCCGTCAGGCTGCCAGACAGGCCGCACAGCATCGAGAAGATGGTAAACAGCACCGAAGCCATGATCAGGAAGTTGCGCTGCCCCATCAGCCGGCTGAACCAGGCGGTCAGCGGGATCATCACGATCTCAGCCACCAGATAGCCCGTGCCGATCCAGGTGCCCTCGGTGCCAGTGGCGCCGATCTCGCCCTGGATCTGGGGCAGGGAGGCGTTGGTCACCGAGACATCGAGCAGCGCCATGAAGGTGCCGAAGATCGCACCGGCGACCGCCGTCCAGGCGCGTGGGTCGTGGTTCTCCCCAGGAGACGAGGACGCGTCCGTCACTTCGTATCGACCTCGGCCTCGACCGACAGGCCCGGGCGCAACGCCTCGCGGATGGCGGCGTCGGCCATGATCCTGATCCGCACCGGCACGCGCTGGACGATCTTGGTGAAGTTGCCGGTCGCGTTCTCCGGCGGCAGCAGGGCGAATTCAGAGCCGGTGCCCGGCGCCAAGCTGTCGACTGTGCCGCTGACCTTGACGCCGGGGAGCGCATCGACGGCGATCCGGACGGGCTGCCCCGGCCGCATCCGCCCGACCTGGGTCTCCTTGAAGTTGGCGACGAGATAGACATCCTTGACCGGCACAACGGTCATCAGCCTTGTGCCCGGCTGGACATACTGGCCGACCCGCACGGTGCGGTCGCCGACCTGGCCGGCGACGGGCGCGGCGATGGTGACACCCTCCAGATCGCTCTCGGCGCTGCGCAGCTTGGCCTCGGCGGCCTTCAGCGCGGCTTCGCCCTGGCCGATCTGGGCGTTCAGCGAATCGAGCTGCCGTGTCGCCACTTCGACCGAGGCTTTGGCGGCGGTCAGCTGTCCTGCCGTCTTGTCGCGGTTGGACACGGCCTCGTCGCTGAAACGGATGGCATCGGCGCCGATCTCGGCCAGATGCACGCGGCGGACGGCGTCGGAGGAGGCAAAGCGGGCAGCCGCCTGGGCGACGCTGACCTGGGCCACGGCCTCGGTGCGGGCAGCCTCTTGGCGCGCGGCATCGGCGCGGAAACGGACAAGGTCCGCCCTGCGCTGCGCCAGCTCGGCCTCAGCCATATCCCGGGCGGCCTGGTAGGGGGTGGGGTCGATGCGGATCAGCATCTGCCCGGCGGCGACGGTCTGGTTGTCGCCGACCGACACCTGGGTCACGTAGCCGCTGATCTTGGGCGAGATCACGACGGCGTCGGCGCGCAGATAGGCGTTGTTGGTCGATTCGTGGAAACGCCCGACCGTCCAGTAGTCGACAAACCAACCGCCGAGGGCGACGAACAGCAGGGCAACGACGCCGCCGATCAGGGCACGGCGATGCTTCCTGTGCCATGGCTGGGGCGCGGAAACCGTGAACAGGCTTGAGTTCTGGTGACCGTCAGGCATGCTGGGGCTCGTATTTTTGGGGTGCAATGCACAAATAGAACAGGTCTGTACCGTTTTCAAGAGACGGTGTAGGATTTGTTTCAGGGGAACGATGGATCACAGGCTCGAAGTGCGGGCGGGCCGGCCGCCCAAGGAACAGGCCGAGGCGCTGGGCGACCATGTCGTCGCCGTCGCCGACGCTTTGTTTATTGAGTTGGGCTACGGCGCCACCTCGATGGCGACGGTGGCGGCGCGTGCCCGCGTCGGCAAGCAGACGCTCTATCGCCGCTTCCCGGACAAGGCTGCGCTCTTCCGAGAGGTGGTTCGCCGCCGGCTCGACGCGATGATGCCGGTGACCGACGGGTCGGGCGAGTGCGACCCGATGGCGACGCTGAAGGAGATGGGGCGCAGGGCGCTGGGCATCGTGCTGGATACCGAGTTCCTCCGGCTGTACCGCATCATCATCGCCGAAGCCCTGCCGTTTCCCGAGCTTGCCGCCGCGGCCGCCGATCATTGGGGCTCGGGCTGCGTCGATCTCTGTGTCGACGCGGTCAGGGAGGCCCAGGCGAGAGGCCTATGCCGGCCCGGAGACCCAATCACCCTGGCCCAGACCTATCTGTGGGGCGTCGTCGGCGAACCCTTCCTCAAGGGCCTCTCCGGCGAGGACCAGAGCGGCGACGATCACTATGCGCGGCTGGAACAGGTCTGGTCGGTATTCCTCGAAGGCGTGCTGCCCAAGAAGTAGGATGCTCAACCCCGCCACCCTCAAGCAGCGCGCCGCGGCGCACCCCAAGATGAAATTCCATTACCAGCTGTTTGCCGACTATCATCAGTTCTATCTCCAGGATGAAAGCGTGTCGGGAGATTTGTCCGATAGCTGGACGCCCGAGGCGACGGAACGCCTGCTTGCGTTGGCCGACGGCACGATCGGAGTCGGCACGGTCAGAAACATGACCGTGCCGGTAACAGTGAAGGTCCTGGATTCGGCGCCACCCGACGAATGGGCGGAATGGGATCAGGTGAATCAATGCAGCATTCACGTGCCGTCCGGCCGCCTCGTCATCGCCGGATGCACCGAATATTTTCCCGCCGCCGCCAGGATCGATGTTTCGGCAGGATGGTACCGCGCGCGCATCTATTATGGCGCCCTCGATACGCTAAGCGCCGACGGTCTTGACGGCGATGACCATTACGCAATCGCGCTTTGGCCCGATAAAGAGTTGGAGTTTCGCGTCCTGAAACAGCGGCGCGTTTAGCTTCGCGCCCTCAACTCCGCCCGCTTCACCTTGCCCGTCGGGGTCTTCGGCAGTGTGTCGACGAATTCGAAATGGGCCGGGCGGCGGTGTTCCTCGCCCGGCCGGTCGAACAAGGCCTTGAGTGACGCCACGATCTCGTCGGACGGCGCGATGCCGGGTTTCAGCACCACGAACGCCTTGATCACATGGCCGAGGTCGGCATCGGGATAGGCCACGGCGGCGGCCTCGACCACCGAGGGATGCTCGACCAGCAGGCTTTCGACCTCGAAGGGGCCGATGCGCAAGGGGCCGGTGATGATGACGTCGTCGGCGCGGCCGACGAACCAGTAGAAGCCTTCCTTGTCATATTGGGCGCGGTCGCCGGTCAGATACCAGTCGCCGCGCCGCGTGCGGGCGGTGGCTTCGGGGTTCTTCCAGTACTCCATGAACAGGCCCGGCGTCGGGTATTTGACCGCCAGGTCACCCACCGTATCCGGGCCGAGCTCTTGGCCCGCCTCGTCGATTACTGCAACGTGATAGCCGGGAACCGGCAGGCCCATCGAGCCGGTGCGTTCGGGCAGGCCGGCCAGATTGGCGATCAGCAGGCCGGCTTCGCTCTGGCCGTAGCCGTCGCGGATGGTGATGCCGGTCGCTTCGCGCCAGGACCGGATGATCTCTGGGTTCAACGGTTCGCCGGCGGCCACGCATTGGCGCAGCTTGGGCAGCTTGATGCCCTCCATTCCGTGCTTGGCCATCAGCCGATATTGCGTCGGCGGGGCGCAGAACACGTCCGGCTCCAGCGACTGCAGCAGCTCCAGCTCCTCAGCCGGATTGAAGGCGCTGTTGACGATGACGATCTCGGCGCCGACCGACCACGGGCCGAACGCGGCCTTGGCCCAGCCCGTCGTCGGCCAGAACCGGTCATCGGGACGGATGCCGTGCCAGATCGAGGCCTGGCGGGTGCCGGTATAGGTATAGGTGTGATTGTGCAGCACTGCCTTCGGCTTCCCCGTAGTGCCGGAGGTGTAGAAGATCAGGGCGGGGTCGGTGGTCAGCGTATCGCGGCCCTTGGACGGGCTGGCGGCCATCAGCGCCTGCTGGAAATCGATCCAGCCGGGCAGGGCAGGGGTCCCCTCCGTCACCACCAGATAATGCCTCATCGACGGCATCTCGGCGCGAAGCGCGCCCAGCATCGGAACGGCGTCAGGCGTTGCCACCAGCAGTACGGCCTCGCTGTGATTGACCCGGTGCTGGATGTCGCGCGGGCTCAGCACCGCCATCGAGGTCGGCACGGCAATGGCGCCGGAAGCCA
>Ga0268266_10000905_pt1 | contig 38262 bp, 33 predicted proteins | sample KBSS13metaG_FD_190356 | JGI IMG/M metagenome (GOLD analysis project Ga0268266, IMG submission 190356) | Switchgrass rhizosphere microbial communities from Kellogg Biological Station, Michigan, USA - KBS S1-3 metaG (SPAdes) (version 2) | ecosystem: Host-associated > Plants > Roots > Rhizosphere...
CCGAGGGGATAGAATTTCGCCAGATGCAGATCACCTTCTGGGGAGTCCGGGGCAGCTACCCGGTTCCCGGCGCGGCCACCGTGCGCTACGGCGGCCAGACGTCGTGCGTCGAGGCCCGTACGGCTTCCGGCGAGACGGTGATCGTCGATGCGGGCACCGGCATGCGGTCGTTGGGCAACAAGCTCGCGACGGAAGCGAACGGTCAGCCGCGCCCCTATCACGTGCTGCTCTCGCACGTGCACTGGGATCACATCCAGGGCCTGCCGTTCTTCTCGCCCGCGTACACGCCGGGCACGCGGATCTCGGTCTACGCGCTGCTGACCGCGGCGAACGAGCTCGATCAGGTGATCGGCGGCATCACGCGCCACGAGTTCTTCCCGATGCCGCTCGAGGCCGTGCCGGCGAACTTCGACTTTCATCAGGTCGAGCCCGGCGTCGACTTCGTGATCGGCGCATTTCACATCACGCCGATCGCGCTCAACCATCCGTTCGGCTCGGTCGGCTATCGCATCGACGCCGACGGCCAGTCGTGGGCGTACGTCGCGGACACCGCGCCGTTCGATCAGGTCCTGCACAAGCAACACTTCCTGAGCGGCCCCGAGCCGCTATCCGCCGACGACAAGGTCGCGCTCGGTGCGATGCGCGCGGCGCTCGTCGAGCGGCTCAAGGGCGTCGACACCGTCGTCTACGACACGCACTTCTTGCCCGAGGAGTACGCGCGGTTTCCGCACTACGGCCATTCGACGCCGGACCAGGCGCTCGACATCTGCGTCGAGGCCGGCGTGCGCTGCCTCGTGCTCTATCACCACGCGCCGGCGCACTCCGACGAGCAGATGGATCAGATCGCGGCCGCGTATCTCGCCAAAGGTGCACTGCGCGGGATCAGCGTGCTGACGTCGTTCGAGGGAATGACGATCCCGATCGGGGCTCCGACGTGAAGCTCCGCTTCTGGGGAGTGCGCGGGTCGTTCGCGATGAGCGGCCGCGACTATCTGCGCTATGGCGGCAACACGACGTCGATCGAGCTGGTCACCGCTGCCGGCGAGCGCCTGCTCGTCGATCTCGGCACCGGCGCGACCGAGCTCGCGAAGCAGCTGATGACGACCGAGTTCGCCAAGGGCGCCGGCAAGCTGCCGATCCTGCTCACGCACACGCACCTCGATCACATCCAGGGCCTGCCGTTCTTCACGCCGTTCTTCATCAAGGGGAACGAGATCCAGATCATGGGCGCCGACCCGATCAGCGGGCTATCGCTCGAGGCGACGCTGCAAAACCAGCTGTCGCCGCACTACAGCCCGCTCAACGGGCTCGAGAACCTCGCGGCCGGCGTGACGATCAAGAGCTTCGTGCCGGGCACGAACCTCACGCTGCCCGGGTTCTCGGTCGCGACCGCGGCGTTCCCGCACGGCAGCATGTGGACGACGGCGTTCCGGATCGCCGCCGACGGCAAGATCGTCACGCTGCTCACCGACGTCGAGTATCCGTCGCCCGACGAGCCGCTGCCCGAAGCGATCGCGCTCGCGACGGGCGCCGACCTCGTCGTCCACGACGCGATGCACGCCGATCGCGACTACGAGCTGCGCAAGGGCTGGGGACACTCGCCGGCGCGCGCGGGCGTGGTCGTCGCGGAACGGGCGCGTGCCCGGCGGCTCGCGCTGTTCCATCACAGCCCCGACGCCACCGACGACATGATCGACGACGTGGTGGCGCGCACGTCCGCGTCCACGCCGGTCGCGGTGTTCGCCGCGGCCGAGGGCAATTACCTCGACATCTGACGTGGCTGACGCGATCACTCGGCCGCGAACAGCGCGCGTTCGATGAACGCGGTCAGCGCGGCACGTGCGCGCTGGCGATCGATCGTCGTCGGCACGAGCTGGACGACGAGCCCGTACGCGCACTGCATCGCGGCGCCGTACAGCACGTACGCGAACGCTTCCGGATCGGGCAGCGGCGTGATCGCGGCGATCAGCGCGCTGAGCCGCTGCACCGAGACCTGCTCGAACGCGCGCCGCAGCTGTGCGACTTCCGGATCGCGCAGCGACATCTCCATGAACGAGCGCGTGAGCGCCGGGCTCGTCATCACCTGCTGGAACAGCAGGTCGACGGCGGCGCTGATCGTCTCGTGACGCGCGCGGCCGACGAACTGCTCCGGCGTCAGCCGCTCGATGGTCTGCTCGTACGCGGCCACCATCATCCGCCGCATGATCTCGAGGTAGACCTCGCGCTTGTCGTCGAAGTACCGGTAGAACGTGCCGACCGACACGCCGGCCTCGTTGGCGATCTCCGGCGTACCCACGGCGTCGTAGCCGTGTGCGGCGAACAGCGACGCCGCGGCCTCGAGCAACGCCTCGTAGCTCTTGCGCGCGCGTTCCTGGTGAAACTCCGGAATCGGCGGCTCGCGCAGCACCGACAGCGGTGACCGGGCCTTGGCGCTGCGCCGTGCCATATCGATCCCAGAATGCACTTGACCGACCCGCGGGGCCAAGTGCAAACTGAAATTAGTTTCACTTTCCTAGGAGCGCCGCATGCAAGCGACCGCGCAGCAGCTGTCGGGGCCATCGATCGAGACGCTGGAGACGATGCTCGACGTGACGTACACGTGGGGCTACCAGGAGACGCGCGCGAAGCTGCGCGATCTCTACGACAAGGCGGTGCACGCCCAGTGGATCTCGGACGAGGTCTTGCCCTGGGACACCAACGTCGATCTCGAGGCGCCGACCGCGCCCGAGCAGCTGATGCCGCTGTTCGGCTCGTCGCTCTACGAAAAGATGACGCCGAAGGAGCGCACCGCGCTCAACATCCAGTCGTTCTCGTGGACGCTGTCGCAGTTCCTGCACGGCGAGCAAGGCGCGCTGCTCGCGACCGCGCAGCTCGTCGACTCGGTCGGCGATATCGACAGCAAGCTGTACGCGGGCTCGCAGGTCGCCGACGAGGCGCGCCACGTCGACGTCTACAACCGCTACATCCACTCGAAGATCGGCTTCTCGTATCCGGTCAACACGCATCTCAAGACGCTGCTGGACCTGATCCTCAAGGACAGCCGGTGGGACATGAAGTTCCTCGGCATGCAGATCATGGTCGAGGGCCTCGCGCTGGCCGCGTTCGGGATGATCCGCAACAACACGAAGGAGCCGCTGCTCAAGCAGCTCACCGCATACGTGATGGGCGACGAAGCGCGCCACGTCGCGTTCGGCGTGCTGTCGCTGCGCGACTACTACAAAGAGCAGCCCGAGTCGGTGAAGCGCGAGCGCGAAGACTTCGTGTACGAGGCCGCGCGGCTGATGCGCGATCGCTTCCTGTTCCAGGAGGTGTGGGAGCGCCAGGGCCTGCCGGTGAAGGAGTGCATGGACATCGCGCTCCACAGCCAGGGCCAGCAGATGTTCCGGCAGATGCTGTTCGCGAAGATCGTCCCGGCGATCAAGAAGATGGATCTGCTGTCGGATCGCCAGCGTCAGCGGTTCGCCGAGCTCGGCATCCTGCAGTTCGAGAGCTGGGCCGATCCGCTCGCGGACGTCGAGCAGTCGCCGAAGGGCGCCGTGTCCGCTCGCTTCTGATCTGGTATAGACGGCGCATGATTCGCGCGCTGCTTGTCGTCGTCGCTCTGGTCGGTTGCAAGAAGGCCGACCCCGCTCAGCCGGCTCCGGCTCCCAAGGCAGCGGTGGCCGTTCCCAGCACGACTGGCTCCGACGGGCTACGCCACGTCGCGGTCGAGGCCGGCAAGGACGGCTACGTACCCGACAAGATCGCGGGCAAGCCCGGCGAGAAGCTCGTGCTGACGTTCACGCGCACCTTCGACGCGTCCTGCATCTCGCAGCTCAAGGCGCCCGACGGCACGATGGTGGATCTGCCGCTCGGGAAGCCGGTCGACGTCGCCGTCACCGTGCCGCAGACCGGCCAGGTCGGCTTCGCGTGCGGCATGGACATGTTCCACGGCGTCGTCGTCGCGCAGCCCTGATCAGCTAACGTGGACGTGGCCGATCCCGTGGCCGTGGCCGCGCTCGTGAACGGGAACGACACCGTGATCGTGGCAAGGTCACGGGGATGCCAGATGTCTGGACAACCGATGCACCGCGAATCACCGATCCAGAGACGTTGTCGCAGCTGGCGAAGCTGCTCGCGACCGTGTCACCGCTGATCATCGAGCACAAGTTCTATCGAGGCGGTCGCAGCCCGCACTGGTTTGTCGCCGATGACTACGAAGAGCTGGTCGAGTACCTGAACACGCAAACGCGGCCCGGCGACAAGTTCACGATCTGGCGTTTCGACTTGTGTTGTCGCAACGACAATGTGCTGACGCACGGCAAGACACCGGACGCCGACGGCAAGGTGCCGTTAGGCGGGGCGTATTGATCACGAGCTCTTGAGCCGCAGCGTCACCGCGAAGCACGCGGGGACCGGCGCGCCGTTCTTGCGATACGGCTGGTAGCGCCAGCCTTGCAGCACCTGCGTCAGCTCGCTCGTGAGGTGATGATCGAGCTTGCTGATGAAGCTCACCGCCGAGACCGCGCCGGCGGCATCGATGCACACCTTCGCCGCGGCGACCGACGGCGAGCCCTTGGTCGCGTGCACGGTGTCGGGCAGCGCGCCGGAGAGCTTCGTGACCGCGTTGGGCGCGACCGTGACCGGAGCCGGAGCCGGAGTCGGAGTCGGAGCCGGAACCGGAACCGGAACCGGAGCCGGAGCCGGCGGCGGAAGCACGGCGACGGCGGAGCCGGACTCGGGCGCGCTCGGCGCGGGTGGCGCCTCGACGGTCACCGACGGCGCTTCGACGGGCTCGGCAGGCGCGGGCGCGAGCGCGGGCAGCTGCGGCCGATCGGGCGTGAGCACCGGGCTGAACTCGTAGTTGCTCGACGGCGCCGCGTTGATCGTCTGCTTCCACACGATCGCGCCGCCGCGCCGCACCGCGACCGTGTGCGTGCCGACCTTGAGCGGCACCCGGATCGGCGTGTGCGCGCCGAGCAGCGCGCCGTCGAGCACGACCTCGAGATCCGGTGGCGTGGTCGAGAGCGCGAGCGAGGCGTCCGCGGTCGCGGTGGTCTTCGCCGTGCCGAGCGGCTCGAGCACCACGCGCATCGTCTGCGTCTCGCGCGACGACAGGTCGAGCGACGTCAGCCACGACTTGTAGCCGCTGTGCCGGATCTCGATCTGATGCGCGCCCGGAGGCAGCGTCGCCGCCCACGGCGAGCCGACGTGTGGCTCGCTGTTCGGGCCGTCGATCACGATCTGCGCGTCGCCGGGCTCGGTCTCGAACTTGACCGTGCCGGGCTCCATCGGTGCCGGCGGAGCAGGCTTGCTCTCGACCGCAGCCGGCGTGTCGTGCGTCGTCGCGTACCACGCGAGCGTGCCGCCGCCGCCGGCGAGCAAGAGCAGCGCCGATCCGAGCAGCCAGCCGCGCTGGCGCGGGTGGTTGCGCTCGACGAGCGCGGCGCCGATCGTCGGCATCGTCTGCGTGCGCTTCTCGATCTGGCCGCTCAGGCGATGCGCGCTCGCCGGCTGCACGCCCGGCCTGGTCCGCGGGATCTTGAGCTCGACGATCTCGTCGCCCTTGACGCCGAACACGCTGCTGTCGGCTGCGACCGCGACCTTCGCGAGCGAGTCGGTGCGCACCACGCGGCTCGAGCGATCGAACGTGTCGGTCTTGGGCCGCGGTCGGCCGTGGCTCGGCTGTGGCGTCGGGATGTCGTCGACGTTGCCGCTGTCTGCGGCGATGTCGGCGACGCGGTACTTGCTCGACACGTCGGGGACGTCTTCGAGCACGAGCGGCGCGGGCGCGCCCGCTTCGCCGCCGCCCCACGCCATCTCGACGGCTTCATCGTCGTCGCTGCGCGGCCTGGGCGTCGGCGTCGGCGTGCGCATCGAGATCGAGATCTGGCTGGGATCGAGCGTGTGGCCGCCGCTGAACCCGCCCGGCGCTTCCTGGCCGAACGCCCAGTCGAGCCACTGCGCGATGTCGCGATACCCGGTGTGCAGGTTGTAGCGCGTGCGCACGCGCTCGAGCTCGAGCCGGAGCTCGGCGGCGCTCGCGAACCGCTGATCGGGATCGCGGGCGAGCGCCTTCCACACGATCGCGTCGAGCTCGGCAGGCACCGACTGGTTGAACGTCGACGGCGCGGTGATCTCGACGCGCTGGACCTTGAGCAGCGTCTGGTACTCGTTCTTGCTCGCGAACAGCGGGCGCGCGGTGAGCATCTCGTGGAGGATCACGCCGACGGCCCACACGTCGGAGCGCGCATCGAGATCGCGGCTGCCGGAGATCGCCTCCGGCGCCATGTACGCGAGCTTGCCTTTGACGCGACCGGTCTGCGTGCGCAGCTGCGCCGATTGCGCCTTCGCGATGCCGAAGTCGATGACCTTCAAGTGACCCTGGTTGGTCACGAGCAAGTTCGACGGCGACACGTCGCGGTGCACGAGCCCGAGCGGCTGGCCCGAGTCGTCGATCTTGGTGTGCGCGTAGTCGAGCGCCTCGCACAGCTGGAGGATCAGTCCGACGGTGACGTGGATCGGCGCGGGGCCCGTGACCTTGCGCGCGTGACGGAGGATCTGACGGACGTCGCGCCCGTTGATGTACTCCATCGAGATGAAGTACTCGGTGCCGACGCGACCCAGCTCGTAGATCTGGACGATGTTGATGTGCGTGAGCAGCGACGCCAGCTTGGCCTCGCGCACGAACGCCTTGATGAAGCTCGCGTCCTCGGCGAGGTGCGGCAGTAGCCGCTTCAGCGCGACGTAGCGCTCGAAGCCTTCGACGCCCTGTTCGAGCGCGCGGTGCACGGTGGCCATGCCGCCGACGCCGAGCCGTTCGTACACGACGTACGGTCCGAAATGCTCCTCCGCAGCCGCCTCGGGCATGGCCGTCGCGCGCATCGTCGCACGACGAGGCGGCCGAAAGATCAAACTTCGTCAGGTGTCTTCACGTCGAGGGTCAGCGCGTGAATCGGACCTTTCATCTCCTCGGCCAGAGCCGCCATCACCAACCGATGCCGTTCGATCAACGACTTGCCGTGAAACGCGGCCGACACGATCGTCGCCTTCCAGTGGTCCGACGTGCCCGTCAGGTCCTGAAGCTCGACGCGTGCGTCGGGCATGGCGGCGCGCAGCTTGACCGTGATCTCGTCGGCAGTCATCGTCAGCTCTTGGCCAGCGCCTTGGACACTGTGGCGAAGGCGCTCACTGCGCGGTCGACGTCCTCGGTCGAATGCGCCGCCGAGATCTGAACGCGGATCCGCGCCTGACCCTTCGGCACGACCGGGTACGAGAACCCGATGACGTAGATGCCGTGGTCGAGGAGGCCTCGCGCCATGTCGTTGGCGAGGCGCGCGTCGCCCAGCATGACCGGCGTGATCGGGTGCGTGCCCGGGCGGATCGCGAGCCCGGCGGCCGTCATGCCCGCGCGGAACCGCTGGGTGTTGGCCTCGAGCTTGTCGCGCAGCGCCGTCGACTCGGAGATCAGGCCCAGCGCGGCGATCGAGCCCGCGACGATCGGCGGCGCGAGCGTGTTCGAGAACAGATACGGCCGCGAGCGATTGCGCAGCAGGTCGATGATCTCTTTCTTGCCGCTCGTGAACCCGCCAGAGGCGCCGCCGAGCGCCTTGCCGAGCGTCGACGTGAACACGTCGACTCGGTTCATGCAGCCGCGCAGCTCGGCCGAGCCCCGGCCGGTCTTGCCGACGAAGCCGGTCGCGTGCGAGTCGTCGACCATCACGAGCGCGCCGTACTTCTCGGCGAGATCGCAGATCGCGTCGACGCGCGCGATGTCGCCGTCCATCGAGAACACGCCGTCGGTCGCGATCATGCGCAGGCGCTTGCCTTGCGCCGCCTTGAGCTTGGCTTCGAGATCGTTCAGATCGTCGTGCTCGTAGCGGAAGCGCTCGGCCTTGCACAGCCGGATGCCGTCGATGATCGACGCGTGGTTGAGCGCGTCGGAGATGATCGCGTCGTCCTCGCCGAGCACGGTCTCGAACAAGCCGCCGTTCGCGTCGAAGCACGAGCCGTAGAGGATCGTGTCCTCGGTGCCGAGGAACGTCGAGATCGTCGCCTCGAGCTCCTTGTGCTTGTCCTGCGTGCCGCAGATGAAGCGCACGCTCGACAGGCCGTAGCCGCGTTCGTCGAGCGACGCGCGCGCGGCCGCGATCACGCGCGGGTGCGACGACAGCCCGAGGTAGTTGTTCGCGCAGAAGTTGACGACCTCCTTGCCGTTGGTCATCACGTGCGCGGCCTGCGGCGACGTGAGCAGGCGCTCGTGCTTCCACAATCCCGCCTGCTCGATCTCGGCGAGCGTGGCGGCGAAGACCGATTTTGCGTTCGTGTACATGGCTCTCCTAGTGCGATAGCACGGCGCCGAGCTCGAGCATGCGCTGGATGCGCGGGACCAAGTCGTCGGTCATGCCGTCGAGGTCGAACTTCGGCTTCCAGCCCCAGTCGCGGCGCGCCGTCGCGTCGTCGATCGCCTTGGGCCAGCTGTCGAGGATGCCCTGGCGCACCGGATCCGGTGCGTACGTGAACTTGGCGCTGGGAATCGCGCGCTGCACGCTCTTCGCGATCTCGTCGGCGCGCGGCGAGAATGCGGCGATGTTGTAGACCGTGCGCGTCAGCCGATCGCGCGCGGCGAACGCGAGCTCGAGCAGCGCGCGCACGCCGTCGGGCATGTACATGAGCGGGATGCGCGTGTCGGCGCGAGCAAACGCTTCGTACGCGCCCTTGCGCACCGCATCGACGTACATGAACAGCGCGTAGTCCGACGAGCCGCCGCCCGGCATCGCCGCCGAGATCAGGCCCGGGAACCGCACGCCGCGGCAGTCGATGCCGTAGCGATTGCGGTAGTACGCACACAAGAGCTCGCCCGAAACCTTCGTGATGCCGTACATCGTCGACGGATGCAGCGCGACGTCGTCGGGCGTGGGGTCGGGGAGGGGCCCACTCGGCGGCGGGCCGAACACCGCGATGCTCGACGTGAAGATCAGGCGGCCGACCTTCGCGCGGCGCGCGGCCTCGAGCACGTTCCACGTGCCGGTCTGGTTGACGTCGTACGCGAGCCGCGGGTTCGCTTCGCCGCTCGCCGACAGGATCGCCGCGAGGTGAAACACCAGCTCCGGCCGGGCCTCGGTGAACAGGTGCTGGACCGCGGCGGCATCGGTGACGTCGAGCCGCTGCCAGTCGCCGCCCGCGTGCGCGTGGCTCGGTGGGCGCGGCGCCAGATCGGTCGAGACGACTTCGTGACCGGCCGCGATGAGGGCGCCGATCAGATCGTGGCCGATCTGGCCACCGGCGCCGGTGATGAGAATTTTCATGCAGCGCGCATCATGCGCGCGAGGCCGTTCAATTTCCAGGCACCGCGTACACGCTGCACGGGTGCGTGAACTCCTGCACGCCGTCGACGATGGTCGGGTCACCCGCCGGGTCCGGCGCGGTCACGCCACCGCCGAAGTTGTACGGCGAATCGGTGAACGCCAGGAACACGCACATCTCCTCGCTGCCGAGGCCCCACGTCACGATGTTCGCGGTGTCGTTGTAGTAGTCGCACGAGAACTTGAGGTGCGTGTTCTGCCCCATCGTGAACGGCGGATCGACGGGGCCGCCGAGCGAGTCGCCGATGCCGGCGCTGGTCGAGAACACCTCGGTCGACGTCGCGTCGTCGGGCATGAGCGCGTCGAGCTCGAGCCCCGTGCCGAGCGCGTGATAGTGCGCGAGCGCGTAGTAGATGTTGAACTGCGGCGCCCCCCACGCGCCGGGCGGCGACGCGTCGTTCGCATCGAGATCGCAATCGAGCGTGAACTTCGACTGCGCGTTCGGCGGCAACGCGAGCGCCTGGTTCTCGAACGAGATGCCGTGCAGGTTGGTCGTGACCGTCGCCTTGGCGATCGGATCGAGCGTGATCGTCGGCGTCAGGTGCAGCGACGTGTCACCGGCGTTGAGCAGGTGGATCTGCGCGACCAGCTTCGAGCGCGCCGGCACGCGCACCGCCATGCCGGGCTGGAACGTCTGCACTTGATCCTGGACCTGCGTCGACTGCGCGAACAGGACGCCGCCGTAGAGCGCGGCGAGTGCCTCGTCGAAGTTGCGATCGGTGCAGGTGTACGTGCCGTCGTCGGCGGAGCTGCTGTCGAGGCCGTGCGGGCCCGGGAAGACGTGCTCGGGCACCCAGAACCAGTTCGAGTGGTGGAAGCCCGGCCCGGTCTCGAGATCGATCGAGTTGATGAACAGGTCGTCGCTGTTGTTCAGCGTGATCTGCACGCACAGCGTGCTGATCTCCTGCGAGGGCGCGATGTCGAATGGACCGAACGAGTAGGTCTCGGGATCGGTCGGTGACTTGTTCGCTGCACACGACGCGCAAAGCGCGATCGCCAGAAGTCCTGCCCTCATGGTCGGAACATCGGTCCGGACTGGTCCAAAGTCCAACCAGTTTTGTAACAGACTGATTTCGTAACGGGTTCAGCTCAAAGTGCGGGGCACGGCAGCGCGCGACACGGTGCCGTGGGGCAATCGAGCGCGCAGGTATCGCCGTTCGAGATGATCGTGGCCGGCAGCGTCACGCCGCCCGGGCAATCGTACGGCTGCTCGGGCGGCGCCGCGCAGGTTCCGCTCGTGCACTCGATCTTGATCGACGTCGCGCAGCCGCTCGGCGTCTTGAATAGCGACCACGTCGTGACAGTCACCGGCTGCGGTGGCGGGGCCGCGTTGGTCGTGGTCGGTTTCGCGGTGCTCGACAGCACCGTCGGCGCTTGCTCGTACGGCCCGGGTTGCGCCGGATCGGGATCGCTGATCGCGGGCTGTCCTGGTGCCGGCTGCGCGATCGATTGCGACGGCTTGGTCGCGCTCGAGTAGAAGCACCCCGAGGCGAACAACAGCGCGACCACGGACCTCATGCCACGACCGTAGCATCTGATACCGTGGTCGCGTGGGTGCACGCGCGATGGCCGTGGTGGTTTGCCTGTGCACGGCGACGGCCGCGTACGGCCAGGCCTTGTCGGCCAGCGATCTCGCGCGCAAGAACGACGGCGGCTACTTCACCGGGCTGCCGCTGTTTTCCTACTCGACCGACATCGGCTATGGGTTCGGCGCGCGCGCGTACTACTACTGGAACGGCCACCGCGATGACGCGCGGTTCGCGTCGACGCCGTACCTGTATCGCGTGTTCTTGCAGGCGTTCGTGTCGACGCGCGGCACGCAGTTCCACTGGCTCGACTTCGACGCGCCGCGGATCTCCGACACGCCGTATCGCATCCGCGCCCAGCTCATCTATCAGCGCAACACGAGCGAGAACTACTTCGGCATCGGCGCGCGCACGCTGCAGCCGCTCGCGTTCCCCGGTTCGGCGCGCACGTTCTCCAGCTTCAGCGACTACAGCGCCGCCGAGGACGCGGTCACGGCCGGCACGACGTGGTCGCGCTACGACGAATACGATCTCACGCGGCCGATCGGGATCGCGAGCATCGAGCGGCTCGTCGACGACGGCCGCGTTCGGCTGCTCGCCGGCCTCGGGATCTCGTACGCGTCGATCAACGACTACAGCGGCAAGCAAGTCGATGCCGTCGATGCGAACGGCAACGACGTCAAGGCGACCGAAGGCACGACGCGGCTGGCGGCCGATTGTGCGGCAGGCGCGATCGTCGGCTGCGCCGGCGGCCGCGACGACTTCTTCCGCATCGCGGCGTCGTACGACACGCGCGACTTCGAGCCCGATCCGAACACCGGCGTGTTCATCGACGCCGAGCTCGACGCCGCGACCGTCGCGCTCGCGTCGCAATACAACTACGTGCGCGCGCTGTTCGCGGCGCGCGGCTATTACAGCCCGATCCCCGACAAGGCCGATCTCGTGCTCGCCGGCAGGTTCACGTTCGTCGGCCAGAGCAACGGCGCGCCTTTTTTTAGCATGGACACGTTCCCGTACACCGACAACCCGATCGCGGGGCTCGGCGGCGGTCGCACGCTGCGCGGCTACCGTCAGGATCGTTTCGTCGGCTCGGTGATGACCGTCGCCAACGCGGAGGTCCGCTGGACGTTCGCGCACGCCAGCTTCTGGAAGCAGAAGTTCGCGTTCATCGCCGTCCCGTTCTTCGACATCGGTCGGCCGTTCGACAATCTTGGCCAGCTCACGTTCTCGGACTGGAAGCCCTCCTACGGCGGCGCGCTGCGCATCTCGTGGAACCTCGCGACGATCGCGTCGGTCGACTACGGTGTCAGCCCCGAGGACACGGGCCTGTACATCAACTTCAACCACATCTTCTGATCCGTCTGCTAGGCTTCGCGCGTGGCTTCCGGCAAGGGCGACAGCGCACGGCTCGCCGCGCTCGTCGAGCGCTGCGATTCCGACGTCGCGCACGCGCTCGAGGTACGCGCCGACGGCGACGCGCTCGCGCTCGATGTCGGCGGCGAGCTCGCGCTGCGCTGGCGCATCGCGGTCGTGCGCGCGCTGATGGCCGATCCGCCCGACGGCGACGCCGTGCGCGAAGCCTACGGCGAGATCGTCGATCGCTACCGCGACGATCCCGCGAGCCTCGCGATCGTGAGGCCGCTCGGCGACGAGATCCGCCAGCTCGAAGCGGCGGGCAGCCTGCCGAGCACGCTGGTCGCGCGCTCCGACCGCAAGCGGAAATGATCCGCGCGTCGCTCGCGCTCCTCGTGGTCGCGGCCTGCGGGCCCGGCCACTTCGATCGCGATCGCATGGACGCGATCGTCGCGCGCGTGCGCCCGCTCGTGCACGACCGCGCGCGCTCGCACGTGTTCCGCGTGAACGACGCGCTCGATCCGTCGTCGCTCGAGCCCGCCGACCACGAGCTGATCGGGCGCGGCGACGGTCGCGGCCGCATTCGCGCGGGGCTCGACGCCGGCGGTAAGCTGACGGTTTCGATCGAGACGCGCGACGACGGCCATGCCGGCGAATGGGGCTACATGTTCAGCGATCCCGGCGCCGACACGCACGAGTTTCCCGGCGTGGTGCTCGAGGACCAGCACGAAGAGCGCGTCGCCGACGGCTGGGTCAGCTGGCACTACGACCTCGATTAGGGACGCTCTCCACTAGCTCAACTTGAGGCCACCTAACGCCGCGCGATCACTCGTGCCGCGAGGGACGGACTAAACTTCGTGGCGTCACGCGGCTCGCCGCCAGTCGTGCTATCCATCGCCGCGCATGAGCCTGGTCGTGCTCGACGACGTGACGCTGTTCTTCGGAGATCGCTTGATCTTCGAATCGGTCGGGCTGCGCCTCGGTCACGGCGATCGCGTCGGGCTCATCGGGCCCAACGGCTCGGGCAAGACGACGCTGCTCAAGGTCATCGCCGGCGCCCAAGAAATCGACGACGGCTCGATGACGCGCGCGAACGGCGTGCGCGTCGGCTGGCTGCCGCAGGATCTCGCGATCGCCGGCGGCCGCAGCCTCATCGACATGATCCTGTCGAGCGTGCCGGGCCGCAAAGAGCTCGACGAGCAGCTCGCCGCCGCCGAGCACGCGCTTGAGTCGGCGAGCAACGGCGACGCGTCCGAGGAGCAGATGCTCGAGCTGGCGGGCGAGGTCGGCGAGCTGCACGAGCGCATCGATCACTTCGATCGATTCTTCGGCGAGCACGAGGCGCTCGCGATCCTCGCGGGCCTCGGCTTTCAGCCGGGCGACGAAAAGCGCGACATCGGCGAGTTCTCGGGCGGCTGGAAGATGCGCGCGGTGCTGTCGGGTCTGTTGTTCCAGCGCCCCGACGTGCTGCTGCTCGACGAGCCGACCAACCACCTCGACTTGCCGTCGGTGGCGTGGTTCGCGGAGTTCCTCAAGGCCTGGCGCGGCTGCTTCATGCTGATCAGCCACGATCGCGAGTTCTTGAACGAGCAGATCTCGCGCGTCCTCTCGCTCGAGCTCGAGGGCGTGCGCAGCTACCCGGGCAACTACGACCGGTATCTGGCGCAGCGCGCCGAAGAAGAGACGATCCTGCAGGGCCGCGCCAAGAACCTCGAGCGCGAGCGCGAGCGGCTCGAGAAGTTCGTCAACCGGTTCCGCGCGCAGGCCAACAAGGCTCGCGCCGTGCAGTCGCGCGTGAAGCTGCTCGAGAAGATGGAGACGGTCGAGACCTACGGCAAGCGCGGCACGCTGCGCTTCGAGTTTCCGTCGGTCGCGCGCACGGTCGCCGACGTCGTCAAGATCGACGGGCTCACGAAGGCCTACGGCGAGCATAAAGTCTTCGAGCGGCCGGTCGATCTCACGGTTCGGCGCGGCGAGAAGATCGGCATCATCGGCGTCAACGGCGCCGGCAAGACCACGCTGTTGCGGATGATGGCGGGCGAGATCCCGCACGACAAGGGCGCGATCAAGATCGGCACCAGCGTCGACGTCGGCTACTACGCGCAGCACCACGCCGACACGCTCGACATGGACGCGACGATCTACGAGATCGTCGCGCGCGCGGCGCCCGAAGCGTCGCCCGCGAAGGTCCGGTCGATGTGCGGCGCGTTCATGTTCTCCGGCGACGACGTCGACAAGCTCGCGCGCGTGCTGTCGGGCGGCGAGCGCGCGCGTGTCGCGCTCGCGAAACTGTGCATCGCGCCGGGCAGCTTGCTGCTCATGGACGAGCCGACGAACCACCTCGATCTGTGGTCGAGCGAGGCGCTCGCCGAATCGCTCGCGACGTTCGACGGCACGCTGGTGTTCGTCAGCCACAACCGGTCGCTGATCCGGCGGCTCGCCACGCGGATCTGGAACGTCGAGGACGGGCGGGTCGAGACCTATCCGGGCACGCTCGACGAGTACATGTACTCGATGGCCCAGCGCCGGCTGGCCGTGTCGGCCGCCGAGCCCGCGAAGACCACGACGCAGGCGCCGGCGACTGCGAAAGAAGACGACAAGGCGCGCAAGCGGCGCGAGGCCGAGGCGCGCCAGAAGAAGAGCGCCAAGCTCGGGCCGCTCGAGAAGCAGGTCGCGCAGCTCGAGGAGCGGATCGGGATGCTCGAGGCCGAGCAAAAGGTTCGGTCGGCCGAGCTGGCCGATCCGACCGTCTACGGCGACGCGCCGCGCCGCAACAAGCTGCTCGCCGACTTCCAGACCGCGCAGGACAAGCTCGAGGAGCTCACTTCGCGGTGGGAGAAGGCCGCCGCGGAGCTCGAGACGGCTCGGGCCGAGCACGCCTAGAGACTGGCGGCGCGCGAGCGTATACTGATCGCGTGGAGCCAGTCCCCACGCTGATCGACGGTAAGTACCAGCTCGTAGAGGTGGCGGGAGAAGGCGGGATGGCGACCGTCTACAAGGCCGTGCAGAAAGGCGCGGCCGGCTTTCATCGCACCGTCGCGATCAAGCACATCCGGCCCGAATACAGGGCGCTCAAGAACTACATCGACATGTTCATCGAGGAGGCGCGCGTCGGCAGCGAGCTCCAGCATCCGAACATCGTCCAGGTTCACGACTTCGTCGGCGAGAACGGCTCGTACTACCTCGTGATGGAGTGGGTCGAGGGAATCGATCTCGGCGCGTTCATCAAGATCAACCGCGACGCGGGCAGCCAGATCGCGTGGCCGTATGCGGTCGCGATGGGCATCGGCACGCTGCGCGGGCTGGGCGCCGCGCACACGCGCGTCACACCCGACGGGACGCTCTCGCCGGTGATCCACCGCGACGTGTCGCCGCACAACGTGCTGCTCGGCATCAACGGCGTGGTCAAGCTGAGCGACTTCGGGCTCGCGAAGGCGCGCGACCGGATCGCGAGCCTGACCGCGCCGGGTACCGTCAAGGGCAAGCTCAGCTACCTCGCCCCCGAGGTCACGTTCGGCAAGCCGAATACGCCGCAGTCCGACCTGTTCGGCGTCGGCAACGTGATCTGGGAGACGCTGTCGGGCGAGCGCTTGTTCGACGGCAAGAACGACGTCGAGATCTTCAAGAAGATCCGCGCGTGCAAGGTCCCGCCGATCTCCGAGCGGCGCCCCGACGTGCCGCCGGCACTCGTCGCGGTGCTCGAGGCCGCGCTCGCGCCGGATCCTGCCAATCGCTACGCGACCGCCACCGAGTTCGCGTCGGCGCTTTCGCAGGTGATGAAGCAGGCGGTCGGCGTCGATGCCGCGACCGCGCTCGGCACGGCGGTGCAGGAGGCGCGGCAGCGCGAGCGCGCGGCTTCGGGCAGCGACGTGGTGCCGACACTGCCCGGCGGTCCGCGCGCCAAGCGCGAGTCGGTCGACGTCGAGTTCTCGACTGCCGAGGTCGGCGTCGAGCCGATCGAGCTGACGCCGAAGAAGAAGTGACTGGAGTTGAGGCCGCTACTCGAGTGGCCACCTGCCAACTCGCCGCGATCGCACGCGCGCGCGGTGGCCCATGCGCTGCACCAAAGCGCCGCATGACCAGTCTCTCAGACGTTCACGCTCTATCCGCAGACCGAGCCGATCCTGCCGCAGCAGTAGCTCAGGCGGACTTCTCGACCGCCTTGACCTGCGTGATCGTTCCGCGATCGAGATCATAGGCGGTCAGCTGCTTGCCCCACACGCAGCCGGTATCGAGCCCGACGTGGTGCGGGCCGATCGACAGGCCGAGCGCGGCCCAGTGGCCGAACACGACCACGTGCGTGCGCCACGCGGCATCGGCGTAGTCGAACCACGGCACGGTTCCGTGCGGCGCGTCGGCGGGCGCTCCGTTGAAGTGGTCGTCGACGCGACCGTCCTTGCGCTCGAGCATGCGAGCGCGCACGAGATAGGCGAGCACCGCGCGCGAGCGATCGGAACCGGTCAGCGCGGGATCCCAGCGCGGCGGCGCGCCGGCGAGCTCGCCGACCACGGCCTTCCAGCGCGGGCCTTGTAGCGCGGCCTCGATCTCGCGCGCGAGCGTACCCGCGAGATCGATGGACCAGCGCGGATGCAACCCGCCGTGGACCATGATCTGCTTGCCGTCGACGTGAACCAGCGGGCGGTGGCGCAGCCAGTCGACGAGCTCGTCGCGGTCGGGCGCGCCGAGGACGTCTTGCAGCGTGTCGCGTTTCTTCTCGGGCGCGACGCCGGCGGCCCGGGCGAGCAAGTGCAGATCGTGGTTGCCGAGCACCGACGTCACCGCGTCGCCTTGCGCTTTCGCCCAGCGCAGCACGTCGAGCGAGCGCGGGCCGCGGTTGACGAGGTCGCCGACGAGCCACAGCTGATCGCGCGACGGCGTGTAGTCGATGGCCACGAGCAATCGATCGAGGCTGGCCTTGCAGCCCTGGATGTCGCCGATCGCGTAGCGCGCCACGCTAGACCTCGACGCGCGCCGTGATGAAGCCGGTGCGCGCGCTGCCGATGCGAACGTCGAGCACGCCGGTGCCGCGCACCAGGTACGTCGCCCACGCGGCGTTCGTGGTGCCGCGCGTGCCCGGATACGCCGGCAAGTTCGCGCTGGTGTGCAGGCCGCGGCCCCAGCCGTCGAGGTGGCCGAGCGTCTGGTGTGCCGCGCCGACGAGCTCGCACCGCTGCGGGGTCGCGGTCGCGTAGACGGGCTCGTTGAAGTCGAGCCGCTTCGCCGACGGCACGCCGTACGTGCCGAGATAGCCGGTGTTCGCGACGCGAAGCTCGACGCGCGTGACGCCGTCCGACACCGTGTGGCGATCGATCTTCGCGATCTCGAGCTTCGGCGCGAGCGCGGCGACGCGGAAGAACACCTGCGCCTGCGCCGCGCACACGCGGCCGAGCTCGTGCAGCGGCGGGTTCCAGATCCCGACGCGCGGATCGATGCCGCCGATCTCGACGGCGCCGAGCTGCGGGTGGTGGAACGGGCGCCACTTCGGGAACGTGCGGCCTTCGTTCTCGTCGCGGTCCCACCACGCGAGCTTGACCACGTCGGCGCGCGACACGCGCTCGTAGTACTGCGCGAACTTCGGCGGCCGCTCCATGCCGAGGCGCTTGAACAGGTCCCACAGCTCGATCGCGTACGCGATCGCGCCGCGCTGGTTGTACGCGTACTCCGAGAGATCGCCGCGCAGCGGCTTGTCGGGCTCGTAGAGAAACTCGTGATAGCCCGACACCGTCGGGTAGCCCGTGAGCTCGGTCATCCACGCTTCGACCTGGCGAAAGATCGCGAGGTCTTCTTGATCCATCTTGTCGTCGGGCGCGTGGCCGAGCGGACGGATCAGCACGCCGCCGAACGTGTGGAAGTTGGTCCACGCGAAGATCTCGGGATGCTGGGTCGCGAACTCGACGACGCCGCGCGACTCGGGCTCGCTCGCGGGAAACGCGCCGGCGCCGACCTGCTCGTGCGTGGGCGCCCACGACCACGGAAAGTTGCGGTTGAGATCGACCGGGTTATCGCCGACGAAGAACGGGCTCGGCACACGCTTGCCGTCGAAGTGCTCGATCGTGCCTTCGGGATAGAGCTTGTAGAACGGTCCGGTGTCCTCGAGCGTGCGCTCGACGAGCAGGCCCGGAAACCCGGGGGCTTCGACGAGCTCGCCGCCGGGATCTTTGACGCGCATCGACAGCGCGAGGCCGTCGCCGTCGACGTCGCCGAGGACCCAGCGCGGCGTGCCGCGATCGACGCGCGTGTCGCGCGGGACGGACCGAACGATCCGGCCGCTGCGCAGCACGTGCTCGGCGCCGTCGGGCGAGATCCGCGGCACGATGTAGAACAGCACGTCGCGCAGGCGCGCCGCGATCGGCTCGGGCAGCTCGATGGTGTCGGGCTCGAGGTGAAGACGCAGTGCGTCTTCGACGAGCGCGAGCGCGACACTGGATCCCGCAAGCTCGCCCGCGTGGACGTTGCCGTCGGCCCAGACCGCGGGCCGGATCCGGTCGGGATCGCGTCCGATCGCGACGAGCCAGACATCGCGACCTTCCGGTGTCTTTGCCAGCGATTGCAGGCGAACGAGCTCGGGGAACGCGTCGGCCCAGGCACGCAGCTGCGCGGTCAGCCGTTCGTAGTCGAGGTATGCGGCGCGGAATCCCAGCGACAGATCCGACAGGGCTGGCATGTGCGCACAGTAACAGTCCACGCCCGGGAGCTAGCGGAACCGCGTGCACCACTCGTGCGACGAGTGCATAGTGAAACCATGGGCGTTCCTCAGGCGATCGTCGTTCGCAAAGGTGGACAGCAATTCGCGATGCCGCCGGCGCCGCGCGATCACGAAGAGCCATCGGCGCTCGCCCAGCAGCTGCGCGACCTGCTCGCGGTCGCGATCGGGATGTGGCCGCTCACTGGCGTCGTGTTGCTGGCGCTCGGGCTGTTGTGGATGGCGGGGATGAACGGGGCGCCCTAAGCCTGCGAAACCTGCGGCGCTCTCTGCCCCGGTACACACTTGGTAACCGTGCGGCAAGACTCTCGCATAGGACGGTGGTCAAGCTCATAGGGTAGGTCCCCATGGAGAAGTCACGCACCGTCTCTTGGCTCGCGCGCATCGCCATCGCCGGCGTCGTGCTCGTCGGGCTCGCCTGGTACTTGAACCACCGGAGTCAGGCGGCGCCGTCGGCTTCCGCCGACCACGGGCGCGGCAGCACCGGCGGCCGGGTCGTGCCGGTGCAAGTCGCGACCGCCGATCGCAAGGACTATCCGGTCTGGCTCGAGGGCATCGGAACCGTCGCCGCGTTCCAGCAGGTGACGGTGCACACGCTCGTCGACGGCCGGCTCGACGCGGTGAAGTTCACCGAAGGCCAGGAGGTCAAGAAGGGCGATCTGCTCGCGCAGGTCGATCCGCGGCCGTTCGATGTCCAGCTCCACAACGCGCAAGGCGCGCTGGCGCGCGATCAAGCGCAGCTCAAGGCGGCGCAGTCGGATCTCGACCGCCAGAAGACGCTGCACGAGCAAAACCTCGTCGCGCAGGCGACGGTCGACGCGTCGGCGGGCACCGAAGGCAACTTCGAAGGTGCGGTCAAGGTCGACCAGGCCGCGATCGAGATGGCCAAGCTCAACCTCGACTACGCCGCGATCAAGTCGCCGCTCGATGGCATCACCGGCGTTCGCCTCGTCGATGCCGGCAACATCGTGCACGCTGCGGATGCCGGCGGCCTCGTCGTGATCACGCAGATCAACCCGGCCGCGGTGTTCTTCACGCTGCCGCAGGACAACCTCGGCGACATCTCGTCGGCGCTCGCCGCCGGCACGGTGCAGGTCGAGATCTGGAACCACGACGCGACCGCGAAGGTCGCGACCGGCACGCTCGCGGTGCTCGACAACCAGGTCAACGCCGCGACCGCGACGATGCGCATGAAGGCGATCGTGCCGAACCCCGAACGCGCGCTGTGGCCGAACGCGTTCGTCAAGGCGCGCGTGCTCGTGCGCACGATGAAGGATGCGATCGTCGTGCCGGCGGCGGCCGTCCAGCAGGGCCCGTCCGGCGCGTACGTCTACACCGTGGGCGATGACGACACCGTGAAGATGACGCCGGTGATCGTCGCGCTCACGCAAGGCGACACCAGCGTGATCGCGAAAGGTCTCTCCGGCAACGAGCGCGTCGTGATCGAAGGCGCGAGTCAGCTGCGCAACGGCGGCAAGGTGTCGACGAGTGACGGCGGCAGGCCAGGCGCGGGCAGTGCGGGCGAGGCGGGCAGCGGCGCGGGCTCGGCCGAGAAGCATCACCACAAGGCTCTATGATCGAGACGCCCACGCGGTCGATCTCGGAGCCGTTCATCCGGCGCCCGGTCGCGACCACCCTGCTCATGGTCGGCCTGCTCCTGGCGGGTGTGACCGGCTACCTCGCGCTGCCCGTCGCCGCGCTGCCGCAGGTCGAGTATCCGACGATCATCGTCACGACGTCGCTGCCCGGCGCGAGCGCCGACACGATCGCGTCGTCGGTGACCACGCCGCTCGAGCGCCAGTTCGGCCAGGTGCCGTCGCTGTCGTCGATGACGTCGATCTCGAGCTTCGGCTCGTCGCAGATCACGCTCCAGTTCACGCTCGATCGCGACATCGACGCCGCCGAGCAAGACGTCCAGGCCGCGATCAACGCCGCGTCGAACCTGTTGCCGCGCACGCTGCCGGCGCCGCCGACCTACAACAAGGCCAACCCGGCCGACCAGCCGATCCTCACGCTCAGCGTGTCGAGCGATACGCTGTCGCTCGCGCAGGTCGACGACTACGCCGACTCCGTGCTCGCGCAGAAGATCGCGCAGGTCGATCACGTCGGCCTCGTGACGATCGGCGGCGGCCAGAAGCCCGCGGTGCGCGTGCGCGTCGACCCGCAGGCGCTCGCCGGCACGAACCTGACGATCGAGGACGTGCGCAACGCGATCGCGGCGGCGAACGTCAACCAGCCGAAAGGCAACCTCGACGGGCCGCGGCTCGACTGGGCCCTCCAGACCGACGACCAGCTGACCGACGCGGCGCACTACCGGCCGCTCATCATCACGGCATCGAACGGCGCCGCGAGCGCGGGCAACTCGGTCACCTCGGGCGCGACCGGCACCGGCGTCAACACCGCGAGCGGCAGCGCCACGCCGGCCGGCGCGCAGCTGTCCGCGCCGATCAACAACACGCCCGGCGTGGTGCGGCTCGGCGAGGTCGCCGACGTGATCGACGGCGTCGAGAACGAGCAGCTCGCCGGCTGGGACGGCCTCAAGCGCTCGATCATCATCAACGTCCAGCGCCAGCCCGGCGCGAACATCATCGACGTCGTCGACAAGATCCGCGCGCTGTTGCCGCAGCTCGAGGCCGCGATGCCGCAGGGCATCAAGGTCAGCATTCTCGCCGATCGCACCGAGACCGTGCGCGCGAGCGTCCACGACGTGCAGTTCACGCTGGTGCTCACGATCGCGCTCGTGATCGGCGTGATCTACTTCTTCCTCGGCAGCGCGCGCGCGACGATCATCCCGGGCGTCGCGGTGCCGCTCGCGCTGATCGGCACGTTCGGCGTGATGAAGCTCGTCGACTTCAGCCTCGACAACCTGTCGCTGATGGCGCTGACGATCTCGACCGGTTTCGTGGTCGACGACGCGATCGTGATGATCGAGAACATCTCGCGTCACATCGAAGAGGGCGAGCTGCCGTTCCGCGCCGCGCTCAAGGGCGCGAAGGAGATCGGCTTCACGATCGTGTCGCTCACCGTGTCGCTCGTCGCGGTGCTGATCCCGCTGTTGTTCATGAGCGGCCTCGTCGGCCGTCTGTTCCGCGAGTTCGCGATCACGCTCGCGATCGCGATCGGCATCTCGGCCCTGCTGTCGCTGACGCTGACCGCGATGATGTCGGCGTGGATCTTGAAGCCGCACCACGAGACCAAGCCGATCTTGATCGTGCGCGCCTTCGAGCACGGGTTCACGGGGCTGACCAACTTCTACGACCGCACGCTTCAGATCGTGCTGCGCCACCGCGTGACCACACTCCTCGTCACGTTGGGCGCGGTTGCGCTCACCGTGATCCTCGCGATCCAGGTGCCGAAGGGCTTCTTCCCGACGGAAGACACCGGCGTCATCAACGGCGTCACCGAGGCGGCAGCCGATGTCTCGTTCCAGCGGATGAGCCAGCTGCAGGAGGCGGTGGTCGGCGTGATCCAGTCGGATCCCGACGTCGCGACGGTGTCGTCGTCGGTCGGCGCCGACGGCACGAACCCGACCGCGAACTCGGGCCGCATGCTGATCACGCTGAAGCCGCGCGACGATCGCGGCTCGAACGTCATCGAGATCATCGAGCGATTGCAGCCGCAGCTCGCCAAGATCACCGGCATCTCGACGTATCTGGCGCCGGTGCAGGACCTGACCGTCGATTCGCGCGTGTCGAAGACGCCGTATCAGTACACCGTCGAAGATCCCGATTCGGCGGAGCTGCAACTCTGGGCGCCGAGGCTGCTCGACACGCTCAAGGCGCTGCCGCAGCTCAAGGACGTCGCGAGCGATCTGCAATCGCAGGCGCTCGAGCTCCACGTCACCGTCGATCGCGACGTCGCATCGGCGCACGGCGTGAGCGCGCAGGTGCTCGACGACACGCTCTACGACGCGTTCGGCCAGCGCATCGTGTCGACGGTGTTCACGCAGCTCAACCAGTACCGCATCATCCTCGAGGTGCTGCCGAAGTATCGGCAGTCGATCGACGCGCTCAAGCGGCTGTACATCCACACCGCGACCGGCGAGACGATCCCGCTCGAGCAGATCGCGCGATTCGACGTGCGACCGGCGCTCGCCGCGGTCGACCACGAGGGCCAGTTCCCGTCGCTGACGCTGTCGTTCGACGCCGCGAAAGGCGTGTCGCTCGGCGAGGCCGTCACGGCGATCGACACGGCGATCGGCAAGCTCGATCCGCCGCCCGCGATGCGCGGCAAGTTCGTCGGCGCCGCGCAGGTGTTCCGCGATTCGCTCAGCTCCGAGCCGATGCTGATCCTGGCCGCGCTGATCACCGTCTACATCGTGCTCGGCGTGCTGTACGAGAGCTACATCCACCCGATCACGATCTTGTCGACGCTGCCATCGGCCGGCGTCGGCGCGATCCTCGCGCTGCAGCTCACCGGCGAGCCCTTCGACGTGATCTCGTTGATCGGCATCGTGCTCCTGATCGGCATCGTCAAGAAGAACGCGATCATGATGATCGACTTCGCGCTGGTCGCCGAGCGCGAGGACAAGATGACGCCGCTCGACGCCATCCACAAGGCGTGCCTCTTGCGGTTCCGGCCGATCATGATGACCACGATGGCCGCGCTGCTCGGCGGCGTCCCGCTCGCGTTCGGCAGCGGCACCGGCAGCGAGCTGCGCCGCCCGCTCGGCATCACGATCGTCGGCGGCTTGCTCGTGTCGCAGGTGCTGACGCTGTACACGACGCCGGTGATCTATCTGGCGATGGATCGCATCGCGAAGCTGTTCCGCGGCGACAAGAAGCCGCAGCCCGATCACGATCAGGTGCCGACGTGACGACCGAGGTGCAAGCCGAGGGAGCGTCACGTGGCGCGCCGGCGCAGCCGGCTGTGGCCGAAGGCCGCCTCCTGAAGGGAGGCGCCACGTGAATCTGTCGGCGCCGTTCATCCGCCGGCCGATCGCGACATCGCTGCTCGCGATCGCGCTCTTGCTCGCGGGGTTCGCGGCGTTCTTGAACCTGCCGGTCAACCCGCTGCCGAACGTCGATCTCGCGACGGTGAACGTCAACTGCGCGCTGCCCGGCGGGAGCCCGACCACGATGGCGACGTCGGTCGCGATGCCGCTCGAGCGCAGGTTCGGCCGCATCGCCGGCGTCAGCGAGCTGACGTCGACCAGCGCGCTCGGCTCGACGAGCATCACGATCCAGTTCGGGCTCGACCGCGACGTCGAGTCGGCCGCGCGCGACGTGCAAGCCGCGATCAACGCCGCCGGCGGCGATCTGCCGGCGAACCTGCCGACCCGCCCGAACATCCGCAAGGTGAATCCATCCGATTCGCCGATCCTGATCCTCTCGCTCCGCTCGAAGTCCGTGCCGTTGCCGCAGGTGTTCGAGGCGGCCAACACGGTCCTCGCGCAAAAGATCTCGCAGGTCGAGGGCGTCGGTCAGGTCGGCGTCGGCGGTGGCGTCCAGCCGGCCGTGCGCATTCGTTACGATCCCGTCGCGATCGCGGGCATGAACCTCAGCGTCGAGGATCTGCGCAACGCGATCGCCGCAGCGACGTCCGATCAGCCCAAGGGCGGCGTCGGCGCCGCGCACGCGTACTCGATCGGCGTCGACGACCAGCTCACCGACGCCGACCAGTGGAAGAAGATCATCGTGCGCGCGGCCGATGCCAACGGTGCGGCCGGCGGCGCCGCGCGGCTCGGCGACATCGCGCAGGTGTTCAACGACGTCGAGAACCAGCGCGTCGCCGGCTGGTTCGACGCCGAGCGCACCGTGATCGTGTTCATTCGCCGCCAGCCGGGCGCGAACATCCTCGACGTCATCGAGCGCGTGAAGTCGCTGTTGCCGCAGCTCGCGGCGTCGATCCCGGCGGGCATCGACATCCAGGTCGCCGTCGATCGCTCGATCACGATCCGCGCGTCGGTGCACGACGTCGAGCGCACGCTGTTGATCGCGATCGCGCTCGTCGTGCTGGTCGTGCTCGTGTTCCTGCGATCCGGGCGCGCGACGTCGATCCCGGGCGTGGTCGTGCCGCTCGCGCTGATCGGCACGTTCGGCGTGATGTACTTGCTGCACTACAGCATCGACAACCTGTCGTTGATGGCGCTCACCATCGCGACCGGGTTCGTCGTCGACGACGCGATCGTCGTGACCGAGAACGTCACGCGCCACATCGAGAACGGCGCACCGCCGCTGCGTGCCGCGCTCGACGGCGCGCGCGAGATCGGGTTCACGATCATCAGCATCACGAGCTCGCTGATCGCCGTGTTCATCCCGCTGTTGTTCATGGGCGGCGTCGTCGGTCGATTCTTCCGCGAGTTCTCGATGGTGCTGACCATCTCGATCGTGTGGTCGGCGCTGCTCTCGCTGACGCTGACGCCGATGATGTGCTCGCGCCTGCTCAAGTCTCGCAGCGAGCACGCGGCGCCGGGGTTTCTCGGCAGGATCGTCGAGAGCTCCTTGAATCGCGTGATCCGTCGCTACGGGTTGATGCTGTCGTGGGTGATTCGCCACCGCACGGTGGTCGGCGTGGTGACCGTCGCGACGATCGGGCTCACCGTGTTCCTGTATCGCACCGTGCCGTTCGGCCTGTTGCCACAACAGGACACCGGCATGCTCGTCGGCACCTCGCGCGGCCCGCAGGACATCTCGTTCGCGGCGATGAAGCAGCGCCAGGAAGCGCTGATCAAGATCGTGCAGGAGGATCCCGACGTCGAGCACGCGATCGGCAGCATCGGCGGCTTCGGCAGCTCGACGATCAACAGCGGCTCGATGTACATCGCGCTCAAGCCCAAGCCGGGTCGCAAGCTCACGGCCGATCAGGTGATCGCGCGGCTGCGCGCGAAGGTCGCCAAGGTGAACGGCATCGAGATGCGGTTCCAGGCGGTGCAGGACCTCAACATCACCGGCCGCGCGTCGTCGGCGCAGTACACGTACGTGCTCCAGGACGCCGACCTCGACGAGCTCAACCACTGGGCGCCGCGGATCACGAACGCGCTGTTGAAACTGCCCGAGCTCAAGGACGTCAACTCCGATCAGCAGACGCAGGGCCTCGAGCTCGACCTCGGCATCGATCGCGATACCGCGTCGCGGCTCGGCGTGTCGGTCGCGTCGATCGACAACGCGCTGTACGACGCGTTCGGCCAGCGCCAGGTCGCGGTGTTCTACACCGAGGTCAACCAGTACCGCGTCGTGCTCGAGGCGAACCCGAGCGTCGGCACCGGTCCGGACGCGCTCGAGCGGGTCTACGTGCCGTCGTCGACGGGTGCGCAGGTCCCGCTGTCGCAGATCGTGAAGGTCACGCGCAACCCGGTGGCGCTGTCGATCGGCCACCAGGGCCAGTTCCCGGCGACGGTGATCTCGTTCAACCTCGCGCCCGGCGTCGCGCTCGGCGACGCGGTGAAGGCCGTCGAGGACGCGACCGCGAAAGCGGGCATGCCGGCGAGCATCCACGGCGAGTTCGCCGGCACCGCGCACGCGTTCCAGGACTCGCTCAAGACCGAGCGATTCCTCGTGCCGATCGCGATCTTCTTCGTCTACATCGTGCTCGGCATCCTCTACGAGAGCTACATCCACCCGATCACGATCTTGTCGACGCTGCCGTCGGCGGGGCTCGGCGCGCTGCTCGCGCTGCTCGTAACCGGCACGGACCTGTCGCTGATCGCTCTGATCGGCATCATCCTGCTCGTCGGCATCGTCAAGAAGAACGCGATCCTCATGATCGACTTCGCACTCGAGCGCGAGCGCGAGGGCCTCGCGCCCGAGGAGGCGATCCATCAAGCCGCGATGCTGCGGTTCCGGCCGATCGTGATGACCACGCTCGCCGCGCTGCTCGGCGCGCTGCCGCTCGCGCTCGGCCACGGCACCGGTGCGGAGCTGCGCACGCCGCTCGGCATCGCGATCGTCGGCGGCCTGATGGTCTCGCAGGTGCTCACGCTGTTCACCACACCGGTGACCTACCTCGCGCTGCACCGGTTTCAGCGCAAGCGACGCGACCCGGGCATGCTCGGTGACGTCGTCGCCACGACGGGGAAAGCCAGCACCGACAAGGCTGGCCGGATCCTCGACTAGCTCTGGTACGATGCGGTGTTAGGCGTCGCCGTCGAGTCTCGTGCAAACGAGCTCTGCGGCGAGACACGTACACATGAAGGCGGCGATTCGCGCGCGAAGGGGCTCGCGAGCCAACGCACAAGAAAGTGGTGCAAGTGTTGAGAATTACCAGTCATGTGATGATCCTGGCGGCGTGTGCAATCTGCATCGGGAACCAGAAGTCGTTTGCGGACGCGAACGACTGGAAGCGGTTCTCGGTCAAGGACGTGAAGCTCGGCGACCACTTGAGCGACCTCGTGAAGAAGGGGTTCAAGACCTGCAAGAATCCAGACTCCAGCCCGAGATACATCCTGATCCTCGACAAGCGCTGCGATCCGAAATCCGGCAACACGTGCAAGCTCGACGACAAGGGTGTCGACTTTTGCATGCCGTTCATCAACGGGAAGCCCGCCAACCGCGGCATGGAAAACGAGGTGGAGCACATCTCCGTCAGGGTCTCGTTCAGTGTCGATGGGCCGCCGATCGATGACCCTCGCGTCTACGAGATCGACTACTACTTTCCACGCCAGCTGCTCACGGAGAATTCGCCACTGGGCAAGAGCCTCACGGCGACGTATGGAAAGCACTGCAACGACAGCTCGAGCTGTTACATCGACGGCGCCGAGGAGCACGATCCAGCAGGCGGCGGCACCATGGTCTTCACGGGCAGTGAAGGACAACGTGGGCCGCGCGTGACGGTCACCTGTGGAGGTTCGCAGACGAACGGTCGCGTGACCAAGGAATGTTGGACGTTGGCCGAAGACTCCAGCGTCCTGGACGCGGATCGCCAGCGGCAGACCGAGCGTCGCTAGTCGAGCGTCATCGCGCGCAGCGTCTTGGGAAGCTCGAGCAGGCTCTCGGTCGGCGAGCCGACGAGCATCGCCGGGCTCATGTTCGTGAGCCCCCACGGCTCGATCGTGCCGGCGGTGACCGCGAACGCGCCGCCGTCGATCCTGCCGACGACGCCGAACCCGGACTGCATCGGCACGCGCGCGGTCTCGATCACCAGGTCGGGAAGATGCGACACATCGATCTCGACGAGCCCGCGCTCGCACGTCAGCACGAGCCGGTACTGGAGCACGCGCCGCTCGACGAGCAGGATGTTGCCCATCTCGGATGCGAAGACCTCGTGCCAGCCGTCGGTCGGCTTGCCGTGCTCGCGCAGCGCGCGATAGTCGAGGTGGTAGAGCCGGTGATCGTCGATCTTGCGCGTGAGGATGCCGGTCGTGGTGACCACGCAGTCGAGATAGCCCTGCGCATGCAGATCGACGACGGACGACAGGTGATCGACCGTCCAGAACGAGCCGGGCACGTGCGGCGTGCAGCCGAGGAACACGTTCTTGGCCGACGCGCCCTTCAGCCATTCGCTGATCGCGCACGCGACCTCGGGCGCCGAACCGGTATCGGCCAGGCGGCGGTCGCCGTTCCACAGCACGCTGTCGCCGGGTAAGCGGTGCACGGCGTCGAAGTGGAAGTAGCGACCCATCATCGGCGGGACGAGCGCGAGCTTGTCGCCGACCTTGATGTTGCCGACGGCGTCGAGATCTTCGGGCACGACGATGTCGGTCTCGCCGCGCGGGTCGAGCGCGACGAACAACAGACCGCGCGGCGTCAGGCCCTGCTTGCGCAGCTCCTTGAGCCCGAGGATCACCGCCGCAGGGTCGCGGTAGTGGTACGTGCGGGTGGCGAACACGTCGAGGGCGGAGACGGTACTACAGAAGCGTGCCGGTCAAGATCACTTTCGCGATCATGAAGTAGATGATGATGCCGGAGACGTCGACGAGCGTGGCCACCAGCGGCGCCGATGCGCTCGCCGGGTCGGCGCCGATGCGGCGCAGCACGAACGGCAGCATCGCGCCCATCAGGGTTCCCCACGTGACGCAGCCGACGACGGCGGTCGCGACGGTCAGGCCCACCAGCATGTAGTGCGCGCCGGCCAATCCCATCGACGAGTAGGCGCCGAACGCACCCCACACGATCACGCGGACCGAGACCACGACGCCGAGGATCGCGCCGAGCACGATGCCCATCTGGATCTCGCGGCGGAACACGCGCAGCCAGTCGCCGACGCGGACCTCGCCGAGCGCCATCGCGCGAATGACCAGCGTCGACGCCTGCGAGCCCGAGTTGCCGCCGCTCGAGATGATGAGCGGCAGGAACAGCGACAGCACGATCGCCTTGTCGAGCTCGCCGGAGAAGAACCCGAGCGCGGTCGCGGTGAACATCTCGCCGAGCAAGAGGATCACGAGCCAGCGCCCGCGCTTGGTGACCATCTCGCGCCGGCTCGACGCCAGATACGGCATGTCGAGGGCTTCGAGACCGCCGAACTTCTGGGCGTCCTCGGTCGCCTCTTCCTGGACGACGTCGACGATGTCGTCGACGGTCACGATGCCCTTCATCTTGCCGTCTTTGTCGACGACCGGGATGACGTTGAGGTCGTGCTCGGCGAAGAACCGCGACACGGTCTCCTGATCCATCTCGTCCGAGACCCGGATCACGTCGGTCGTCATGATCTCGGCGACCGTCGTTTTCGGATCGGCGGCAAACAGGTCGCGGAACGAGACCACGCCGAGCAGGTGCTGCGCGGGGTCGAGCACGTAGGCGACGTAGATCGTCTCGAGCTTGGCGCGGGCCTGGCGGCGCAGGTAGAGCAGTGCCTCGTCGGCCGACATCTCGGGCCGGAGCCGCGCGTAGCGCGTCGACATGAGGCCGCCGGCCTCGTCCTCGGCGTACGCGAGCAGTGCGAGCACTTCCTTGCGCGTCGGATCGTCGAGCAGCGCGAGCAGCGTGGCGCGGTTGGCCTCGCCGGCTTGCTGGATCACGTCGGCGACGTCGTCGGGCTCGAGCAGGCGCATCCACTGGCGGCGCTGGCCCGGCCGGAAATAGAGCAGGAGGTCGGCCTGGTCGCGCGGCGACAGCGAGATGAAGAACTCCTCGGCGTCCTCGCGCGGCAGCACCCGCAAGCCGTCGCCGCGCTCCTCGAGGTCGAGCAACGGCCACGCGTCGCGCAGCTCGTCGACGCCGAGCGATTCGTCGGAGACTTCTTCGCGGCCTTCGGTCGGGATCGGGATCGGCCCGGTCGGGCGCAGCTCGACGAGCTCGACCACGTCGGAGTCGTCGCCACGGCTCTCGGCGACGGCCTTGATCTCGGCCATCACCTTGCTCGCCTCTTCGGGCGGCAACATCGTGACCTCGCCCGTCTGCAGCTGTGGCTGCTCCGGGATCGGCTCAGGGATGTTGTCGTCCGCTGCCGACATCCGTGACACCCTGCCCAAACCGATCGCGCGTGGCAAGCGGAGAGAGCGGAAAGCTACACGAGCGCGTGCACGAGCGCGGGGAGTGCCTCGCCGGCCGGAGCGCGGATCACGCCGGCCGAGTCGGCGGCGATCTCGCCGAACGGGTTGTCCTCGACGTTGATGTCGACGATCGCGGCGCCGCCGCGTGCCGCGAGTGAAACGACCTGCCACGGCAGGTTGGTCTGCGCCGACGTGCCGCCGACGACGACGAGTGCGGCGCGGGCCGCCAGCGCGCGCACCGTGTTCAGGTGGTAGCGCGGCTCGTCGTAGGCCTCGTCGAACCACAGGACGTGCGGGCGGGCCATCTCGCCGCACGACGGGCACCGGAGCTGGGCGCGGATCGCGTCGGGCACGACCTCTCCGCGGGCGATCGCCGGCACCGCCTCGGGGATCGGCAGCCGCGCGGCCGTGCACTCGCGCGCGCACCGCATCAGATCGATGTCGCCGTGGATCTCGTGCATGCGCGCGTCGGGGCTGCCGGCCCGGCGATGCAGACCGTCGACGTTCTGGGTGACCAGCGCGAAGCGCTCGCCGAGCGCGGCATCCCACGCGACGATCGCCGCGTGCGCGGGATTGGGCGCGGCCGCACGGCACACGCCGCGGCGATACAGGTACCAGGCCCACACGTCCCACGGCATCCGCGCGAACGCGCGCTGGGTCGCGAGCTCCTGTGGGTGGTACTCCGTCGAGCCGATCGTCCAGTAGCCTTCCTTGCCGCGGAACGTCGGGATCCCGCTCTCGGCCGACACACCGGCACCGGTGAGCACGATCACGGCACCGGGGCGGGAGAGCGCGGCGCGACACGCGGTGATCACGGCGTCCATGCGTTAGATTCTAGCCAGACGTGAAGGCGGGGATTCGACTGCTCGGGTTCGGAAGTGCGGCGGCTGGCGTGCTCGACCTGATCTACGGCGAGTTCGAGGCCGCGCATCAGCCGATCCAGGCGCTCAGCGATCGCCTAGCGGCGACGCACTGGCTCGCGGATCTCGCGGGGCTCTGGCTGATCGCCGCGGGCCTCGCGATCCAGTGCCAGCGGACGCGTCGCGCCGGTGCGATCGCGCTCGCCGTGATCTACGCGTGCTTCGCCGCGTTCTGGATCCCGCGGTTGTGGATCGTGCCGCGCATGCTCGGCCACAGCTGGCGGCTCTACGTCGGCCTCGTCACCGGGCCGTGCGTGCAGATCGTGCCGGTCACGGCGGCGCTGATGCTCGTCGGGCTGCGCGTGCAGGTCGCGCGCTACGTCACCGCCTTCTGCACGATCATGTTCGGCGTCGAGCACCTCGCGAACCCGGCCGACGTCGCGACGCTGATCCCGGCGTGGATGCCGCTCGGCGGCAAGTTGTGGGCGATCGTCTCGGGCATCTGCTTCGTGCTCGCCGGCGTCGCGTTCGCGCTCGCGTGGCGCGACGTGCTCGCGGCGCGCCTGCTCGCGGTGATGTATCTCGTGTTCAGCGCGCTCTCGTTGATCCCGCTGGTGATCGCGTCGCCGCGCGATCACACCTCGTGGGGCGGCAATTTCGTGAACCTCGCGATCGTCGGCGCGACACTCGTCTTCGCCGAGCTGCTCACGTCATCCACGCCGCGCCCGCGACGAGCTCGATCGACGGCGTAGGCGCGTGCGGCCCCAGGCCGAGCGTCTTCGCGCCGCGCCGGCGAGCGAGCGCATGCGCGACATGGCCGAACGTGTAGCGCGCGTTGATCTCGCACAGCGGGTGCAGCCCGCCGGCGTGCACGAACGCATCGACGCCGAATGGCCCGCGATAGCCGGCCGCTCGCAGCGCGTCGCTGACTGCGCGCGCGATCTCGCCGAGCTCGGCCGGGCCTTCGCCGACGGCGATGCCGCGAAACGTGCCGCGCGCCGACGTGATCAGCCGGTGCGGCGGCAACAGGCCGGCCTCGGTGTCGCCGCAGATCGCGAAATCGGCGGTGCGGTCGAGCCACGGCTCGACGACGAGCTCGCCGTGCGTCGCGAGCAGGCGCGGCAGCTCCGGCGGGATCTCGCGGCCCGTGCCGAAGCAGCGATCGCGGCCGGCGGTCGTCCACGGCGCTTTCGCGACCCACGGCCCCGGGATCGCGATGTCGTCGGCAGATGCGATCGCGCGCGCGCCGGGGAGCGCGCACCCGAGTCGCTGCGCGAGCGCCAGCGCGAACCGGCGATCGTTGACGTGCTTGGCCTCGGGCTGCGCCCACACGAGATCGGCGTGCGGCGGCGTGCCCGCGCGCATCGTCGCGGCAAATCGCACGCGCGCGGGATCGACCGCCGCGGGAGCCCAAATCTCGACGGGCTCGTCGGGCGGCACGAGAAACGCGAGCAACGCCGCGAACGGGCTGACGCGCTCGGCGACCTTGGCGGGCAGGGCGCCGCCGGCCCAGCGCGCTTCGGCGTCGAGGTTGCCATCGACGACGAACATCACCGAGGCTCGCCGCTCGGCCGCTTCGGAGTGATCGCTTCGAGCTCGGCAATGAACGCGTCGCTGATGCCGGCCTTGCGCCGCGCGTCGCGATCGAGGCGAGCGCCGCGAGCGCGCGCGGGACCGAGCGGCGCCTGGACGTGCGCGAGGTACGTCTGCCACGGATCGCGATCGCCGCCGAGCCGGTTCATCCACACCCAGCCGAAGTGCACGTGACCGATCTCGTCGGCGTGGACGCGATCGAGCGCGTCGGCAGTGGCGTGGTCGCCGCACGCACGCGCGGCCGCCGCGTAGTCACCGGCGAAGTCGAGGTTCGCTTGCTCGAATGTGAGGCACATCGCGCACGCGAACTCGAGCGGGCCGACGAGCGGCTCGAGCTTGTTCCAGAAATGGCCGGTGACCGGATGAGCGCCGAACCGCGTGCCGAGCGCCGCGAGACGATCGCAGTACAAGTCGAAATGGATCTGCTCCTCGGCGAGGATCGCGACGAGCCCGCGCCGGAACGCGGCCGGCGCGTCGGGATACGCGAGCACCGCCCACGCGAACAGCTCGATCGCCTGGAGCTCGTGATTCGCGAGCGCGTGGAGGATCCGCGCGCGCTGCGCCGGATCGCGCATGCCGGCGAGCGGCGGCGTGCGGACCGTGCGCGCCGAGACGATCGCGAGCTCGGCGGGACGGCCGGGCGCGGCGACGCGCAGCGCCGGCTCGCGATCGTCGAGCACGAGCTCGGCGGGCGGCGGCACGAGCTTGGCGGCCAAGCTCTCGCCGAGCACGATGCCGAGCGCGTAGTCGCGAGCCGAGGTCACGCCCGGCAGTGTAGCGGCTGCTAGGGCTGGACGCCGGTCGTGAGGCCGGTCACGGCGACCGGCGTGTGGGCTTCGGTCGTCGAGTTGTTGCCGAGCTCGCCGGCGACGTCGAAGCCCCAGCACTGCAGCCCATCGTTCACGATCGCGCACATGTGGAAGCCACCGGCGCCGATCGCTTGCACGCCGCTGATCTACGCCGACGCGACCGCGACGGGAACCGAGCTGGCGGTCGTCGAGTTGTTACCGAGCTGGCCGAACGCGTTGTCGCCCCAGCACACCGCCGCGCCGGCGGACGTGACGGCGCACGCGAACGCATCGCCGACGGCGATCGACTGCACACCCGTCGTCAAGCTGGTCACCGCGACGGGGACCGCGCTCGCCGTGGTCGAGTTGTTGCCGAGCTGGCCCCGCGCGTTGTCGCCCCAGCACATCGCGCCGCCGTTCACGATGGCGCAGGTGTTCGCGGTCTGAGACGAGAGCGCCGAGACGCCGGTCCCGATCCCACTGACCGCGACCGGTACGAGGCTATTCACCGTCGTGTTGTTACCGATCTGGTCGTCGCTGTTGAGGCCCCAGCACAGAACGCCTGTGGTGGTCGCCGCACACGAGTCGTGATCGGAGCCAGCCACCGCGACGACATTGGCCGTCAGCCCGGTCACCTGCACCGGCACGGAGCTGTGTGCAGAGTGCCAACGAACTCGATAGCCGGGGTAGATCGCCAAAGCGCGTCTACAAGATCGCGGCGCACACCAGGAACGCGATGTAGGCGAGCACGAGCAGGCCGCCTTCGAAGCGCGTGATCCGGCGCGAGCCGCGCATCACGAGCACGCCGAGCAGCGTGATCGCGACGAGCCCGAGCAGGTCGACGAGGTGCATGCGCTCGCCGAGCCGGATCGGCTCGAGGAACGCGGTCACGCCGAGCACGAGGAACACGCTGAGCAGATTCGCGCCGATCACCGAGCTGACCGCGACTGCCGCTTCGCCGCGCGAGGCCGCGACGACCGCGCGGATGAGCTCCGGCAGCGCCGTGCCGAGCGCGATGATCGTGAGCCCGAGCATGCGCTCCGACATGCCGAGCTGCTGCGCGATGCCGCGGCCGCCGTCGACGAGCAGCGTCGCGCCGAGGACGAGCAGCGCGAGCCCGCCGCAGGTCATGATCAGCGACATGATGCGCGACGTCTTGGGCCGGGCGAGCCCGCCGGCGAGCGCGCCCGCGCGCAAGGCCGAGCTGCTCGCGGCCGACGCAGCGTCGGATGCCTGGCTGTCGGGGATGCCCGCGTCGTCGTCGCGGTGAAGCCGCGCGGCGACGGTGATCTCCGCGAGCGTGAACACGACCGCGCAGCCGACGAGGAACATGCCCTCGAATCGCGACAGCACGCCGTTGCGGAACAGGATCGGCACCGCGATCGCCGAGCCGACCAGCACTGGAATCTCGCGCGCGATGATCCGGCCGTCGATCGTCGGCGGCGAGATCAGCGCGGCGAGGCCGAGCACGAGCGCGATGTTGGCGGCGCACGAGCCGATCACGGTGCCGAGCGCGATCGGCGTGTGGCCGGCGAGCGCGGTCTTGGTCGCGACCGCGAGCTCGGGCGCGGCGGTGCCGTACGCGACGACGGTCAGCCCGATGATCAGCGGCGTCACACCGAGCGCGCGCGCGATGCCGGCCGTGCCGCGGATCAACCACTCGGCGCCCCAGTAGAGGATCGCGATGCCGAGGACCAGCGAGCCTACGTCGAGCGCGGGCGTCACGTGCCGGTGCGCGCGAGGTAACGGGCGTCGAGAATCAGCTTGTCGAGCTCGTGGACGTCGCTCGACGAGTACATGCCGCGCAGATGGAGGTTGCCGTCGACGAGCATGAAGTAGCCGCCGTGCGCGATGTTCGGGATGCCGCCGGGCCGGTCGGCTTCGCGCAGCATCGACGTCATGAACGGGCCCTCGACGAGCGTATGGATCGCGTCGGCGGGACCGGTGATGAAGTGCCAGCGCGTCGGGTCCGCGTGGTAGCGCTTGGCGTACTCGGCGAGGCGCGGCGGCGTGTCGTAGGTCGGATCGACCGAGATCGACATCAGCTTGACCGCGTCGCCGAACGTCTTCTCCTGGATCCGGCCCATCTTCATCGTCGTGACCGGGCAGATGGTGTCGCAGCGCGTGAAGATGAAGCTGACGATCGTCGGGTGGCCGCGCAGGCCGGCCTCGGTGAACGGCTGGCCGGTCTCGTCGGTCAGCGTGAACGGCGGGATCACGCCCATGTCCTTGAGCACGTGCGCGCGGTGGCGGCCCAGGATCGGCATGACGACGGCGGGAATCGCGGCCACGATCACGATCGCGAGCATCACGAGCAGGACGCGCTTGCCGCCGAAGCGCCGGACGGGCTTGGTGATCGGGGCTAGGGTCACGACGCGAAACTTGCCAGATCCTCAGACATCGGACCAGTCGTTATCGCGGTCGACGGGGCGGTTCAGCCAGCGCCATGCGGCACGTCGTCGCGCGCCCTCATTTTCTTCACGCGCCAGCAGTACCGCGAGGTTGGCGACCGCCGGCTCGCGCTCGAGCAGGCCCCGGTCTTCGAGCGCGTCGCGGATCAGCTCCGCGAGCGCGGTCGGATCGTTCCCCCAGACCTGGACGTCGATCATGCGCGAGCCATACCACGATCAACTGACGTGCTGCTGGCGCGACGTCAGGTAGAGCTCGCGCAGCTCCGGATCGCGGAGGCGCTGCGCTTTCGCGTCGATTTCCAGCGCCGCCGCTGCAAGCGCCGCGCGCGCAGCATCGGCATTGCCGGCGGCTGCCAGGATGTCGGCGCGCCAGCGATACAGATGCTCGGCGCCGTCGGGTCGCACCGACTCGGCGAGCGCGAGCGCTTCGTCCGCGGCCGCGACCGCCTCGGCGTGACGGCCGAGCTGCGCGAGCGCGAGGCCCTGGAACGTGAGCCCGTAGATCACGCCGACGAGCATCGGCATCTTGCGCGCCCACTCGGTCGCCGATTTGGCCATCTCGAGCGCGGCTTCGGGCGGATCGCCGAGCCGCAGGTGCGCGAGCGCGATGTACTGGAGCGCGCGCACTTCCTGATAGCGCTCGCGGTTCTCGGTCGCGACGGCCAAGCCGCGCTCGAACAGTGCGAGCGCCGCTTTGAGCTCTTTGCGGTGGAGCTTGACCTGGCCGAGCGACACCGCGATGTCGCTGGTCGCCGAGAGATCGCCGGTCTGCTCGGCGACGGCGAGCGCGCGCGTCAAGTAGCTCTCGGCGCGCGGCAGATCGCCGAGATCGGCGTAGCACTGCCCGATGTTGCCGAGCTTGAGCGCGAGCCCGCTGCGCTCGCCGAGCGCTTGATCGATCTTGAGCGCGCTCTTGTAGTGCGCGAGCGCTTCCTCGTACTCGCCGAGCGCGGCGAACACGACGCCCATGTTGCCGAGCGCGCGCGCTTCTTGCCGCGCCATGCCGACCGCGCGGTAGATCACGAGCGCCTCGGCGTAGCTCTCGATCGCGGCCTCGAGCTTGCCGATGTTGCGCAGCGTCGTGCCGCGCTGGTTCAGGATCGTCGCGCGCGCGATCAGCACCGGCGTCGGCGGCCGGCCGCCGTTCGTGCCGGTTTGCGGATCGACGAGGGCCAGCGCCTGCTCGACGAGCTTGAGCGATTCGTCGACGTTGCCGACGAGCCGCGCGATCGCCGCGCGAAGTCGCAGCGCCTCGGCCTCGCCGAGCACGTCGCCGGCATCGCGCGCGTATTGCAGCGCCGGCAGCGCGGCGCGCAACGCGGCCGCCGCCTTGCCGACGTCGATGTAGAACTGCGCGAGCGCGGAGTGCGCGATCGACAGCTTCTGCGGATCGCGCGTGTGCTCGGCCGCCTTGCGGAGCGCGTGGAGCTCGCGCAGCTGCTGCGGCCGCTTCGCGAGTCGCCGCAGGATCTCCTCGCGCAGCCGGTGTGCGCTGAACCGGCGCTCGTGATCGTTCTCGGGCAGGAGCTTGAGCGCGCGGCCGAGCTGGCGGAACGCGTCGGCGTTGCCACCGAGCTCGACGGCGTGGCTCGCGGCGCGCAGGTAGCGCTCGGCCGCCTGCACGTGATCGCCGGCGAGCTCGAGGTGGCGCGCGATCAGCGCGTCGTCCTGGCCCGGGCGATAGCCGGCCGCGCTGCCGATGCGCGCCGCCGCGCCGCGGTGCATCTGCACGCGGACCTCGGGTGGCACCAGGCTGTACGCGATCGTCATCGTCATGTCGTTCTTGAACCGGTACTCGCCGTCCTGCGGCGACAACAGGCCGCGGCGGACCAGCTCGTCGAGCTCGAGCCGCGCCGGCTTGCCGAGCAGCGCGGCGAGCGCCGCCGCCGAGACGTGGCGACCGAGCACGGCGGCGTGGATCAGCGCGTGCTTGTCGCCGGCCGGCAGCGCATCGATGCGCGCGAGGATCAGGTCCTCGATCGTCGTCGGCACCGCGATCGGCGCGTCGCGCTTGACCCAGCGCAAGAGCTCGCTGCCCTCGCCGGCGACGAGCACGCCGCGCTCGATCAGCATGTCGAGCAGCTCCTGGATGAAGAACGCGTTGCCGCCGGCACGCGCGACGATCTGCTCGAGCAGATCCGCGATGTCCTCGCCGGGCACGAACCGCGCGGCGATCAGCTCGCGGCGTGCGGCATCGCCGAGCTCGTCGAGCATCACGACCTCGGTGCCGACGTCCTTTGCGAGCTTCAAGATCCGCGGCTCGGGGCGGCTGGTCATCAGGCCGAACAGCGGGCGCGGCGTCTGGATCTCGAGCAGC
>Ga0268266_10000906_pt1 | contig 38260 bp, 35 predicted proteins | sample KBSS13metaG_FD_190356 | JGI IMG/M metagenome (GOLD analysis project Ga0268266, IMG submission 190356) | Switchgrass rhizosphere microbial communities from Kellogg Biological Station, Michigan, USA - KBS S1-3 metaG (SPAdes) (version 2) | ecosystem: Host-associated > Plants > Roots > Rhizosphere...
GGTTTAATATCAAACAACTCCTGGGCTGACGCACATTTTCCCACGAACAGCAGCACAAGGACTGCCAGTGTAGAGGCAACACGCTCCATAGACCCTCCGATTGCCGAGGAGCGTACCACACCGTCCCTACATTCGGCGCGGTTTGCCTGTGATAGGCTGTGTTGCGTTTTTACCAGTGAGAGTCGCTGATGCGGAGCGCTTTTGCATGAGCTACATTGACGCGAATCTGATTCCGGGCGAAAAGGTGGTTTACCAAACTCGGCTGCACTGGATTGTGATGCTGGGCCACACTCTGTTTGCGTTGTTCATTCTGGGATTGCCGGGCGGTATTCTGCTCTACTACGCTCGCAAGGAACAGTCACAGACATCGGCGCAAAACGAACACCTGATGCTGGGCGGAGCGGGAGTTTTGCTGGTCTCCGCGCTGGTTGTGATCATCGCCGGGCTGGTTCGACGCAATGCCACGGAGATGGCGGTTACGACTCGCCGCGTAGTGATCAAAACTGGCCTGGCCGCGAGGAAAACCATCGAAATGTTGCTCAGCAAAGTCGAAAGCATCGAAGTCAACGAGACTGCGAGCGGAAGGATGCTGGGTTACGGAACCATCGTCGTCATCGGAACGGGAGGAACATCGGAACCATTCCACAAAGTCGCGCACCCGCTGGAATTTCGCAGCCAGGTTCAGCAACAGATCGAGAAGCTTCCACCGCACGGTGGAATCGCACGAGCTGACGACCGCCCAGACTCCGTATAGCTAGCCAGATCCGTTTTTGATTTCGACGATCAACGAGCAGCGTCGGATTGGCGGGGCGGCAACTGGTCGAGAAAGACCACATACGCCGACATCAACCGATAGGTCTGGTAATAATCAGCGAATTTAATTTCGGCCAGCTTGTCCTTCCGAGTGTGCAGGATGCGTTCATCCCAGCTTTTTTGAGTGAGTGAATGCACGGTGATTCGCGGAATCTTCTTTTCAGCAAACTGCTCCGAATCCGAACTGCCCACGCGCTCCACATTCACCGCGCTCAATGGCAGCTCCAACTTCTTGGCAATGTAATTCAGTGCGCCGGTTAGTAATTTGTCTGAGTGACTTTGCCACACCAGAGTTGGACCGAGACCCAGCGTGTCCATGTTCACCATGGCATCGATGGCGGCGACGGCCTCTTTGCTCATCTTCTGAACGTAGAAGTGCGACCCGACTTCGCCTTCTTCTTCCGACGTGAAGCCGATAAAGACATAGGTGTGCTCGCGCTCCGTTCCCCTCACGCTTTGGTACAGCGAGGGCAGCAGTGATGCCCCACTCCAGTTGTCGACAACGCCGTCGCCTTCCGAAACGCGATCGAAGTGGGCACCGACGATGATAGTGCGCTCGCTCTTGCCGGGCAGAACGCAAATCACGTTCGGCTGCTTACTTCCCTTCACCGTTTGCTCGGACAAGTGCTCCGCGTCGCATCCAGCTTCCTGAAACAGCCTCTTTAGGGTTGCCTCGCGCCGCTGATTGTTGCCTTCGTATTGCTCTAATCGCGCTTCGATGACCTGTTCCTTCACCGTGCCGTACTTCAAGGCATCGGGCGCCGGTGGTTCGGCGATAGCAGCCAAAATGGCCATCGGCGCGAGCATTAGCGCTGGGAGTAGCAACAGCCAAATTGTCTTCATTGCCACCTTAAAGTGACCGCCAAGCATGAAACCAAATCGGCGCTCGTGAATCAAAAACAAATAAGGCATATTCTATGTCTGCGCCAGGTTTTACATCCTTTCCACAGCTGGAGTATCCGTTCGGCCACATGGACGACCTTGCCAAAGTCGCCGCATTACCCTTGACGGGAGAAGCTGATCCCGTTCCACAGTCGCTGCTCGTCTCGTTTCCGGAACAAGCCAAAACGCTCGGGCTGCTGTACGACGTCAGCCGAGAGCTGACTTCGATTCTGGATCGCGAGGAACTACTCCAGCGCATCACCGAGCTGGTCAAAAAACTTGTTAATTATGACGTGTTCACGGTGATGCTGTGGAACGAAAAGACGCAATTGCTCGAAGGCGTCTTCGCGAAACACTATGAGGATTCGATACCTTCGCGTTTCCGCGTTACGTTAAACCAAGGCATTACCGGCACAGCCGCAGCTTCTCGCAAGCCCATCCGTATTGACGATGTGCGGCTCGACCCGCGCTATATCGACTGCGAAACTTGTGAACGCGTGCATTCGGAACTTGTCGTTCCTCTGTTGTTGCAGGACCGCCTGATCGGCGTGCTGGATTTGGAAAGTTCGCAGCTTGCTGCTTTCACCGCGCAGCACGAACGCATGCTCGTTGCGCTGGCGCCTTTCATCGCCATTGCGCTGGAAAATTCGCGGCTTTACAGGGACGCGCGGGAAAACGAATTGCGCCTGCAGAACGATCTCGATACCGCGCGAGAGATTCAGCTCCAGTTGCTGCCGCACGGAGCTCGTGAAGTACGCGGACTCGATATTACGGCCGCGTATGTTCCGGCGCGCGAGCTGGGTGGGGATTTTTACGACTTTCTTCCCTACGGCGAAGGCCGGCTGGCGCTTGCGCTCGGCGACGTCTCCGGTAAAGGCACGGCGGCGGCTTTGTATGGCTCGCTCGCCATCGGCATGCTACGCGAGCACGCGGTCGAAAACACTGCGGCTCCGCCCGTGATGCTCTCGATGCTCAACCGGCGCCTCCATGCAGCCCGGCTCGAGGCGCGTTTTATTGCCCTAACCTTTGGCGTGTACGATCCAATGGAACGCACCTTGACGATAGCGAATGCCGGCGGCACGCACCCGCTGCTGCTGCGCGATGGCCAACTTTCCGAAATTCCTGTGGACGGAATACCTCTGGGCCTGTTTCCCGAGGTTGACTATGTCGTTTCCACGGTCCATCTGCGTGTGGGCGACGTAATTATTTTTGCGTCCGATGGAATCCTCGAATCCGAAAATATCGAGGAAGAAGAGTTCGGATTTGATCGGCTGAAAGCGTTGCTGACGTCGTTACCGGCGAATTCTCCGGTGGAAGATATATCCGGCGCCATACTTCGAGCCACCGACGACTTCGCTGGGTTCGGCAATCCTGCGCATGACGATCGCACGCTGCTTGTGGTGCGCGTGACTGCGGAGTCACCGTCCGACCTTCCAAAGATTCCTGTTATCTACTAAGGATTCGCCTTTAGGGAGCGTCAGCCGCGACTGCGGCGGTCGCGTTCACTGGCGGGGCGGTTGCGACCTGCAAGAGGTCCGGATTCTTCAAGAGCGGCAGCCATTTTTCACGCAGCAGAGCAAACTCCGGAAAATTCTTCTTGGACACGGGATCGGATGGAGGCAAACCGAGCCGCTCGAAATTCTTGTACTGCCCTTTCTGCAGAATGCGGAAATCGAGATGCGGACCGGTGGAAAGTCCGGTGCTGCCGACGAGCCCGATCGTTTTGCCGATTTCCACGTGTTCGCCGAGGCGGACAAACATTTTCGATAAGTGCAGATACATCGTTTCGTAGCCATTGGCGTGGGCGATCTGGACCATGTTGCCTTCACCAACCTTGCGCCCTGCAAAGGTAACGCGGCCGCTGCCGATGGTCTGGACGGGAGTCCCGACGGGCGCGCCATAGTCCGTGCCCAGGTGCGCGCGGTAAGTTTTCAGGATGGGATGGAACCGCGCCTTGCTGAAATGCGAAGTGACCGCAGCGCCGAATTTAAGCGGCGAGCGCAGGAAGGCTTTTTGCAGCGACTTGCCGTCTTCGGTGTAGTAGCCGGGCTGGCCCGCCGGATCGTGGTACAAGAGCGCCTGATACTTTTTTCCGGCGTTGTTGTATTCGGCGGCGTAGATTTTTCCATAACTGGCCGTTTGTCCATTCGAATAGCGTCTTTTCTCCAGCAGGATGCAGAAAGTGTCGCCGTGGCGCGGGTCTGTGTAGAAATCCAAATCGTAGCCGAAGATTTGCGCCATGCGCATGGCGAGTTCGGCGGATTCGCCAGTTTCTTCGACGGCATTGAACAGCGAATCGTCGAGCGTTCCACGGACGGCGACAATTTCGGTGCGCGAAGGGATTTCCGTTACCTTCGCGGAAAAGCCTTGAGTTTGCGGCAGGATTTTGAGCATGCGGTCGGCGTCGATGCGGTAAGCAATTTCGCGGAGTTGCCCTTCGACTGAGCGTCCGACGGTCAGCGTGTTCCCCGCGCGAAGTTGGCGAAGATTGAAAGCTTGTTGCGCGGCCGAGGTTGCATCGGCCGCCTCTTGTTGCGTCAGCCCCAACTTCTGCAGCGCAGCGGCGAAATTTTCTCCGGCGCGGACGCGCTGGTCGGTGGGGACTACGATGCTTTGGCGGATGCGTTCGGCGTCAGCATGGGCCAGCTGAATTTGGCGATTTAACTCGGTGGCAGCCTGCACGCGCTGCTGGAAAATGTATGACAGTGTGGCGCCGCCGGACAACAACGCAATCAATACAACTGCGACGAACCATTTGCTCACCGGCCCCCCAGTGCCACTCGCAAGCCCGCACCAGACTAGCGTAGCCGAAGATAGGACCTCAAGGGTTGCAAAGAGGAAGGCGCGGATTGCGTCAACGCTATGACCGAGTTGCTGGGACGACAGGGCGCTGGCGAAAGTTAATGCGCTCAGGCTTTGGGTACGGCGCGGACGAAATCCCTAAGGGCGTTCATGAGTTCGTCCATATCGCGGTCAAGTTGCTTGAAAGCATCGGCCGCGAGCGTCGTATCGGCTTCTTTAGCGAACTGTTCCAAGCGGACCGCGGAGTGGAACGCGGCACCGCTGGTGAAGTTAGAAATAGCGCCTTTCAATCCGTGGGCGAGACGCGCGATTTCCATGGCGTCCTTGCGGCGCAACGCTTCGCGAATCGGAGTCATGAGTTCAGGGCCTTCTATAAAAAAAGCTTCCGCGATTTGCGCGCAGAGATCCTGCGCGCCGCCCATGCGCGCGAGAAATGCCGCTTCGTCGAACGGCGCGGAGCGCTTGGTAACGACGGATTGGGGCGCCTGTGCCGGAGATTCGCCGGCCACACAGCTTTCGATTTGTTGGAAGAGTTCTTCGGCGCGAACAGGTTTCGAAAGGTAGCCGTCCATGCCGGCTTTGAGGCAAATTTCACGGTCGCCCTTGATGGCATGAGCCGTCATAGCGATGATCGGTAAATGGCGCGAAGTACTACGTTCACGCTCGCGAATGAAGGCGGTCGCTTCGAGGCCGGTGAGTTCGGGCATTTGGATGTCCATCAAGCACACGTCGTAATGGTGCGAAGCGATGGCATCGACGGCCTGCTTCCCGTCTCCGACTACACTCACGGAATGCCCACGGCGCTGCAAGAGAAGGACAGCGAGCTTCTGGTTCACAACGTTGTCTTCCGCCAGCAGAATCTGCAGAGACCGTTGCGCGCGCGGAAGCGTCCGCAGCGTCTCAGGCGATTTTTGCCGGGAGGATTTCTGCGTACCGCGCAGCGCGTTGGTGATCGCGTCGAGCAGTTCGGATTGGCCGACGGGCTTGGTGAGGTAAGCGGCTAGACCGAGCTCGCGGCAGCGGCGGGCGTCGGCGGGCTGGCCCGCGGAAGTGAGCATCACCACGGCTGACTCGCGAAACTCCGGCATGTCCACGATGCGCCTGGCCAAAGCGAAGCCGTCCATTTCGGGCATGTGTGCGTCGATCAAAATGAGCGGGAAGGCGGTGGGCGAGCCTTGTACAGCGTCGAGCGCTACCAAGGCGGACTTGCCGGACTCAGCGAGAGTCGGCCGCATGCCCCAATTGAGGAGCATTTCGAAAAGTATACGTCGATTCGTGTCGTTATCGTCCACGACAAGGACGGGCAGATTGTTCCAACTCACGTCGACCGGAGGTTCAGAGTGCTTGGCGTCCTGGTCCACGATCTGGAACGATGAAGTGAAGTGGAACGTACTTCCTTTTCCGACTTCGCTCTCGACCCAGATCTTTCCGCCCATCATATTGACGAGGCGGTTCGAAATCGTGAGACCGAGGCCGGTGCCGCCATACTTGCGGCTCATGGAGCCGTCGGCCTGGGTAAAGGATTCAAAAATCGAAGATTGCTTTTCTTTCGGGATGCCGACGCCTGTATCGCGAATGGAGAAGTGCAAGCAAAGATGTTCATCGGAAACAGATTCGATGGCGACGTTAACGATGATTTCGCCCTGTTCGGTGAACTTGAGGGCGTTGCCGACCAGATTTAGCACGACTTGACGCAGGCGAACCGGATCGCCAAACAGATTCTCCGGGACGTTGGTTTCCAGGTGGCACGCAAGTTCCAGTCGCTTTTGAGCGGCACGGACGCTCAAAGACTTGACCGAATCCTGAAGGATTTCACGAAGCTTGAAAGGAACGGGATCGAGGTCAAGTTTGCCGGCTTCGATTTTGGAGAAATCGAGAATGTCGTTGATAACCTGAAGCAAGGAGTCGGACGAGCTCTTGACCATGTTGAGGTACTCGGTCTGCTCGGAGTTCAGATCGGTAGTCATCAGAATTTCGGTCATGCCCATGATGCCGTTCATGGGCGTGCGTATTTCGTGACTCATGTTCGCGAGAAATTCGCTTTTGGCGCGGCTCGCCGCTTCGGCAGCGGAGCGTGTGGCTTCGAGTTCGGCCTGCTTGGTGGCGCTTTCTTTCATTTCTCTCGTGGTGACAAGGCACGATTGAATCAGAAATACGTTTTCAAAGAGAACCCAGGCCGCATGTTCGACCCAGCGCCACTGGCTCGGTGCGAGAACACCGAACACGGACTGAGGCCAGAAAAATCCGCGAAGGAAGTGATCTACGGCGACAACGATGGTGGCCGGAATGAAGACGCGCCAATCGCGATAGAAAGCCAGGAACGCCAGAGAGCCAAACACATGAAAGTGAGTTTCAATCCTGCCACCGGTAAGGTGGATGAGCAGCGCGGACATCAACATCTGCGAGACGGCGATGGTGAAGCGCGTCACCTCCGCGCCCGGCCGAACCAGCGCGAGCATGACAGGAAAAATCGTAATGGCGCCACCGAGTGCAATCGCGGCCCACACGTGAATGTGGACGTGGCTCGTGGACCCTTCCCACGCGCGCGGCGAAATAATCAGGGCGGCGACGATTCCGGCAATCCACTGAAAGCACATGAGACCGGCGAAGAGCCGGTCCACGCGGCGGTAGTTAGCCTGACGAGCTGCCTGAAACAACGAATCGGCGCGATCTTGCTGGGCCATTGCGGGATTTGCCTGAGAGAGTGCGTAGGCCGACATGACTATCTCCTGTCCATTTCAGTAGCGCGCTCAGGGTCATGCAGCGAGCAGCCGTAAACCGAAGTTGTTTGAACTTGTGCCGAGCCGGTAGAAACCAACGAAACAATGGCGGTGCGGCCGGGATTGTCGCCAGCGTGGCCGCGAAAAGGAACGATGCCACCGCTGAAGAGAAGTTTGCCGTCTGCGGCGAACAGCATGGTTTGGCCGGACGCGACGGCGCCGAAGCGAGATGCCTCGACGGAATCCAAGTCGCTGAATACGGAAACGCCCGGATTGCGCGCGGCACTCTGCCAAAGGTCGGTTTTTTCCCATGCTTCGGAAAAACCGTGCGGATGGACGAAAACAACGTCCGCAGTCGCGCGACCATGAAGCCGCGCCATGATGATTGCGAGTTCCTCAATCGTGGCGCGCGTGCACGGACAATGAGGATGAGCGACCATCACGATCGTGGGCAGACCGGCGGAGCGAGGAAGCGTCGATTGCGCAGGCCATTGCTTTGGGGCATTTGCGGGAGGGGCGGCGGCGAAATCGTAATTGAGTAACGCGCGCTGGCCGTATGCAACAGCGGCTAACCACACACCGGCGATAGCGGCGATATGCCAGGGACGCAAGCGTGTTCGCAATGTCTGAAAATCAGGCATGGAATGCGGTTCAGTCAGCGAGGTATTGATTCAGAACGTCAAGGAGTTCGGTTTCGACGAGCGGCTTTTTGAGGTAGGCGTTGCAGCCGCTATCGAAACCCGCTTCGACAGAACCGTCATCCACGCGGAAGGTGAGCAGCACAATCGGCAAGCCTGCGGTGGCCTGTTCCTTCCGCAGACGCCGGCAAACCTCAAGACCGTCCATTCCCGGCATCATGACGTCCATCAGGACGAGGTCGGGATGTTCGCTTCCGGCTAACTTAAGCGCTTCAGGTCCATTCGCGGCGCAGACAACATCGTGGCCGGTGCGACGTGAAATGATGGTGCGGTTGGTCATCCGCGTGGTGATGGAATCATCGACCAGGAGAATCTTTTTCGGCATCGGGACCTCAGTACTGTTCGGGGTCCCACGACGATATGGACGCCCAGGGTAAATTCGTCGTTCTCAAGCCAAAACAAAGAAGCAAATTGCGAAGGGCTCCGCCCAGAACCGTTCGCGAAACTCATCCAGTAACCGAAAAGCATGCACGTTCACTGCCTACAAGGAGAAAAAAGGGACAGGGTTTCCAGGAGCTGAAATCCAGATATCGTTCGTTTAATGAAGCACTTGCGGCCTGCTTCTTGATGAGGAAGAAATCTCGGGGCGTGTGGGGCGTCTCAAAGTACAGGTTCGAGCGGTGATACGAGTCACACAATGAGTCGCTGAAATCTCAACCGAAGAATCAAAATCAAATTGAGACACTACGAGCGGAGCTATACGACGTGAGTAGGATCCTGAATCGGTAAGAAAAATTCGTTAGTTGCCGGAGGTGATGCCCGAGGCCGTGCGGCGCGCGGTAACGGTCGCGAAATAGTTCTGCTCGCGCAAGCGGCGGTAGATACGGCCCGCTACGCCAGCCGCTAGCGGGCCTTTGATGCGGGAGCTGTTGCCGCGAATCAAAACGGCGAGCGCGATTTTCGGATGAGCTTCATCGGCATAGGTCAAGAACCAGCCGACGTGAGAAATCTGATCGGAGCAGGTGCCGGTCTTTCCGGCGGGCATTTCGTCGCCGCCCGCATCGTAGCTGCGCTTGCCGGTGCCATAAAGAACCGCAGCCAGCATGCCTTCGCGAAGTTCGGGAAGAAGCGGAGCGATGTTGAGTTCACGCTTCACGCGCGGAACAAACGCTGAGGCATCAGCGCCAGCTTCCGGATACTGCAGATAGTAGAGCGTGCCGCCGTTGGCGAACGCGGCTGCAAGAGACGCCATCTGGAATGGCGTGATCTGAATGCCTTCGCCAAAGCTGGACATACGGCTTACCCCGCCCTTGGCTGGCGGCGCCATCGGAAACGAACCGGGATGCTCGTCGGCGAGATTGTAGCCTGCGAGTTCACCCAGGCCGAGCAGGCGGCCGTACTTGGAAACGGTGTCAAACCCCATGCGGCGGCCGAGCTCTTCGAAAAATTCGTTGTTGGAGTGGGCCATCGCGTCGGTCAGGTTCATGTATTTGCGGCGGCCGACTTTGAGCATGGTGTCGCGGGTGATGACGCTTTCTTCAAGCGCAGCAAGAGCGATCGTTGGCTTGATGGTGGAGCAAGGAATCGCGCCGTCGGAGTAAGCAAGCTTTTGATTGACGACGGTAAGAATGCGGCCGGTGTTGGGATCGACCGCGACTACGGAACCGTTGTAGCGGCCAAGAGCTTCGATAGCAGCTGCGCGAACGATGGGATCATCGTTGGTGGCGATGTCGCCGATCGTCGGGTCAACGCCCTTTTCCGGGCGAACGTAGCGATGGCGCGTGCGCGACGTGCGCGTTGGTTTTGCGCCAGGTTTCGCTGCAGCGGCGGGAGCGGCTTCCGTGGGAAGCGGGCATCCTGTACACGCGGCCAGGAACAGAGTGAGTGCAATTTTTCCGAGCCGGGTATTTTGAGTCATGTGCCGCGAGTTCCCTTTACCAAAATCTTTGTGCTGACCAACTACGTTCGATTACATCCACAACGTCGAAGGCTTGCAGATGCACCCGTGCGGCCAAACGAAGGCGGCACAAAACATGGGACTTAGGTGCCACGCTGGGAAAGCTGCCGTTTCTGAATGGAACACAGCTTCTCAGTGTGAGACGTAGTTTACGGAAATTTGGTTTGTCGACGCAATAGCGAAAGCGGGCTAGTACGAAATATGTGCTTTGTTTTCATACTGCACCGAGGAACGGGCCGGGCGTTGTCCGACCGTCCAGGACAGATCTTTATTGAACTGCTACTTCCCGTGGAACGAACACGATGCGCTTGACCTGGTTTCTGTCGAATTTCTGAAGATTGCCACCCACCTTCACGACGACATCAGTTGCGGAAACCGATTCTACGTCGCCACTCAAGACAGAGCCGTCGCGGAGCTCGACAGTATCGTGAGCGGAGACGCCAAGCTCATAACTCACGCTGCCGCCCGACACGTCATCAGGAGAAACTTCCAGCGGGAAGTGACCCGTATTAAAACCCTGCTTGGAGAATTCCAGCATGTGTTTTCCGGGATTAACCTGAATTACTTTAGGCGTGACGCCGGCCTCCTCGCCATCGACTTTAACCGTCGCCCCTTGCGGAACGGAATTTACGGTTACCGAAATGGCCTTCGCAGGCATATAGGAACGAAGTTCCGTCGGTAGCGCTCTCGGGGCAATTGTCATCGAAACCGGAACACCGGTCGATTCAGCAATGACCGGAAATTTGACCACCTCGCCAGGCGCGACATTGCTGACCGAAATCCAGGCCTCGCCGATCCGAATTTTGCTTTTGTCGAACAAGTACAAAGAGAAGCTCGCATCGGAAATCTTTTTATTCCAAAGATTCTCCGCGGTGGTTTCGCTGGTATAGCTATGCTGTTTTCCTACCGAACCCGACTCCTTGAACCGGGCGAAGCTGAAACGCAAAACGGGCTGACCAGACTCAGGCCACAACATAACTTGTGGAGGAGGATCCTTGGCGGTCGATATAGCCACAGCAAGGAACAAGAGCAGTGAAATGGTTGAAAGTACTGGGCGCAACGTCAACTGTTCACCTCCGCGTTATTATGCCTAATTATAAAGAAATCGTGGGAGGGTCGGTTTAAGAAAAGAAGGTTTGTCGAAGCGCGCAAGAAGCAAGCCAATGTGGAGTAGTTTTTTTCGTTCCTGGACCAGCACAAGAACAGCGCCTGGCCAACAGGATTGTAAGATGGACTAGGCAGGTTGAGGAGGCAAAGGACTCGCTTATGGCTCCGCTGAAGATTCGTAACGCCGAACCTTCGGATACGAGCACGTTGGTTCGCCATCGGCGGATGATGTGGTGGGACATGGGCCGGCGGGATGAAGAAGCCCTGCGCCTGATGGAAGCTGGGGCGAGCGAATACTTTTCTGCTGCCGTTGCCGACGGCACCTACGTAGGCTTTTTGGTGGAGGACGGCTCAGGAACCGTGATTGGCGGAGGCGGAATCGTGGTCAGCCCGTGGCCGGGTATTCTTGGCCAGCGGCAGCCACGGCGGGCGATGATTCTGAATATGTATGTGGAGCGCGAGCATCGCCGTCAGGGTATTGCGCGCGCACTGATGGAACGGATGATCGCTTGGTGCAAAGAGAATGGTTTCGCCAGCGTAGGACTGCATGCAAGTGAGGAAGGCCGCCCGCTATATGAAAAGCTAGGCTTCGGACCGACGGAAGAGATGCGGCTCGATCTGAAATAACCTGGAATTCGGTTGGTGAACTGCTCCGCTAGATACCACGGATGCCGAGGCTCAACGAAGAAATGGACCTGGAACGCGCCTACCGTGTGTTAGGCGTCACCGCCACTGCATCCGCTCATGCCATCAAGCAAGCCCATCGAAAGTTGGTGAGGCGGTGGCACCCGGATCTCTATCAAACCGGAACGGTCGAGCATTCTGAAGCCACGCAGATGACTCGGCTCATCAACGAAGCGTATTCGGCGATTAGCTACGCACCGCTGCGTTATCGATCAGGCTTTTCCACGGCGACGAGTCATTCCGCTGAGTCGCAGCAAGGCAGTTCGACGATGCGAACGGAAACTGCGTCGGATAGCCCCCTCCCGCGACTGGACAAACTTGAATTCTGGGTGCGATTTATTTGCGGAGCGTTATTCGGCCTTTTTGTCGCGGCCGACGTTGCAATTTCGACCATGTCGGACTTTACGAAGTCGTCGGTGTCGCTCGGGCTGATCTGCTGTGCGCTAGCAGCGGCAGCCTTCGGATTGCTGTCGGCAAGATACGGAGACAGATTCTGGCATTGGATCTTTCAAGGCTGGCTCCGCTGGATCTTTTAAGCCAACAAAAAGGGCGCAAAAATCGCGCCCTCTTCGAATCAAGGAAAGGCTACTTGCTGGCGGATTGTGCTGGCGCGTCTTTGTCCTCGCGCGGCGTCATCGAAACGACGATGTATTCGTGCTCTTTGTCGTTGACTTCAGGCACGCGCATGATCAGCTTGTCCTTGTTGATACGGAATTGAGCTACTTCGCCGATCGGCAGCAGGACAGGATGCTTATCGTCTTTCGGGCGAATGCGATAGATGACGTGATCGGCCTGAAGAATGTATTCCTGGCAGAGAAGTTCCTGCGTTTGCTTGTGCTGGCCGTCGGTTCCAAAGATTTCGCCTGCGACGGTCTTTGCGCCCTTTTCCGATGTACCGCAGGACGACGAGTCCATGCGCAACAGCTTGCCCTTCTGATAGTCGTGTTCCTTCGCCGAGCAGATACCTACGCTTGCAAAAAGCAGCCCCACAGCCAGAATGCGAATTTTCATGTTCGTTGATCCTTTCCCCTTTGCAGAAAGTGTAGGAAAGGGCGGGAGGTTGCGCGAATAGTACGAAAGTTCCGCTTTGCTCAAAATCGAATAGGTAAGTTGCTGTAGGTCAGGAACGCTTTGGCGTGCGCAGGTACGCCAAAAGAAATAGGACGCAGAGGAGCGAATCGGTCGCCACGAAAACCAGGTCGTTGGGATTGGTGCGCTTCTGCACGACGAGAATCGCGGTCGGAACGATATAGACGAGCTTTTCGAAAATACCGGCAATCATCAGCGGGCGAAAGCGGACCGGGTCACTGGCGATAATCAGGAAGGCGATCTGCCAGACCAGTGCCACGCCGACAAAACCGTAGTAAAAACCCGGATGCGTGATCGGCGGTGGATCCTTTTTTCCAATCATATCGAAAATGAAATAAAGCGGTGTAATGACGAGCAAGCCCCAGATGCCGGCGATGCGGAAAACAATTTTTGCGAATTTCATGGCGTAGATTCTAGCGCGACGGGCCTATCGCGTCACAAAAACGAGTATCCTTGCCACAACTCGACGGTTATACTCGCCGACTCGTTCTATTCGGAGCCGCAACCCATGTCTCTTTACAGACGCTTTTCAGCCGCGTGTTTGCCATGCGCGATATTGGTCGCGATTTTTGGTTCAACGGTCTTCGCAGAAACGCCGCCCAGCGCGGCAAAATTCCAGGTTTCGTTTGCGAAGGAACGAAGCGCACAGCCGCTCGACGGCCGCATTCTGCTGCTTCTCTCCACCGACGGAAGCGCCGAACCGCGCACACAGAGCAGCATCTCCTACAAAACGCAGATGGTATTTGGACTTGACGTCGACCAGCTTGAGCCGGGCAAAGCCGCAACGATCGACGATTCGGCGTTTGGCTACCCGATTCGCTATCTGCGCGACGTTCCGCCCGGTGAATATTTCGTCCAGGCGGTGTTGAATCGCTACGAAACGTTTCACCGCAGCGACGGCCACACGATCAAGCTCCACATGGACCAAGGCGAAGGCCAGCACTGGAACATTTCGCCCGGCAATCTCTTCAGTAAACCGCAGAAAATCACGCTAGGCGCGAATACGCAGCCGATCGCGATTGTGATGGACCAGGAAATTCCGCCGATTGAGCCGCCGAAAGACACGAAATACATCCGGCACATGAAGATTCAGAGCCAGTTGCTGACCAAATTCTGGGGACGCCCGATGTACCTGAGCGCCAACGTGCTGGTTCCAGAAGGATTCGACGAACATCCCAGCGCGCGCTTTCCGCTGGCCATTTTCGAAGATCACTTCAATCACGATTTCGAAGGTTTCCGCACCGAGCCGCCCGATCCGAACCTGAAGCCCGACTACAGCGAACGCTTTCACATCTCCGGTTACAACCGCATCCAGCAGGAAGAGGCTTACAAGCTGTATCAACAGTGGAAGGCACCGAATTTTCCGCGCTATCTCGTCGCGCAAATCGATCACGCAAATCCTTACTACGACGATTCCTATGCTGTGGACTCTGCGAACCTCGGGCCGTACGGCGCCGCGATCGAAACAGAGCTGATTCCCGCGCTCGAAAAACAGTTCCGGGCAATCGGTGCAGGATGGGCGCGTTTTGTCTGGGGCGGCTCGACCGGCGGATGGGAATCCATGGCCGTTCAGGTCTTTTATCCCGAGCATTACAACGGCGCGTTCATCGCCTGCCCCGACCCGATCGATTTTCGCGCGTACACCAACATCAATTTGTACCAGGACAAAAATGCCTTCTACTGGAAAGGCCCGGCGATGCAGCTGGCGCAGCCGGCCTATCGCGACTACCAGGGCCACGTCCTTGCGACAACGCAAAGTACGAATCAATACGAACTGGCGCTCGGCTCACATGCACGCTCCGGCGAACAATTCGATATCTGGCAAGCGGTGTATGGCCCCGTTGGTAAAGATGGCTATCCTCAGCCGATTTTTGACAAAGAGACCGGCGAGATCGACCACAAGGTCGCGGAATACTGGAAGGATCACTACGACCTCAGCGCGATCCTGCAACGCGACTGGACCACGCTCGGCCCGAAGCTGCGCGGCAAGCTGCACATCTACGTCGGAAGCGCCGACAACTACATGCTGAACAATGCCGTGTATCTGATGGAGGATTTCCTGAAGACCACGACAAATCCTCCTTACGAAGGCGAAGTGAAATACGGCGATCGCGCGGAGCATTGCTGGAACGGCGATCCCAATCAGCCGAATTACCTCTCGCGGCTTCACTACAACACGATGTACCTGCCCAAGATGCTCGAACGGATGGAAAAGACGGCGCCACCGGGGGCCGACCTGACGTCTTGGCGTTACTAAGGCCATTGGCAGAACCTTCGCGCAAGACTGGCCGGCCCCGAGTGGGTATTGAGCGGGGGTAAATCGTTTATTGGACGAAGGACACTGCTGCGCTCTCAGCCTGAAAAGCTGAATTCAGCGTCAGAGCTTGCGAATGCGATTTCGTATCCGCTTGCGCGAGTTGTTTCTCGTCAAGCTGCGGCTTCAGCGCCTGCAAGTACTCGTCGCCGCGGTGATCGCCCGCTTTCGAAGCGGCAAGAATCCACAAATAGGCCGTGGCCGGATCTTTCGCCGTGCCAAGACCGTGCATCAGCAGGAAGCCGAGCTTGATTTGCGCGGCGGTATAGCCTTGCTGCGCGGACTTCTCGAACCAAAAGAACGCGTCGCTGTAGCTCTGCTTAACACCAAGTCCGCGCAGGTAAAGATCGGCAAGGTCGTTTTGTCCGAGCGGGTTGCCCTGCTGGGCAGAGAGACGATACAAACGAGCCGCGGCGGAATAATCCTGGACAATGCCGAGGCCACCGTCGTAAAGGTAGCCGAGATTGGCTTGCGCTCCGGCGTCGCCGGCATCAGACGCAAGCTGGAGATACTTGAACGCTTCAGCGTAATCGCGCCGCACGCCCCAGCCGTTCATATAGAGGATGCCGAGGTTGGCGTAGGCGCGTGGATGGCCCTGCTTGGCCGCGGCGTTCAGCCAGTTCAGCGCGGCGCCGTAGTTCTGCGGAGTGCCCCAACCGTTGATATAGGTCACCGCAAGATTGACCTGCGCGGGCGCATAGCCTCGACGCGCGGCCCTTTCGAACCAGGACCGTGCTTCACGGATGTCCCGGGCATTCGCTACCCGCAACGCGGAAACCAAGCCGAGCTGGTTCTGCGCGTAGACTTCGCCGGAGCGAGCGGCCAACTTCATCGTGGCGATGTTGCACGGAACCTCTCGCAGGGACTTGTCGCGAGCATCGGCCTCGAAGCAAGAGGTGGACGCCGCCTTGGGCTGGTTGTCGGCCAGAGTGCGGTTAACAGGAGCGAGAAGCCCTACGCCAATGCAGAGTGCAATTCGAATCAGATTGCCGTTTTCGTGAACCATGGAAACCCCTTTCGGGCTGCACCGTATGCAACATGTAAAACTCGACCTGCCGGCACAGCATTTATGGGCCTGAGATTGAAACCGGGTCCGAATTACCTCAATGCAGAGCGGGTTCGAAACGGGTAACGAATGAATACAACGATGCTCATCGTCCATGCGACTGAAAACAATGGTTTTACACAGGAATCGAAGCCGCGAAAAAGTTGCCGTTACAAGTTTGAATGGTAGAATCGGCTCGGCAAATTACCGCAAATGACCTCATCAAACAGCCATCGCGTGCGATTCGGTCCGTTCGAAGCGGATCTGGACACCCATGAGCTGTGGAAAAACGGTTTGCGCGTAAAGCTCGGCGGCCAGCCGTTTGAGATTCTCGCAATCCTGCTGCGAAGGCCCGGGCAGATGGTGTCCCGCGAGGAACTGCAAAAAGAACTTTGGGCGGCGGACACTTTCGTCGACTTCAACCACGGGTTGAACGCTGCGGTGAACAAACTGCGGGAGACGCTGGCCGATTCGGCCGAGGAACCCAAGTACGTCGAGACGCTCCCACGCCGGGGTTACCGGTTTGTAGGAAAGGTTGAGATAGCCGGCCCGGCGGTCGCGCTCGCCGACTCTCCTGCCCCTCTTGTGGAGACCAACATCACTGCGCATGCTCCTCCACCACCACCCCCAGTCGGTCTCGACCTCGGGTCAGGCGAGCCCGCGCGAGTGAAGACAACTTCCCTAGGCGGTTTTAGGCGATGGCTTTCGAACCGGCTCGTTCGAGTAGCGATCATCGGCGGCGCCGTTGCAACGCTCGTGTATTGGCTTGTCCTTCCGAAGTTGCCGGAAATACGCGAACACATAAGGAAGGAAGTCCACGAAGACCGAAGCGGCGATCCCGGGCGAGTTTCAACGCTCGTGCCCGACCCGGCCAGCGACCCCGCAATTTCTCCCGACGGAAAACTCGTGGCATTCCGGCGCAACAGCTATGCGCCCGGTGGCGCGGGAATTTTTGTGACCAGCAGCGAAGGCAAGGGCGTGATGCAATTGACTCAGCATCCAGGGGATTGCTGTCCCGCGTGGTCGCCCGACGGACAGAACCTTGCCTTTACACGCATCGCCGCCGACGAATACGCAATTTATATCGTGAGCGCGAAAGGCGGAACCCAGAAGAAAGTCTCGCGGCCAGATCCGCGCAGAAAGCGCGGTGAACTAGCCTGGACGCCCGATGGAAAATTCATCGCCTTTTCGGGCGATTCTCCTCGCGGCGGTTCTCAAATCTTCCTCTTGTCGGTGGAAGATTCCTCGGCAGAGCCCATAACTGAACCGCAAGGCCAGGACCGCGATTGGGGTCCGGCGTTCTCACCTGATGGCACGCAAATGGCCTTTGTGCGCGGAAACGGCGCGGGATTTCCAGAAGAAGTTTACGTGATGGCGCTCAACGGTGGGCCGGCACGCCAGCTGACGAACGAACGCGCTGCGATCATGGGTCCGCCGACGTGGTCGCAAGATGGAACGAACGTCATTTTCTCATCGACCAAAGAGGGCGACCCCGCGTTGTGGGCCATTCCGGCAAGCGGAGGCGCTGCCACCCGGATGGTAGGGACCGGCAGCGCCACGTGGCATCCGGTTATCGCGAAACACAGTGGACAAATGGCGGCGCAGAAGATTTCGCGCTCGTCGGGAGTCTACTGCCTGCCTGTCGATGGCGAACCAGGCAAAAACACACCGTTTGTGGTCACCTCTACGAACGGAAGAAACGAAGGTCCGCAACCTTCGCCGGATGGACGACGGCTCGTCTTTATGTCGGATCGGTCAGGCTACGTGGAGATTTGGGTCAGCAATCGCGACGGATCTTCTCCCGCCCAACTGACGAATCTTCACGGATCCGGAACACCGCGTTGGTCGCCTGATGGTCTGTGGATCGCGTTTGACAGCACGACTCACGACTTCAGCGGTGGGACTGGCGTGTCTTCCGTTTGGGTCGTTTCGTCCATGGGCGGAGTACCGCGCGCCTTGGTCAAAGATGAATTCGAGAACTCCGTTCCCAGCTGGTCGCACGACGGCAAGTGGGTCTATTTCGGTTCGAACCGCTCCGGAAAAGATCAAGTTTGGAAAGTGCCCGCCGAAGGCGGAACGCCGGTGCAAGTCACGCGCGACGGCGGATTCGCCGCGCTCGAATCAGTCGACGGAGGAACGGTGTATTTCGCAAAGACCCGCTACGACAATCCGGAGCTTTGGCGGATGCCGGTTGCTGGCGGACTGGAAACGTTGGTTTCCGGAACCCTGCACCCGCGCTCCTGGGCTGCGTGGAGTCCGACGAGCCGCGGCATCTTCTTCTCGTCGCCAGAGGGCCCGAACGGCGGCTCTTCCATCGATTTCTACGATTTCCAGACGCGGCTAGTCCATCAGGTCAGTTTGCTGGACCGCAGCCCGTTTTGGCTGTCCGCATCAGCGGACGGGAAACAGGTGTTCTTCAATCAGGCTGAGCGCGACGAGAGCAGCATTGTGCTGGTGAAGGCGCAATAAAACGTCGCGTGCTCAGTCGATGCCATGAATGCGCAAACTCACGAGCTTATCAATCGTTAAGTCCTTCATGCCGCGCGACTGCATGTCCCGAATGAATTCTGGCGAAACGCCGTGAATGCGCATCGCGACCAACTGGTCGGGCTCGGGGTGTTTATAGCCGAGACTCGCTAGTTTTTCGATAAACTCTGGCGACACTCCGTGAATACGAAATGCAATCAGTTTCTGCAAATCTATGTTCTCGTAGCCGTCGGTTTTTAGCTGCTGCATGTATTCGGGCGAAACACCGTGGATGCGCATCGCCACCAGCGTGTCCTCATCAGGTTTATAGCCGGACTTTTGCAGGTACGCGACCATTTCCGGCGAGACTCCGTGAATGCGAAACGCAACGAGCTTGTCGGCATCCGTTGCGGGCAATCCGGACTTGCGCAGCTCATCGATAAAATTCTGCGTCACGTTGAAGATGCGGAACGCAATCAGCTTGTCCGCGTCCAAGCCTTTCAGATTGCGCGACTTCATCTCCTTCGCAAAGTCGAGCGACACATCGAAAATCGCCATCGAGAACTGCTTTTCGTCGTCAATCCCGCTGAAGCCGAGGTTGCTCATCTTGGAGACGTACTGCGGATCGGCCGCGAAGTGAAAAACGCCGGCGCCTTCGCCATTGTCCAGAAAGCCTTCGCAGTCAAATTTCCCGGCATCCCGAGCGATCACAAACTTAACGTCTTGCTTGCCGGACTTGGAAAAGTCGACACCTTTGAAATCGCTCGCCGGCCAGTCGGATTGGTGATTCGAGTTGTTGTGCTTGTCGTGGTAAATGAGCCCGAAAGAAACCTTGCCGGACTCGTCGGAGCGCGCGATGGTCCAGCTGCCTTTGCGCGTGTCCGCGGCGCGAGCGATTAAGCCGAGCACCAGCGTGCAGGCGATCAGTATGTAGGCTACTAATGCGTGACGGCGATTCATGGTGGCGATGTCCTCCATAAGGAAACCTCAAAAGCAAACTTCTGAACTTCTTCGCTTCCCTGGGCACACGGAGAGCGGGCGCGTCGGAATCGGGTTGCAGGGTTTGTACCTACAAACCCTGCGCTAAGAAGCCCAACGCGACAACCCACCGAAGATCGAGTTTCGATTACTCCAGAACGCCAGCGTGTTTCAGCTGGATCAGCTTATCCAAATCGAGATTCTTGAAGCCGTGGCTCTTCGCCAGTTCAATGAACTGCGGCGTGATACCTTGCACCTTCGCCCCGACAACTTCATCCACATCGGGCTTGAAGCCGGCGGCTTGTAATCCCTTGATGTAGTCCGCGGTCACTCCCTGCACTTTGAGCGCGACCCACTCGTCCTTGTCGGGATTGATTCCCGTGGCGCGAATGCTGCGCACGTAATCGGCGTTAATTCCCTGCACTTTCATGCCGATTAGGTCGTCCGAATCGGGCTTGATGCCGAGGTCATTCAGCGCCTTCACATATTCCGGCCCGATGCCTTGCACTTTCATCCCGATAATTTGATCGGCGTCGGCGTTAAAGCCCAGTTTCCGCATCTGGTCGACGTATTCGGGGGTAATTCCCTGCACTTTCATGCCGACGAGCTGATCAGCGTCGGGGTTGAATCCTAGCTTCCGCATCTGATCAACATATTCAGGCGTAATCCCCTGGACCTTCATTCCGATAAGCTGATCCGCGTCAGGCTGGAAACCCAGCTTACGCATCTGGTCCACGTATTCAGGCGTGATGCCCTGCACTTTCATGCCAATGAGCTGGTCTGCATCGGAGTTGAAGCCCATTTTGTGAATCTGCTCGACGTATTCGGGCGTGATGCCTTGCACTTTCATGCTGATCAGCGAATCGACGTCGCTGTCGAGCTTCATGGCGCGAACCTGGTGGATGTATTCGGGCGTAATTCCCTGTACTTTCATCGAGACCAGCTCTTCGATGGAAGGCTTCAGCCCTTCCGCGCGAATTTCGTGGATGTATTGCGACGTGATGCCCTGCACCTTCATGGCGATCAGGTCATCGGCGGAGAGGTTGTCAAACCCTTCCGCCTTCATGCTGTCAATGTAGGACTGCTTGGGTGACGGCGGTTGCTCAGGTTGCGCGCCTTGCGCCGGAGCAGCTTTCTGCGCGGGCTTGGCTTGCGGCTCAGCGCGCGGCGCCGTGATAGTAATGACGGGCTCGCCACCCGAGACCTCAAGCGCGGGCTTCTGCAACGAAAAAAGTGAATGTGCGGAAACTGGCCGAACGATCCCAAACAGAGCATTGGCGGCCATCATTGCGGTGACAACACAGAGAAGCCCAAAAGCAACGCCGGCATTGCGCAGGCCGCTTCCCTTTTCACCGAGACCGAGAAGCCTAGCCACACGCGAGGCCAGCGGGCCGCGATTCGCAGCCATCGCGAGCGAGGGAGCAACGCGCCACTCTTCCATCAAAGCAAGTGCGCGGGCATATTCCGCAGGATTTCCGCAAACGGACAAAGCCACGTCGTCGCAGCAGTTTTCGCGCTCAGCGCGAATTCGCTTGTTTAACCACCACACTCCCGGGTGATAGAAAAGCAGCGTTTCAACGGCGACCTGGAACACATTCACAAAAGCATCGAAGCGGCGAATGTGGGCTAGTTCATGCGCGATTACTGCGCGGAGCTGCGCTTCCGTAAGGCCGGTGAGAGCCGACACGGGAAGAAAAACGACCGGACGGAACCAACCGAGGACTGCCGGCGCGTCTAGATGAAGGGACTCACAATAGCGCACGGCGCGCGTGATACCGAGGCGCTGATGCAAATCGCGACAAAGGCCGAGGAGTCCGGCGGTGACGGGATGAGAATCGCGACGGCGCAGACGAGCCACGACAAAAAATCCTCCCGCAGTGCGCAGGCTGAAGAGCAGCACACCCGCAAACCAAACCGTGACGAGCCAGTTCATCGCGCTGACATTGACTGGAACCGAAGGCTCAGCAGGTGGAACCGAGGCGGTGTGGTGTGCCGCCAGTTTCGCAGCGCTCCCGGCAACGACGAATGAAAGATCCGGAGCGCCTGTCGGCGCGGAAGAACTGTTGAGTACAAAGAACGTGATCACCGGTGCGGCAAGCATCAAGGCCAGCGCCGCGACTCCGATGGCGTAGCGAGCGGAAGCCTTACGCGCGAACGCAATCGCTGCGGCAGCCAATGCCGCAATCGCCGCTCCCTGCCAAACGAAATGCGAAAGGGCCAGACCGAGATTGCGGAGAACGTCAGGAGCGAGCCACTGCGAGACGGCGTTCATCGGAGATTCCTTTCGTGTTCGTCGAGCAGGTTACGAAGTTCTTCAATTTCTTGCCGGGAGCTGCGCTGCGCGGCCAGGGCATGCAGCATCAGCTCGCGCGCGGAGCCGTCGAAAACGCGCTCCAGCACGTCCGCGGCAAGCTGCCGCTTGGTTTTTTCCGCCGGCTGCTCCGCTTCATAGACATGCGCGCGCTGATCCTCGTTGCGGCGGACCAGGCCCTTTGTGGTCATGATCTGCATCAGCTTCAGAACAGTTGTGTAGCCGGGAGCCTTTTCTTCCTGCAGCGCTTCGTGGACTTCGCGAACCGTGGATGGTCCGCGATCCCAGAGCACCTGGAGGATTTGCAGCTCACCGGCGGTGGGCTTTTGTGGCGTGGCGTCTTTCATGCGATGCACCATACTACGAAGGAATTCGTAATGTCAACGAAAATCTTCGTACTTCTTTGGACGCCGGTTTTGGGCCTGTGGTTAGCACGTCGAAACATATACTTTAGGGAATTGGGCCAATCGACCCAACAAGCTATGAACAGACGATCCAAAAGGACGGGCAACGAGCAAACCGCAAGGAGAGTTGGTCTGGCGCGGGCCCTTTCGAAGCTGGGCTATTGCTCGCGCAGCGCTGCGTTCGAACTAATACGCACAGGACGCGTGCGGCTTAACGGGTCTGGCACAAGAAATCCGGAGGCGCCGGTAAGCCTTGGGCGGGATCGCATCGAAGTGGATGGCGTTCGAATCGAGAGATCCGAAAAAGCCTATTGGATGTTGAACAAGCCGCGGGGCTTGGTGACAACCGCCGACGATGAACAAGGACGCGAAACGGTGTATGCACGTCTCCCTAGCGGCCTGCCTTGGATGGGACCGGTCGGGCGGCTTGATAAAGCCAGCGAAGGGTTGCTGCTCTTCACCAACGATTCGGAGTGGGCGGGGCGGATTACATCGCCCGAATCGCAACTGGACAAAACCTATCATGTGCAGATTGCAGCGGTCGCGGACGAAGAGTTGATGCAGAAGTTGAGGCATGGAGTCCACGAAGGTGGCGACGTTTTGCACGCGAAAACTGCTCGGCTCATCCGCCGCGCCGACAAGAATTCGTGGATTGAAATCGTGCTCGACGAAGGCAAGAACCGGCAGATTCGGCGAATGCTAGACGTTTGCGGGATTGAAGTTTTGCGCTTGATTCGCGTGGGCATCGGTCCTCTGCAACTCGGTTCACTGGGCAAAGGCGAGTCGCGGCAGCTGGCCGCGCAGGAAAAGAAGGCACTGGACTGCGCACTGGAACAGTGCTGAGGCGACTCCCCGGTGCGGCGAGCGGTACAGCGAACAACTTTGGCGGGTACAGCAAATTCCTAATAGAAGTCGCATTCGGTTTCCGGCAATCTCTGTTTGCGAATGGAGACAACTCCATTCCACTTGAGTTCGAGGGGAAAGGCGGAGTTTCCCAAGAAATTGGGACCTCAGGGCTGGGACGCCTTTCCCTTCGTAACCAAAACCACCTGAAGCAAATTCCTTACATATGAAAACACTTGGGATCTGCTGGATCGTCTATGGGATTTTTCGCCTGGGTATGGGCATTGTCGCCGTGCTGCTGGCGCCAACGGCGACCGTCATGTTTGGAGCACTGCTGACTCGCGTCGCGGACCCGTTCACCTGGATGGATCTCTTTCACGCTCTGTACGCGGGTTGCGCGGCGCTCGCGTTCCTCTGCGGAATTCTCGGGATCGTCGGCGGCGTCGCGCTACTGCGAAACCCAGCATCGGGGCGAGGGCTGCTACTGGCTGCGAGTTTTCTTTCGCTTTCGGATTTGCCTGTTGGAATCGCGATCAGCGTGTACACGCTGATTGTCTTGTTGCGTGGGCCAGCGGTGGCGCCAGTCACGCAAAGCCGAAGCTAGCCAGAGATTCGCCAGGACATCAGTTAAGCAGGAACGACATCAGTTGACAGGTATGGGCTGGTTGAGGCGGGGCTTCAGATACCAGCATGGCTGATCGCCGTAATGCGGAAAGAGCGAGTGGACGCACGTAAGCGTTTCGACCGGCTGCGTCTGATCAATCTGATAATCGAACTTGCCGCTCTTTTGCGGAATCGCCAGTACGCGTGTACGCGTCATGCTCTCAAAAGGATCGGTCGGTGTGCGATGGAGCATGCGGACGCGCAGATAGCAGTAATCGAATGCATAGACCGCGATAAACGCAACGGCGAGTCCGGCAAGAATCCGCTTGAAAATTTGCGTGTACGTCACGCAGCGAGTATAGCCGAAGCAGTCCGCCTCATCCTTTGCGCCGTCATTGCTTGATCTCGACCGGCGTGCCGATCTTGATTGTGGAACCGAAACGCTTGTAGTTGGCGTACTTCACCGTAAAGCGGATGTGAACTCCACCGGCCCGAAAGTTCAACGTATCGTCGGCATGGGTATACGTAGGAAACCAGTAGGGGCCGGTTATGTTTTCACGGTATGTAGTGAAGTGCGGAAAAATGTTTTCGTTATTTTTCTTAATGATGTCGGGAACCGCTTTACCGTAACTCTTCACGATCTGCAGATCCTTTTCGTCCACCCACACGCGACCTTGGAAATAACGCTCGTCTTTTTCCATTTTCTTCGGCGCGACATCGAGAACGTACGTATGCAACTCATCCACAATCTGCTTGCCGACGTACGTCACGTTGTATTTCGGGAGCTCTTCGGCAGTGAGGACGAAAGGCTGAATGCTGCGGAGGTCGTCGATGTCCTGCTTGGTGAATTGCAAGCGGGTTATGCTCGAAACAGGCGCGTAGGTGTCCTTCTCGTAGCGTTTGCCTTCCGGAGTGAAGCTGACGTCGGTCGTTAGCCGATACTCGCCGTCAGGCTGGCCATCGTAGTCGAGCGTTTGAAAGACAAAGGTTTGCGTGTAAGTGTAGTTGTCGCGCTCCCGCTTGAACTCCGATTCGTGTTGCGAAAATTTCGCGATGATCTGTTCGATAGGGATCGCGGGCGGCGTATTGGTGATTTCGGATTCGTCGTGACCTTCTGACCTGTCGGCAGGAGGCGCCGATGTGCTACTGGAAGGCATTCCCGGTGAGCCGGACGAACCGCCGGAGGCAGGGGGCCGCGGGAGTGGGCCTTGCTGCTGCGCGCGCACCGAGGTTGGCAATAGCGTCGCTGAAATCACAAACGCCGCAACTGCCGCGAGGTGCGGAAAGCTTCGGCGATCAAAAGTGCGAAGAGGTGTTGGGATTAGGGTGAGAAGGCTCATGCTAGTGCAACCGCTCCTAGAGAAAAGTGTGGCCTTAAGGATAAGACTTGTAAAGGCGGCAACAGGTTGCATCGAAGCAAACGGCAAGAGGTCGATGAGGGTATTTGGCTGGTGAGCTTTATGGACTACGATCTCGGTTACATCGATCTCGAGGAAAGGACTCTGCAGCCTTTAAACAACCCTTTTCGCCCAAAGGTGTAAAGTATGTCTCAGGTACGTTCTGTAAGGGATGTCTCCGAACTGTATAAGGTGAGATTGGTGGAGCCGATGGGATTCGAACCCACGACCTCCTCGATGCCATCGAGGCGCGCTCCCAACTGCGCCACGGCCCCACCGAAGGACTTCAGTTTACCACATTCGCTATCATCCCAAACTTCGCATTCATCACGATCACGCATTATTCAACTGCGGGGCAGGTTTTAGGAATTTAAAAAACGTCGCATTCGCCAAAATCGTGACAAGAGATGCGACCAAGGTCGCGTTGTAGATTTCGCGGGAGATTAGACCTGCATTGAGCGAGACTTGAGCGAGGATGAACGAGAATTCGCCGATTTGCGTGAGACCGATGCCGACGCGCTTGGCAGTGTCCCACTGATAACCGAAGGCACGGACGATGCCGCTCCAAACAAAAAATTTCCCAACGACAATTAGCCCGGCCAGTATGGCGACGAGTTGCCACGAAGAAAGCCATGTCTTGGGATCGATCAGCATTCCGATCGTTACGAAGAAAAGAGCAACGAAGGCGTCGCGCAGTGGCAGCGTTTGCTTTTCCAATTTGTGAACAAAGTCGGAGTTGCCGAGCAGTAGTCCAGCGACGAACGCCCCGAGCGCCATAGAGAGGCCAATCATTTCGGTGATAGCGGCAACGACTAGGCAAATGGTCAATGCCAACAGCAGCGAGATTTCGTCGTTGCCAGTTTTTTCGATGCGCGCGAGGAGGCGCGGAATAACTTTCCATCCAGCAAAGGCGATGGGCACCAGGAGCAAGAGCGCACGTCCGATTTTCCAGGCCACCTGGCCATAGTTGCCCTCAGCGGAGTTCAGGCCCGGAAGCAAGATCGTAAGGATAACGACGGCCAGATCTTCAACCAGCGTCAGCGTAATCATCACGCGGCCGGACTCAGACGAAAGTTCACCGCGGTCCATGAGCAGGCGCATCATCACCATGGTGCTGGCGACCGAAATGATGCAGCCGATGGCAATGCCCTGCAGCAGCGGCCAGCCAAGCAGTGCCCCGACTCCCACACCAAGTCCGACAGAAATCAAAATCCCCAACGGCGCGCCCAGAAGCGCTACCCACTTCACTTTGAGCAGTTCCGGGATGGAAAATTCGATACCGACGGAGAACATCAGCAAGATGACGCCGATTTCCGCCATGATTTCGAAGGTGCGGACGTCGTGGACCCGGATGCCGGGGGTCAGCGGGCTAAGGATGAGTCCCGCAAGGACGTAGCCGAGGAGGATGGGCTGCCGCAAGCGCCACGCGAGGAGGCCGCAGACAAAGGCACAGGCGAAGACCATGGCGATGTCGCGGTAGATGAGAGAGTGTTCCGGCATGAGCGCTCGAAGAACGACGATTCGGTGTCGAAATCCATAGTGAAACGGAAGAAGTGTAACACTGGAAGTGCGGACCACGAGTGAAGAAGCGCAAGGCGGGCCCCTCCCCCACCTTGTCTGTGCCTAAGCTGCTGAAAACAAAGCGCAGACGGAATACGAAAAAGTGAAGAGTGTGAAAGGAAAGGCGTCACGGGAGGAAATTAGGTAAGAGTGTGAAAAGACGGAACTTAGAGCGATCCGGAAAGATTAAAGCGCAATCGGACGAAGTATTACCTTTTTGTTAATGTACCATAGAATATCGTCAGTATCAAGCAAAAAAGCCCTTCATTTGAGCCGCGAGGTCAGGACGGTTGGCGAAGCGCGGACAAGAAGGCTTGGTGAACGCGGGAGAGGGAGCGGCCACGGAGAGTGAGTGCGCCGATGGTGCGAGTGGCTTGGGAGTCCGCGATGCGGACGAATTTCAGGTCCCGATCGCGGGTGACGGCCATGGCAGGAACGAGGGAGATTCCCATGCCTGCGCCGACGAGGCCGAGCAGGCTGGAAAACTGTCCGCTCTCGAAAACTACTTGAGGGGAAACGCGTGCGCGGTCACAGGCGGCGACGGCGTTTTCGCGGAAACAGTGGCCGTCGCGCAGGAGCAGGAAGGGTTCTTTGCGAAGATCGCGAAGAGAGACCGAGTTCCGACGCGCGAGTTTGTGTTTTTTGGGCAGTGCGGCGAAGAGAGGTTCTGTAAGCAATGGCAGGGATTCAAACTCGTGGCCGCGCACGGGGAGCGCGAGAATCGCGAGGTCGAGCATTCCTGAGCGGAGACGGTCGAGGAGGACAGGGGTTATTTCTTCCACGATGGAGACGGCCGCCTCGGCGAAGCGTTTCGAGAACTGCGCGAGGATGGGCGGCAGAAAATAGGGCGCGACGGTCGGGATCACGCCGACGGTGACGTGACCGGAGATGGAGTCGCGCGTTTCGGAGACATCGCCGCGGGCGGCTTTCAGTTCGCGCAGCACAGCGCGGGCGCGCGGCAGAAAGGTTTTACCGGCATCGGTGAGGCGAACGGAGCGGCCGAGGCGGTCAAAGAGGCGAGCGCCGAGTTCGGCTTCGAGTTTTAGGATTTGCTGCGAAAGAGAAGGCTGAGAGACGTGGGAATGTTCGGCGGCTCGTGAGAAGCTGCCAGTTTCGGCTACGGCACAGAAATAGCGGAGTTGGTGGAGTTCCATTTGCTAAAACCCGCACCCTGAACACCGCAGGGTGCGGCACCCAAGAGATTAGATTCCGCGCATTCGGCGGAACTGCACAGACTAAAGTCTGTGCGACTGCTATAGGCAATACCTATCCATTCTATCCTAACTAGATATTGGAACAATGAGTGCCGGGTCGATATTCTTTTGTTTCGCGGCAGCGGAAAAGCGTGGTTCGTCGCTCGCCGCGACATCCCGGGAGGAAGAAGTCATGGAGAAAGAGCTCGTTATGCAGGAGCAGAAGGCGTCAAATGGGGCGAAAGACGAAAGCAAATGCCCGTTTAATCACGCGGTCTCTGCGCCCAGGAACCGTGATTGGTGGCCCAATCAGCTGAAATTACAGGTTCTCCACCAGCAGTCGCCGCTGTCCGATCCGATGGGTGAGGAGTTTGACTACGCGAAGGAATTTAAGAGTCTTGACCTGAATGCGGTTATCAAGGACCTTCATGCCGTGATGACTGATTCGCAGGATTGGTGGCCGGCGGATTTTGGCCACTACGGGCCGCTATTTATCCGGATGGCGTGGCACAGCGCGGGCACGTACCGCATCGGCGATGGCCGCGGCGGCGCAGGAGCCGGGCAGCAGCGCTTTGCGCCGCTGAATAGCTGGCCGGACAACGTAAATCTCGACAAGGCGCGGCGGCTGTTGTGGCCGATCAAGCAGAAGTATGGCCGGAAAATTTCGTGGGCCGACCTGATGATTCTCGCGGGCAACGTGGCGCTCGAGTCGATGGGCTTCAAAACGTTCGGCTTCGGCGGCGGGCGCGCGGATGTGTGGGAGCCGGAAGAGGACGTCTACTGGGGACCGGAAGGCAAGTGGCTGGCGGACGAACGCTACACCGGCGAGCGTGATCTGCAAAGTCCGCTCGGGGCCGTGCAGATGGGCTTGATCTACGTGAATCCGGAAGGGCCGAACGGCAAGCCGGATCCGATCGCCGCGGCTACGGACATTCGTGAAACATTCCGCCGCATGGCGATGAACGATGAAGAAACGGTCGCGCTGATTGCTGGCGGGCACACTTTCGGCAAAACGCATGGCGCCGGCGATGCAAAACTGGTGGGCGCAGAGCCGGAAGCGGCCAGCATCGAGGAGCAGGGCCTCGGCTGGAAGAGTTCGTTTCGCACGGGCAAAGCCGGTGACGCAATCGGCAGCGGACTGGAAGTGACTTGGACGACGACGCCGACGAAGTGGAGCAACAACTTCTTTACGAATTTATTCAGCTACGATTGGGAGCTGACCAAGAGTCCGGCGGGCGCACACCAGTGGACGCCGAAGAACGGCGCGGGCAACGGCACGGTGCCGGATGCGCATGATGCTGCGAAGAAGCACGCGCCGTCGATGCTGACAACGGACCTAGCATTGCGGTTCGATCCAGCTTACGAAAAGATTTCGCGGCGGTTCTACGAGCATCCGGAGCAGTTCGCGGACGCGTTTGCGCGGGCGTGGTTCAAGCTGACGCATCGCGATATGGGACCGATTGTGCGTTATCTCGGGCCGCTGGTTCCGAAAGAGCAGCTGCCGTGGCAAGATCCGATTCCGGCGGTGAATCATCCGCTGATCGACGTGAAAGACGTCGCAGCGCTGAAAGCGAAAATTCTGGCGTCCGGCCTGACCGTTTCTCAACTGGTTTCGACGGCATGGGCATCGGCGTCAACGTTCCGAGGTTCGGACAAGCGCGGTGGAGCGGACGGCGCGCGTGTACGGCTGGAGCCGCAAAAGAACTGGGAAGTCAACCAGCCGGCTGAATTGGCGAAGGTGCTCCAGAAGCTTGAAGCAATTCAGAAGGAGTTCCACAGCGCACAGACCAACGGCAACAAAGGTAAGAAGGTTTCGCTCGCTGATCTGATCGTTCTGGGCGGCGATGCAGCGATCGAGAAAGCCGCGAAGGACGGCGGACAAGACGTGAAAATCCCATTCAAGCCGGGGCGGATGGACGCGTCGCAAGAACAGACCGACGTCGAATCGTTCGAACCGCTTGAACCGGCTGCTGACGGATTCCGCAACTATGTCCGCGGGAAGCAACGCTTATCGGTTGAAGAGTTGCTCATCGACCGCGCGCAACTGCTGAAACTGACGGCGCCAGAATTGACGGTTCTGGTCGGAGGCTTGCGCGTCCTTGGCGCAAATGCCGGGAAGTCCAAACACGGCGTCTTCACCAAACGGCCGGAAACGCTGACGAACGACTTCTTCGTGAATCTGCTCGACATGGGCACGGAATGGCAGCCGAATGGCTCGCCGGGCGCGTACGAAGGGCGCGACCGCAAAACCAACGAACTGAAGTGGACGGGTACGCGCGCTGACTTGGTCTTCGGGTCACACTCTCAGCTGCGCGCTTATGCCGAAGTTTATGCCTGCGGAGACTCCCAGGAGAAGTTTGTGAAGGACTTCGCAGCGGCGTGGACCAAGGTGATGAACCACGGCCGCGTCGACGTAGCCTAACGGGTGCACAGGAAGGCTAGCAGAAATGCTTCGCCTTCCTTGTTTTGCCCGAAGAGGTCGGGAACTTTGAGCAGTTAAAAGCGGGGCGCTTCGAAATCTTCTAGTCAGGAACGGCAAGTTCGCTGGATTTGCTTTGCGTTAGGAATCAGGTAACGTGTCTTCCCGGCATTTGGGGAGAGCTTAATGGCGAACCTGACTTTTCTAGGAGCGGCGGGAACAGTTACGGGATCGAAGTATTTGGTGGAGGCGGCAGGAAAGAAACTGCTGCTGGATTGTGGAATTTTTCAGGGTTCGCCAGAGCTGAGCGAGAGAAATTTCAAACCGCTGCCGATCCCTCCCGGAACCATCGACTACTGCGTGTTGACGCACGCGCACCTCGACCATTGCGGCTGGCTGCCTTGTCTGGTGCGCGATGGTTTTCGCGGGCCGATTTACGCGAACCAAGCGAGTATCGATCTGGCGACGATTTCGCTGAAGGACTCCGCTCACATACAAGAAGAAGATGCAGAACGCGCGCAGCGAGGGTCCAAGTACAGCCATGCTTCGGATCGCCAGCCGCTCTACACGAGCGAGGACATTGATCCGCTGCTGCAGCGGTTCAAGCCGATGCCGCGCACGGGTCCGTTTGACTTAAGCCCGGAATTTCACTTCGACATTTACGATGCGGGACACATTCTCGGTTCGTGCAGCTTTGCGCTGACGATCAATGAGAATGGGCGAAAGACGGTGGTGGTGTTTTCCGGCGACATTGGCCGCTACGATCAGCCGATTCTGAACGATCCCGCGACTCCACCGCGCGCGGACCTGCTGCTCTGCGAATCGACCTACGGCGACCGCGATCACGAACCGGGCGACGCGGCAGCATTGCTTGCGGATATTGTGAATCGAGTGGCTAAGCGCGGCGGTTCGATTGTGATTCCGGCGTTCGCCATCGGCCGCACGCAGACATTTATGTACTACTTGCGGCAGCTCGAGAACGACGGAAAAATTCCGCATCTGCCTGTTTATATTGATAGTCCAATGGCGTTGAGCGCGACGCAGCTTTACGTGAAGTATACGGACGACCACGATCTCGATTTTTCTCATCTGGAAACGAGCGGCGATCATGACCCGCTGAGCGTGCACCATTTTCATTTGACACGAAGCGTCGAAGAGTCGAAGGCGATTAACAACGTGACGCCATGCATCATTATTTCGGCGAGCGGTATGGTAACGGGCGGACGCGTGCTGCATCACCTGGCGCAGCGCCTGCCGGACGCGAAGAACGCGGTGATTCTTGCCGGATTTCAGGCGGACGGTACGCGGGGCCGCGCACTGCAGGAGGGCGCTAAGGTGCTGCACCTGTTCGGGCAGGCGGTTCCCGTGAACGCCGAGATCATTACGCTCGGGCAATTTTCCGCGCACGCCGGAAAGAGGGAACTGTTGCGCTGGCTATCCGGCGTGCAGGCGGCGCCAAGGAAAACCTGGCTGACGCACGGGGAACCTGCGGCGGCACAGTCGCTCGAGGCCGCAATCAAGCAGAAGTTTCAATGGGATGTGGCGGTGGCGCGGTATCTGGATACGGTTGAACTTTGAGCGAGCCGGAAACGTTCGGAAGAATTTTCGCGCCAGCAAGAAACCTTTCCTAGGCTGCCTTCGTCTATCTAATAAGACCACTCGCGGGGTAGGGGGCTAACCACCACAGGGCAACCGACCGTCAGCACCCTACCCCATCTTACCTTGCTGTGTTTTCAACGACTTGCATGATGGGAGATGCTGTAACGTGCTGGGAGATTTAGGCAAATTAGGGCAAATTTAGGCTAAGTTTAGAAGCTATTTTTCCTAATTCCCATCCTTATCTTTCCGCACTGCTGAAGCCCTTGTCGTAGGCTACGATTCCAAAAATAAGATGACAGTTCCGTAGAGTCTCTCTCGCGTGAAATTCGATGCTTTAAGTCCAGTCTTAGTGGAAGAACACTTATAGAACTGAACTGGCCAGAATGACTACTCTTTGGAATTTATATCCTTCTTATCCGCTTCGATGGTTATGTCCACCTCGGCGCCTTTTTTCAGCTTTGCAGGATTGCCCTCGGCGTCGATCACTTTGTTTTCAATTCTGACTTCGCGGTAGAGGTCGTCCGCCCCTTCGATTTTGATCTCGACCTTTTCTGGGATATCGTCGCCGATAGCGGGAATAATCTTTTCAACCGTTCCGGGAAGAGTCACATTCGGTTTCTTCTCTGCATCTTCTTCACCGCCGTTGTCCATTCGAGAAATAAGCCACCTCGCTCTCTTGACCCGGTGCTATCGGAGGCAGTGTACCCGAGAGTTTGGAAAAAATAAATAATTTGGCATATCTCTCCGCAAGCCGGCGCTATAAACTCTTCAGTTCTCCGCGATTTGGAGGCTCTCCATGTCAACTTGGAACCTTACGTGTCCGCATTGCGGGAGGGCGTTTGTGCACTCCGCAATAAAGGACACGCTGAAAAACTTCTTCTTGCCGGAAAAGCCGACCTTTTCCCAAGGAGGGCAGTCACTCGTTTGCAAGAACTGTAGCCATGAGTGCATCTACCAACGGGCGGACTTAATATTTCAGCGGTAATCGCGCGGATGCCGCCTTCGCCACTCCTCCCAGCAAAGTTTCAACTGCTCATCAAACGCGCTCGGCATCGTTGAACAATATGGTGTACCGGGCACACCGTCTCCTCTACTTGCTAAACAAAATTTAACTTGCACTCCGATGTCAACCAGCGGCAAAATTCCGCCAATAGGTGTCATTTGTCCCGGCACCAGTAAATGTGGGGCACGGCCAACAAACCTAAAACCGACCGAACCCCGGATTGGAAAATGTATGTGCGTCAGAGTTCTCCTAGCCGACGATGCGGTAGTGATGCGTAATGCGATACGCCGTTTGTTGAGCGAATGTAAAGACATTTCGCTTGTTGGCGAAGCCGCAACGTTCTCCGAAACAGTTCAGAAGGCAAACGAGCTATTGCCTGACGAAATTGTTCTCGACCTGCGCATGACCGAAGGCCAAAACCTGCGGCTACCTACCGGCGCGAAGGTGCTGGCGATATCACTTGCAAACGATTACGAAGCCAAAGCGTTGGCCGCCAGCATTGGGGCGGCGAAATTCCTCGACAAGATGTATCTCTCAGAACAATTAATTCCGACGATTCTGGAACTTGCGCCCAAGCCAGCGGCTTTGTAGTTTGCAGATTCGAAACCGATTGATGGCAACAGGCCGTTCGTGACAATATTTCCGCGCCATGAAGGTCTTTGCATTCATAATCGCCGCTACGATCTTTGAAGCGGTGGGCGACGCTGTCATGAGAATCGCTCTTCACCACCGTACGATGCCGGGCCGCATAGGACTGTTCGCCGTCCAGTCGCCGGATAGCCGCCGCAGTTGCTTGCCCTCGCTTATCATGGCTTCGTCGGAGAGCGTTCGGACGAATTCGCGGTATTTCTGTGCATCAAATGGTTGGAAAGCGATGGGGCTGAAGGAAAACCAATTTTAACACGCCGCCGGATTAGCGTGACCGCAAACCCCAACGCTGATATCTGCGCAAGAACGGATTCGCTTCCAACGAGTGCACGATACGTTCAAGCTCGGTTTGGTCGTTACCGACGGACTCTGCCCACATCAAGTGAGTTGTTAAGGCGCTGAACTCGACGGCATTTCGCTGGTCTTCGTCTGGCGAGTTGAGCTGGGCGGACTCCCGGCACGCTTGCAGGTCTTCGTTTAAAGCCTTCAACAGCTTTTCATGATCTAGCAACTACCTCAGTCCCGCCAGAGTTCTGAAAAGGCTTCCAGGCATTCGCTACAAGAACCCACGGATAGCCAGCCTGGCCCGATATCATCAACCTTATAACCGAGATCATGTGATGATCGGACCATCGCGGATGATCCTGACCTCTGCCATCCTGCTTAGCCTCTGTGGCGGGGCATCGGTAGACCAACAATCTGAAGCGACATCTTCGGCCAATGATCTAGTTAAGGCCGCAGTCCAGAATGAACTGAATCGCTCAGACACTATCGACATTCGCTGGAAATATTTGTCGCATAAAGAAGTGAATGATAAATTGGAGACTAGAGAAGTGATTGAAAGCAAATTCGGGGCGGTTGACCGTCTTGTATCTGTTGCGGGCAAGCCGTTGAGCGAGGCTCAGCAGCGGGGCGAGATTAAACGCATCCTGAGGCTCTCCCGTGATGCTGGCGATCAAAGCAAGCTCGAACAAAGCCAGCGTAAGGATGAGCAACAGAGCAGGGCTTTTCTGAAAATGTTTCCCGACGCTTTTCGATTTGAGCTCGCCAATAAAACCGGTGATCTCGTCAAGATGACGTTCAAACCCAGTTCTGGTTTCAAGCCCTCTTCCCGAGAAGGAAAGATACTTCACCAAATGGCCGGGGAAATCTGGGTCAATAGCAAGCAGCGTCGCATCGCTCGCATCAATGGGCAGCTTATGAATTCGGTGACGTTTGGGGGAGGAATCCTTGGACATCTCGAACGAGGCGGGCATTTCAGCGTAGAACGGACAGAAATCGCCCCGGAGGATTGGGAGGTCACAAAGATGGACGTGAACATGCAAGGGAAAGCGCTTCTCTTTAAGACCATTTCAATAAAACAGAAAGAGATTCATGGAAACTTTGAACGAGTCTCTAGCGATTTAACCCTCTCCGATGCGGCGGAGTTCCTTCTTAAGGACTCCTCACCGCAGCATGCACCTAAGATTTCCTCACTAATCCAACTGCTCCGATTAGCCGCAGTGCGTTTGTAAGTTTGCTGCTCCCACCACACCCGTGAGCTTAACGGTAGGTTAAGAGGGGCTGCAAAGAGTGGAGTACTTTAAGACAGCAATCACTTCTTCCCATAATTCGAAGATTGGATTCTTGCGGACCAATACGGTTTATGTACTGTAGGAGTAACATACCTACGGATTCATGGGTAAGCGATTGTCAAAATCGCAATTATGTCTTTTTCTTAGAAGCCGACTGATTTCGACGAGCTTTCTGGTCGAGATATGAAATCATCGGATGAGCCGCTGGGGGGACCGTTACCTCCCGTTTGAAGACAATGTCCTCTGCCGAAATCTTCTTGTGATAGACACGCTCGTTTGCCTCGCCATCCGAACGCACCGTCGAACCCTCCAAGGATATTCCCGCGAAGAGTCCACGAGAGCGGGAGTACGTTAGGATTTCTGCGCGTATGGTCACATCCGTAGCTGCTTGAGCATCTCGGCCTTTGGGGCCAGCTGCCACGGCGGCGTCAGCACCAAGCTTGACCTTGCTACTCAGAATGGAATGCGCCCCCCGTTTATTCATGACCAGAAAAATGAAGTCTGTGGCTTCGCCGCCTATTTGGAGTCCCACGCCTCCTGCCTCCAACGCCATCATTGAAGGTGCGCTCCACGGGCCTGTGAAGTTCTTGCCAGTGCGGCAGGTCATTGCTCCGCGACCATAGCTGCCGCCGACGATGAAAGCGGCCTTTAGAACTGACGGGTAGACAATTACACATTCCGCTTTGTCGAGAAGATCGCGGGGAATGTTTTCGGGAATGTCGAGTACTTCCTTCAGGACAGTGCCGCAGTTATGCAAGCGCTGCTCCTCTTTCTCATCATCTGCCGCTGTCAGCGGCAAGCTACAGAGAATAAACGTCATCAACCACGGTACGCTTCTTTTCATGGCAACCTCCTCAACCACAAAGCACACTCCACCCAATGTTTCTTTCTATTGCTCGATCCGTAGAACAGGACCGCCCGCGAGCGCTCGCAGCTTTGTAATTCATTCCGCCCTCACGCTAATCGCAGACTCCGCAGGCTCGCCCGCGCTTCGCCGCCATTCTTGTCAGGTACGATGACGATGTCCAGCACGCGAACATCGCGGAGTTCGACCGCATAGTCTTCGATTTCTCTCACCGAGCCATTCGGACTAAAATTCCATTGCTGTCGCACGATTTCCTGGAAATTGCCGTCGCCAGAACGCGACCGTAATACCAACTCTTGGGTGCGGGGATTTTCCAGTTCCTCGAACATCAACCAAATCCGCTGTAGGTTTTGAGACTGGTCGAAAGTTAGCCGGATGGTTTGCGTTCCCGAGACGGCGGAACGCCAACCGAAGTCACTTTCCGATTGCAATGCAGCTTCGATCGGATGTCCGCGCTCTTCCGACGTGACTTCAACCGAACAACGGCTGCCAACGCCCAGCAAGGAACACTCTCGCCGAGTACTGTTCATTTTCATGGCAACTTCGTCCTTTCGCAAACGACCATCTCAATTTCCGGGCTCGGTTCGGTGTGACTCAGTGTCGGTCGCGGCTACGACTTGGTGGCTGTCTTGGTCCAAGACTTGAAATTCGCCTGGCCAGAACGAGGTCAATTCTTGGACGCGAGACTTCGCGCTGTTGAGATCTTCAGCAGATTCCAACCAGAGCAATTTTGTTTCGTTTTCTCTACGGACAATGTCATAGTGCACCGATTTCATATGCCGTTCTTCCAGGACCGGTGGGCCTCGCTCGTTAGGGGAGCATTTCATTTGCCACGGAGAACGACGCTAGGAATCCATGGAAGTTGTTAGAATTTATGGCTGGGATGAGGCGTACCGCCTATGCCATTAGTACCCAATCGTCTAAACTTTTTTCCATGTAAATTATCCGTACGCGTTTCACCTGACCGGCGGCTTAGATACGCGGCTCGCGCAACGCAGAGGAATATATCCGTCACCAGCGGCATCGGGTCGTCTTGAACCGGAATGTGATAGCGCGTGAGCGGCGTATCTTGCTTGCCGCACAGCAAATGTTTAACTGCTGCTCATCGCCGCACAGCACGCGAGCTAGGCTCTCATACCCCAATCCATCGATATTCCTAGTAAAAATAGCACTCCCGATGAATAGAAATTAAACCTTCTACCCGATGTACTGGCTATTGCTTCGCGGAAAGACTAACCGACTAAACGTTCCGGCCCGGAAAGTTGTCCCGTGATGAAGAGAAACGAAGGATGTGAAACCAGAGATTCAATACTTGCCCTGTATGCGAAAACGGAGCATGGCAAATTGCTTCCACCACTCGACGGGTTTAGGGGAATTCCCTGCGGCTTTGAGTTGTTTATGAACGAATTCGGTGGTCGGGTCATCTTGCTTTGTGAAAGCTGTGCGGTTGAGAACGGTTATCTCGGCGCGTCACTGGCGGTAGCTTCAGGAATCTCCTAGTCCAGGAAGACTGCCGAGGCGTGATCCACATTGCGGAAATGGCTTTTAACGTTCGGATTGTTCGGTGCAGGCTGGATGACCTTTGTTTTGTACCTTGGTTCCTCGTTGCTCCTCAGAATCAGCAATTATCCCGGCCAATTGCTGGCGGAGTGGGCGCAGACCTGGTGGGTGTATTACAGAGGCGGTAGTGCAGGCGGTATCTCGTCCGAGTCTGTTTGGATCAAGATTTGGCTGGTGGTGACGAGCGCTCTGGAGTGGGCGATTGTGGGTTTAATTGTGTTGGCAATCGTACAACGGGTTTTACAACGTCGCAGCAAAAACGACGTGCAAATTGAATAGAGTTAGCGCGGCGCGTTTCGTCGCGCGAGTGCGTAACGGCTTCGTGCCTGCTTCGCGGCGACAGGTCTTTGGGAAGCTCAAAACTTTAGAAGTGCCAGACTGTCCTTTCGTGAATCTGCCTGAGGAGCACCGCTCGCGTTGGGGCGAGGGGCTCACGGCCGAGGATATGAAGAAATGTGTTTGGCTGCGGCCTGAACTGGTGGCACAAATTGAGTTTTTGGAGTGGACGGAATCAGATCACCTGAGACATTCGAAATTCGTCGGGCTACGCGAGGATAAGGACCCGAAGAGGGTAGTCAAAGAACATGCGGCGAATCTTGATTGGATGAGTTAATCTGCCTTCGCCTGTTAGCGCCCTTATCAGGGCTCTTCCATTTATTAAATTGCGATAGCTTCGTCGTCTGAAATCATTCTGAACCTTAGTTCCCTACCCCATCTTCTTCAGATCACTCAAATAAAGCCAATATTTATAATAACTTACGGAGCTAGGTGTGGTTGACTGCTGTG
>Ga0268266_10000907_pt1 | contig 38258 bp, 39 predicted proteins | sample KBSS13metaG_FD_190356 | JGI IMG/M metagenome (GOLD analysis project Ga0268266, IMG submission 190356) | Switchgrass rhizosphere microbial communities from Kellogg Biological Station, Michigan, USA - KBS S1-3 metaG (SPAdes) (version 2) | ecosystem: Host-associated > Plants > Roots > Rhizosphere...
GCTATATTGTGGCAACAATCAGTCGGTTCTGCGCGCGCGGGCCAATGTGCGCGATGCCGTTTCATGGAACGTCGCGCGATAGAGTCGCGCGAACTCGCCCATGTGATGGAATCCGTTGGCGCGGGCGCACGACGTCACGGTGATGGCGTCGGATCCTTTCACGAGTTGCACGCGCGCCGCCCAAAGCTGCTTGAGACGCAAATAGCGATGCAGGCTCATGCCGCGAACGCTCGCCACCGCCGTGCCCAGCGTTCTGACCGAGACGCCGCATTGTTCGGCGAGGTCGGCGCTGTAGATCGCCGAGGCGGCATGAAAGGCGACGTAGTCGTCGATCATGCGAACGAGGCGGCAATAGCCCTTGCTGGCAAGTCTGCTCGTCAATTCGGATGCTCTGCTGCTACGGAACATCTCGTCGATGGCGAGCAGCAGGCTCTCCTGGATGGCAAGCGCCGAGCGGGGGTCCTGCAACAGTTCGGGTCTGGCGGAAGCCGTCTGCAAGATACCCATGGTGATGGATCTGACGGTGGCCAAGGCTTCGGGGGCAGGCATGAACGGGCAGAGTTCGTCCGGCGTATCGAACCATTCCCGATCGCGCATTCCTTCGCCAAGGGTGATGATCGCGTGCAGCGACCCGCGGGGTTCGACGAACTGCAAATCCAGATTGCCGCGCATTCCGATAAAGGCCGGACGGTTCGCGGACATGCCGTTGACGGACACCTCGTAGTCGTCCTCGATCTGGAATATGACGACGCCATGCGCCGCGCGGTAGCTGACATCGACAATGCGGGGAAACGAGGTGAGTACGGCGACGTGGCACTGCGGCAGCGGAACGATCGCACGCGCGGCATGGAAGTTCGCGAGATTCAGGGGCACGCTGCGCGCTTCAGCGACGAAATCGACCGGCCGGAAGGCGTCGATGTCGGAAAATTGCGTGATCGAAAGCGCCCGCGAGGGCGAAAGCGTCTGGAACAGCATCTCGAATATGACCGGGCGTCTGAATCGTTGAATCCGCTCCTCAGCGTCGAACGGTCTGGTTAACTTGATATTAACAGGTGTGTCCAGTTGATGGATTCCAGGTCGCCTGCGTCAACATGGCTGCGCGTTCGATGTCGAATGCCGGCGAAAACGCCCGAGGAATTCGAACGGTTTGGCCGGCCCCGGGCCGACAGCCACGGCACCGATCCCGGCGTGTTGCAAATCCCTTATAGCTGCTCGTACAGAATGCTAATTGTTTTGCAGCAGTGGAACACTTCATGGTGCTGCGCCGTGCGGTAGCCCAGCCAGCAATTCCGCGCGCAACCTCGCTCGCCACGGCGCCGGCTACCGACGTCGGGCTGGCGCAATGGCAAAAAAGTTCGACCCAAGGGGGAATAGTCTGCATGAGCATCACCACGGCAATGACAAGCGTGCCGAAGCCCGCACCTGAATTGATCGAGGCGTTCAGGGGCGCGCCGACCTCCGTGATCAGCGACAACCTCGCCCGGCTGCCCGGCGCCGTAGGGCTGCGGCCGTTCCATCGCGGCAGCAAGCTGGTGGGCGTCGCGTTCACCGTGCGCACGCGGCCGGGCGACAATCTTGCGATTCACCGGGCGCTGGAACTGGTCGGGCCGGGCGACGTGATCGTGGTCGATGGCGGCGGCGACGAGACGCGGGCGCTGGTTGGCGAAATCATGAAGAACATCGCCGAATACCGCGGCGCCGCAGGCTATGTGATCGACGGCGCCATCCGCGACGTTGCGTCATTCGCCGCTTCCGACTTTCCCTGCTTTGCGCGCACCGCCATCCATCGCGGGCCCTACAAAAGCGGTCCCGGCGAAATCAACGTACCGGTTTCGATTGGCGGCTCGGTGATCTCCCCCGGAGACATCGTGGTCGGCGACGAGGACGGCGTGGTGTCGTTTCCCGCTGCGATCGCGGCCACCGTGCTCGAGGCGATGCGCGCGCAGATCAAGCGCGAGGAGGATACGCTGCTTGCGATCCGCGAAGGCCGCTACCAGGGCAGCTACGGCAAGTCCTGATCGATCATTTTGATTGAAGCGCTGCGCGCGCTTGAGAGAGGCACGATGAGTCAGAAAGAAGAATTTCACAATCTGGATAATCCGGCGGACGGTCTGTTTCGCGAACTCGCCTCCGGCGTCACGACGCGCATTTTCTCCGGCGAGCACGCGATGCTCTCGGTGGTGACGCTGGCGCCGCACGCACAAGGCACGCTGCATCATCACCCCGAAGAACAATGGGGCGTGCTGCTTGATGGCTCGGCGATCCGGGTTCAGGGCGGCGAGGAAATTCAGGTCAGGAAAGGTGATTTCTGGCGCACCCCGGGCAACGTGCCGCACACAATGCGGGCTGGACCGGATGGGGCGCGCGTGCTTGACATCTTCAGCCCGCCACGGCCGGAGTACAAGAAGGCCGGATCCGGCTTCGGCACTTAAGAGGCGCTTAAGAAAAGTCTGCGAACAACACAAAAAAAGCGCAGCCATATTGGGAGGAGACACTTGGTGAAGATTACCAGACGCAATTTGCTGGCGGCATCAGCCGCGTTCGCGGTGACGCCGGCGTGGGCGCAGACAGCCAAGAACATGACGCTGGTGGTGCCGTTCCCGCCGGGAGGCTCGACCGACGCGCTGGCGCGGCTGTTGCAGTCCCACCTGCAAACCAAGCTCGGCCGCACTGTGCTGGTCGAGAACAAGTCGGGCGCTGCCGGTTCGCTCGGCGCCGTGCAGGTCGCCAAGAGCGCGCCTGACGGCGCGACGTTCCTGGTGACCTTCGATTCTCATGCGGTGATTCCCTCGATCCTCGAAAAGCCCGGGCTGGATGTCGAGAAGGACCTGATGCCGGTGTTCCTGGTCGGCACCGCGCCTTACGTCCTCGCCGCGAACGCCGAGCGGCCGTACAAGACCTTTGCCGACGTGGTTGCCGCCTGCAAGGCAAATCCCGGCGTGGTGAAATACGCTTCCGTCGGCATCGGCACGCTTGGCCATCTGGCAATGACGGTGCTGGGCAAGAAGGCCGGCGTCGAGATCGTGCATGTGCCCTATCGCGGCGGTGGTCCCGCGATGAACGACGTGCTCGGCGGCCATGTCGACATGATCATCGGATCGGCAGCGCTGATCACGGCGCAACTGGGCACCAACATGCTGCGCCCGATCCTGCAGATGGGACGCGAGCGGATGCCCGTTCTCAAGGACACGCAGACCGCCATTGAAGCCGGCTATCCCGATTTCGAGACGCTGGCCTGGTGGGGCGTTTTCGCACCCAAGGACACGCCACCCGATGTCATCGCCAGCATGGCGAAATCGGTGAAGGAGATCTTGAGCGAGCCGGCGATAGCGACCAGTTTGCAGGAAACCCAACAGATGACGCTGCTGCTTGCCGACGCCAAGGATTTCCAGACGTTCTTCGCCAAGCAGGTGAGCATCTGGGGCCAGGTCGTGCGCGAGAACAATATCAAGGCGTAGCGGGCGGAACCCGAACGAGACTCAACCTTTTCGTCATGGCCGGGCTTCGTCCCGGCCATTTCGTGCTTGGCCAATTGCAATGTAAAACGTTGATGCACGGCCCAAAGCCGGGCATGACGAACGTCCCCAAGGTGTCCGGGCCGCGCCGGAGGGCTGGCGATGAGGCGCGCCCTTTGGTATGAAGCTTTCCAGTACCTGCTTACGCAAGTGGGTCCGCGGTCCCGTAGCTCAGCCGGATAGAGCGACGGTTTCCTAAACCGTAGGTCGCATGTTCGAGTCATGCCGGGATCGCCAACTACATTCTACGTTCTGCGCCCTCAAATATCCTTCCACCAGCGCCAGGTCGCGGCCATGGCCAGCAGGCCCAGAACGCCGGTCACGGCCGTGGCGTTGTGGGATCCGATGCGATCTGCAAGCCAACCCAACCACACGAAGCCGATCGGGCCGGTGCCGATGCAGACGGTCAGGACGCCCAGTATGCGCGAGCGCATTTCCGGCGGTGAGGCAAGATAGACCAGCGTGGCCTGCATCGTCGCAAATCCGGCGCCACCCAACCCCGTCATCAGCAAGGCCGCACCTGCCAGCGCCGGGCTTTGCACCAGCGCGAAAATCACCACCATGATCAGGTAGCAGATGACACCACCCAGATAGGCCTTGCCATACCATCTCGGGGTCAACCACAGCACCACCAGGAACGCGCCCACGAATGCGCCGATCCCGTCCATGGTCGCCAGCAGGCCTACGCCCTCCGGACCCAAATACAGACGGTCGCGCCCGATCACGGGGATCATGCTGGTGAAGGGCCACGCGAAGATATTGTAGATGACGGTCACGATCAGCACGCCGATGAGCCGCCTGTCGGTGCGCACCAAAGCGAGCCCCTCGGCGATCTGTGCCAGCACGGCGCCGGAGCCTGCGGCGTGAGGCATGCGCGAGTGCACGGTCAGAACGGCCCACAGAGCGGTGCAATACATCAGCACGCTGAGAATAAACGCACCTTGAATGCCTGTCGAAGCGAGCAGGAATCCGCCGACGGCGGGGCCGACCATCCGGCTTGCGTTGTTGGCGCCGACGTCGAGCGACATCGCGGTGCCCATCCGTTCGCGGCCCACGACCTCGCCGATCATCACGCGGCGGACCGGGTTGTCTGTGCACCAGCCGCACCCGTTGATGAAGCTGGCGACCGCGAGATGCCAGATCTCGAGTTGTCCGGCCTGGTCCAGAACGGCGAGGATGGCTGAGGTGCAGATCATCAGCAGCACAACGATGATGAGCGTTAGGCGGCGATCAAAGCGTTCCGCAAGCGCGCCGAGAAACACCCCGAACAGACCCATCGGCAGCAGACGGAGCATGGTCATCATCGAGACCAGAAAGGCCGAATCGGTGCGCTGGTAGACCACGATCCCGACCGCGACGGTTTCCACCCAGCGTACGGTGGCGACGATCAGGCCGACAAACCACAAGCGCCAGAAGTCCGGTGCATCGATCATCCGCCGGAACGGCGAGTTGCCCACGCGATCGCTTCCTCTCCCGGGAATTGCTTACCCCGTTACGTCTGCACTATTGGAAATCCACGAGGCAGGACAGGCTTTTTCCACTGCGGAGTTATGCGCATGAACCTTGGCGGGTTTACCCGTCGCGCATGGTCCCTTTCGTCGCAGGCGCGCCTTTGCTGCGCGGCTGGGGCGCAGCCGTTCAGGTTTCGAAATAGTTTTCGGCTTGAGACGGCGTCGCTTGCTGCGGTTCGCGATTCCGCAGCCTTGCCGGACGAACTGCGCCTACGCGCCCTTTTCCAGCAGCACCTTGAACTCCGCCCGCGCGCGTTGCGCTTCGAGCCTGGCGGTCTCGGAGGCCTCGCCGAGGCCGAAATAGCCGTGGATGAGACCGGGGCCGTCGTAATAGCTGGTCAGGACGCCGGCGGCCTTCAGCGCATCGGCGTAGGCCTTGCCCTCGTCGCGGAGCGGATCGAACCAGGCAGTCGCGACAATCGCGGGCGCCAATCCCGCGAGGCTTTTGGCGCGCAGCGGCGACACGCGCCAGTCGGTGCCGTGGCTCTTGTCGGCGAGGTAATGGCCGCAAAACCATTCCATCGTGGCGCGGGTCAGGAAGTAACCTTCCGCGTTTTCGGCGCGGGATGGAAAGCGCGCGTTCTCTTTTGCGTCCGCGAAATTTCCGAACACGTCGGCGACGGGATAGACCAGCAACTGCGCCGCCAGTTTGATGCCGGCGTCGCGACAGGCGATCGCCGTGACGGCCGCAAGATTACCGCCGGCGCTGTCGCCCGCCACGCCGACGCGCGTGTCGTCGCCGCCGAATTCGGCGATGCGGGCGATGATGTCTTTCGTTGCCGCGAAGGCATCTTCGAATGCGCCGGGAAACCGCACCTCGGGCGGGCGGCGATAGTCGACGGAGATGACGACCGCGCCGGTCTCGATCGCAAGCCAACGCGCTTGCCGGTCATGGGTGTCGAGATCGCCGGCGACCCAGCCGCCGCCGTGGAAGAACACGACTGTCGGCGACTTCTCGCTCGAAACCCGGTAGGCCCGGGCATTGAGGAAGCCGGTAGCGCCTTTCACCTTGATGTCCTCCGCGCTCGCCACCGGCGGCGGCGGAACTGACGCGCGCGCGGCAGCCAGCGCACGCAGCTCATCGCGCGCGCTCTGTGGCGTCATCGACGCGGCATCGCGCAGCGGCAGCAGCGGAATGATCTGGGCGACGACGGGATCGAGCGGTGTAACCATGCTGAGTGCCTCATTGCGGAACAGAGCGGCAGCATAGGTAAGGGGCACGGCTGCCGCAATCGCAGCATTTTGCAGGGCAGACCGGCCGATTTTCTTCAGGCGGCAGTGAATGCCGCAGGGGGATGCACGGGCCACGCGCTGATCAAATCGCGTCCCGTTTACTTCCCGTTATCCCTAAGCAGGCGTACGCGGGGAACGGGTCGGCGCGCCGTTCATTACTCCCCATTGAAGGAGTGCGGCCATGAATCAATTAGCCAGGGTGGATCAGGCGCTCGACGAAATGCTGGTGCAACTCGGCGGGATGGTGCTGAGGCTGTCCAGCCCGCTGGTGACGCGGACGCCGGAAGAGCGGCGCGCGCTGGCGTGCTCGGTCAACCAGTATTCGGTGTGCGCGGCGCGCTCCGGCGATCCGCGCGTGCAACAGCTGAAAGCCGAACTCGAGGAGACGATCAAGCCGCATCTGCGGCTAGTTGCCAGCCGGTAACGCGGCTGCGCCTCACACGACGGGCACGCGACGCGCGGCGACCGCCGCGGGCGAGATCACCTCGATATCGAGCGGCACGCGCCATCGCTGGGTGAGCCGCACGCGCGGCGCTTCGTTGCCGGCGTCGGCGCCTTCCATGACGAAGCCCTCGAAGCCATTGGTCATGACCTCGTTGCACTTCTGAACATAGATCGGGAAACCGCCGATATAGGGCATGAAGACGCGCGGGCGTCCGGCGATGTTGGTGCCGACGTACCACGAGCTGCAGGTCGAGCGCAGCGAGATCTTCGAGACCTCGTTGACATGCTCGACCCATTCATCCTCGTCCGCCTGCAGCGGTTCGATCGTCGTGGCGCCGACATCGCGCATATGCGCCATGCAGTCCGCCATCCAGTCGACATGCTGCTCGATGGCCTGGATCATGCTCGCCAGCACCGACGGGCTGCCCGGCCCGGTGATGGTGAAGAGGTTGGGAAAGCCTTCTGTGGCCACACCGAGATAGGCGCGGGGGCCGCCCCGCCACTTCTCCGCCAGCGTCCTGCCGTTGCGGCCTGTGATCGCAATCCTGTCGAACGATCCTGTCATCGCGGCAAAGCCGGTAGCGCAGACGATCGCATCAACCGGATATTCCGTGCCGTTCACTTCGATGCCGTTGGCCGTGAAGCGGTCGATCGGTGTCGTCGACACATCGACCAGCTTCACGTGAGGCAGATTGTAGGTCTCGAAATATCCGGTATCGACGCACAGGCGCTTGCAGCCGAACACGTTGTGGGGACACAGCAGTTCGGCGGTGGCCGGATCCTTGACGATGGCGCGGATCTTGTCGCGCGCGAAGTCGGCGATGGTGTCGTTGGCGGCCTTCTCGAACAGCAGGTCTCCATAGGCACCGAGGAAAGGCAGCCCGCCGCGCTGCCAGGCCTCTTCATATTGCCGCGTGCGCTCTTCCGGCGTGGCTTCGAGCGCGGGCTTCATGTTGAACGGGAAATAGAAGCCGGTCGGCCGTGCGCGGGCCTTGGCGCGCAGGGCGGGGTAGTCGGCCTTGATCGCGGTGCGGTACTCCGGTGTCAGCTTGGTGTTCCAGGCCGGCACGGAGTAGGTCGCGGTGCGCTGGAACACCGTCAGTTCAGATGCCTGCTGGGCGATGATCGGGATCGACTGGATCGCCGATGAACCAGTGCCGATGACGCCGACGCGAAGTCCGGTGAAATCCACCCCTTCATGCGGCCATTCGCCGGTGTGATAGACCGGCCCCTGAAAATCCTCGCGTCCCTTGAAAGGAACATGGTTGGCAGCCGAGAGACATCCGACGGCCATGATGCAGAATTTGGCCGATACGTTGTCGCCGCGATCGGTCTCGATGCGCCAGCAGTTTGCGGTCTCATCGAAGGTCGCAGCCGTCACGCGCGTATCGAACAGGATATGCCGGCGCAGGTCGAAACGGTCGGCGACGTGGTTGGCGTAGCTCAGGATCTCCGGCTGCGGCGCGTATTTTTCCGACCAGTTCCATTGCTGGTCGAGCTCTTCGGAGAACGAAAACGAATACTGCATGCTCTCGACGTCGCAACGCGCGCCGGGATAGCGGTTCCAGTACCAGGTGCCGCCGACGCCTCCGCCGGCTTCATAGACCCTCGCGGTAAACCCGAGTTCGCGAAGGCGATGCAGCATGTACATTCCGGCGAAACCGGCGCCGACAATAACGGCGTCGAAGGTCGCGCCGGCTTCCGGCGCACGTTGCGTCTGGTCTTGCGTCGCAGGCGGCATGCGGGTTTCCCTGAATGGACCGTTTCCAGTCGCGCGCCGCGCCGCTTCTGTTGGCGGCGGCGCTTTCATTCGCGCGCGATGATGCCTGCTAGAACAGCGCAAAGCGTAGTGGCGGTCAATTGCGCCGGCCCCGCGGTTACGCGGGCCTGACATGCGCGCGGAGGGCCCGCGATCGTTTGTCGCGGAAAATCCCTAGAGCGTCTTGAGGTATTCGATTAGCGCCTTTCGATCGCCCTCCGACAGCTCCGGTCCGATGACGCCCTTGATTTCCTTGTTCTTGTCGTAGTCCTTCCTGAATTCGTGGCCTCTGTTCGAGTTGCCGCGAATCGAGGTGTCGAACTCGAAGCCGCCTGTGATCGGATCGGTCTTGTAGCCGAGCTTTTCGGGATCGTACTCGCGGCTGCCGAGATAGAACTTCTTCGGTCTTTGTTCCGGATCGCCGAGGAGGGCATCGATGGTCGGCACCGAGGCGTTGTGCAGATAGGGCGGCGTCGCCCAGACGCCGTTGAGCGGGCGAACCTTGTAGGCAAACTCGGCGCGAAGCTCGTTCGGCATATAGCCGTCGATCCGCTTCCGCTCCTGGGGGCTCGCCGGCGGCTTTTTCTGATCGAAGACGTAATTGACGGTCTTCTCGACCACGGCGCCGAGCGCGAGGGCGAATGAGGTCTCGCGAATTTCGAGATTTGGCGGAGTGGCAACCGTTCGGTTCGCCATGTCAGCGGCCTGCGCGGGATCGGTCCCGATGTGCGAGATCGGGATGTTCTCGACCTTGAGGATCGCCTCTCCGATCTGGTTTTTCGTCCACCAGTCCTTGTTGTTGAAATCGTAGAACGCCTCGCTCGTCACCGGCGGGCGGTGACATTCCTGACAATGGGTCTTGTAGAGCTCGGCGCCTTGCGCTGCCAGTTTCTGGTCGATCGGCGGCAGAATATCGCCGGGCCATTTCGGGGATTTCAGGCCCGAGAATCCGTCCTTCGCGTTCGGCGGGTTGGTGCCCTTGATCATCTGCTCCATTTCGTCGAGCACCTTTATATCGACGCTCGATTTGTAAAAGTCCTTCGACGGATCGGTCAGATTGAGTTCGGCCGACACGCCGAGCGACTCACCGGCGTTGCGCACCATCGGCTGCATGATGGAGCCGTTGTACTGCACCCAGTCGAACCACGGCGTATTCCATATCCGCGGGTAATGCACCGGTGCGGACGATCCGGCGTAGTTTTCCGGCTTCTTGAGGTCGATCGAAAATACCTGGTTGCCGATCCGGTTCAGCGCGTCCAGCCGTCCATAACCCTCCAGGATGCTCTGGGAGGCGACGCGCTCTTCCAGATTCTTGACCTGCTTGTATTGAGCGAGAACCTGGTCGAGCTGGTTCTTCAACGTCGCGCGGTCGTCGATGCTCGAGTCCGCTCCCAGGATGCGATCGGCGAAGCGGTCGAACCGCCCGGGCAAGAAGCGCGTCAGGAAGAGCGAGATGCCCATGCCCTGCTTCATCGTGAAGAGGCTGGTGAGCGCCGGTCCGCCGTCGATGACGACGGCGGTGTCCCTGTAGGTGAAGCTGCCGGTGTGGCAGGCGGCACAGGTCAGGCCGACGCCGATCATCTCCTTCTTGGTTCGCGGGTTGCGCCACAGCGCGCCTGTGGGATCAAGCATCGGGGTGCCTTTCGCGAACCCGATCGGAAGCTCTTCCTTGTTCGGAATGATGGTATCCGCGATGAAGCCATAGCGGTCGAGATAGGCCGGGTCGCTGAGGAGGCCGACCTTGGCGAATGGTACCCACGAAATCGCCGGCTGCTCCAGCGCCATGAACCACTCATAGGGGAAACCGAAAGTCCGCGTGCCCTGATCGGCGTGATAGAACCAGCTCAGCTTTTCCTTGCTGATGCCCTGGTCGAGCCAGACAGTTTTCTTTGGCGTGGGATGCTCCACGATCTTGACGTGGAAATCCTGCCAGAGCTTGGCAATATCGTCCTTGAAGGTGGCATAGCCGATGCCGACGACCGCCACAGCGATCACAATTTTCGTAATCGTCTTGCCACGCATACCTGCCCTCTTCCCAAAACCGCGCGAGTAGCGCGCAATATCCGTCTGCTATCAAAAACGCCGGGTAAACGAATCATCCTCGGCGTGCGATGGAGTATCATTCCATCCTATAGTGGCGTCATGAATCTGTCTATTAATGCGGCATGTCCGCCCCGCGCACGATTGTGCGCCGATCGCGGCAATTTAAGGCGCACCGGAAATCACATCGATCCATTTCGGGGCATCGCCCTGAAATATGCCCAGGAATTATGGAGAGGGTTGCTTGAGATCACGCGGAGGATTGCTTGCCAGGCAGGTCTTTTGCGAAGCTGATTCAAGTATAGTGTTTCGATGCATATTCATGCCGGTCGGATCATATGACAGCTAGCAGCGCGCAATCGCTTCGAATTGAGGTTAGCCCGGGCGAGGTGGTTTCTGCGCTGTTGATCCAACCGCCGCAGGCGCGGGCATGTTACGTGTTCGCGCACGGAGCGGGCGCTGGCATGACCCATGCGTCAATGGAGACCGTCGCCTTGGGTCTCGGCCGGCGCGGCATCGCGACGCTGCGCTACCAGTTCCCCTATATGGAAAAAGGCAGCAAGCGGCCCGATGCGCCCAAGGTTGCGCACGCTGCCGTCGGCGCCGCCGTGGCCGAAGCCGGGCGACACTTTCCCGCGCTGCCGCTGGTCGCGGGCGGCCGATCGTTCGGCGGGCGCATGACGTCGCAAGCACAGGCGCTCTCGCCGCTGCCGGGCGTTCGCGGGTTGGCGTTTCTCGGCTTTCCGCTGCATCCGGCCGGAAAGCCGTCCAGTGACCGCGCCAAGCATCTCGCCGACGTCAAAATCCCGATGCTGTTCCTGCAGGGCACGCGCGACGCGCTGGCGGAGCTGAGTCTGCTCGAACCCGTCATCAATGGTCTGGGATCGCGCGCGACGCTCCATTTGCTCGAAGGCGCTGATCATTCCTTCCACGTGCTGAAGAGCTCGGGGCGGAATGATCGCGAGGTGATGGACGAGGCGCTCAACGCGTTCGCGGCGTGGGTCGATCTGGTCGCATGGTAGCTCTGTTGCGCTTCGCGCCATCCCCGCTACCATGCATCCATGACAAGAATCCTAATCGTCAATCCGAACACGACCAGCTCGATGACCGAAACGATTGGCGCCGCCGCGCGCGCCGTTGCCGCGCCCGGCACCGAAATATCGGCCGTGACCTCGGCGATGGGGCCGGTCTCGATCGAGGGCTATTACGACGAGGCGTTCGCCGTGCCGGGCCTGATCCAGGCGCTACTGAATGCGCCGGACGCCGACGCGGCGATTGTCGCCTGTTTCGACGATACCGGCCTCGACGCCGCCCGCACCGCCGCGCGTTTTCCGGTGGTCGGAATTTGTGAGGCCGCGCTGGTGACGGCCGGCCAGATTGCAAAACGCATCGCCGTCGTCACGACGCTGCCGCGCTCGATCGTGCCGCTGGAGGAGCTGGTGCGCCGCTATGGCTTTGCGGAAAGAGCGCAAATCAGCGCCTGCGAGGTCGCGGTGCTTGATCTCGAAAAGCCCGGCTCAGGCGCGGAAGCAAAGCTGGAGGCCGAGATTTCCCGAGCGCTCGACAGGGGCGCGGAAGCGATCGTGCTGGGCTGCGCGGGCATGGCCGATCTCGCACTGAAACTCTCGCAAAAATTCGGTGTCCCCGTCGTCGACGGCGTCGCAGCGGCGGTGAAGCAGGCCGAGGCGCTCGCGGGTCTGAAGCTCACGACGTCCCGGCGCGGCTCCTACGCGTCGCCGGGCGTGAAGGCTTACACCGGGCTGCTGGCGCCGTTCGCGCCGAAAACCTCAGGCTGACTGCGGCGCGCCGTAGATCTTGTCGCGCAGCCGGCGCATGCCGGTGAGCCAGCGATCGCGGCTGGACGCCTTGCGCTGCATGTATTCGGCGACCTGCGGGTGCGACAGGATGAGAAAGCGTTCTTCCGCCATCGCCTCGATCACCATGCGCGCCACTTCCGGCGACTGCAGTACGCCGTCGACCCTTGCCGCGCTCGGGCCGGGCGTCGTCATGCCCGTCTGTACCGATTGCGGGCAGAGCACGGAGACGCGGATGCCGCGGTCGCCATATTGAATGGCGAGATGTTCGGCGAGTGCAACTGCCGCGTTCTTGGTGACGCCGTAAGGCATCGAGTTCAGCGAGGCCAGCAGGCCCGCCGCCGACGCGGTATTGAGGAGATAGCCGGAGCCCCGCGCGAGCATGCCCGGCACCAGCGCGCGCGCCGCGAACACATGGCTCATGACATGGACGCGCCAGCTCACGTCCCAATCGGCATCGGAGGCGGTCTCCTGTCCCTTGCGCGAGAGGCCGGCGTTGGAAAAGAACACGTCGACCGGCCCATATTTGTCCTCGGCTGCGGCAATCAGCGCCTTGATGTCTTCCTCCAGCCCGACATCGGCGGTGATCGGCAATCCGTCGATGTCGCCGGCGACCTTCGCGAGCTTGTCGCGTGAGCTCTTGAGGTCGGCGACGACGACGCCGCGCGCGCCGGCCTCCGCATAGGCGCGCGCCACCGCCTCGCCGATGCCGCTCGCAGCGCCCGTGACAACGCAGACCTTGCCTTTGACATGCATGTTCGGTTCCCACCTGTTTCTTTTTCTTGAACGTCGAGAGTGATACGACCGCCGCTGCGCGGTCAATGCCGGTTTGCGCTAGCGATCAACTTTTTACAATCGAGGCGCGCGACGCTGGCGTCGGCATCGCCGGCATGCGATGACGGCCGCGCGGGGACAATCAGGATCGGAGAATTGAAGGATGCTCGAAGTGCGGGATGGATCGGCTGTGTCGGCGCCGCTTGCGGATGCTTCGGAATGGACGAGCGAGGCGGCGTGGTCGCTCTACCGGTTGCCGTTCAACGATCTGCTGTTTGAGGCGCAATCCGTTCATCGCCGGCATTTCGATCCCAACCGCGTACAACTCAGCAAGCTGCTCAATATCAAGACCGGCGGCTGCCCGGAAGATTGCGGCTATTGCAGCCAGTCGTCGCATCATTCGACGGGTCTTGCCGCCGCGAAGCTGATGGAAGTCGAGAAGGTCGTCGCCGAAGCGCGCAAGGCCAAAGCCGGTGGCGCAACGCGCTATTGCATGGGCGCGGCATGGCGCAACCCGAAGCCGCGGGACATGGATGCCATCGTTGAAATGGTCGGCGCGGTGAAGGCGCTCGGGCTCGAGACCTGCATGACGCTGGGCATGCTGGACCGCGATCAGTCCGACCGCCTCAGCGCGGCGGGGCTCGATTACTACAACCACAATATCGATACGTCGGAGCGCCATTATCCGCAGGTGATCTCGACGCGCACATTTGCCGATCGTCTCGACACGCTGGAGAATGTCCGGCAGTCCGGCATGAAAGTCTGCTGCGGAGGCATCCTCGGCATGGGCGAGGAAGAAACCGACCGGGTCGAGATGCTGGTTACGCTGGCGAACCTGCCCGAGCCGCCGGAGAGTGTTCCGATCAATATGCTGATTCCGATCGCCGGCACGCCGCTCGCCAAGGCGGCGCCGATTGCCCCGATCGAGTTTGTCCGGATCGTCGCGCTGGCGCGCATCATGATGCCGAAATCATTCGTCCGCCTCTCGGCCGGCCGCTCGGCCATGACAGATGAGATGCAGGCGCTGTGTTTCTTTGCAGGAGCGAATTCGATCTTCGTCGGCGACACCTTGCTGACGGCCGGCAATCCCGAAAATGAAGCCGACCGGAAGCTGTTTCAGCGGCTGGGCCTGGAGGCGCTCTGATCGGCGCCCCGCATCCCCGGCGACGTTCTGCGACCACTGACAGAATCGCAAGATCGGTCGAGCGCATCATGTCCGCGTGCGCTTGACTGGTGCCGCCACGGAGAACAGAGGGATGAAGGCGGCGCTTCAAAACCACCATGCCCGGATGCAGCGGGTGCTGGATCACATCGAGCGGCATCTGGACGACGATCTTGACCTGGATGCGCTGAGCAGCGTCGCAGCCTACTCGAAATATCATTTCCACCGGCAGTTCACGGCGACCTTCGGGCTGTCCGTGCATCGCTATGTCCAGCTCGCCCGCATGAAGCGCGCTTCGTACCGGCTGGCCTACAGGGACGACCAAAGCGTCACTGACATAGCGATGGATGCCGGTTACGATGCACCGGACGCCTTCACCCGCGCCTTTCGGCAACGGTTCGGGCAATCGCCTTCGTCGTTCCGGAAGTGTCCCGACTGGGAGCCGTGGCTTGCGGCCTTCGGGCCTCTCGACAACGCGAGGAGCAAGCTCATGCAGAGGACTTTTACCACTGACGACGTGACCATACGCGAAGTACGCCCCACGTCGGTGGCGATCATGGAGCACCGGGGCGATCCGGCAACGCTCGGCGCCACCATCCAGCGGTTCATCGCGTGGCGCAGGGCCGCCGGCCTGCACCCCAGGACAAGTCCGACCTTCAATGTCTGGCGCTCCGAGCGGCGTCCTGCTTCGCCAGCCGATTATAGCGTGGACCTTTGTGTCGGTACCGATCAGCCGGTCGAGTCGAACGGCGAGCAGATCAAGGCCGGCGAGATTCCTGGCGGACGCTGCGCGGTGCTGCGCATCGTTGGCAACACCGACAATCTGGAGCCCGCCGCGCTCTACCTTTATCGCGACTGGCTGCCGGCCAGCGGCGAGGAGGCCCGCGACTTCCCGATCTATTGCCAGCGGCTGAGCTTCTTCCCCGAAGTGCCAGAGCATGAGGCGGTCGCGGAACTGTTCTTGCCGCTGAAGTAGCGTCCTCTGACGGCGGCCTGTCCTTCCGATCACAGGAAACGGACAGGCCGCTGTCCACCCAATCCCGCTCTTCGCGGGTTCGCCGTCTTGTTTCGATCGGAACCCTTTGTCGCGCGCTACCGGGAACCGGAACTGCGTCCGATAGCGCTTGACTCGAGTCTGAAATTGAATTTCATATATGGAATAAAAAAATCATATATGAAATGAGGAAAACATGGGAAGGCTTCCCGAGGCCGCAGTCGCGCACTACCGCGAGCATGGCTATTACGCGCCGATCAGAGTGATGCCAGCTGCAGAGGCCGAAACGCTTCGCCTGTGCCTCGAGGCACACGAGAAAGAGCACGGCGTGCTGAAAGGGGCGATGCGCCACAAGAGCCATCTCCTGTTCACCTGGCTGGACGGCCTGATCCGGCATCCCGCCATTCTCGACGCGGTCGAAGGCGTGATCGGCCCGGATATTCTTTGCTGGAGCAGTTCGTTCTTCATCAAGGAAGCGCGCGACCCCGGCTTCGTGTCGTGGCATCAGGATTCCACCTATTGGGGGCTGGATCCCGCCGACATCGTTACGGCTTGGGTCGCACTTTCGGAGAGTACGGTCGAGAACGGTGCCATGCGCGTCATTCCGGGAACGCAGAAACTCGATCAGGTCGCGCACCGGGATACGTTCGCGGCAAATAATCTGCTGACACGCGGTCAGGAGATCGCGGTGGACGTCGACGGCAGCGACGCCGTGACACTGGCGCTCCAACCGGGCGAGATGTCGCTGCACCATGTCCGATTGATCCACGGGTCCGATCCAAATCCCTCGACGAAACGCCGGATCGGCTTTGCCATTCGCTACCTGCCCACCCACGTCCGCCAGGTCGTCGGAACGCGCGACAGCGCCACGCTCGTGCGCGGCGTCGACCGGTTCGGCAATTTCGAGCCGGAATATGCGCCGGATCACGATCTGTCAGACGCGGCCGTGGCATTTCATGCCCACGTCATGGGCGACCAGCAAAAAGTGCTGATGCGGAATGCGCAGGCGGGCGCGATGCGCTGACGCGCGTAGCGCGCCAGCCCGACTTTCCACCAAGAGAGAAGTTGAAATGATCGACGCAAACGATCCGAAACGCCGCATGTTTGGCGACTATCAGCTCAAGCCGAACAGCGGCGTCAATCCGCCGTACTCGCCGGCCTATCCGGTCGAGTGGGGATGCACGCTGCGTACCGTCGAGATCATGACGTGGGTGGCGCCCGCCAAGGTCGCGAGCCTGCTTGCCGATACGCCGTTCGAGATCGCGAGCGATCGCGTTGCCTTTCGGTTCATGCTGTCACCTGGACATTCGATGGCGGTGCATGCCGGCCAGATGTTCGACCTGATGCTCACGGTGCCCGTTCGATACAAGGGGCTGTTCACCGAAACCCACATCTTCATGTACTGCAGCGACCCGATGGGTATTTGCGCGGGCCGGGAGGTCTTTGGCTACACCAAGAAGGATACAAACTACGCGTTCGACGAGCGTGCTGACGGCTCGATCACCGGATGGGTCAGGCGTCGCGGCATTCAACTGGCGGATTTCAGCTTCACGCCGGACCCGGCTGCGCCTGTCGTTCGCATCGTCGATGGCGCGGAACTGCCAGCCGGCGAAATTCACGTGCGTCGCCTGCCGCATCCCGAGCGCCTGGAAACGGCTTATGCCGACGTCGCCTACCGGCGCACGCCGCTGAAATACTCGGCGCCGGTACCGGGGCGCTGCACCATGACGCTGCATCCATGCGAATACGATCCGATCGCGGACCTCAAGCCGGAGATACTCGGCGCGCACTTCATGGTATCCGATGTCTATGGCGGTGGCTTCGATGTCGAGGACCGGCGACTGATCGAGCGGCTCATTCCGTAACGTGAATACCCCGTGCGCAACTGCGTACGGGCGACAACAATCGGTACCGGGACGAAGAGCTCGGGCCATAAAAAAAGGGAGGCTTCGACCATGGACAAGCTCTTTCCGTCAAACCGCCGCCGGATACTGGCCGGCATCGCGGCAATGGCGTTAAGCACGGGCGGATTTGCGGTGGCGCAGGCGCAGGATGCCGGGCCGCTTCGCGTCGGCGTGTTGACTGATATGTCGAGCCTGTACGCCGACGTTACCGGCCCCGGCTCCGTTGCCGCCGCCAAGATGGCCGTTGAGGATTTTCTCGCGGGGCCGCACAAGACGAAGCGACAGATCGAGGTCGTGAGCGGCGATCACATGAACAAGGCGGACCTTGGCGCCAACATCGCCCGGGAGTGGATCGATCGCAACAACGTTGAAGCGATCATCGATGTGCCGAATTCATCGGTGGCACTCGCTGTTCGCAATCTCGTGCAGCAAAGTAACAAGGTCCTGCTGGTCTCCGGCGCTTCGTCGTCGGACCTGACAGGCAAGGCCTGTTCGCCGAATCTCGTGCATTGGAGCTACGATACCTACGCGCTGTCCAATGGCACCGCGCGGGCGGTGGTCGCTGCCGGCGGCAAGACCTGGTACACCCTGACCGCCGACTACGCCTTCGGTCACGCGATGGAGGCGGAAGTGAAGAACGTCGTCCAGAAGCTCGGCGGCACGGTGGTCGGCGGCGTCCGTACGCCGATCAACACTCAGGACTTCTCGTCGTTCCTGCTGCAGGCGCAGGCCTCCAAGGCACAGATCGTCGGCCTCATCAATGCCGGCGGTGACACCATCAACTCGATCAAGCAGTCGGTCGAGTTCGGCATTCCGCAGGGCGGCCAGCGCGTCGTGGCGACCGTGCTTTATCTGAGCGACGTGCATTCGCTTGGGCTGAAGGTCGCGCAGGGACTTCAGTTCACTGAATCGTTCTACTGGGATCTCAATGATGGTACGCGCGCCTGGGCGAAACGCTTCGCTCCGCGTAACAACAATCGGTATCCGACCGCAATGCAGGCGGGCGTCTATGCCGCGACGCTCCATTACCTGAAAGCGGTCGATGCGCTCGGGGCAGCCGGCGACGGAAAGGCCGTGGTACAGGAGATGAAGAAACTGCCGACGGACGATCCGCTGTTCGGAAAAGGCTCGGTTCGTGCCGACGGTCGCAAGCTTCACAACATGTATCTGTTCGAGGTGAAGAAGCCCGAGGAGTCCAAGTATCCCTGGGATTACTACAAGCTGATCCAGACCATTCCGCCAAGCGAAGCGTGGCGGCCGCTGGAAGAAGGCGGCTGTGATTTCCTGAAATCATGATCTCGACTGACGATGCGGGCCGCCCGGTAGCGCTTGTTACCGGCGGCGGCGGCGATATCGGCCGTGCCATCGCATTGCGGCTGGCCCGGGACTGCAAGGCCGTTGCGGTCGTCGATATCGATGAGGGCGCTGCGGCGCAGACGGCGCATCTGGTGGAGGCGGCCGGCTGCAAGTCGATGGCGATCCGGGCTGATGTTTCCGATCCCGGGCAGAGCGCGCGGTTTGTCGATGTGACCGAAGCCGCGTTCGGGCCGATCGGCATATTCGCCAACAATGCGGGGATCGAAGGCGTCGTAGCGCGCTGCACGAATACCCGGATGATGCCTTCGACCGCCTGTTGCAGGTGAATGTGAAAGGCGTCTTTCTCGGACTGAAAAATGTGCTGGCGAAAATGGTCCCGCGGGGATCGGGCACGATCGTCAATACCGCATCGACCTCCGCGATCCGGGGGCGCGCCGGATTATCGGGCTATGTCGCTTCCAAACATGCGGTGCTGGGTCTGACCCGGACGGCGGCGCTGGAAGTGGCGGGGACGTCCATTAGGGTCAATGCGATTCTGCCGGGACCGATCGAGTCACGCATGATCCGCGAACTCGATGCCCAGGCCAGCCGCAATGCGCAGGACTTCAGGCGCGCCGGCGCTGCCCGCTACGGCAAGCCGGAAAACATCGCCGATGTTGTGGCGTTTCTGGCGTCCGATGGGGCCGCGCATGTCAACGGCGCGGCCTGGGTTGTGGACGACGGAATAACGGCGGGGTGATTCAACCGCCGGCACCGATTTTTTCGGAGACGGTCTTCGCCGCCTTGCGAAGCTCGACGGCGATTGCGGTGGCTTCGTGGGCCGGGATCTTGTCCTGCCGCACGAGCGGCACGGTGAGGGCTGCGACCGCGCGTCCCGACGCTTCGACAACCGGACAGCTATAGGCGAGAATGCGCGTATAACCGTCGTCGTTGGAGAAATTGCCGCCCTCGGCGGAGATCCTGTCCAGTGCGGCGAGCGCCTTCTTGCTGCTGATGCGATCCTGGGCAGCGATGACATCAGCAAGTTCCTGGCGCCGGCTCTCGAGCTGGAATGCGGCCAACACCTTGGCCGATGCATATTGCTGGGTCAGCGGAAACACGGCGCCGACCTTGACGGACCATCCCATCAGCCATTCCGGCTCGATCCGCGCAATCACCATGAACTGCTCGCCATGCAGAACGGTGAGGTGGCACGAGAGCTGGACCCGGCCGGCGAGTTGCTCCATGACGGGAAGCGCGGCCTGCAGCAGTCGTTCGGTCGGCGGGAATTGCGACGCGATCCGGAACAGCTTCAGTGTCAGCGTGTACTCGCCCGTCGCCGGATCGCGCGTGACATAGCCCCGGCGTTCCAGCGCCACGAGCATCCGGAAGATCTCTCCGACCGAGCGGCCGACTCGTTCGGCGAGCTGCTTCTGGCTGAGGCCGCGCGCCTCTGCCGCCAGCGCTTCGAGCAAATCCAGCCCCTTCTCAAGCGCGGGGGCGCCCGGCTGGACTGCGGTCTTTGACTTTTTCATCTGCCGGTCCTTGCGGGACTTCCTGTCAACACTGGTGGATGTACTCGATCCCGCTGCCGCCGAAAAGTTGCCCGCGTGGAATATGCCATTGGTGCTGTGGACCGGCGTCAGCCCTGATAGAGCCCCTTGTCACGGGCCTGACGCGTAGCGAGCGCCGCCATCATGTCGAGCATCGGCGTCGAGAGTCCGGCGGCGCGCGCGAACGCGGCCGGCGCGCGAACCAGCACGTCGATCTCCATGGCGCGACCGAGTTCGTAATCCTGCAGGATCGAAGGCTTGTGGTCCGGCGCGGGGCCGGTGCGCGTAACGCGCTTGACCGTGGGAAAGCAGCTCTGCGCCACGGCATTCGCTTCGTCGAGCAGGCGCGGCACGATTTCGGCAAGATCGGGATCGTCGCGCACGGCGCGTGCGGTCTGTCCGGTCAGCAGGCACAGCACCGACATCGACATGTTGGTCAGCAGTTTCGACCAGATGGTCTCCCGGATCTGCGTGACCTCGGGCGACTCGATCGAAGCGTCGTTCAGCGCCGCACGCAGCTTTGCGACGCGATCGCTGGCGCGGTCGTCGCATTCGCCGATCAGCAGCCGGTTGCGTTCGGGCGAAAGGTTTGCCACCACGCCCGGCGCCACGACCTCATTTGACGAAAACACCACGCCGCCGACGACAGACTGCTTCGGGATGGCCGCGCGCAGCCGTCCACCAGGATCGAGGAAGGCCAGATCCGGCACCGGCGGATGGTTTGGCGCGATCCCGATATCGTACCACCAGGGCACGCCGTTCTGCGCGAATACCACAGCGGTGTCATCGCCGAGCAGCGGCTGGAGGCCGTTGGCGAGGCTGGAGAGCCCCGTTGCCTTCAGCGTGCAGATGACGGCGTCCTGAGGACCCAGCGCGGCGGGATCGCTGGATGCGCTTACCTTGGCCTTGAACTCGCCATTTCCGACACGCAGCGTCAGCCCGTTGGCTTTCACGGCATCCAGATGCGCCCCCCGCATCACGCAGGAAACGTCATGTCCTGCCAGTGCGAGCCGCACCGCAAAATGGCTGCCGACGGCGCCGGCACCGAAAACGCAAATCCGCATGGGTGGAAATCCTGCTGGGAGGGAAGTGGCGTTGCTAGTTTTCACAAGCCTTGGCCGGACGCAACCGGTCCGCCGCGCAGGACGGGTTGCTGAAGGCTCGGCCTTGGCCGGACGTGGAACCCCGCCGTTCAGTCGAGGTTCATCCCCGTCGTCTCAAGCTCGCGGTGCAGGGACAATGGGACGGGCGACCATGAGGGGACGTGCCATGTCAAAGATCGCGCTGGGAATCGCAGCGATCGTCTTCGCAACGGCACTGTGCGTGGCGGATTTTGCCATCGCGAGAGGCGGCGGTGGTCATGGAGGCGGTCACGGCGGCGGTGGCCACGGTGGCGGTCATCATGGCGGAGGGCATCGTGGCGGCGGCGGTCATCATGGTGGCGGTCACGGCCACCATTTCGGTGGCCGGCATCATGGCGGCGGCCATTTTCACGGCCGCGCGGCGCATTTCCGTTCGTTCTCCGGGCATCGCTCGTTTTCCGCCCAGCGCGCGAATTTCGCGGGCGGCGGCCGCGCTTTGAACTCGCGCGCACTAGCCCGAAATTATCGCCATGCCGCGGCGCTGCATCGTCCCGCCGTGCGGGCCAGCGTTACCGCTGGCGCGGCGCTCGCCGGATGGCAATACGGACACCCGAGAGGCGGCGGCTGGTGGCGACACGGCAATGGCGGATACGGCTGGGTCGGGCCGCTGTTCTGGCCGTTCGCCTATTTTGACATCTACGACTATGCGCTGTGGGGACCGCGTGTCGGCGCGCCGTTCTGGTACTACGGCTACGACGACATCTATGCCGGCCTGTTCGGCCCCTATGACTATCAGGGTCTTGCGGGTTACCTGCCGCCGCGTGGTTCCTCCGGCGTCGCGCCAGACCGGCTCGCGCTGCTGTGCGGCGAGGACAGTCGCGAGATCGCGGGCCTGCCGATCGACCTGATCGCGCAGACGATCGAGCCAGACGAGGCGCAACGCGCGGCGCTCGACGATCTCGCCAACGCTTCGGTGACATCTGCGCAGAAGATCAAGGCGGCGTGCCCGACCGCGATCGCGCTGACGGCGTCCGGCCGCCTCGCGTCGATGCAGCAGCGCATCGAGGCCATGATCTCGGGTGTCGCCACCGTGCAGCCGGCGCTGGACAAGCTCTACGGCCTGCTGACCGACGAGCAGAAAGCGCGGATGAACGCGGTCGCGGAAGATCAGGAAAGGAAGACCGAGCGTCGTCGAAACAGGTCGTTGGCGCGGCCCTGCGACGTCGCGCAGTCGTCCGCCCTGCAATGGCCGGCCGAGGAGATCGAGGCGCGGCTGCATCCGACCGATGCGCAGCGCGCCGCGCTTTCCGCGTTGCAGAAGGCCAGCGCCAAGGCGGCCGACGTGCTGGCCGCCTCGTGCCGGATCGACGAAGCGGCCACGCCATCGGCGCGACTGGCCGCCGTCGGCAAGCGACTCGGCGTCATGCTGGAGCAGGTCAAGCTTGTGCGGACCGCACTCGACGATTTCTATGTGATGTTGAACGACGAGCAGAAGGCCCAGTTCGAGGCCATCGGCCCAAGACGGGGCTCCTCCGCCGACAGGGCAGACATGACTCAACGACGCGGCACAAGATAGCTCGGCAGCGGTGACAACGCCCGCGATCCCGGCCTATTGTCCGGCATAACAGAATGCCGAACAAAGGGGCCGCTGAATGACTGCCAATCCGGTTTTGTGGGATCTCGACGCGCGCGGCGTCGCGACGGTCACGTTGAATCGTCCCGAGGTGAACAACGCCTATGACGCCGGCCTGATCAACGGCGTGCTCTCGGCGATGGATGAGCTGGGCAAGAAACCCAATCTCCGTGTCGTGGTGCTGAAGGGCAACGGCAAGCATTTCCAGGCCGGCGCTGACCTGAAATGGATCAACGGCGTCCGGCCGAAATCGGCGCAAGAGAACGAAAAGGTGTCGCGCGCGACGTTCGAGGCCGTGCAGCGGCTGAATACGCTGCCGATCCCGACGGTGGCGCTGGTGCAGGGCGGCTGCTTCGGCGGCGGCACCGGCGTGATCTCGGCCTGCGATGTCGTGGTCGCCGCCGACAATGCGCTGTTCTCGATCACCGAGGTGCGGTGGGGCCTGACGGCGGCTATCATTATTCCGCAGCTCTGCGACGCGATCGGCGTCCGCCAGGTCCGCCGCTACGCGTTGACCGGCGAGCGGTTTGGCGCGGAAGAGGCGCGGCGCATCGGGCTGGTACACGAGGTGGTGCCGCTGGCTGAATTGGAGGCCGCAGGGGCCAAGGTCGTCGAGCAATTAATCGGCAACGGCCCCGCGGCGCTCGCGGAAACCAAGGCGCTTGCACTTGAAAGTTCGTTTGGCGGAATGGCCGTGGACGACAAGGCCTATTCACGGCTGGTGAAGGTGCATTCGGACAGGCGACAGACCAGCGAGGCGTCGGAAGGACTGGCGTCGTTTGCCGAGAAGCGCGCGGCGAGGTGGGGCAACGCATAGCTGCCAGGCTCTGCTACGCTCGATGATGTTTCCTTCAGGAGTATTGGATTTGCCGTCAAAACGTATTGCCATTGCCGGTCTGGGTGAGATCGGCAAAACCGTAGCGCGCAGGCTGGTGCAGGGATTGCCGGGCCTTTCGCTTGCGGCGATCGCGACCAGGGATCACGCGAAGGCGCAAGCGTGGCTCGATCGCGAAGGCATTTCCTGCCCGCTGGTTTCGCTCGATGAACTGCCTGATCACGCCGACCTCGTTGTCGAATGCGCTCCGGCGGCGATCCTTGATCAGATCTGCCGGCCGATGTTGCGCGCCGGCAAGCAGGTCATGGTGTTGAGCGCCAGTGCGCTGCTGCCGCGTCCCGATCTCATCGAACTGGCCAAGGCGCATGGCGGCCAGATCGTTGTGCCGACCGGCGCCTTGATCGGCTTCGATGCGGTTTCGGCCGCCGCCGAAGGCACCATCCATTCGGTGCAGATGGTCACGCGCAAGCCGCCCGGCGGTCTCGCCGGCGCGCCCTACCTGGTCGAGAACAAGATCTCCATGGACGGGGTGAAATCTGCGCTGCGCGTGTTCAAGGGCTCGGCGCGCGACGCGGCCGCGGCGTTCCCCGCCAACGTCAATGTGGTGGCGGCGCTGTCGCTCGCGGGCATCGGCCCCGATCGTACGACGATCGAAATCTGGGCCGATCCTGCTGTGACGCGGAACTGTCACCAGATCAGGGTCGATTCCGACTCGGCCTCGTTCACGATGGCAATCGAGAACATCCCGTCGGAAAACCCGAAGACCGGCCGCATTACGGCACTTTCGGCGATCGCAGCGCTGCGCAAGCTGACTTCGCCGCTGCAGGTCGGAACCTGAGCGGCGCGCCGTAATAGCTAAAATCCCTCGTCCGGGGCATTATCGCCCGCACGTCATCCGGGAATGTCACCTTGCCTGTCAAAACCGTCACCGAACCCGCACGCCAGATTCCGCTCTACGACGAATATGAAGTCGTCGTGCTGGGCGGTGGCCCGGCCGGCATCGCCGCTGCGGTCGCCGCCGCGCGCGCCGGCCGCCGTACGCTGCTGATCGAGCGCTACGGCTTTCTCGGCGGCATGGGCACGGCCGCAGGCGTCACGAATTTCTGCGGGCTGCACGCCAATGTCCATGGCGAGATGCATCGGGTGGTGCAGGGCGTTGCGTCCGATCTGCTTGATCGAATCGACCGGCTCGACGGTTTGAACGCGCCGCACCTGATCCTTGGGAAGATTTTTGCGCAGGCCTATGACACCGCCGCCTACAAGATCGCGGCGGATGATCTGCTGGCGTCGCACAAGGTCGACATTCTGTTTCACGCGCTGGGCGCGGGCGTGGTGATGGACGATGTGAAGCGCATCGATGCGCTTGTCGTCGAGACCAAGGCTGGACGCCAGGCGGTTCGCGCCGGCATCTTCATCGATTGCTCGGGGGACGGCGACCTCGCCGCCTGGGCCGGGGCTCCCTTTGAAGTCGGCGACAATGCCGGCGGCATGATGTACCCGTCGATGATGTTTCGCCTCAACGGCATCGATCCCGAAAAGGCCGGCGATGCCTGGCGCACCATTCCTGCGCTGATGGAACAGGCGGAAGCCGCGGGCACGCATCGGTTTCCGCGCAAGACGGCGATCGTGCGGCCGCAGCGGTCGGCGATCGAATGGCGGGTGAATTTCACCCAGCTTGCGCGCGAGGACGGCACGGCGGTCAGCGGGATCGATCCCGACCAGATGACGCGTGGCGAGATCGAGGGGCGCCGGCAGGCACTGCAGGCGTTCGAATTCCTGCGCACGGTGCCGGGGTTCGAGAAATCCTACATCGTGGACCTGCCGCCGCAGCTCGGCATCCGTGAGACAAGGCGTGTGATCGGCGGCTACATGCTGTCGGGCGAGGATGTGCTCGGCTGTGCCTCGTTCGACGATTCCATCGGCGTCAATGGCTGGCCGATGGAACAGCATGTCGCCGGCGACGTGACCTTCACGTTTCCGCCGATCCCGGAATCGCGCGGCTTCAACGAATTGCCGTATCGCATGCTGGTTCCCGAAGGCATAGACAATCTGCTGGTGGCCGGGCGTTGCGCTTCGATGACCCACGAGGGCCAGTCGGCGGCGCGGGTCTCCGGCGCCTGCTTTGCGATGGGGGAGGCGGCCGGCGCCGCGGCCGCGCTGGCGCTGTCGGGCAATACGATTCCACGCGACATCGCGGTGGAAAAGCTGCAACAAGGCCTGAAACAACAGGGCGCGTTCATCGGGCGGGACCAGAGCGTGCCCGAGGGGCTGTAAGAAACGACGGAGGAGACGGAATGAGGAAGTTTGCGCAGCTGGCGCTGGCAGGCCTGTTGGCGATTTCAACGGCCGGGATCGCGCGGGCCGATGACGTGCAAAAGGCAAAGATCGGCGTGCTGCGGCTGTCGTCGTCGGCACCGGTGTTCATCGCGCAGGACAAGGGCTATTTCCGCGAAGCCGGCCTCGATATTGAATTGAAGTTCTTCGACGCGGCGCAGCCGATCGCGGTGGCGACGACGTCGGGCGATGTCGATTTCGGCGTCACGGCGTTTACCGCGGGGCTCTACAATCTCGCCGGCAAGGGCACGCTGAAGGTGATCGGCGGCATGAGCCGCGAGAAGGCCGGCTATCCGCTGATCGGTTACTTCGCCAGCAATAACGCCTATGCGGCGGGGCTGAAGACACCGAAGGATCTCGCGGGCAAGCGAATTGCGGTCACGCAAGTTGGCTCCAGCTTTCACTATTCGCTGGGACTGCTTGCCGACAAATACGGCTTCAAGCTCGCGGATGTGAAGATCATGCCGCTGCAATCGCTGTCCAATGCTGCGGCGGCGCTAAAGGGTGAGACCGTCGATGCGGCGCTGTTGCCGATCTCGACCGCACGGGCGCTGGTGGATTCCGGCGGCGCGAAATTCCTCGGCTGGGTCGGCGACGAGACGCCGTGGCAACTAGGCGCCGTTTTCGCCTCGCCGAAGACGCTGACCAACAAGCCGCTGGTAACGAAGCTGCTCGCCGCGCTGGCGCGGGCCGATCGCGAATATCACGACGTGATCCTGGCCTCGGTGAAGGACGGCAAGGCCGAGATCAACGACAAGACAAAACCGCTGCTCGAGATCATCGCAAAGTACACCAACCTGCCGGTGGAGCAGGTAGTCGGGAACTGCGCGTACATCGATCCCGAGGGCAAGCTCGACGTGAAGAATGTCGCCAACCAGATCAGCTGGCTGCAGGAGCAGGGTTTTGTCGACAAGGGATTCGATGCCGATGCGATCATCGCGAAGGAATATGTGAAGGCGGATTGATACGAATACCGAACCCGTCATCCTGAGGAGGCCGCGGAGCGGCCGTCTCGAAGGACGACGGCCACCAGCCGGGCCGCTCATCCTTCGAGGCTCGCTCCGCTCGCACCTCAGGATGACGGATCACGCGAAGAGCGCCACATGGACCTGATTGCCGACCATATCAGCCACCGCTTCGGCGAACTCGACGTGCTAGATCGCGTGTCGTTCACGGTTGCCTCGGGTGAAGTGGTTGCGATCGTGGGACCGTCCGGTTGCGGCAAGAGCACGCTGCTGTCGATTCTCGGCGGGCTGCTGCGCCCGAGCGAGGGAAGGGCGGAGTTGCGCGGCGCGCCACCGGCCGACAGCCTTAATCCGCTGACCTTCGTGTTCCAGGATTTTGCGCTGCTGCCGTGGTGCACGGTGGAAGCGAATGTCGAATTTCCGCTTATTCATACCGCGCTCGACGCCACAACGCGCCGCGCCGTGGTCGATGATGCGCTGCGCCGGACCGGCCTGTCGGATTTTCGCGGCGCCTATCCAAAGCAATTGTCCGGCGGCATGCGCCAGCGCGTCGGCATTGCGCGGGCGCTCGCGGTGCGGCCGGCGATCCTCTTGATGGACGAGCCGCTGTCGGCGCTGGATTCGCAGACCCGCGAATTGCTGATGGAGGATTTCATCGGCCTGCTGGCGGATGGCGCGATGGGCGCGGTCTACGTCACGCACAATCTCGAAGAGGCGGTGCGACTTGCCGACCGTATCGTGGTGCTGTCGCGCCGGCCCGGGCGGGTCAGGGAGATCGTCGAAATCCCGATGACGCGCGCCGAGCGCGGTGCGATCGATGCGCGCGGCCAATTGCTGGGGCTGCAGAACGATCTGTGGTCGCTGATCCGCGAGGAGGCGATCGATGCCGAGCGCGAGGTCCAGCATGCTTGACCGCGCGCCGGAGAACGATCCCGTAACCGAAGTCAGGCCGGTCGCATTTCGCGGCGCCGGCTTCGTGCCGAACGCGGGGCGTTACTCCGGCTGGATTGCGCTGGCGTTGGTGATTGCGCTGTGGCAACTCGCCGGCAGCGCGGGCTGGGTCAATCCGCTGTTCCTGCCGGCGCCGTCGGCGATTGCGGTCGCGATCTACAAGCTCGCGATGTCAGGCGCGCTCTGGCAGCATCTGGCGGCTTCGGTCGTTCGTATCGGCAGCGGCTGGCTGCTCGGCACCGTGGCCGGCGTGATCGTCGGCTTCGCGATCGGGCTGTCGACGCTGGCGCGCGGCGTCGGCATCACCTTCATCTCGGCGCTGTTTCCGATTCCGAAGATCGCGCTGTTGCCGCTGCTGATCCTCTGGCTCGGGATCGGCGAGGAACCGAAGATCGCGACCATTGCACTCGGCGTTTTCTTCTCGACCGCCATCTCGGTCTATAGCGGCGTCGATGCGGTGCCGCGCAACCTGATCCGGATGGCGCAGAGTTTTAACGTGCCGTTCCATGCCATCGTGCGGCGCGTGGTCTGGCCGGGGGCGCTACCCTCGATCCTCGCCGGCTTTCGCATCACGGCGTCGGTGGCGCTGTTGCTCGTCGTCAGCGCTGAAATGATCGGCGCGCAGTTCGGCATCGGCGCGTTCGTGCTGCAGGCCGGCAATTTGATGCAGACCGATCAGCTGCTCGCCGGTGTGGTGATCCTGTCGCTGTTCGGGCTGGCGGTGGGCAAGGCGATCAGCGTGCTGGAAGCGCGGCTGCTGCACTGGCGGTGATGTGGGGAGTAGGGTGGGCAAAGCGAAGCTGCCCACCATTACGCTCCGAGTTCCTGATGGTGGGCACGTCGCTAGCGCTCCTTTGCCCACCCTACGATTCTTCGTCAATCCTTAAGCGTTGCCGCGGTCCTCGCGGAACAGATCGAGCTTCTGCTGCACCGGGCGGTCGGAGAACGAGAACAGCACCGAGTCGGTATCCGCCTCGTGCGTGACCCAGTGCCAGCTCGGCACCACGAACAGGTCGCGCGCACCCCATTCGAACGTCTGGTCGCCGATCCGGGTGCGGCCCTTGCCCTCGATGGCGGCGAACACGGTGGCGTCGGTTGAGCGGTAGCGGGCGCTCTTGAAGCCTTTCGGCAATAGCTGGATGAAGGTGCCGATCGTCGGCATCGCGAAATCGCCGGTCTCGGGATTGGAGAATTTCAGCTTCAGCCCGTGGCAGGCATCCCACTCGTTGCGCGTCTTGGCCAGTTCCAGCGCCTCGCGCGTATAGCTGTAGGGATAGTTGAAGATCGGCGAGGTCTTCGATTTGCGCTTCTCGTCGACCGGCAGCAGGTTGTGGCCGTAGCGGGCAAAGCTGTCGCCGGCGGGCTTGGAAATCTTCTGTTGGTCCTCATTCGATCCTTCGGCAAAGGATGCGTCGAAGAACTGCACCATCGGGATGTCGAGGCCATCGAGCCAGAACATCGGCTCGGAGGTTTCGTTGGAGTGATCGTGCCAGGTCATCGACGGCGTGATGACGAAATCGCCGGGCTCCATCGCGGTGCGTTCGCCGTCGACGGTGGTATGGGCGCCCTTGCCTTCGAGCACGAAGCGCAGCGCCGACTGGCTGTGGCGGTGGGCGGGGGCGACGTCGCCCGGCACCACCATCTGCACGCCGGCGAACAGCGACGTCGTGACTTTCGACTGGCCGCGCAGGCCGGGATTCTCCAGCACCAGCACGCGCCGCTCGGCTTCCTTGGCGGTGATCAGCTTGCCCGCTTCGGTCATGTAGTCGCGGATGGAATCGAACTTCCACAGATGCGGGCGGCAGGCGCTTCGCGGTTCCGGCGTGACGAGGTCGCCCAGCACATTCCACAGCGCGGAGAGATTTTCGCCGTCGATCTTCTTGTAGAACGCCTCGCGTTCCGGGGTCTTCTGCACGGCTTCCATGGTCAAGCCTCCCGCTATTTCTTATCTCTCTGGATTGACAGTATACTTACAATATGGGTAGCGTCAATGACAGGCCGCGAGGGGAACGATAAAATGCGAGGGAGGTTCCGATGAAGCTGCACGGCTATTTCCGTAGCGCTGCGGCGTACCGGGTCAGGATCGCGCTGAATCTCAAGGGATTGCCGACCGATCACCTCTCGCATCACCTTCGCAAGGGCGAACAGCGCGCGCCGGCCTATCTCGCCCTGAACCCGCAGGGGCTGGTGCCGACGCTGGAGGGCGACGACGGCACGGTGCTGACGCAGTCGCTGGCCATCATCGAATGGTTGGACGAGACCCATCCAAATCCACCGTTGCTGCCAAAGGATCGGCTGCGCCGCGCCAAGGTGCGCGCATTCGCCATGGCGCTCGCCTGCGATACCCATCCCGTGCAGAATCTCAAGGTCCTGACGCGATTGCGCCAGCTCGGCCTGTCCGAGGAGAAGGTGACGGAATGGGCGGCCTGGGCCAACCGTGAGGGATTGTCGGCCTGCGAAGCACTTGTCGCGCACGAACCCGGCCCGTTCTGCTTCGGCGACAAGCCCACCCTCGCGGATCTCTGCCTGATCCCCCAGCTTGGCAATGCGCGGCGTTTCGGCGTCGATGTTTCGGCCTTTCCGCGCCTGCTGAAGGCCGAGACCGCGGCGAGGGAAATGAAGGCGTTCGCTGATGCCGCGCCGGACAAGCAAGCCGATGCCGAGTAAGCCAACACCCATCACGATGGACGCGGTCTATGTCGCGCCCGGCTACCTATTCCGCCGGATGCAGCAGATCGCGGTTTCGATATTTGTCGAGGAATGCAGGGCGTTCGACCTGACGCCGGTGCAATATGCGTCGCTGGTCGCGATCCACACCCATCCCGGCATCGACGCCACGCGGCTGTCGGCGGTGATCGCGTTTGATCGCTCCACGCTCGGCAATGTCATCGAACGGCTGGAGAGCAAGGCGCTGGTCGAACGCAGGCCCTCGCCGGAGGACAAACGCGTCAAGCTGCTTCATCTGACCAGATCGGGTGCCTCCACGCTGCGCGACATCACGTCCTCGGTGGAGCGCGCGCAGGCGCGGATGCTGCAGCCCCTGAAGCCGGCCGACCGCAAGACGCTGATGGGGCTGCTGACGCAACTGGTCGATCTCAACAACGAAGCGTCGCGCGTGCCGCTGCGCGCCGAAGACGCACTCGAGCATCTGGGGAAATCGAACTGATGGACTCGCGGCCGGTCTTGATCGCAGGCGGTGGAATCGGCGGCCTCGCCGCTGCGCTGGGGCTTGCGCAAAAAGGCATCCGCTCGATCCTGCTGGAAAAGGCCAGCGCGCTCGGAGAGATCGGAGCCGGCATCCAGCTTGGGCCCAACGCGTTCCACGCCTTCGACTATCTCGGCGTCGGCGAAGCCGCGCGAGACATGGCGGTCTATATCGATCAGCTTCGCCTGATGGATGCGTTGACGGCCGAGGAAATCACCCATGTCGACCTGCGAGAGGCGTTTCGCACCCGCTTCGGCAATCCCTATGCCGTGGTGCATCGCGGCGATCTGCACGGCGTGTTCCTGCGCGCCTGCGAGAGCCACGAGCTGATCGAACTGCGCGTCAGCAGCGAGGTGACTGGCTACGAGCAGGATGGTTCGTCGGTGACCGCGCGGCTGGCCAATGGCGAGCGCGTCACGGGACGGTTGTTGATCGGCGCCGACGGGCTGTGGTCGAACGTGCGCAAGCAGGTGGTCGGCGATGGTCCGCCGCTTGTGTCCGGGCATACGACGTACCGCTCGGTGATCCCGACCGAGCAGATGCCGGAGGATCTGCGCTGGAATGCGGCTACGCTGTGGGCCGGGCCAAAATGCCATATCGTGCATTACCCGCTGTCCGGCTGGAAGGTGTTCAACCTCGTCGTCACCTATCACAACGATGCGCCGGAGCCGGTCGCCGGCAAGCCCGTCAGCGACGAGGAAGTCATGCAGGGCTTTGGCCATGTGCATGAGCGCGCGAAGGAGATCAGCCGCCACGGCAGGAACTGGCGGCTATGGGTGCTGTGCGACCGCGATCCGGTCGAACGCTGGGTGGATGGCCGCGTCGCGCTGCTCGGCGACGCCGCGCACCCAATGCTGCAATACTTCGCGCAAGGCGCCTGCCAGGCGATGGAGGATGCCGTATGCCTGTCGCATATGCTCTCGCAGCACGACGACCAAGCCGCGGCGCTCGAAGCCTATCGCGCGCAGCGCTTCCTGCGCACCGCGAAGGTGCAACTGATGTCCCGCGCCATCGGCGAGCACATCTATCATCCCGCCGGCGGACATGCCCGGTTGCGCAACGCGATCATGAGCGCGAAGACTTCGGAAGAATGGTATGGCGAGCTGGCGTGGCTTTATGGTGGGACGGGGTTGGCGGGATAGCTCGCAATGACGACGCGCCGCTACATCTTCATCAGCGCCTGGCGGTCGATCTTGCCCGTACCGGTCTTCGGCAGTTCGGCGATGAACCTGATCTCGCGCGGATATTTGTAGGGCAGCAGTTTTTCCTTGACGTAGTCCTGCAACTTCCTGGTCGCGCTGTCCTGATCGAACTCGTTCCTGTTCATCACCACCACCGCCTTCAGCGTCATGCGTCGATCGGGCAGTTCGGCGGCGAAGACCGCGCATTCCCTGATGTCGGGATGCTCGGCAAGGCATAGCTCGACCTCCAAGGGGTAAACCCACTGGCCCGAAATCTTGATCAGATCGTCGGCGCGGCCACGAAAGAAGTGGAAGCCGTCGGAATCGCGCACGAAGCGGTCGCCGGTGTAGATCCAGCCGCCCTCGCGGATCGTCTCGGCCGACTTGTCCGGCCGGTTCCAGTACAATGGCGTGTTGGAATCGCCGCGCACCCACAAAATGCCTTCCTCGTTGTCGCCGACCTCGTTTCCGTCCTTGTCCTTCAACAGGATTTCGTAGCCGGGCACCCGCAGGCCCGCGGCGCCGAGCTTCTTCCTTTCGGGGCGGTTGGAAAGGTAGATGTGCAGCGCTTCGGTCGAGCCGAGGCCTTCGATGATCTCGAGGCCGGTCAGTGCCTTCCAGCCGTTGAACACTTCCGCCGACAGCACTTCGGCGGCCGACAGCGCCATCCGCAGCGAGGAGAAGTCGGCGGCATCAGCGCCGTCGGCCTTGGTCAACGAAGTGTAGAGCGTTGGCAATCCGTAGAACACCGACGGCCGGTATTTCCCGATCGTCTCGAATATCGTTGCGGGCTTCGGCTGGCCGGGCAGCAGCAGCGTTGCCGCGCCGACCGAGAATGGGAAGGTGATGGCGTTGCCGAATCCATAGGCGAAGAAAATCTTCGGTACCGAGAAGCAGATGTCATCGGGTCCGAGCTTGAGCACGTTGCGCGCGAATGCCTGCTCGCTATAGGCCATGTCGTGCTGCAGATGCACGATGCCCTTGGGACGGCCGGTCGAGCCGGATGAATACATCCAGAATGCCATCTCGTCGCGCCTGGTGTCGGCTTCCGACAGGCTGGTCGGGAATCCCTCTAGCCATTGCTGCGCAACGAAGGTTTTGGGTACAGCGTGTTCACCCGCGGTGCCATTGACCACGATCAGGCTCTGCAGCGGCGTGTCCCTGCAGGCCTCCGCATTGAACCGCGAGGTAAACTCGGCCTCCGCGACCGCCACCGCGGCGGCAGCGTCTGAAAGGTAGAACTGCAGCAGGTCTGGCGGCGTCAGCGTGTTGATCAACAGCGGCACAAAGCCCGCCCGCACCGCGCCGAAGAACGCCGCAGGATAGGCCGGGGTGTCATCGAGGAACATCAGGATGCGGTCGCCGCGCTTCAGGCCCAGCGATTGGAAGCCATGCCCCCATTGCGAAGCGTGGGCGCAAAGCTGCGTATAAGTGCGCGTGCCGCCGGGGCCGATCAGCGCCGGCCGGTCTCCGCGGCCGGCCGCAAGATTGTCGAACAGGATGCGGCTGGCGTTATAGTTTTCCGGAAGCGCGAAGCCGATCTCGCACGCGCCTGGACTGTCGCGAGGCACTCGATCGGAAATTTCGTACGTCATGTCCGGCTCCCGATTTTCTTTTCCGCTTCGTAACGCGCCATGAATTCCGGGACATCGCGCGCAGCCGAGCATCCGCGATGCGCCCCGAGCGGGTGATGTAGCTGTAGGCGAAGTCCATCAGGTCGAGCTTCATGTGCTCGGGGAAATGTTCGTACCAGCCGGCGCTGGTGCGCGCCGCCGTCACCAGCTTCTGTACGATCGGTTTGCGTTCGGCCTGGTAGCGGGCGAGGGCGGCGGCGATATCGTTCTCCGCCTCCAGCGCCTTGGTCAGCGCGATCGCGTCTTCGATCGCGAGCCGGGTGCCCGAGCCGATCGAGAAATGCGCGGTATGAAGGGCGTCGCCGATCAACACCATGTTGCCGTGCGACCAGTTCTCGTTCCAGATCCAGGGGAAATTCCGCCACACCGATTTGTTCGACACCAGCGCATGGCCATCGAGGGTTTCAGCGAATATCTCCTCGCAGATTGCCTGCGACTGCTCGATCGTCTTCTGCTCGAAGCCGTAGGCCTGCCAGGTCGCCGCATCGCATTCGACCAGGAAGGTGCTCATCGAAGGCGAATAGCGGTAGTGATGTGCGTTGAATGATCCGAGACCGGTCTTCACGAAGGTCTGCGAGAGCGTGGCAAAGCGCTTGCTGGTTCCGTACCAGGCGAACTTGTTGGTGGAATGCGAAACGGTAGCGCCGAATTCCTTCTCGAAGCCACGGCGCACCAGAGAATTCAGCCCGTCGGCGGCGACGATCAGGTCGTAGTCCCCCAGTTCGTCCAATGACTGGATCGTGGTGTTGTATCTCGGCATGATCCCCGCCGCGCGCACGCGCTGCTGCAGGATGGTCAGGAGTTCGAGCCGGCCGATGGAGGAGAAGCCGATGCCGTCGATCTCGACGCTTTGCCCCCGCAGATTGAGAGTGATGTTTTTCCAGCTCTCCATCCGCGGTGTGATGGCATCGACAGTCTCGGGATCGTCGGCGCGCAGGAACTCAAGCGCCTGTTCGGAGAATACCACGCCGAATCCCCAGGTCGCGCCTTCGGGGTTCTGTTCGAACAGGTTGATATGCGCGTCCGGATGACGCCGCTTCCAGAGATAGGCGAAGTAGAGGCCGCCGGGACCTCCGCCGATGACGGCGATACGCACGTCTTCCTCCCAATCGACAGTATACTTACTAATTTGCAGCGGAGACTAATCCGAGCCGAAAATTTCCGCTACAGGAAAATCGGGCGGAACACGGTCTCCGCCGGCCGGAATCAGCCTTTCGCCACCGGGGGCGTCGCGGCAAGCATGAGCCTGCGGCGATGGATCGCATCTTCCAGCCGGTTGGCCATCGAGACCAGCGCCGAAATATCCTGCGCATTCTCGCTTCTGATGGCGTTCGCCATTTCGGCGTCGAGCGCCGCGTCAACCTGGCTTTCGATTTCGGTCAGTTCGGCGTCGGTCGTCACCTCCCTTATTCGCCGCGGAAGTGCGAACAGGGTCTTCATGACGACTTCTTCCGGCACCGGTCGCTCGATCCCGAGAAACCGCCACGCCGCTGCAGCGATCGAAGCCATTGCGCCCAGCACCATTGGCGTCAGATAAATCCAGTTGCTCCATTTATCCATGAAGCTTTGCTGCGTGCCGTTGTAGTAGGCCGCAGCGCCCGGGTGAACCGGAATATAGGCGTCAGGGTCGGTATCGGGTGCAGCCAGGCCCGCCAGCAACGGCTGATCCCGCACGAGGTCGTTGCGTACGTTGATAAGTGCCTGTGTGAGTGCCGTGATGACGTCGGGGTCGAGCTTCTTGTTGGCGATGAGGTAGGAGCCGACGCGCAGCGTTGTCAGGTCGGCGTCCGGGACCGGCGGATTCCCGCGGAGTGTTCCCTGCGGAATTTCAAAGCTCTCATAGGCGCCGTCCATATCCGCGATGGCGCCGGCGGACTCGACCGGGATCAGGGTTGGCAAGGAATTACGGTTGTTGCTGAAGAAACGACGCACCAGCGACAGGTATTTCTCGTTGAGAGGAACGACCAGCAGGAAGGCGCTGGCTTCCTTCGACTGGATCGCGCGCGGCGCATCCGCCGGCGCAATATTCTTGAAAGTGACCTTGTCGGCGAGATCATATTCCTTTTTCAGGACATCGACGATCCTCTGGTTGATCTCGCCGCCGATCACGCCAACGGTGCGACCTTTCAATTTATCAACGCTTGTCACCGCCGTGCCGGGCGCCAGGATCATCAGCGCGGCTTTGTTCACCAGCACGACGCTGCGCGCCTCCGAGAGATCGCCGACATCGGCCCGGACGATGGCGAGGTCGGTCTTTCCGGCGGCGAACATCTTTGCGGAATCCAGCACGCTCTCCGTCGGCACGATGTTGACGCGCACGGAGGACTTCGCCGCATCAAGCCGGCCGGCGATGAGCGAGGCAATCTTGGTTGCCTCGCCGTCGAATGACCCCACCGCAAGGCTCAGCGTTACCGGCTTTGAAAAATAACGGTATACGACGAGCCCGGCGCCGAGCACGATGCCAAGAAGGCCCGCCAACAGCACGACGCGAGCCCAGAGCGGCAGCGGTGCGGAAAAGTTCTTCATGCGTATCTGACCATTGCGCGGCATGGTTTGCATGCGACCGATGCTGACACATCGTTCGCGATCCGCAAAGCCTGCGCTATGGTCGGAACCGGCGGTGAGCCGACCGCTGGGCCGCCAAGGCGGACCGCGGCGATCGGAACGCAGGCGTATCCGCCGTTCAGCTTTAGGTGCAGCGGCGAACCCTCACGCCGTTAACCCATGTGGTCTTGCAAACCTTGACGGGCTTGCGGACTACCACCGCGCCGCGAGGGCCGGCGCAGCCGGCGCGCACGACGCCGTCGGCGCAGACCACGGCGTTGGCCTTCGTCGATTCGAAGGTCATGGTTACGCCAAAGGCGACGATTGCAGACGCAATCAACAAAAAGGAACGCAGCATTTTATCTCCCGGACTATGACTGATTGATATTCAGTTTTTGAAATTCTCTCGAAAGTAAAGGTTCTGCGGATGCCGTTTACGGCGTGCTTGCACGCCGATCTCGTTTCGGGTGACGGCCAACATGAATACCGGCCGTTCCCTCATTTCTTTTCGGCGGCTGCCAGTACCTTCTTGCAGGCCGGCGTGAGCTTGTCGCTCTCCTTGGCGAGGCAGGCGATGATGCGTCCGCCGCCCGGCGTAACGTCTTTGCAATATTTCTCGTAATCACCCATGCAGGCACTGCGCTGTTCGGCGGTCAGCTCCTGCGCCGATACGGCCTGCGAAAGACAAAGTATGGCGGTGGCAGTCAGGATGGCGCGTAGCATAGGCTTTCCTCCTTTACGTTGTGGCGGCCGATCATTGAAGTGAGTACCCGCGCTGGGATGGCCTGCCTTCTTGCTTCTTGATCGCGGACCCGCTGTAGTGAAGCTCCCATTCATCGCCGCAAGGAAAATTCATGGCGGAGGTCAGAGCCAAATGGCTGGCGTTCTATTCACAACGTATCGAGCCGGTCTCCAAGGAAATATTCTCTCACGTCGAGAAGATGATCATCGGAACGTTGATCGTATCGGCCGGTGCCCATGTCTCGAGCACTGAGCCGGCGATCGTGCTGTTCGGCTATCTGCGCCATGGTCTGATCGGACGCGGCGTCATGTTGTTCGGCGTCATTCTCCTGGTGCTGAACTTCGTCGACGGGCTCTATAAGCTCGCAAAGCTCAATTGGCATGTTGCGTACCAAATCGCGATGTCGTTTCTCTATATCGCCCTGTCGGTGCGGCTCATCCAGCTCATCCTCGCCTTTCGCGGCGGTGAGTGACCGGCGATACCTGAATCGATGAAGGATAGTTCGCGGTGCGATTAACGCGCCGCGAATTGGGACAGGACGTCCTTGCAAGCCGGCGAAAGCTGGGCGGCATTGGTTGCCAGGCACTGCAGGATCCGGCCGCCGCCCGGCGCTACGCCGCCACAGATCGAGCGGACGTCGGCACCGCAGGCCGATCGCAGCACGAACAGTTCTTCGCGCGGCCGCATCGGGCGCAGCACGATCACGGCCGGAGCCGCCGGTGCAGCGGCAGTAGCCGCTCCCGCTGCGGCCGAAACTGCGCCTGCCGCGGGTGCAGCCGCCGTTGCTCCGCCTCCGCCCGCGGCGGAGACGGCCTTCTCGCAACCGGCCGAGAGTTTCGCCTTGTTCTTTTCCAGGCATTGCAGGGCCGGTGCGCCGCCGGTCGGCACGCCCGCACAGACCTTCGGATAATCAGAGCGGCATGCGCTGCGAATGGCGGAAATCTGCGCGCTGGTCGGCTGTCCGGCTGCGGGCGCCGCTGCGGCCTTGGGCTCGGCGGATTTAGCCGGCGCTGCCGCAGCCGCGGGTGCTGCGGACTTCGGCGCCGCAGTCTCGGCCGGTTTGGCGGGCGCAGCCGCAGGTGCTTCCACGGCGCGCACCGCGGTCTGGCAACTCGACGACAGGCTCGACATATTCTTCTGCAGGCATTGCAGT
>Ga0268266_10000908_pt1 | contig 38174 bp, 25 predicted proteins | sample KBSS13metaG_FD_190356 | JGI IMG/M metagenome (GOLD analysis project Ga0268266, IMG submission 190356) | Switchgrass rhizosphere microbial communities from Kellogg Biological Station, Michigan, USA - KBS S1-3 metaG (SPAdes) (version 2) | ecosystem: Host-associated > Plants > Roots > Rhizosphere...
CTGCGCCTCAACCGCAAATTCCATCGGCAATTGCTGCAGCACGTCCTTCACAAAGCCATTGACCACGAGGCCGACGGCTTCTTCCTGCGAAAGTCCGCGCTGGATGCAGTAAAACAGCACGTCCTCGGAAATCTTCGATGTCGTCGCTTCGTGCTCGAAGGTCGCGGACGAATTCTTCGCCTCGACGTAAGGCACGGTATGCGCGCCGCACTTGTCGCCGATCAGAAGCGAGTCGCAGGCGGTGAAGTTGCGCGCACCGGTGGCTTTCCGATGCGCGGTGACGAGCCCGCGATAGGTGTTCTGCGACACGCCGGCGGCGATGCCCTTGGAAATGATCCGGCTGGTCGTGTTCTTGCCGAGATGGATCATCTTGGTGCCGCTATCGACCTGCTGGTGACCGTTCGAGATCGCGATCGAGTAGAACTCGCCGCGCGAATTGTCGCCGCGCAGAATGCAACTCGGATATTTCCAGGTGATCGCCGACCCGGTCTCGACCTGGGTCCAGGAGATCTTGGAGTTGTTGCCACGGCAGTCGCCACGCTTGGTGACGAAATTGTAGATGCCGCCCTTGCCCTCCGCGTTGCCGGGGTACCAATTTTGCACCGTCGAGTATTTGATCTCGGCATCGTCGAGCGTGACGAGTTCGACAACGGCGGCATGCAGCTGGTTCTCGTCGCGCTGCGGCGCGGTGCAGCCTTCGAGATAGCTGACGTAAGAGCCTTTGTCGGCAATGATCAGCGTGCGCTCGAACTGTCCGGTGTTGCGCTCGTTGATACGGAAATAGGTCGACAGCTCCATCGGGCAGCGTACGCCCGGCGGCACGTAGACGAACGAGCCGTCGGAGAACACTGCCGAGTTCAGCGTCGCGAAATAGTTGTCCGAGGTCGGCACGACCGAACCGAGATACTTCTGCACCAGTTCGGGATGCTCGCGGATCGCCTCCGAGATCGGCATGAAGATCACGCCGGCCGCCTTCAATTCCTTCTGGAAGGTGGTCGCCACGGAAACCGAGTCGAACACGGCATCGACCGCAATCTTGCGCTCGCTTTCCGGCTTCACGACGCCTTCGAGGACCTCGACTTCGCGCAAGGGGATGCCGAGCTTCTCGTAGGTCTTGAGGATTTCGGGATCGATCTCGTCCAGCGAGCCGATCTGCTTCTTCGGCTTCGGCGCGGAGTAGTAATAGAGATCCTGGTAGTCGATCCTGGGGTAGTTGACGCGAGCCCAGGTCGGCTCGGTCATGGTCAGCCAGCGGCGATAAGCCTCCAGGCGCCATTCCAGCATCCAGGCGGGTTCGTTCTTTTTGGCCGAGATGAAGCGGACGGTATCTTCCGACAGCCCCTTGGGCGCCTTGTCGGACTCGATAAGAGTCTCAAACCCATATCGATACTGGTCGACGTCGATGCGCTTCACGCGCTCGACCGTCTCTTGTACGGCTGGCATTCCATCCTCCGCTCGCGGTTTCAAGGACCGCGGTGGAACAATCCTAAAGTCAGTGACGATCGGCGAAACGGACTTAGAACGTTTCAAGCCGTGTTTCGTCGACCTTTAAGTAAGGCATCGGCAAGCTTTCGCCAAGCCTCAAGGGCCAAATCAATGTCTTCTTCGGAGGTAGACCAGCCCAGACTGAGCCGCACCGCTCCCTGGGCCAGTTCCCGGTCGAACCCCATCGCCGCCAGGACGTGCGACGGCTGAACCTTGCCGGAGGAGCAGGCGGAACCTGAGGATACCGCAATACCGCTGAGATCGAAGCCAATAACGGCGGTTTCGGCCCTCAGGCCGGGTACGGTGAACAGAGTGGTATTGGGTAACCGCTGGGTGTCTTCCGAAAACACAATCATTCCAGGGGTTTGCCGGAGGCCGTTCTCGAGGCGGTTCCGCAGACCCTGCAGCCGGGCTGCATCTCCTTCCAAGGCGGCCATGGCGGCCTGAACGGCCGCGCCAAAGGCCGCAATGCCCGCGACGTTCTCGGTACCGGCCCGCCGTCCGAGCTCCTGGCCGCCGCCGCGCAGCAGCGGCTCCAGCCCCTGCACCTGCTCGCCCAGAACCAGCGCGCCGACGCCCTTGGGGCCCCCGATCTTGTGCGCGGAAAGGGTGACTAAATCGGCCTTCATCGATCTGAAATCAAATGGTATTTTTCCCAACGCCTGGATCGCGTCGACATGCAACAGCCCGCCTGCCTCATGCACGAGATCAGCGACTTCTCCAACCGGTTGAAGCGCCCCGGTCTCGTTATTGGCCAGCATCACCGAGACTAGCGCCACCGGCCCACCAGCAAGCAGGCTTCTGACATTGTCGAGATCGACCAGGCCCGATCCGGTGACCCGGATGGTCCGTATCGCCTCCGGCGAGAAACGCCCGCCTGACATTACCGACGTATGCTCGATGGCCGAAACCATCAGCCGGCGGGCAGGCTCAGCTGCGCTCCGCCGCAGGCCCGGTGTGAGCGCCAGCGCGTTGGCCTCCGTGCCGCCGGACGCAAACACCACATCCTGCGGCCGGGCGCCAACGGCCGCAGCGACCGCGGCGCGTGCATCCTCGACCAGCCGGCGCGCCTGCCGACCTTCGGCGTGGACCGAGGACGGATTGCCGGCCATGTCCCAGGCGGCCGCCATCGCCTGCTTTGCCTCGGGGCGAAGCGGCGCCGTCGCATTCCAGTCGAGATAGACCCGGTCAGGCATTTCCGTACAATATTACCTATACCAACGATTGGCTCCTGCGCAGCTGCGCCGTGCAGGATGCGCGGATAGCCTTATGGCAACTGGGGATCGTGCCGTCTCTTACAATCGCAGCCTAACGCCTTGAACAGCCTTCCAGATGTTCAAGATGCTTGCTTTTTGCCCCTCGCCTCATGCTAGAACGCCGCCACCAGTTTCACGGGAGCGCCACTTGCGCACCACCCAACGACGCCTGACCGCAGTTCTTCTCCGCCGGATCACGGCCGTTGCCAAGGACCACTTCCAAGGATCATGAATGCCTGAAGTCATTTTCACCGGCCCCGCAGGCCGCCTCGAAGGCCGTTACCATCCGGCCAAGCAGAAGAACGCGCCGATCGCGATGATCCTGCATCCGCATCCGCAGTTTCACGGCACGATGAATCACCAGATCGTCTACCAGTGCTACTACGCGTTTGCGCATCGCGGCTTCTCGGTGCTGCGCTTCAATTTCCGCGGCGTCGGCCGCAGCCAGGGCTCGTTCGACCACGGCACCGGCGAATTGTCGGATGCAGCCTCCGCGCTCGACTGGGCACAGACCATCAATCCCGAGGCGCGCGCCTGCTGGGTAGCGGGCTTCTCATTCGGCGCCTGGATCGGCATGCAGCTCCTGATGCGCCGGCCCGAGGTCGAAGGCTTCATCTCGATCGCGCCTCCCGCCAATCTCTACGACTTCTCCTTCCTCGCGCCCTGCCCGTCGTCCGGGCTGATCGTGCATGGCGAGAAGGATGCGGTGGTGCCGCCAAAGGACGTCAACACGCTGGTCGAGAAGCTGAAGACCCAGAAGGGCATCGTGATCGATCAGCAGATCATCCCGGGCGCCAACCATTTCTTCGATGGCAAGCTGGAGCCGCTGATGGAAACGGTGACCGGCTATCTCGACATGCGGCTCGCTAACGTGCGGTGACGTGAACGCCGGCGTCCGGTAGGGTGGGTTAGGCGACGCCGTAACCCACCGATACTCTCAAAGGCGGCGGATTACGCTTCGCTAATCCGCCCTACACTCTCGATCAAGCGGGCGCAAACTTCAACGCTGCGATCCCGATCAATACAAGCACGATGCCCGCGATCTTCATCGGGTTCAGCGCCTCGCCGAACAGCAGCACGCCCATGGTCAGCGTGCCGACCGCGCCGATGCCGGTCCACACCGTGTAGGCGACGCCGATTTCCAGCACCTGTAGTGCCCGGCCGAGCATGTAGACGAACGCTGCCAGCAACAGCAGCGAAACAATGCTCCAGCCGAGCCGGGTATAACCTTCGGCGTATTTCATCGAAATCGCCCAGCCGACATCGAGAAGGCCAGCGGTTACCAGCACGATCCAGGCAAGCTGCGGCGCCATGGTCGAGCTACGCGGCAAGCTTCAGCATGTGCGCGTCATGGCGAACCAGGAACGCGTGCAGCAATTGCGGATAGTCCGGTCCCACCGCCGTGCGCACGCTCGGCCGCTGCGCCAGCGCTGCCCGCCATGCCCGCACCTTTGGCGTATCGGCGAAGACCGAGAGATCGGTAAGCTGATCGAACACATCGAAATAGCGGAAGATCGGCGCGAACACCGCGTCCACCAGGCTGAAATCCTTGCCCGCAAAGAACGGGCCTGCGCCCAGCGCTTCCTCGACACGCGCGAACTTCGCGGCAACGGCCTGCCGCTTGCTTTCGAAGGTTGCGGGATCGCCTGTCGTCTCCAGCCCCCATAGTTCGCTCAGAATGGCAGAGCCGAACTCCATCCAGGCGCGGTGCTGCGCGCGGGCGAGCGGATCCTTCGGATGCAGTTTCGTGCCGGCTTGCGTTTCCTCGATGTATTCGCAGATGACGTTGCTCTCGAACAAGGCCACCTCGCCGTCCTCGGTCTGGATGACCAGCACCGGCACCTTGCCCAGCGGCGAAATCTTCAAAAACCAATCCGGCTTGTTGGCTAGATCGATATCGATCCGCTCGAACGGGACGCCCTTTTCCTTGAGCGCGATCACCGCGCGCTGCACATAGGGGCAAAGCTTGTGGCTGATCAGTTTCAGGGCAGCGGCCATGACATCCTCCAATTAATGCATCTGCATCTACTTAGATGCAAATGCATTAATCTGTCAATCGGCCGCCTGTCGTGGTCGAACAACAACGCGTGTGCGCGCCGCCGCACGCCCCGGACGCAAGCGCGTCGGGGCGCGCAACTGGCGCCCATCCTTACTTTGCATGGGGTTGTTTTCGATATTTTGTATTGAGGCCGCCGCGTACCGCCGAAGGGGGGCTCCAACCTAGGGCCGCGCGATGATGCCCCCGGTCATCGGGAACGGCACCCCCGTGGTCGCGGGGTAGCTTAACGGCAGGCCTTTCAGGCCCCGGGCGGCCAAAAATCCAAAAGCCTGGGCTTCGATGGCGTCGGACGCCCAGCCCAGCGTGTCTGCGGCCCGAACGGTCGCAGGCTCCAGACACTCCCGCAGCATCCGCAGCATGGTCATGTTGCGCGCGCCGCCACCGGCCACGATCCAGTTCTTGGGTTCCTTCGGCAGCAGCGGCACCACCCTGGCGATCGCAGCAGCGGTAAAGGCGGTCAGCGTTGCCGCGCCATCCTCGGGCGGGATATCGCCGAGCTTCAACGTCTCGAAATCGTTGCGATCGAGTGACTTCGGCGGAGGCAGCGAAAAGAACGGCAGCTTCAGCGCGCGGTTGATCCAGGCCGCATCTACCTTGCCCAGCGCGGCGGTGCGGCCCTCATTGTCGAACCGCTGGTTCAGCCAGCGGAACATGTGGTCATCGAGCATTGCGTTGCCCGGACCTGTGTCGCAGGCAATCAGCGTGTCGCCGTCGATATAGGTGATGTTGGCAACGCCGCCGATATTGACCACCACCGTCGGCCCCTCCCAATCCAGCGATTGGGCGAGTGCGCGGTGATAGACCGGCACAAAGGGCGCGCCCTGCCCGCCGGCATCGACGTCAGCAGCGCGGAAATCGTACATGACCGGAACGTGGATCAGCTTGGCGAGCGCAGCCGCGTCGCCGATCTGGACCGTGAGCTTTTTCTCGGGCCGGTGCAGTACAGTCTGGCCGTGAAAACCGACGATATCGATGTCGTCGAAGCGCATCCGGTGCTGCGCGGTGAAGTTGGCCACGGCCTCGGCGTGCGCCGTCGTGACGACCCGCTCGGCCTCGCGCAGGCAGCCGGGCCGCGCGCCGCGATCCGGCAGATCGGTGGCTTCGTACAGCGCCTGCCGCAGCAGGCCGCGCTCCGTATCGCTATAAGGACGGTAGCCGGACGGCCCGAGGGCGTTCACCCGGCGGCCGTCAGTCTCAATCAAAGCGACATCAACCCCGTCGAGCGAGGTCCCGCTCATCAGACCAAGTGCCGTCAACATCATATAAATCGTGCCTCTGCCACGCCCTGCTCGAACCGTCCCGCCGACGACGATCAGCTTGTGCCAAACACGGACATCTTATAATGCCACAGCGCCTACCCTTGCGGCAGCCTGTTCCGCCATGTTTCCGCAAAACTGTTACAATTACAGTGAAAATAGAATGATCAAAGCAGCCCGCCTATGACCGCATTTAAATCAGATTTCCTGAACATTTTACAGGAACGCGGCTTCATCCACCAATGCTCCGATTTCGAGGGCCTCGACGCGCTGGCCGCGAAGGGCCAGGCGACCGCCTATGTCGGGTACGACTGCACGGCGCCATCGCTGCATATCGGCAACTATCTCACCATGATGATGCTGCACTGGCTGCAGCAGAGCGGAAACAAACCGATCACCCTGATGGGCGGCGGCACGACCATGGTCGGCGACCCCTCCGGCAAGGACGAGTCACGCGCCATCCGCACGATCGAGGAAATCGAGGCCAACAAGGCCTCGATCCGTGGCGTGTTCGCAAAGGTACTGCGCTACGGTTCCGGCCCGAGCGATGCCATCATGCTCGACAATGCCGAGTGGCTGACGAAACTGAACTGGATCGAGATGCTGCGCGACATCGGCCGGCATTTCTCCGTCAACCGCATGCTGACGATGGACTCGGTGCGGCTCCGGCTCGAACGCGAGCAGGAGATGAGCTTCATCGAGTTCAATTACATGGTCTGCCAGGCCTACGACTTCGTCGAACTGGCGCGGCGCACCGGATGCCGGCTGCAGATGGGTGGCTCCGACCAATGGGGCAACATCGTCAACGGCGTCGATCTCGGCCGCCGCATGGGCACGTCGCAATTGTTCGCGCTGACGACGCCGCTGCTGACGACCGCCTCCGGCGCCAAGATGGGCAAGACCGCGCAGGGCGCGGTGTGGCTCAACGCCGACCAGTTTTCGCCGTACGACTTCTGGCAATACTGGCGAAACGTCGAGGACGCCGACGTCGTCAAGTTTCTAAAGCTGTTCACGATCCTCCCGATGAGCGAGATCGCAAAACTTGCGGCGCTGCAGGGCGGCGAGATCAACGAAGCCAAAAAGGTACTGGCGACGGAGGCGACCGCGCTCTTGCACGGCCGCGAGGCTGCCAACACCGCTGCCGAAACCGCCCGGCAAACCTTCGAGCAAGGCGCGATCGCGGAGAGCCTGCCTACCGTGGAAGTTTCGCGCGGTGAACTCGAAGCTGGCGCCGGCGTACTGGGACTGTTCGTGAAGGCCGGCCTTGTGACCTCGAACGGCGAGGCACGCCGTCAGATTAAGGGCGGCGGCTTGCGCGTCAACGATGCCGCGGTGACCGACGAGAAAATGGTCCTGACGGCCTCGAACCTCACGCCGGAAGGCGTCATCAAGCTTTCCATGGGAAAGAAAAAGCACGTCCTCTTGAAACCCGCCTGACCGGGTCCGCATAGGCGCATTCGTTTTTGAGACTTGTGGGGAACAGCGGAAACACGCTCCCTGCGTCTCATGGACAGCAAGACGCCAGGGGGAGACACGGCCGCCAAGACGCTCAACTCCGAGCGCATCGCACTCAACGTGCTGGCGCTGTGCTTCGTGCTGGCGCTGCTCGGCCGGGGTCTTTCCGACAGTTTTACGGTGTTCCTGAAACCGATCTCCGAGAGTTTCGGCTGGGACCGCGCGCAGGTCGTCTCGGTCTATTCGCTGAGCTGGCTGGCGGCAGGGCTGATGGCGCCGGTGATCGGCCGGCTATTCGATCGCTACGGCCCCCGCACCGTGTATTCGCTGGGGCTGCTCCTGATCGGCGGCGCGTTCCTGGTGGCCTCGTGGGCGCAGACGCTGTGGCAACTTCAATTGAGCATCGGCCTGTGCGTCGGCATCGGCGTCGCCTTTGTCGGCAATGTGCCCAATTCGATCCTGCTCGGCCGGTGGTTCGGTCCACGCCTGCCGACAGCGATGGCATTCGTCTATTCCGCGATGGGCGCGGGCGTCCTGGTATTGCTGCCGACGTCGCAGCTTCTGATCGATCATGTCGGCTGGCGCGGCGCCTACCAGCTGTTCGGAATCATTACGCTCTGCCTGCTGCTACCCTTGTCGCTGCTGCCGTGGCGATTGTTCGCCGGCGGTGCGCCTCATATCGCCAGGAAGGCCAACACCGAGTTCGTCGACGGCGACTGGACGCTCGCCAGCGCGATCCGGCATCACGCTTTCTGGGCGCTGTTCTCGACCTTCTTCTTTACGGCGGTCGGCATGTACGCGCTTTCGGCACAGATCGTCGCCTACCTGATCGACGCGGGATTTCCGCCACTGGAGGCTGCGACCGCCTGGGGCTTTTCCGGCATCGCACTGCTGTTCGGCATGCTGGGCGTGACCCAACTCGACGCCATGATCGGACGCAGGCCGTCGGTGCTGCTGAGCTACGCCATCTCGATCATCGGCATCGGCCTGCTGTGGCTGTTGCAGTACTATCCAAACTACTGGCTGCTGATCGCCTTCGTCGTCACCTTCGGCAGCATGATCGGCTCGCGCGGACCGCTGATCACGGCCACCGCGATGAAGATTTTCAGGGGCGAGCGGGTCGGAACCATCTTCGGCACGATCTCGATCGGCAGCGGACTTGGCTCAGCCCTTGGAGCCTGGGCCGGCGGCCTGCTCCATGACTGGACCCACAGCTACACTCCCGTGCTGGCGTTTGCGCTGGTCGCCGTGGTGCTGGGAATGATCCCGTTCCTGGTCGTGCCGGCGCTGCGGCGCTAGTCGGTCCCGCTGCTCCGCGACTGTGCGCCGATCGTTTCAAGAAGCCAGTTCTTGAACGAGAGCATCGCCGCCGACGGCTGGCGGGAATGCAGCGATGTGATCCAGTAATCGCCAAGCGCGACCTCGATCTTGAACGGACGCAGCAGCCTCCGCTGGTCGACCTCGTCCTGAAACAGCGCCACCGGCAACAGCGCCACTCCAAAACCGCGCGCCGCTACGCTTGCGATCGTGACGGATGAATCGAATACCATCCCCTTCAGCACCGGAGCCTGCAGGCCCGCCGCCGCAAACCAGCGCGGCCATTCATCCTGGCGGTAGGAACGCAGCAGCACCTCGCGCTTGAGATCGGCCGGCCGGCTCAACCGGCGTGCCAGCGACGGGGCGCAGAAAGGGGCAAACGGCACTCCCATCAAATGCGTTGCCTCGGTACCGTGCCAAAGCCCATCGCCGAACCTGATCGCGTAATCGAGGCCTTCGCCTGCGATATCGATGCGGTTGTTGTTGGCAAACAAGCGCAAATCGATCCGTGGATGGCCCTTCCGGAAGGCGTCGAGTCGCGGCAACAGCCAACCTGACGCGAAGGTGCCGACCACGCCGACCGAGATGACGTCTTGATAGCGGCCGTCTTCAAACCGGTTGAGCGTTTCGGTCAACCGTCCAAAGGCCTCGACAATGCTGGGCAGGAGCAACTGTCCTTCGTCCGTGAGCGCGACGCCGCGCGGCAGCCGACGAAATAACTGCACGCCAAGCCGGTCTTCCAGGCCCTTCACATGCTGACTGACGGCGGCCTGCGTGACGCGAAGCTCCAGACCGGCTCGAGTGAAACTGAGATGGCGTGCGGTCGCCTCGAACGCCCGCAGCGCATTGAGCGGAAGGTGCGAGAGCTTGGTCCGGCGGCCCATTTTTCTTGACCCTAGTTTTTCTTATGCCTGACCGCAGAACTGTTCGTTTGTCAAGATGAGAGGCCATCGGCACTTTCCGGCGCACAGCACGGAGGATTCGTAATGATCACGAGAAGACAGTTTCAACTGGGATTGGGCACGGCATTGATAGCAACGGCGTTGACGATCAGGCCAGGAGCGATGCGCGCGTCGATCGCAGATCAGCACTTCATTGATGAGATTCAGCGCCTGGAGCGCGAGAGCGGTGGCCGGCTCGGCGTCTGTGTCGTCGAGACCGCGACGGGCGCCCGCCATGCCCACCGGGGGGACGAACGTTTTCCGATGTGCAGCACGTTCAAGGCGCTCGCGGCGGCGGCCGTTCTGGCGCAAGTCGATGCCGGCAAGGAACAGTTGTCGAGGCGTATAAGCTACGACGCCTCGGCGCTCACAACCTACTCGCCCGTGACCGAGAAGCATGTCGGCAATGGCATGACGATCACTGAACTCTGCGACGCCGCCGTAACGGTGAGCGATAACACAGCCGCCAATTTGTTGCTCGCCACCATCGGCGGACCGGCGGGTTTGACCAGTTTCGCGCGAAGCCTGGACGACCAGTTCACGCGCCTGGACCGGAATGAGCCCACGCTGAACGAGGCTTTGCCCGACGATCCGCGCGATACCACGACGCCGAATGCGATGGCGTCAACCTTGCAAACCCTCATTCTCGGAACCAAGGCGTTGTCCGCTCCGTCGCGCGAGCAACTGACGGCATGGTTGATCCGCAACAAGACGGGCGACACGCGGCTGCGTGCCGGTTTCGCGAAGAACTGGCGCATCGGCGACAAGACCGGCACGGGCGCCCGCGGCACCAGCAACGACATCGGTGTGGTCTGGCCATCCAACACGCCGCCGGTCGTCATCACGACGTATCTCACCGGCGCTACCGTTTCTGCCACGCAGCAAAACGCTACGCTGGCTTCGGTCGCACGCGCGGTGTCAGCAATGCTATCGAGCTAGGTGCGGCTGCGGCCAACCGCCTAGTTATTCGGCGGCAGTTCGATCTGGTTGTTGTTGTTCTGCTTGCCCGTGTTGAACTCGAAGATCTTGCGCAGCACGCCGGGCATCACCGCCGAGATCGGGTTGACGCGCAGCACGGGCTGCCCGGGCGTGCCGACCACTTCATAGGTCACGCCGATCAGGCCTTCGTTGCTGCCGCCGCCGAGGAACAGGCCAAGCACGGGAATTTGGCCGAACATGTTGTTGAGCCCGTACATCGGAATGAAGGTGCCGCTCATCCGCACCTGGTTGGCGACGGTATCGATGCTGCCCTCGATGGTCGCACCGATCATCGGTCCCTTCACGACGCCTTCGCGGATCGATAGCTGTCCGTTCTGCCGGGTGAACTCGGCTCGCAACGCGGTAAAGGAAACGCCGCCGCTCTGAGCGCCGTTGGAATTGCCCGCGGCCACGCGCTCCAGCGAAGACTCGCCCCTGATGGAGAAGTCGCGGACGTTTATAAGCCCTTCCTTCGCGCTGGGTTCGACCGTCGGCGGCTCCAGGGCGAGCGACAATTGCCCGCCGACCACCTTGGAATACATGTCGGTGAAGCGGAAGAAGGCGCCGGCGTCATTGGCCTGCAGGACGATGACATCGCGGCCCTGCCCTGCGCCGCGGCCGCGCAGATCGGCCGTCACGGGCGTATCGCGCCCGATCTTGCCGGACAGCGTAAAGGCTTTGACGATGCCGTTGCGACGCGAGAACTTGCTGTCGACGCTGCGCAGCGCCTCGCCGTTGAAGCCTGCGACCGCGCCAAGTTTGACGTCGATGTCGAGGTCAGTGTTCTTCGACTTGCTCTTGGGATCATCCCTACCGGTGATCGCCGATTTGAGGAAGCCGCGACCGTCGAACACGTCGCCGCGCATCATGACCTTGATAACGCCATCAGCGCCGCGTTCCGCCTTCAGCGAGGTCTTGTCGCTGTCCGACGGCGCGTAGGTCGGGAAGTTCGCGTTCATCAGGTCGTTGTTCTGGTCGACTTCCAGCGATCCCTTGATCGAAACGCCGCCGCCTTCAACCACGATGTCCTGGAACAGCGTCGACTGTTCCTTCTTCACCACGTTGAAAGTCGCCTTGCCCGACTTGCCGGGCACCTTGACCCAGCCCGGCAGGATGTTGTCCAGACGCAGCGCGGTCAGATCAGCCTCGACGCCGACGCGACTGTCGTGCTCGCCGATCTTGCCGATCAGCTTGATCGGAATGGCGCCGCTGACGGCAGGTCCGAGATCAATACCGAGGCGCTGACGGCTGGCATCATCGAGCGTTGCCTGCAGCCTGATGTCGGCATCGCCCTCGTTCAGCTTGCGATAGTCGAGCGAGGCCGGCTGCCCGTTGATCTTGACGTCGCCCTTGACCTGGTAGCCGGTGTTGTTGGCCTGCACCTTAAGCGCATTGGCTTCCAGTTTCTGGTTCATCACCAGCTTCTCGGCGGCAAACCCGCCGAGGTCGGCCACGACGGTGTAGCTGGTGTCGGCCTTGGTCATCGACCCCTTGACCGGCATGGCGAGCGTGATGTTGGCAGCAACCGTTCCCTTGCTGGCGTTCGGATCGATCAGGGTGCCGGAGAGATCGCTGATGCGGTCAGACGCCAGAATCTCGGCCGCCGCAGGCACCGGACAGTCGACCCTGAACTTCACGCGCGAGGGTGACGGCTTCGGCGCCATGTCAGGCACTTCGAAGATGAAATCCGAAATGTTGATCTTGCGTCCAGCCGGGGTATCGGCGACGCCCTGCCCGATCGTCACCGTCGCAGTGCGGCCGGTAACGCGCGCCTTCAGATCGGCATCACGAACAGCGGGCATGTTGTCGACCGGACGTGCCGTGACACCTGACGCCACGATGTTGACGGCGAGACCGTCGTCCGGAATCGGCGGCCCCTTGCGCGACAGATTGCGCACCGGCGAATTGACGCCGACCTCGATGCGCTGAAGCGTCCCCTTCTCGATCCGCTCGATCACCCATTCGCGCACTTCGGGCACGATCAGGATCGGCCACATCCGCTTCAGTGCGGATGCCGACATCGGCGTACCCGCGAAACCAAGCTGGAGGCGCGCCTCATTGGCATAGTCGACGCTGCCGGTACCGGCGATGCCGATCTCGCCATTGCTGATGTCGGCCTGGGTGAGCAATACGCGCTTCCGGTCGGTGTCAAAGCGGAAGGCGATATTGATCCGGTTGAAGATCAGCGGCGGTTCCTTTTCGGTGCCCGCCAACAGGATGGTGCCGCCGCTAAGGCCCGCCTGCCATTCGGTGGTGGCGCCGTTTGGCGGCTCGAGATGACCCAGCAACGTGATCCGGTTCTCGCCGGAAACGACCTTGAAGGGCGCGACCAGCACGCGGCGAGCGGAATCCCATTCGACGCTCATCTCTGCCGAGTCGATCGGCATTGGATAATCAGGCGTATCGCTGTCGATCAGGTTGCCGGCGCCGGCGCTGATCTTGCCGCGGAAATAGGTCGGCAGACCGTCACGGCCGAGTTCACCCTTCAGTTCGCCTGACAGGGGCAGTTCGGCGCTGTAGGTTAGATCCTTGACCCGCATCGCCAGCAGAATGTTGGCGGCCGGCACCTTGTCGGCGCGAACGTCGACCGACCGGACGCCGTCTTGCTGCGGCCCGACCACGACCTTGAGCGACCATGGACGCGCACCTTCCTCGCCAAGGCTCACCGCGACCCCGCCGCTGTGCGGCCGGCGCATGCTCAGGCTGATATTTTCAAACGTCCATTTGTTGCCGCGCTGCTGATCGTCGACGACGAGGTTGCCGTTCTTCAGACCGATCTCGTTCAGGTTCTGACCGTCGAGGCCGCTGAGGCTGAGACTGTCGAGCCAGTCGAGACTGGCCAGCAATCCGTTTTGCACGGTGTCGGGAGCCGTCGCCACAGCACCCTGCGCGGGTGCCGGTGCCTGGCGCGGGAATGTCGGCGCCAGGCCGGCGTCGCGCTTGGAGGCGACGCCCGTCGCCAGCGGCTTTGCGGTTTCGCCGGCGGAGACCGTCACCTGACCGTCCGGCGTGATTCGTACCGCGAGCTCGGCGTCGACCAGATTGAGGCTCTCAGCGCGCAGGCGTCCCATCAGAAGCGCCGTGCCGGATAATTTTACCTCGGCCTTCGGCGCAGTGGCGACGACGACCTGGTCGCGGTCGCGGACCACGATGTCGCGGATGCGCACCGCGATTCGAATCCGTCCGGCCCGCTCGATCTGCGTACCGCCGACCGCAACGGTATTGCCGTGGCCGATATTGTCCTCGATCGCGGCCGCAAGCCATGGCGTCGCCATGTCGAGATTGATCGGCCCGGCGCCGAGCCGCCACCACAGCCCGCCGAAACAGCCGGCGAAAATCAGCGCCAGCACGCCGATCACAATCGCCAGACGCTTGACCCAGCGCTCGCCGCTCAGCCAACGCTGCAGCGCTGCAAATCTGTCTCCGGTCCGGTGAAATCTGGAATTGGAATGCGACAACAGCCGCCGCGCACGAGAGCGCGCCGCCTCGTCGGGCTCCTGATCCCAGCCGGGCGCGTCATCCCACTGCGGGATGTGGGCCTCGGCACGCGGATTCGACCCCTTGGGCGACGTATTCCTGGCCATTGCCTCTCGGTGTCGGCGTTGAGGTTGATCGCCGCCACAGGCGCACCCTTCGATCGTTATCGAGCGCTCCTGTGCCGGCATCGCTGCCAATCCTCGATTAATACTGTTACTCGTGGTCGGACCCAAGGGTTGATTGGGTGGCCCCATCGACGAGCGGACGGGTGTTGCGTCGAATTCGTTGTAACCATACTCCGGGGTCATCAAACTTGCCCGGCAGCCGGAGCGAATCCGACGGGCAAGGGCAAGACCCGCAATACCCTACTGGTTGAACTGCGGAAAGCGACGAAAGGAAGGCGTATGTCCAAGAAAACGCGCACGAAATCCTCCAAGCCATCCCCCAAAAGCCGCAAGACGTCCGCCCGGAAACCAGCCGCGGCCAAGACCTCCAATAAAGCCCCCGGCAAGGCCGCCCGCCGCAGCAGCACGGCATCGGCCAAAAAGCCTGCCGCCAAGGTCGCAAGGAAGGCAGCCAAAACCGCCGCCAAGACCACCGTCAGGAAACCGGAACAGCCGGCCAAAACCACGTCTGCCAAAGCGTCGCACAAGCCGACATCGAAACAGTTAATAAAATCCAATCTATCGGATGCGACCAAGCCGTTGAGTGCGACAAAACCTGCCCCCGGAACCCCGCTGGTCGAAGGCGCGATGGCTCCCCCCTTCAGCCTGCCCCGCGATGGCGGCGGCAGCGTCTCGCTGGCGGACCATGCGGGCAAGAAGCTGGTGCTGTTCTTCTATCCCCGTGCCGACACCCCAGGCTGCACCCGGGAAGCCATCGACTTCACACGACTCAACAGCGCGTTCGCCGACGAAGGCGCCGCAGTCCTCGGCGTCTCCGCGGACACCGTAAAAGCCCAGGAGTCCTTCCGTACCAAGCACCAGCTATCGGTTCCTCTGATCTCCGATGAGCAGCATGAGATGCTGGAGGCCTATGGCGCCTGGGGCGAAAAATCGATGTACGGCAGGAACTTCATGGGAATCATTCGAACCACGGTTCTGATCGGCACCGATGGGCGGATCGCCAAAATCTGGCGCAACGTCCGGGTCGACGGCCACGCCGACGAGGTGCTGGACGCCGTCCGCGCGCTATGATCGGACCGTCCCCTTTTCCAAAAATTAACCATGAAAGGGTCAAATCGCTCCCGCAAATTGAGCCGTACGGAACTCATCTCCGACCGGCGCGGGAGTGCCGATGTCGTATCGTTCCGGTCAACAGTATTCCGACCACCACCATCCCCACGATCACGGCAGAACGCCGCCCCGCCGTCCCGCCCCACAGCCGGCAAGGGCCGTAGCGATTGACGGCGACGGCTACACCATCGCGCACGCCGGTAAGCAGGTGCGGCTCGGCCCGGTGGTATTCTGGATCGTTGTCGGCACGATCGTGCTGCTCGGCATGTGGTCGGCGGCGACGGCTACCTATTTCGCGTTTCGCGATGACGTCCTGACCAGGCTGATCGCCCGGCAGGCCGAGATGCAATACGCCTATGAGGACCGCATCGCGGAGCTTCGCTCCAAGGTCGATCGCACCACCAGCCGCCAGTTGCTCGATCAGGAACAGTTCGACCAGAAGCTCGACCAGATCATGCGTCGACAGACCGCGCTCGAATCGCGAGCTACTGCGCTCGGCACGATTCCGGATGCCGCGGCCACCGGTTCGATTCGGCAACCGGGCCGCGGCGCGGCCGTTGAGGCGCCGGCTGCGGGTCCCCTGAAGCCCTCCCCGATCAGCGACACCGTGATCTTCGTGGCGCCGCCGGACCGCGAAGCGCGGCTGGAATCGCGCGCGCCGGTTGCCGTCAAGCCGCAGCCAAATCAGTTTGCCAAGGTTCAGGGTGTCGACAACGTGCTGGTGCGCTTGCAGACCTCGCTCGATTCCGTCGAACGACGCCAGATGGCGGCACTGACCGCGGTCGAGGATGGCATGGAATCACGCGTTCGCCGGATGCGTGGCGTGTTCACCGATCTAGGCCTCGACATGTCCCAGCTCGAAGCGGCGACGCCGCGCTCGGCGATCGGCGGTCCGTTCGTGCCGGTGAAGCTTTCGGCCGATGCGGGCACCTTCGAACGCCAGCTCTACCGGATCAACATCGCCCGCACCCAGATGCAGCGCCTCAACGCGACGCTGGCGCTGGTACCCTACCGCAAGCCCGTCATCGGCGAGGTCGAATTCACGTCGGGCTTCGGTGTTCGCAGCGATCCCTTCCTCGGCCGTCCGGCGATGCACACCGGTCTGGATTTCCGCGCGGCGACCGGCGATCCCGTCCGCGTTACCGCTAACGGCAAGGTCGTATCGTCGGGCTGGATGGGCGGCTATGGCCGCATGGTGGAGGTCGACCACGGCAACGGGTTGTCGACCCGCTATGGCCATTTGTCGGAAATTCACGTCAAGGTCGGCGATGTCGTCAAGATCGGCCAGGTGGTCGGCGCCGTCGGCTCGACCGGCCGCTCCACCGGTCCGCACCTGCACTACGAAACACGCATCGATGGGGAAGCCGTCGACCCGCAGAAGTTTTTGCGCGCGGGCGTGCGGTTGAGCGCGGGCTAGTTTCGCACCGCCAGAACTGGCGCGCTCGCTGATCGATCGCGAAATATATTCCCTATTCTAACTCGCTGTCCAAAACGGAACCGGCGCGTGCCCGCCCCGGCGAATCTTTTTTTGGCGCCCTGTCGGCTCGCATGGAGTCCAGACGTCCTTGGGGCAGAGACTGAGCTATCACGTCCTGCGATAAACCCCGCCCAGCGATGGAGAAAATGACCTCATGTCACAAGGCAACACCGTTCATTTGCATCGTGTCCTCGCCACCAAGCCGGAGAAGGTTTTTCGCGCCTTCCTCGATGCGGAAGCGATGGCCAAGTGGCTGCCGCCCTACGGCTTCACCTGCAAGGTCCACCATCTGGAGGCGAAGGTTGGCGGCACATTCAGGATGTCGTTCACGAATTTCACTGCGAACTCGGGTCATTCGTTCGGTGGTGAATATCTGGAGATCGTGCCCAACGAGCGCATCCGCTACACCGATGTTTTCGACGATCCCAATCTGCCCGGCGTTATCGAGGTCATCGTGAACCTGAAAGCGGTTTCGTGCGGAACTGAAATTCACATCGAACAGAAGAACCTGCCGACGGTAATTCCAGTCGAATCCTGCTACCTCGGCTGGCAACAGTCCCTCGCGCAGCTGGCGCTGCTCGTGGAGCCGGACATTCCGGGATAGTGAAGGGCCGAGGAGAGGCACCAGGCCGTGGCACCTCTCCTCCAGTCTCTAATGCCCGACTTCGCCGGTGATGACCTCACCGAACAGTTCCCAGGCTTCTCCGTTGAACTTCATCAACTGCATCTGCTCGATCGGAAAATAGTCATCCGGCCCAGTGTTGACCATGATGCCCGGCAGCATCAGATCGGAGTGGAAGTTCTTCAGATTGGCGGCCTGCTTCATGACGTTCTCGCGCGTGAGATTGTCGCCGCACTGCTTGAGAACCTGCACCATCGCCTCGGCCTGCACGTAGCCATAGAGGTTGTTGGCGTTGGTCTTGTCGCCGTCGGGATAATATTTGTCCATGAAGGCCCGCCACTTCACGACCGCCGGATCCTTGTCCCAGGTCGGATCGGTCGGGTCCTTCAGGTAGGCCGTCGAAATGATGTCCTTGGCATATTGAAGGCCGGCCGGCTTGAGCACTGAAGCCACCGACGTTGCAGTGTTGGCCAGGAAGAATTTCGGCTTCCAGTTCAATTCGCCGACCTTGCGGATCGCCTGCGCGGACCCCTTGGGCGCTGCCCAGGAGAAGAAGATGTCGGCACCGGAATCGTGCAACGCCACGATCTGCGAATCGATGCTGGGATCACTGACTTCGTAGGACTTGTCGGCGATGATCATGCCGACCTTGTCGCCGAGGCCGTCCTTCAGGCCCTTGAACTGGTCCTTGCCGGCGTCATCGTTCTGCCAGAGCACCGCGATCTTGCTGTTAGGAAACTTGTCCCTGATGTACTTGGCGTAGATACGGCCTTCGCTCTGGTAGTTGGGCTGAAAACCCATCGTCCAGGGGAAGTTCTTGGGATCGCCGAACTTGGTTCCCCCGGAGGCGACGAAGAGCTGCGGCACTTTCTTTGCGTTCATGTATTTCATGATCGCCGAATTGGACGGCGTACCGAGCGGCTGGAAGATCAACAGGACCTCGTCGCTCTCTACCAGCTTGCGTGCCTGTTCGATCGCCTTCGGCGGGCTGTAAGCGTCGTCGTAGGTGATGAAAGTGATCTTGCGGCCGCCAATGCCGCCCAGGGCATTGATCATCTTGAAAAAGGCTTCTTCGGTCTTGCCGATCACGCCATAAGACGACGCCGGACCGCTATAGGGCATGATGTTGCCGATCTTGATTTCGGTATCGCTGGCGCCGGAATCGTACTTTTTCTGCGCGTGGGCCGTGGTGGCAACCATGGCGCCAATGGCAAGCGCCGTCAGGGTCACCAGGTTTTGCATGCGAACCGGCATCGTTTTCTCCCGTCTTTTTTTGTTCTGGTCGAGTCTTGTTGTGAGGGAGTTTCGCAAGCGCCTTCAGCGCTGGCAAGCGTGCGCTTATTCCGCAAGACGAAACAGCATTGTTGCCCGGCGCCAATTGTGATTGATGCAGGCTGGTGTCATTAGCGTTGCGAGCACGGCCCAGGGGCTGGACAGGTTGAAACCGAACATACGAATTGGCCCGCGGCGTCCCAGGCTCGCAAGCATCGGCTTCCGCGTCGCGCGCTGGCTTGCGGCCAAGACGATGGGCGCCGCGAGATTTCACCAGCTCGGCTCGGAATTCGCCGATGCACGGATCGCGCATGTGCGCGACAAGCTTGCGCGGGGCGAAACGGTCTATCTCGCAGGCCTCGGTGCACCCGGCACGCATAATTCAGGTCTGGCTCTGGTCGAGGTGACGGAGGCGCGCGGCCCAAGGCTGATCCTCAACAACGAGGAGGAGCGTTTTTCGGGCAACAAGCACACGACCGAGTATCCAAGACTGTCGATCGATGCCGCGGTGGCGACGCTGCGGGCGATGGGCCGCGATATCGGCGATATCGATGCCTGGCTCACGAGCTGGGATTATCCGACGCTCGCCGGAACGCTGGCGCGCTCGGTGCTCGAGGAACTGCCGCAGAGTTTCAAGCTCGTGCGCACCACCGAGGCCGCCGGCTTCGACGGCCGCCGCCTCGACCAGATGACGCGGACGCCAAAGATCCTCGGCCGCCAGCTCGGGCTTGCCGAGCGCGTGCCGCTGATCTGCCTGCCCCATCACGACAACCACGCGTGGTTTTCCTGGGCCGCCTCGCCGTTCGCCGACGACGGCAAGCCGACGGCGATTGCGGTGCTCGACGGCACCGGCGACCAAGGCTCGATCTCGCTCTACGTCGCGCAGAATGGCGCGATGCGCCGGCTCCACTGCAACGACAGCATGTTCGATTCACTCGGCGCGTTCTACAGCGTGATCTCCTCGACGCAGGGCGGCTGGACCTGGCTTTCCAGCGAAGGCCGCTACATGGGCGCTGCCGCGTGGGGCGACATGGACCGCGCCAGCAATCCCTATTATGCGCGGCTGCGCGACGTCCTGCATTTTGGTGCGAACGGCGATATCAGGCTCAACCGCGCGATGGCCAACTGGTATTGCGACCCCTTCGATCATCCCTACAAGCATGCGCTGACGGAGATACTCGGCGAACCGCTCAAGCCGAACGAGCTCTGGAATCCCGACGCTGTCTTGCGTGTCGAGGATATCCATCACCGCCCCGACACCAAGGACCGCCTCGACAAGGCCGCCGCGACGCAACTGGTGTTCGAGGACGCGATGATCCATGTCGTCGCTCATCTGTTGCGGACGACAGGCACGAACCGGCTGGTGCTGACCGGCGGCGTCGCGCTGAACGCGGTCGGCAATATGCGGCTGCTCGAGCATTTCGACGAGGCCTGGTTCGCCAGGGTGCAGCAGCGAAACGCGCGCCTGCAACTGTGGGTGCCGCCGGTCCCCGGCGATCCCGGCGTCACCATCGGCGCCGCGTGGCTGTTCGCCCATCTCGCCGGTGCGCCGCGCGGCGCGCCGATGACGCACGCCTTCTATTGTGGGACGCCGCCGTCGCATGACGACATCGCCAGTGCGCTGAAGGCCAATGACATTGCCTCGCAACGCATCGGCGACATCTCAACCCCCGACGGTCTCGAAGCGATCGCCGATCTGATGGCGTTCATCGTCGCGCAAAACGGCGTGATCGCGCTCTATCAGGGCGCGGCCGAAACCGGCCCCCGCGCGCTCGGCCACCGTTCGATCCTCGCCAACCCCTGCGATCCCCAGGCGCGCGAACGCTTGAACGAGCGCGTCAAATACCGCGAGGCCATTCGCCCGCTGGCGCCGATGGCGACGCTGGAAGCTGCACAACAATATTTCGACCTGCTGCCCGGCGCCTCGGACGCCGCGTACAATGCCTACAACTACATGGTGCTGACGGCGCATTCGAAGCCACACGCGCGCGAAAAGATTCCGGCTGTCATTCACGCTGACGGCACCGGTCGCATCCAGATCGTGCGCGCCGAGGACGATCCGCTCACCTATGCCTATTTGAAGGCGCTCGGCCGGCATGTCGGCGTCGAGCTGTCCGTCAACACGTCCTTCAATGTCGCGGGACCGATTGCACAGACCCCGCAGCAGGCGATCGACACGCTGCGCCGCTCAAAGGGGCTCGACGTCGTGATCCTGGTGGCAAGCGACGGCAGTGTCCATGCGGCCTGGCATGGCGGCGAGCGCGACAGCGGCCGGTTCACCGGCTGGCATGACGAATGGAAGAACCGGGCGCAGCCCGCTCAGCGCTGAAGGAATTTCAGCACGCGCCCATCGATCAGCAGCAACGCGCTGCCGATCACCAGCGCGCCCGCGATCTCACGCAACGAGATTTTCTCGCCGAGCACCAGATATCCGAGCAGGATCGCGGTCACCGGGATCAGCAACGTCACCAGCATGACATTGGTGGCGCCGGAGCGCCGCAGAATCTGAAAGAACACGATATAGGCAAGCGCGGTCGACAACGCAGCAAGCCCGATCACGGCGAGCCATGTCGCAGCACCCGGCATCGGCAATCGCCAGGGGTGTTCGACCGCCCCGGCAACAACGATCATCATCGCGGCCGAAACCAGCATCTGAAACGTCGCGGCACCGAGCGGCGGAACATCCGACGGCAGCCGTCGCGCCACCAGCGCCGACAGGCCGTAGGAGAAGGCAGCTGCCAGGCAGAGCAGGATCCCTAGCCCCTGCCCGCGCTCCAGCCCCAGGCCATCGCCATGGAGAATGGTCACGCCGATCAGGCCCACGATAACGCCGGCGATCCGCCGCGCCCGCAGCTTTTCCTCGCCGGCCACCGTCATCACGACCACCGTGAACAGCGGCGTCGTGGCGTTCAGGATCGAAGCCAGCCCGCTCGGGATAAAAGTCTGCCCGACCACGATCAACGAGAACGGCAGCACATTGTTGAAAAGCCCGATCGCGATGAACGGCTTCCATCCGGACAGGCCAGTTGGAAAACGGACGCGATAGAGCCAAAGCAACGGCAGCAGCATGAGCGCGGCGAGCGTCACGCGCAGCAACACCACCGTGAACGGCGGCAATTCCCTCAACACCACGCCGTTGAAGAAGAACGAGCCACCCCACAGGATCGAGAGCAGGCCAAGCAGCGACCAGTCGCGGGCGTCGATCGATGTGTCTTTGGTGGTCATTGCAGCTCATATCTGCGATTCCGCAGATTTATTCCGCTGCGCAGGGCTTTCCCACCCGATTTCCGGATAGGGACTCGCGGTCGCTATTTCGGCCGCGAAACGATCTCGATCATCTTGCCTTCGTCTTCGTCAGGCATTTGGGCGTTCGCGCGGGCATAGGCCTCGACCGCGGCGCGTCCGACCAATGGTGGCTCCACCAGCAGGCTCTCGGCCAATTTCACCGCGTAGAGCGCATCCTTGTGGCGAAGCGCCGACGTAAACGAAGCGCCGGAGAAATCGCGCGCCACCATGCGCTTCGAATGCCGGATCACCTGCGGGCTCGCCACCGCGCCGGTCGCGAGCGCCTCGGCCACGAGATTCATGTCGAGCCCGGCCTGCTCGGCCATGGCGACGCCTTCGGCGAGGCTAGCGATCTGCACCGCACCCATCAAATTGTTGATCAGCTTGAAGACGGTGCCGGTGCCGACAGCGCCGAAGTGCCTGACCACATCGCCGATCGGTGCGAGATACGGCCTTGCGCGGTCCAGATCAGCCGCGTCGGCGCCGACCAGCAAGGTCAGCTTTCCGGCGGCCGCCGCCTGCGGCAATCCGGTGACGGGGCAATCGATATAGGTCAGGCCGCGCCCGCGCAGTTCGCGCGCCATGTCGAGCGCGTGCTGATGCGAGACAGTCGAGCATTCGATGGCGAGGCTGCCGGCCTTCATCTTGCCGGCCGCGCCCTCCTTGCCGAGCCAGACGGCACGCGACGCAGCGTCATCGGCAACCATGGTCACGACAGCCTCGGCGCCATCGGCGGCCTCCGCCGGGGACGAGGCCCAGCACGCGCCACGCGCGATCAGGTCTTCCGCCTTGGCCTTGCTGCGATTCCACACCGCGACCGAAAGGCCGGCATCCAGATAGCGGCCTGCCATGCCGTGGCCCATGCGGCCGAGCCCGATGAAAGCGACCTGTGTCATCGGCTAATCCACGTCCTCTACCGCGCCGGGCGTGGTGCCGAACGCGCGCTGCGCCAGCGTCGCCGCCATGAATTCATCGAGGTCGCCGTTCAGTACGCCTGACGTATCCGAGGTCTGCACGCCGGTGCGCAAATCCTTCACCATCTGATAGGGCTGCAGCACATAGGAGCGGATCTGGTGGCCCCAGCCGATGTCGGTCTTGGCGGCCTGATCGGCGGCGGCCTGTTCTTCGCGCCGCTTCAATTCGATTTCGTAAAGTCGCGCGCGCAGCATGTCCCAGGCTTGCGCGCGGTTCTTGTGCTGCGAACGGCCTGCCTGACACACCACGGCGACACCGGTCGGGATGTGCGTCAGGCGCACCGCGGATTCGGTCTTGTTGACGTGCTGCCCGCCGGCGCCGCCCGAACGCATCGTGTCGGTGCGCACGTCGGATTCCTTGATGTCGATCTTGATCGAGTCGTCGACGACCGGAAATATCTGAACCGACGAGAATGACGTGTGCCGGCGCGCGTTGGAATCGAACGGCGAGATCCGCACCAGGCGATGTACGCCCGCTTCCGTCTTCAGCCAGCCATAGGCGTTGTGCCCGCTGATCTGGATGGTCGCGGACTTGATGCCGGCCTCTTCGCCCGGGGTTTCCTCCAGATACTCGATCTTGAAGCCGTGCTCCTCGGCCCAGCGCGTATACATGCGCAGCAGCATCGCGGCCCAGTCCTGGCTTTCGGTGCCGCCGGCGCCGGCATGCACCTCAAGATAGGAATCGAACCGGTCGGCCTCGCCCGACAGCAGCGCCTCGAGCTCGCGGCGCGCGACTTCCTTTTTCAGCGCCTTCAGGGCGCTCTCGGCTTCAGTTACGACGCCAGCATCGTTCTCGGCTTCACCGAGTTCGATCATTTCAACGTTGTCGCTGAGCTCGCGCTCGACCTTGCCGATGCCCGCGAGCGCATCCTCCAGTGAGGTGCGCTCCTGCATCAGCTTCTGGGCCTTCTGCGGATCGTTCCAGAGATTGGGATCTTCGGCGAGTTTGTTCAGCTCGGCGAGACGAGCCGTTGATTTCTCGACGTCAAAGATGCCTCCTCAGCAGCCCGACTGACTGCTTGATCTCTTCTACGAGGCGTTCGACTTCGGCGCGCATGGTCTCTTCTGTCTGCGGTCGGAACCGCCACTGGTGATATGCGAGGGATGTAGCGGCGTATGCCGCAAAGCGCAATCGGCTAGATCTCGCGCTAGTAAATCCTGCCTGTTCCGGGGCCCATGATATTGCCGGTATCGGGCGGCATTGCCTGCGGCACGCGCCCATCCTGGTCCGTAACGCCCACGACAGAATAATTCTCCGGCGGTGCGGTGCCCGGCTTGAAGGCTTCCAGGATGGTGCGTCCACTGTCGCCCGGTGCGGGGCGCAAGCCGCTCTTGGCGTCGATGCGGACCAGCCTGATCCCGGGCGGCACCTTGAACGGGGTCGGCGGCTTGTCGGCAAGCGCAAGCTTCATGAAATCCTTGGCGACCGGCGCGGCGATACGGCCGCCCTGCGCGGCCCTGCCCAGCGTGCGGGGCTTGTCGTAGCCAAGATAAAGACCAACGACGAGATCCGGCGAAAAGCCGACGAACCAGACATCTTTTGCGTCACTGGTGGTGCCGGTCTTGCCGGCGATCGGCTTGCCGACTTCGCGCAGGATTGTCGCCGTACCACCCTGCACCACACCCTCGAGCATCGAGGTGATCTGGTAGGCCGTTAACGAATCGAGCACCTGCTCCCGGCGGTCGACGAGCTGCGGCTCGGGCTGATTCTTCCAGCCGCCCGGCGCGTCGCAGCCGCGGCACTCGCGCTGGTCATGCTTGAAGATCGTGCGTCCGTAGCGATCCTGGATGCGGTCGATCAGCGTCGGCTTCACCCGCCGGCCGCCATTGGCGAACATCGAATAGGCCGTCACCATCCGCATGACCGTGGTCTCGCCGGCGCCCAGCGAATAGGAAAGATAGTTCGGCAATTCTTCGTAGACGCCGAAGCGCTTGGCGTATTCCCCGATGAGGGGCATGCCAATATCCTGCGCCAGCCGCACCGTGACGGTGTTGAGCGAGTGTTTCAGGGCATCGCGCAGCGTGATCGGACCCTTGTAGCTGCCCACCGAAAAATTGTCCGGCCGCCAGACGCCGTTGCCTTGCCCCTGATCGATCTCGATCGGTCCGTCGATCATGATCGACGCCGGCGTGTAGCCATTGTCAATCGCCGCCGAATAGACCAGCGGCTTGAACGTCGATCCCGGCTGCCGATAGGCCTGTGTCGCGCGATTGAACTGGCTCTGGTCGAACGAGAAGCCGCCGACCATCGCGACCACGCGGCCGGTCAACGGGTCCATCGCGACCATGGCGCCGGACACTTCGGGCAATTGCCGCAGGCGATACTGGCCCTCGACCACCTTGCCTTCCCTGTCGAACAACGGATCGGCGTAGATCACGTCGCCCGGCGACAGAATCTGCGAGACCGAAGCAGTCGCCGGTTTGCCGCGCGCAGCACCCGCGACCGGCTTCGCCCATCGGACGCCGTCCAGCGAGATGAGACCGGTCTGCCGCTCCTTCGAGATCGCGCCGCCCAGTTCGCGGCCAGGCTGAAAACCGATGCGGGCCGACTGGTCGGATGTTTCCAGCACCACGGCCATCCGCCAGGGCGAGATGTCGCTCAGCGATTTGATCTCGGCGAGTTTCACGCCCCAGTCGCCGGAAATGTCCAGCTTGCTCATGGCGCCACGCCAGCCTTGCGCCTCGTCGAAATTCACGAGGCCCGCGGCCATGGCCTTGCGCGCCATCACCTGCAGCTTCGGATCGAGCGTGGTACGCACCGAAAGGCCACCTTCATAGAGTTTCTTTTCGCCGTAGCGCTCGAAGATGTCGCGCCGGACTTCCTCGGCAAAATACTCGCCGGCAAACGTATGCGCAGCGTTGGACCGGCTGGCCACGACGAGCGGATCCTTGCGGGCCTTCTCCGCATCGGCCTGCTTGATCCAACCGTTTTCCAACAGGCGGTCGATCACGTAATTGCGCCGCTCGATTGAGCGATCGCGGTTGCGCACCGGGTGCAGCGTGCCCGGCGCCTTCGGCAGCGCGGCGAGATAGGAGGCTTCGGCAACCGTCAGCTCGTTCACGGACTTGTCGAAATAGACCAGCGACGCCGCGGCGATGCCGTAGGCGCCGAGGCCGAGATAGATTTCATTGAGATAGAGTTCGAGGATGCGGTCCTTGGAATAGGCGCGCTCGATGCGCATCGCCAGCAGCGCTTCCTTGATCTTGCGTGTGAACGACACTTCGTTGGTCAAAAGGAAGTTCTTCGCGACCTGCTGGGTGATCGTCGACGCACCTTGCGGACGGCGATTGGAGCCGAAATTTTGCAGGTATACGACGGCCGCGCGCGCCATGCCGGTGAAGTCGATGCCACCGTGCTCGTAGAAATTCTTGTCCTCAGCCGCGAGGAAGGCATTGGTGACGAGTTTGGGCATCGCCTGGATCGGCAGATAAAGGCGCCGCTCCTTGGAATACTCGCCGAGCAGCGCACCGTCAGAGGCGTGCACACGCGTCATCACCGGCGGCTCGTAATCCTGAAGCTGTGAATAGTCGGGCAGGTCCCTGGAGAAGTACCAGATCCCGCCCGCAACACCTGCCACGCCGACCAGGAACACGATGGTCCCGATGGTGAACAGGAAACCCAAAAATCGGATCACAAAGCGCATTACCGAACTTCCATTCCAACACAGGCGCCGTGACAGCCAGCGCTTGTTCTCGTGTCCACCGGACGTTTCCTCTCCCGTACAAATCGCTCGGATCCGACGGGTCTGTTTTTAAAAGGCAATGTCCGAAGAGAAGATACGTCCTGAGGTTGCGATCTTTCCAGGCGGATCAGTAAAGCCCGCCGGTTCCTGGACGCATGATGTTGCCGTTATCGGGCTGATACCCTTGCTGGTACCCCTGCCCTTGCGGGTATCCCTGCGGCATCCGGCCGTCCGCATCGGCCACACCGATGACCGAATAATTATCCGGCGGCGCGGTACCCGGCTTGAAAGCTTCCAGGATGGTGCGGCCGCCTTCGCCCGGCCCGGCGCGCATGCCGCTCCTGGCGTCGACGCGAACCAGCTTGATGCCGGCCGGAACCTTGAACGGGACCGCCGGCTTGTCGGCCAGCGCGAGTTTCAGGAAGTCTTTCGCGATCGGCGCAGCCAGATGACCGCCGGTCATGCCGCGGCCGAGATTGCGCGGCTTGTCGAAGCCGACATAGATGCCGACCACGAGGTCCGGCGAGAAGCCGATGAACCACGCATCCTTTTCATCGTTGGTGGTGCCGGTCTTGCCCGCGATCGGCTTGCCGACTTCCTTGACGACGGTCGCGGTGCCGGCCTGGACCACATACTCCATCATCGAGGTGATCTGGTAGGCGGTCATCGGATCGAGCACCTGCTCGCGGCGATCGACCAACTGCGGCTCGGGCTGGCTCTTCCAGCCGCCGGGCGCGTCGCAGCCGCGGCATTCGCGCGCGTCATGCTTGAAGATCGTATGGCCGTAACGGTCCTGGATGCGGTCGATCAGGGTGGGTTTCACGCGACGCCCGCCATTGGCGAACATCGAATAGGCCGTGACCATCCGCATGACTGTGGTTTCGCCGGCGCCCAGCGCATAGGACAGATAGTTCGGCAGGTCGTCGTAGACGCCGAACCGCTTGGAATACTCGCCGATCAGGGGCATGCCGATGTCCTGCGCCAATCGCACCGTCACGGTGTTCAGCGAATTCTTCAGCGCATTGCGCAGGGTGACTGGCCCCTGGTATTTTCCGGAGGAATAGTTTTCCGGCCGCCAGACGCCGGCGCCCTGCCCCTGATCGATTTCGATCGGCGCGTCGACCACGACGGTCGACGGCGTATAGCCATTGTCCATCGCCGCCGAATAGACCAGCGGCTTGAACGACGAACCCGGCTGCCGATAGGCCTGCGTGGCACGGTTGAATTGGCTCTGGTCGAACGAGAAGCCGCCGACCATAGCAAGCACGCGACCGGTCCACGGGTCCATCGCGACCATGGCGCCGGACACTTCCGGCAACTGGCGCAGCCGGTACTGGCCCTCGACCGCCTTGCCATCCTTGTCGAACAGCGGGTCGGCGTAGATCACGTCACCGGCCGCCAGTACTTGCGCCACCGAGGTCGGCGTCCTGCCTTTCGCAGGCCCCGACGTGGGCTTGGCCCAGCGCACGCCGTCCAGCGTGATGATGCCGGTCTGCCGCTGCTTGCTAATGGCGCCTCCGAGTTCGCGGCCCGGCTGGAACCCGATCCGCGCCGACTGGTCCGACGTCTCGAGCACCACGGCCATCCGCCACGGCGCGATATCGCCGAGCGACTTGACGTCAGCGAGCTTGACGCCCCAATCGCCGGATACGTCGAGCTTCGAGGGCGCGCCGCGCCAGCCGCTTGCCTCGTCATACCTGACGAGCCCGGCGACCATGGTCTTGCGCGCCATGACCTGCATCTTGGGGTCGAGCGTGGCGCGGACCGACAATCCGCCTTCGTACAGTTTCTTTTCGCCGTAGCGCTCGAAAATGTCCCGGCGGACTTCCTCGGCGAAATACTCGCCGGCGAAGATATGCGCGCCGGTGCCGCGACTGGTGACGTTGAGGGCTTCCTTGCGGGCCTTGTCGGCGTCGGCCTGCTTGATCCAGCCGTTTTCCAGCAGGCGATCGACTACGTAGTTGCGCCGCTCGACTGCACGGTCGCGGTTACGCACCGGATGCAGCGCCGCAGGCGCCTTGGGCAGCGCGGCGAGGTAGGAGGCCTCCGCGATCGTGAGTTCGTTCACCGACTTGTCAAAATAGACCAGCGACGCCGCGGCGATGCCGTAGGCACCAAGGCCGAGATAGATTTCGTTGAGATAGAGTTCGAGGATGCGGTCCTTGGAATAGGCGCGCTCGATGCGCATCGCCAGCAGGGCTTCCTTGATCTTGCGCGTGAACGACACTTCGTTGGTCAAAAGGAAGTTCTTCGCGACCTGCTGGGTGATCGTGGACGCACCTTGCGGACGGCGATTGGAGCCGAGGTTCTGCGCATAGAGCACGGCTGCGCGCGCCATGCCGGTGAAGTCGATGCCGCCGTGCTCGTAGAAATTCTTGTCTTCTGCCGCGAGGAAGGCGTTGATGACGAGCTTCGGCACCGCCTGGATCGGCAGATAGAGTCGTCGCTCCTTGGAATACTCTCCGAGTAGTGCGCCGTCGGAGGCATGGACGCGCGTCATCACCGGCGGCTCGTAATCCTGAAGCTGCGAGTAGTCAGGCAGGTCTTTTGAAAAATGCCAGATCGCGCCCGCGACACCGGCGACGCCGACCAGGAACACGACCGTCCCGGCGGCGAACAGGAAACCAAAAAACCGGACCAGAAAGCGCATTGTCGAAGTTCCGTTCCAACCCTGTGCGCCGATATCCGCGGCACCTGTCTAACACGGCAATCCCGCCGAACGAGTTGCCGCTACGCGGTCGAACAATAAAAAGGTCCGGCGGACAATATTGACCGATTCCGACGACCAGCACTCTAGTTTCTATACCGCTGCCGCTGTGGCCAAACTAGGGCTTGGCCCGCCGGATCGCACGCTTTTCAGCCTGCTTTTACGCCGAGCGTACCGGCTTTTTCACTTGCCGGGTCCGGCAGTTGCCACCCGCTTGGCGAGAAACGCTTCGATAGCCTGCGCCATCGATCCGACCGTCCGGTTCCGCCAATTCTCCGACACCAGATGTTCCAGGTCGCCCTTGTTGGAGACATAGCCGAGTTCGACCAGGACCGAGGGCACGTCCGGGGCCTTCAGCACCCGGAAGCCGGCCGATTTCAGCGGATGCTTGTGCATCCGGACCGTAGTCTTCATCTCCCCCATCAGGACCCGCGCGAACCGGTTTGAAAAGGTTTTGGTCTCCCGCTGTACCAGGTCGATCAGGATGTCGGCGACCTCGGTCGGCTCGTCGGCGAGACTAACCCCGCCGATCGCATCCGACTTGTTTTCGGCATCCGCCAGCCGCTCGGCTTCGGAGTCGGACGCCTTGTCGGACAGCGTGTAGATGGTGGCGCCCTGGGCGTCGCCCTCGCCACGTTTCAGGGCGTCGGCATGGATCGAGACAAACAGCGCCGCCGACTCGTTGCGCGCGATCTTCACGCGGTCGCCGAGCGGAATGAAGGTGTCGTCCGTCCGGGTCATGACTACGCGATACTTGCCCGATTTCTCGAGCCTGTCGCGCAGCGCCAGGCCAAACCCCAGCACCAGGTTCTTCTCCATGATGTCGCCGCCACCGGCCTGGGTGCCGTTGTCGACGCCGCCATGACCGGGATCGATCACGACCACCGGCCTCTTGTCCGGTGGCCCGGGTGGAGACTTGGCCGCGGCCGTCTCATCTGACCGGGCGTTCGCCTCAGCGATTGCGGGCCGCAGTTCGGGACGGTTTTCAGGCGGGAGCGACTGCACAAAGGCAGTGCGGTCCACCTCTTCGAGTTCAATCACCATTCGCGGCGGCTGGCCGTTGGCCGCCTCCAGCACGTAGGACTTGGCGATCTTGGCCGGCCCGTTCAGGTCGAACACGATCCGCGACCCGCCCGGCATGACGAGACCGTAGCGAAACGCCTTGACCAGCCCGCGTCCGGTGGCGCCGGCCCCCGCGGGAAGCTGGAAGCTGACCTGGGGAAGATCGACGATAACACGATAGGGGTCCGCCAGCGCGAAGGCGCGAAACTGGACCGGCTTGTCGAGATCGAGGATGAAACGGGTCTGCTTTGCGTCACCAGCCAGCCGGGCGTCAGAGACGATCGGGAAATTCGATGCCGCCGTTGGACTTGGGGCGGCTTGAGCGGCCGGTGCCTGATAGGCCGGCGCCTGGGCCTCGCTGGGGCTGATCATGTAGGCGCACAGCAATGCTGCGGCGCACAACAGGCCACTGCCCACCAAAACAGGGTGATTTACGTGGCTCGCCAACGATTCGGTGCCTCCCGGAAGAGCCATCCTTTACCGCATTAGAACGGCAGGGTTAACGCCTAATCGGTGAAAAGGAGCAAGTGTTGCTGCACGGCGACGGCCGACGGAGGGTTCCCCTTGCCTTCCCTTGCACGGAGCCCCCAATCCACGTATGTACGAGGTGCTGACGGCTAATACTCCCGGTTGTGTCGCGTTCAGCCTCCCGGTGCAGCGTCGGATCCTTCGAAGCCGGAGGAACCTGCGTCTTTCCCGATCCCTCCACAGCCAGCGCTGCGCGCGGCTGACACGGAGCGGCGGTTTCGAGCCCGAGCGGCGTCCGGTCCCAGGTACCTTTTCCAGGGACGGTTTGAGACACGGCAAAACTGATTATCCGGACCCAAAACGGTCCGATATGCGATGGCCGGAGGGCGTCCAGGCGCCGAACCGGGCCTTCAGCGATAGATACGGCGGTATCCTTCCGCCAACATGTTTAGACGGGCCGACGCTTGATGCGCCAGACTGTATTGCCGACCAGGATCCACGGAACGATCGCGTCGACGCGAAGCGAAAGCTTCGCACGTCGCATCGCCCTGATGGCTCCCCGTTCGGCACGGCGCCAAGATGTGCGTTTTGGCCTTCCCCTCACCCCCGAATCAGGTGGACCGTCGCGTCACCGGGCCGCGCAATTTGCGCGCGCCTTGCACCGCGCCCGCCGCCGTCAAGAGTTCCAAAATGCCCAACAAGATGTTGATCGACGCCACCCACCCGGAAGAGACCCGGGTCGTTGTGGTCCGCGGCAATCGCGTCGAAGAATTTGATTTCGAGACCGCCCAGCGCAAGCAACTCCGCGGCAATATCTATCTCGCCAAGGTCACGCGCGTAGAACCGTCGCTGCAGGCGGCGTTCATCGAATATGGCGGCAACCGCCACGGCTTCCTGGCGTTCAGCGAAATCCACCCGGACTACTATCAGATCCCGGTCGCCGACCGTCAGGCGCTGATCGAAGCCGACGAGCGGGCGCATCGCGAAGCCGAGGAAGAGAACGAGAACCGCTCCTCCAACCGCCACCGTGGCCGATCGCGCCACCGTAACGCGCGACGTCGTGGCCACGGCGACCGCGTTCAAAGCGGGATCATCGAGAATGCCGGCCAGGATCCCGCGCAGGCCGCCCAGCCGTACGAGGGCGATGCACACCCGCATGACGGCATGTATTCCGGCGAGGTGCATCCGCACGATGCCGAGCATCATGAGCCTGATGCCGGGCATCATGAGGACATGGCCCAGCACGGCCACGAGACGCATGATCACGAGGCGCATGGCCACGATCACGACCATTCGCACGATCAGCACGATCACGATCATCACGACCATGATGCGCAAGCTTCCGACAAACCGGCGGATGCCGCGGGCGAAGCCCCGATCGCGGAGCCGGTACCGAGCGTGTCCGCCGAGGCGCCGCTCGAAGCGGCCGCCACCGAGGCCACGACCGAACATGCGCATGGCGAACACGCGCATGATGAGCATCATGCCGATGAACACGCGCACGAAACCGCAGCCGATGCCGACGATGCGCCACATATCGAGCACGCCGGCGAAGGTTACGCGGTTGCCTCTTCCGACGAAGTTGCCCGCGCACCCGAGGGCGACGACGGCCACGATGATGATGATGACGATGCCGACGACGCCGAAGAGGAAGTGGTCGAATCCGTCGGCGGCGACGACGTGCTGGAGGAGGTTCCGGAGCGCCCGTTCCGCCCGCGCCGCCAGTACAAGATCCAGGAAGTCATCAAGCGCCGCCAGGTGATGCTAGTGCAGGTCGTCAAGGAAGAGCGCGGCAACAAGGGCGCGGCGCTCACGACCTACCTGTCGCTGGCCGGCCGCTACGCGGTGTTGATGCCCAATACCGCCCGGGGCGGCGGCATCAGCCGCAAGATCACCTCGGCCCAGGACCGTTCGCGGCTGAAGGAAGTGGTGCAGGACCTCGACGTGCCGGAGGGCATGGGGATCATCCTGCGTACCGCCGGCGCCTCCCGGACCAAGCCCGAGATCAAGCGTGACTTCGAATATCTGATCCGGATGTGGGAAACCGTGCGCGACATGACGCTGAAGTCGCAGGCCCCTACCCTCGTCTATGAGGAAGGCTCGCTGATCAAGCGCTCGCTGCGCGACCTCTACAACAAGGAAATCGACGAGATCCAGGTTGCCGGCCAGGCCGGCTACGACGAAGCCCGCGACTTCATGAAGATGCTGATGCCCTCGAACGTGCGGGCGGTGAGGCAGTATCGCGACGGCCAGCCGCTGTTCTCACGGATGGGCGTCGAGAGCCAGCTGGATGCGATGTTCTCGCCGACGGTGCAGCTCCGTTCCGGCGGCTACATCGTCATCAACCAGACCGAGGCGTTGGTCTCGATCGACGTGAACTCCGGCCGCTCGACCCGTGAACACCACATCGAGGACACCGCTCTCAAGACCAATCTCGAGGCCGCCGAGGAAGTCGCCCGGCAATTGCGATTGCGCGATCTCGCCGGCCTGATCGTCATCGACTTCATCGACATGGACGAGAAGCGCAACAACCGCGCGGTCGAGCGCAAGCTGTCCGACTGCCTGCGGCAGGACCGCGCGCGCATCCAGGTCGGACGCATCTCGCATTTCGGCCTTCTGGAAATGTCACGCCAGCGCATCCGCGCCAGCGTGCTCGAGAGTTCGACCGAGCCCTGCTCGGTATGCGGCGGCAGCGGTCATGTGCGCTCGGTCTCGTCGGTCGCGCTGCAATTGCTGCGCGGCATCGAGGAAATCCTGATGAAGGGCGCGACCCACAATCTGGTGGTGCGCACCCGTACCGACGTCGCGCTCTATGTGCTCAACCACAAGCGCGGCCATCTGCGCGATCTCGAGAACGCCTTCAAGGTGTCGCTCGCCGTGAGCGCCGATCCCACCGTTGCCGGCCAGCAGTCGTTCATCATCGACCGCGGCGAACAGGTGCACACGCTCGAAGCCGCCAAGGCATTGCTGGCAGCGCAGGCTGCCGCCTCCCCGGCCCAGGTCGAGGAAGCCTACGACGACGACGAGGCGTTCGACCTTGAAAGCGAATCCGAGATCGAGACCGAAGAGACCGAAGGGCTGAGCGACGACGCCGCCGAAGCGGCGGTCGGCGAAGGCGAAGGAGACGGTCACCGCCGCAAGCGGCGCCGGCGCCGGCGTGGCCGTGGTGAGGCCCGTGAGGGCGGCGCGCCGCGCGAGGATGGTGACGCCACGCAGATTGTCGCGGGCGAGGCCGTCGAAGCCGCAAGCGCCGAGGACGGCGAAGCCGATGAGGACGAAGGCGACGAACAGCCCGGCATGGCCCGCGGTGATCAGTCTGCCAATGGCGAGCGGCGCCCGCGCCGACGCGGCCGTCGCGGCGGACGCCGCCGGCGTGGTGGCGGACCGGAAGACGGGCTTGTCGGATCGATCGCAGACGAACTCGGGCCGACACCGGTTCCGGAAGTCACCAACGCGGTCGCCGATTTCGACGGCGGCGCGTCCGAGCCCGCACCGTCGCTGGTGCAGGCCGACATTCAGCCCGAACCGGTCGAGCGGCCGGTGGAAATGCAGCCTGCGGCCTATGCCCAACCGGAGCCGGAGCCGGTTGCCAGTGCACCCGCGCCATCGGCTGATGAAGCCTCGCAAGAGGCCGAGCGCGCAGCGGCGCCGCGGCGTTCGACGGTGCGCGAGAAAGTCAGCTTCATGACCAGCGCTCCGGTCGAGCCAGCGCCCTCTGTCAGCCATGCCGCGCCTGAGCCGGTCACGCCTCCCGCGCCTGCTCCGGCCGAACCCGCTGCGCCGGCCACGTCGGAAAGTGCCGCGCCCCGCAAGGCGGGATGGTGGTCGCGACGCTTCGGCAGCGGCGAGTAAGCAATCGAACCCAAAAGAAAACCGCCCGGCGCAAACCGGGCGGTTTTTTATACGTGTCAGGCTGGTCGATCGCTATCCCGTCGAGAGCGCCGTCTCCACGTCGGACGGATCGACCCGCTTGTTCAGATTGGCGTCCAGTTTTTCGCGATTAAGTTCGCCTTCCCACCACGATACCACCACGCAGGCAACGCCGTTGCCGCACAGATTGGTCAGCGCGCGGCACTCGCTCATGAACTTGTCGATGCCGAGAACGATGGCCATGCCCGGCACCAGCCGCGGATCGACCACGGCAAGCGTCGCCGCCAGCGTGATGAACCCCGCACCGGTGATTCCGGACGCTCCCTTCGACGTCAGCATCGCGACCAGGAGGATCGTCAGTTGCTGGCCGAACGTCAGGTCGAAGCCAAGCGCCTGCGCGATGAACAGCGTCGCCAGCGTCATGTAGATGTTGGTGCCGTCGAGATTGAACGAATAACCGGTCGGCACCACGAGGCCGACCACCGACTTGGAACAGCCGAGCCGTTCGAGCTTCTCCATCAGGGATGGCAGCGCGCTTTCCGAGGAGGACGTGCCGAGCACGATCAGCAGTTCGTCCTTGATGTAGGCCAAAAACTTGAAGATTGAGAAACCAACCATCCGAGCGATCAGGCCGAGCACCACGAACACGAACAGCGCAGCGGTGAGGTAGAAGGTCGCGATCAGGCCCATCAGGTTCAGGATCGCGCCGGTTCCGAACTTGCCGATGGTGAACGCCATCGCGCCGAATGCGCCGATCGGGGCGGCCTTCATGACGATGGCGATGACGCCGAATACCGCATGCGCCGCGTCGTCGATAAACGTGCGGATCGTATGGCCGCGCTCGCCGAGACCCATCAGCGCGAAGCCGAACAGGATCGAGAAGAGCAGGACCTGGAGAATTTCACCCTGCGCGAACGCGCCGACGACCGTGTCGGGAATGATATGCAGGAAGAAATCGACGCTCTTCTGCGCCTCGGCCTGCTTGGCATAGCCCGCCACTGCTTGCGCGTTCGCCATGGCGTTGCCAAAACCCGCGCCCGGCTTGACCAGGTTGCCGACAAGCAAACCGATCACCAGCGCGAAGGTGGAGACGACCTCGAAATAGACCAACGCCTTGACGCCAATCCGGCCCACCTTCTTGGCATCTTGTATATGCGAGATACCGGATACCACGGTGCAGAAGATGATCGGCGCGATCACCATCTTGATCAGCTTGATGAAGCCGTCGCCGAGCGCCTTGACCCAGTCGTTAGTCGCAAGTGCAGGCGACAGCCAGCCGAACAACGCGCCGAGCACGATCGCAATCAAGACCTGAACATAGAGGACCCGATACCAGGGCTTTGCAGCACTCACCGGTGCTTCGGTCGCAATTGTTGCCGCCATGACGCTCACTCCCCTCGAAGGCCGCGGATCGGTTGAAGATGCGCCAATCCGTCGCACACAGCCAAAATACTTTGGGTGAGCGGAGTCAATGGTGATGTGATCACGCTTAACCGCGAGAATCGAAAACCCGCCTGATCGTCGGCACGAGGGCAGCGCCGAGCGCGTTCTTGATCAACGCCCCTGCAATAAAAGGCGCAATGCCGACCAGCCACGCCTTTTCCACACCGAGTTTCATTCCGAACGCCAGCCAGGCAAAGCCGGCGCAGAGAATGAGCAGGTGTCCGAGTGCCATCGCAACGAACAGAAGCAGCATCGATCGATCCCAGCCGCGCTCGCTCAGCCACCCCGTCACAACAGCCGCCGCCACGAATCCGTAGAGATATCCGGCCGTCGGGCCGGTGAGCGGCGCAAGGCCACCGACCGGGCCTGCGAATACCGGAAGTCCAATGGCCCCCACGGCGAGATAGGCCAACAGCGTAACGCCGCCGAGCCGCCAGCCATAGGCCGCGCCAATCACCACCACGATCAGCGTCTGCAGGGTCATCGGCACATAGGGCAGCGGCAGGTTGACCTTGGCCGACAACGTCAGCAGCGCCGTGCCCAGCGCGACCAGAACCACGTTGCGCAACAGACCCGACGATCCATCGGCACGATGCGGCCACAGCAATGCTGCGAGCAGGAAATGCGGCGGCGCGACGGATTCCGGCATGGTTCTGGCGGACACGGATGGCTCCCCGGGCGATTGCCGATACGGATGATGTGAAAGACGTGTGATGTGAAAGACGTGGCTGGGCTAGCCGAGCCAGCGCGCGATCCGCGTCACCGCTTCGCGCATCTCGTCGGCCGAGCGCGCGTAGGAGAAGCGAATGAAGCTGCGGCCATGGATCGGATCGAAATCGACACCCGGCGTCGCCGCCACATGCGCCTTCTCCAGCATGCGGCCGGCAAACTCGAAACTGTCGGAGGTAAAATCCGAAACATCGGCATAGAGGTAGAACGCGCCATCCGCAGGCAGGAATTTTGTCAGGCCGGCCTTCGGCAGCCCCTCGATCAGGATGCGGCGGTTCTCCTGATAGCCGCGCTTGATCGCCTCCATCTCTTCGCGGCCTTCGAATGCCGCTTCGGCCGCGATCTGTGATAACGTCGGCACCGAGATCGACAGATTCTGCTGCAGCCGTTCGATCGGCCGCACCAAGGGCTCCGGCACCACCATCCAGCCGACCCGCCAGCCGGTCATGCAGAAATATTTCGAGAACGAATTTATCACCAGCGCATGCGGCGAAAGCTCTGCCGCCGTCACCGCCGGAAACGCGTAGTCGAGGCCGTGATAGATCTCGTCGGAAATGAAGCGGATGCCCGCACTTTCGGCCGCATTGATCAGGCCGGTGAGCGCTTCGCGCGACATCATCGTTCCCGTCGGATTGGCGGGGCTGCCGACCAGCACGCCCTTCAACGGCGTCTTGCGATGCGCGGCGAGCAAGGCCTCGCCCGTCAACGCATGACGCGTCGCGCTCGATGTCTCGATCAGCACCGGCTCACAACCCAGCGCCGTCAGGATATGCCGGTATGGCGGATAGCCCGGCACCGTGACCGCCACCCGGTCGCCGGGGCCGAACATCGACAGGAAAGCCAGAATGAAACCGCCGGACGAACCGGTCGTGATCACAATCCGCTCGGGATCGACCGAGCAGCCGTAAGTATCGCGGTAGTGCCTTGCGATTCGCGCGCGCAGCGTCGGTATGCCGAGCGCGGAAGTATAATCGATCCGCGTCGCATCGAGCGCGGCATGTGCGGCCGCGATCGCGACCTTGGGGGCCGGCGCCGCCGGCTGCCCCACTTCCATGTGGATGACATGGCCGCCGGCCGCCTCGATGCGGGCTGCCGCCGCCATCACGTCCATCACCATGAAGGG